>ODAK010003463.1_pt1 | contig 16336 bp, 9 predicted proteins | sample 1539591 | NCBI WGS metagenome assembly ODAK01 (sample SAMEA3539303, study PRJEB22396) | soil metagenome | biome: tundra; feature: field; material: soil | place: USA | collected 2010-05 | depth 0.15 m
GCCCGATCACCTGGGTGGACCCGGCGGGCAACAACAATTACAACGGCTTGTCGGTCAGACTGGAGCATCGCCTCAGCCACGGTCTGTATTTCCTGAATTCGTTCACGTGGTCTAAGGCGATCGGCGACTCCGAACAGGTGCTGGAAGCCTTCACGGGCTATCAGGCGGCCAATCCGCAGAACATTTATAACCTCCACCAGGAATACGGTCCGTCGATGTTCGACGTTAAATTTATCAACGTGACCAGCGTGGTCTACGATGTTCCGTTCGGCAAGGGCCGGCAGTTTGGATCGCATCTGAATCCCGTCATGGACGCTGTCCTGGGAGGGTGGGAACTGAATGGCATCAACACCGCCAACACGGGCCTGCCAGTCAACGTGGACTACAACCCGTCGTCGATCAACGATGTGACAGGGATCAGCCAGAGCGCCGATTATCGCGGCGTGGCTCTCCTGCGGCCGAACGTTTCCGGTAGTGCTGTAAAACAGAGCACGGCTCAAAGCCTGCTGACTTATTTCGCCGGCTACACATTCACGACACCTTCGCCGAACGCGCCCTTCGGAAACCTGGGCCGCAACGTATTCAGAGCCCCGGGCCTCGAACAGTTCGATCTCGCCGTTAACAAGAACTTTGCAATCCGGGAGGGGATCAGGCTTCAGTTCCGGAGCGAGTTCTTCAACGTTCTGAACCACACGAACTTCGGCGTCCCGAACAACGTCAGCACCAGCTCGGCGTTCGGCACGATTACCACGACGTATCCCCCCCGGCAGATTCAGTTCGCGCTGAAGCTGATGTTCTAAGTCGATGCCACAGCTGGTGCGTTTCGTCCTGCTGGCTGCTCTCACACTGGTTCCGGTTGTCGCACAAACGGCGCCGGACCGAGGGCTGCTCCTGATCTCCATCGACGGAATGCGTCCGGATTATGTCAGCGCGGCCGCTCAGCACGGTTTGAAAATCCCCAATCTGCGGCAGCTTTTCGCCGACGGAGCGCATGCCCAGGGTGTCCGTGGGGTCCTGCCCACGGTCACGTATCCGAGCCACACCACGATCGTGACAGGCGTCTGGCCAGCGAAACACGGCATCCCGGAAAATACAACGTTTGATCCGCTGGGCAGGAGTCTAAGCGGCTGGTACTGGTATAGCGAAGACATTCACGTCCCGACTCTTTGGGAAGCCGCGGCAAAGGCTGGCTACGTTGTGGGAAGCGTGAGTTGGCCAGTCACTGTCGGTGCACGCGGAATCTCATGGCTCGTTCCCGAATACTGGCGCGCCGCGACGGAAGAAGACCTCAAGTTGATGCGCGTGATTTCGACGCCCGGGCTCATGAAGGAGCTGGAGCCCCAGGTCGGCCCGTACATCACCGACCTGAACAACGCCATCCCGGGCGACTGGGCGAGAACCCATTACGCCGAGGCCATCATCCGCCGGAAACATACCCGCGTTATGACGGTTCACCTGGCCGCGCTCGATCATATCGAGCATGCGTCCGGTCCCTTCAGCGCCGAATCCAATGCGGCTCTGGAAGAGATCGATCGCATGGTGGGCACGCTGGTGGACGCGATGCGCCGCGAGACGCGAAACGCCGCAATCTGCATCGTTTCCGATCATGGCTTTGCCGCTATCGACCATCAGTTGAATATCGGCGTTCCATTTGTGAAGGCAGGCTTCATTACCCTCAGCGAGGACAAGACGCCAGGCGTGAAGGATTGGACAGCTTCGCCCTGGGATGCCGGCGGCCTTGCCTTCGTCGTTTTGAAAGACCCACGCGATCAGGCGGTGCGCGCGGGCGTGGAAAAGCTGCTCCGCGACCTTGCTGCCGATCCGGCTAACGGCATCAGCCGTATTCTTGATCGCAGTGAAATCGCTGCGATGGGCGGAGCCGCCAGCGCCGAGTTCGCGGTCGACATGAAGCCGGGATTTTCGATTGGCGCAGCGCTCGATGGCCCGGTTGTCCAGGAGATCAAATCCAGCGGCACGCATGGGTATGCTCCGACGCATCCGGAGATGCTGGCTGCATTTCTGATCTCCGGCCCCGGAATCCGGAAAGACTTCGACCTCGGCGAAATCGATATGCGCAGCATTGCTCCCACGCTGGCATCCTGGCTTGGCGCATCGCTGACCACAGGAGACTTGCCTGGTTTAAGTATTGCCGGCACCCGGCCTCGGGCAGCCAGGCCGCCGCTGCATGCTGGTCGATGACCAGGTCGCGAAATCCGGATCGCCGACGGGCTCACGCGCTCCCTGTAAACCTGATGCCTTTACAGAGCCGCGACCCGGACATCCCCTTCAGGGGTGCCGGCTCGTGAGGGAGTCGGTTGGTTTAGCCGCGCAAAAACGCGAGATTTCCTGCCAGATATACAGCGAAACTCCCGATAGCTTTTCGCCCATCCGCCTATGAGCCATGCCATTCCTCCGCGATCCTGACGCCCAGGACGTTCCGAAATGACGTGTATACTATACGGAATCGCGTAAACATGTCTTGCGGTTGGAGGTTTGGCAAAGATATATTGATCGTCATCGGCGGCATGGAACAGCGAAGAGTGAGAGGTCTGACGATGGCCAATTCAGGCGTAAGGCGGTTTGCCGCCTGTGTCGCTCTGTTGACGGGACTTACGCAGGCTGCGTTGGCCGCTGAAATTCTTATCGCCGATGCGAAGTCACAGCCTGAGAGTTTGACGATCGCACCGGGTGGGATACTGATCGTCGGCAGCGCGAGTACTCCGTTCGTCTACAAAGTACGCCCAGGTTCGACCACCGCCGAGAAGTTTGTTGATGCCAGCGCCGAAGGTGATGGCACGTTTTTTTTCGGCATGCTCGCGGATGCTGCTGCCAACACATTGTGGACATGTCAGCTGACGCCGGTGGCAGGCTCGGCGCCGGTGAAGCGGCACACCGCTCTCAGGGGCTTTGATCTCTCCACTGGTGCGCAGAAGATCCGTTGGAATCTGCCCGGCGACAACAGTACCTGCAACGATTTCGCGATCGGACCGGACAAGGCGCTTTACATCAGCGACACTGCCAACAGCAAAATCTACAGGCTGTCCGCCGGCGCGTCCACTGCCGAACTGTTCCTGGAAGATCGCGCGCTCTATGGCATTGATGGGATCACTTTTCTGAACGGTACGCTGTATGTGAACAACGTGTTTTCCAACAATCTTTATCGCATCCCGGTGGACGCTGCCGGCAAGCCTGGGCAGCCTGTCGATATCTGGATGGATCAGCCGGTGAAGGGGCCGGATGGAATGCGCGCAGCCAATGGCAAGCTGCTTCTTGCCGAGAATGGCAGTGGCAGGATCTCCGTAATTACTGTCAATGGCGATAAAGCCAGCGTCACGGTGATTAAGGAAGGCCTCAGGACACCGACTGCGGTTGAGCCCGCGGGCGACGTAATCTGGATTGCCGAGCGTGGCGCCGGCAAGGCAGTGTCGATACCGATGCCAAGATGAGAACTAAGGAGAAATGACGATGAAATTTACGAAAGTGGCGTTGCTTTTCATTCTGGGGTCGGCGGCTGCGTGGGCACAGGTCAATGCGGGCGAACAGAAGCCCGAGGCCAGCCCGCCTTTCACCATGACTACGGTGACCACCTTTGAATTGCCCTGGCGGCTGGCTTTCCTGCCCGATGGCCGCATGTTGATCACCGAAAAGGTCGGGCCCGTCTGGCTGGTATCCCAGAAGGGAGAGAAGATCGCGGTGGGCAATACGCCCCCGGTCTATTGGCAGGGCCAAAACGGCATGCTTGGCGTCTTCCTCTCGCCCACTTACGCCACCGACCAGAGCATCTATCTCACCTATGTCGAGCCGGGCGACTATGGCGGCGGCCTGGCGCTCGCCCGCGCTAAGCTGAACGCCACCGCCACCACGGCCAGACTGGAAAAATTCGAGGTGATTTGGCGCCAGTTGCCCAGGGGCAAGGGCGGCCAGGCAGGCGGCCAGATCGCCTTCTCGCCCGACGGCCAGTATCTGTTCCTCACGGTTGGCGACCGCCAGCGCTTCACTCCCGCCCAGGATCCCGACCAGCCCGTAGGCAAGATTCTGCGCCTGACGCTGGATGGCAAACCCGCTCCCGGTAATCCCAACTTCGGCAAGACCGGCGCTTCCACCATTCCCCTGATTGATCCGCCGAGTGACACGGAAGCCGCCAAGACCGCGAAGGTGGTAAGCGTCTATACCTTCACGAGTCCGAACCTGACGCCTGCTGAAACCTGGACCATGGGTCACCGCACGCCGTATGGCATGGCGTTTTCGCCCACCGGAGAATTGTGGGAAGTGGAGCACGGCCCGCGCGGCGGCGACGAACTGAACCTGATCGAGAAGGGCAAAAACTATGGCTGGCCTCTGGTCGGCGAAGCCCCGAACTATAACGGCGTACCGGTTCCCAACCCCGACACGCGGCCCGATCTGGCGAAGCCCGTCATCTACTGGACGCCTGTAATCGCGCCGGGCAGCCTGATGTTCTATACCGGCACGAAGACCTTCCCGCAATGGAATGGCAATATGTTCATCGGGGGCATGGGGACAATGACGCTCAACCGCATCGTCGTTGACGGTCATGGAGGCGCCAAAACCGCCGAGCGCTGGGCTGTAGGTAAACGCATTCGCGATGTGGAAGAAGGTCCCGATGGATCCTTGTGGTTGCTGGAAGACGCCAATCCCGGCGCCCTGATCCACGTAACACCCAAGTGATCACGCCTCACCGGCCCAGCCGCAATGACGTGCGTCCCTGCCACGTGGACACAGCCTTCCTTCAGCAGCGCCAAAGCTTGCGAACTGTTCCTGTGCGCCAGAACCAGTTCGACCACTTCAGCCTTATACCCGGCCGGTGGCGATGGCATTTACTGAGCCGCGACCGCGAGGGAGCGGTTGTGGATCGCCGGGAAGCCGCTACCCATCGATGTTCTACCCGGACCAGGACTTGCTGGTGCGAATTGGCCGCCTTATGACGGAAACTGGCCTGAGTTGCCGGCGCCGAAATTAGGCGCGGTCTGGTCACACGCCGTTTTGTCGTCTGGCGGCTCACGCCAATGGCGTTCGTCAAATGGATGATCGAAATTCCGCGCTTCCGCCGCAGTCCGCCCAGGGTCCCGGCGCAGCCCCGCTTGTCGCTCAATCATTACATTGGTATTCTTACAGGACATGCGTTGCATTCAACCTCTTCAGGTTCTCGCCCTGCTGATGGCCTCGTCTTTGGCCTGCTTTGGACAGGCTGGAAAATCGGAATTGTTCGGCACCGTTCAGGATCCGTCGGCACTGAACGTCAAGGGGGCGAAGGTCTCAGCCGACGAACTGGCGACCGGCGCGAAGTTTCAGACCACGAGCGACGAGCACGGTGAATATCATTTGCTCGGTTTACCGGCAGGGCAGTATTCCCTTAGCATTGAGCAGCCCGGCTTCAGGACCTACAGGCAGACAGGTATCGTCCTTCGGCTGGCGGACCAGGTTCAACTGAACGTCCAGCTTCAGATCGGACTGCCCACGCAGACAGTTGACGTCCACGAAGAGCTGCCGCTCCTGCAAACGGCGAGCGGTGCAGTTGGATTCAACGTCTCCGGTGAAAAGATCGAAACGCTGCCACTGGATGGCCGCAACTTCATCGCCCTCGTTGCGCTCGCGCCAGGCGTGGCTCTTCCTGGTGGCGGCTCGTTGCTGCCTCGCATCAACGGTAGTCGCCCCCGGACCAACGAGTACATCTACGACGGCATCTCCGTCCTGCAGCCTGAACCCGGTCAGGTCGCCTTTTTCCCAATCATTGATGCCATGGAAGAATTCAAGCTCAACATCAACGCCTATTCTCCGGAGTATGGACGATCCAACGGCGGGACTGTAATGGTCATCGGAAAATCGGGCTCGAACGAACTCCACGGCACGCTCTTCGAATTTATCCGCAACGAGGATCTGAACGCCCGCAACTATTTCGCGCAACCGGGCCCGAAACCGGAATTCCGGCGCAACCAGTACGGCCTGACGCTCGGAGGCCCGATCCGCAAAAACAAAACTTTCTTCTTTGTGGACTGGCAGGGCACGCGCCTCCTCACTGGCCTCACCCGTTTCAGCACGGTCCCCACGCTCGCGCAGCGCAGTGGCGTGTTCACCACCGCCATCTACGACCCATCCACTACTCCGCGCACGCCGTTCCCGAGCAACACCATCCCGACAAATCGTTTCGACGCTGTTGCCCTGCAGATCCTCCAGCACTATCCGCTGCCCAGTCTTTCCGGGACCGCAAATAACTTCGTCCGCACGGCGGTCGAGCCGGATAGTCAGGATCAGTTCGACACTCGCATCGATCACATCTTCAACGAGAAACACCGTGTCTTCGCGCGCTATTCATGGCTGCGCGATGACGATAATCCCGTATCGCCACTTCCGGACGGCAGCGGCACGCTTTCGACCGGCGTCATAGGGCACGCAATCACTCGTGGCGACGGCATCGCGTCTGAATACGACTGGACTCTTTCGCCTACCCTTCTTAATCAAGCCCGGTTCGGTTACACGCGGCGCAACGTCAATCAGTCTTCGCTGCAAAACGGCGGCATCTCCATCCCCGGAGTACCAGCCAATTCTTTCCCCTCGACGCTGCCGATTTTCACAGTCACCGGTCTGCAGCAGATCGGGCCCACCAGCGCCGCGAATTCGAACTTCACCACGTCCGTCACCGAGTATCTCGACACAATGTCGTGGATTCATGGGCGGCACACCATAAAGTTCGGCACGGACATCCGTCGAGAGGCGATCGACATCGTGAATCCGCCGAATCCGACCGGCTCTTACGCCTTCACCACCACCGGCACCAACTCATCTACCGGCTCCGGCGGAAACGCACTTGCCTCTTTGCTGCTCGGCCAGGTCAATGCCTTCACGATCGATATACAAAAACGCGCCATTCAGGAACGTGCCCACATTGCGGAGTTCTTCATCGGCGACGAATGGAAGGCTACCGACCGCCTGACGCTCAACTTCGGCACGCGCTACACGCTTAACTTCCCGTCGACAGAGGTCAATAATCAAACCGCGGTGTTCAACCTCAATACGCAGGTACTGGATTTTCCGCACACCGCTCGGAACCTCGAATGTTGCGACTTCGGCCCGCGCGCCGGCTTTGCATACCGGCCAGGAAATTCGTGGGTGATCCGTTCCGGCTATGGCATGGTGTATTTCGAACAGAGCGGCATCACAACGCCGTTTACAGCGCCGCAGTTCCCGTTCGTGCAGACTGTAGGCCAGCAGTCGCTGGACAACATCAATCCGGCGTTCCTTCTCTCCAGCGGACCCACCGTACAGGTGAGCGCGCCCAATCCGAATTCCGGCCTCGGTCAGGGTGTCTTCGGCGTCCAGCGCGATGTCGGCTCCGGCAATTCGCAGCAGTGGAACTTCACGGTCCAGAAGACGATTGGCCTGGACCTCAACTTTGAAATCGGCTATCTCGGCTCGAAGAACACGCACCTGGGGCTGCCTGAAGCCAATCTGAATCAGCTCCCCGTGGCCGATCTCGCCCTCGGTCAGGCTTTGCTTACAAAGGTGCCGAATCCCTACTACGGCCAGATTCCCACGTCCTCATCTCTTGGCCAACCCACCATCGCCGAGCAGCAGCTGTTGCGTGCTTACCCACGCTTCACCAACGTCGAGCTTTATCGCGATAACGTCGGCGACTCCGAATACGAAGCGTTGCAGCTGAAACTCGAGAAACGTCTCTCGCGCGGTCTGACCTTCACCTTCGCGTATACCTTTTCGAAGCTGATCGACGACGCCTCGACTTACTTCTCGCAAACCATCTTCACCGGTCCCACCCTGACTACGATCGGCGCTGCCGACGCTTTCAATCGCAAGCTGGAAAGAGATGTTTCGAGCGGCGACATACCACGCGTATTCTCGGCTGGTTGGGTCTACCAGATTCCGGGTTGGAAGAAAATCGGCCGTCTCGGCAGTGGCTGGGAACTGGGAGGCCTCGTTCGCGTTCAGGCGGGCGACGCCGTCCCGATCTCGCAGGCCACGAACTTCAACTCAGCGTTTGGATACGCGTTGCAGCGGCCCAATCGCATCGGTAACCCGAACGATTTCGCGAACCGCAGTGCTTCGGAATGGTTCAACGTTGCGGCATTCGCCACCGCTCCCCAGTTCACCCTGGGTAACAGCTCGCGCAACCCGATCCGGGGCCCCGGCCTGCAGAATGCCGACCTGATGTTGGGCAACACGTTCCGCATCACCGAACGCATGAGCTTCGAATTCCGCGCTGAAGTATTCAACGTCAGCAACACGCCTCCGCTGAACGATCCCAACGCATCCTTCGGCAGCGCCGCCTTTGGAACGATTACAACCGCAGGTAATCCAAGAGATTTCGAGTTCGCTGCGAAATTGCACTTCTAGCCAGGCCGACGCCGGTCGCGATGGCGTTTACAGAGCCGCGACCGCGAGGGAGCGGTTGTGGATCGCCGGAAATCCGCTACCCATCGACAAAACGGCGTGTGACCAGACCGCGCCCTATTTCGGCGCCGGCAACACAGGCCAGTTTCCGTCATAAGGCGGCCAATTCGGCGCCAGCAGGTCCTGGTCCGGGTAGAACATCGAAGAATAGATGCCGCTCAGCTTGCCCTTATCGATCACGAACCACTCGCTGAACTCATTCCGGCGCATGGCCACGCCCGGCTTGCGCAAAAAGACGCCCAGCCCGAGCACCGTGCCGGCCTCTTCATCCACCAATGGGAAACGTCGGGCAACCACTGCGTAGATGTTCGCCATCGCCCCTTCGTTCATGCAATCGGTCTTGCCGTTGAAGATACCGGCGGCGTTGGCCGGCAGATTGGCAGGCGCGTCGCGTTGCGTTGTGGAAACCCCGTTCTCGAGCCGTATGCATCCGGGCTGCGCGATCATGATGTGACCGTCGTGGGCTGAGAGCGAGTCGAAATAGCTGTTGGTGATCGAGATCAGGTCCTCCCGCGAAACCCGCTCGCCTTTAGGCACCACGCGCTCCACTGGCGGATGCGCGGCCAGATTGTCGGCATCCCAGAAAGCATTGTTGGCCTGCGCGCCTGCTCCCACTCCATAGCCGGGGTCCCCTTTTCGGGCGAGATACCATTCGGCCTCGGCCACCTTGCGATCGGTGATCCGCAACCGCACCGTGACCACAGCCGCGTTGCCTGAGGTCTCTTCCAGCGTGCCGAAAAAAGCCGCATTCTGCGTCACCGGGTCGAAATAGCGCCGCTGGACCTTGCCCAGCGCCTTAGCCGTCTGCCAGATCCCCTGGCCCGGCCGCCGCACCATCGCATTCTCAGTCTGCCGGTATCCAGGCGTCAGCGCCGTTGTTGACGGATTGTGTTGTACGACGGCGTTCAGGTACTGGTCGAGCACGCCCTTCAGACAAGCTCGGTCGCAATCGGCTCCGAAAGCAGCGGGAAGCAGGACAGCGCTCCCAAGCGCAAGAACAAAGAAACTTCGCATGAGGAGCATTTTACTTGAGACACCGAACAGGGGGAGCTTGAACGGAGTTCTGCCCGCCGGTCCGCTGGGGAACCACCGGGCAGAACGTAAGTCGCAGTTACCGCAGGCTGGCGGATGTGATTTCCTGCTTTTCCTTCAGCAACTGCTCAATCTGTGAAGTGAATTCCTGCTTCAGCTCTTCATTAAAGACGCCGCTCGCCGGAGATGCGAAGCCTGTATGTATGTGCTTCACCTTGCCATCGCGGCCGACGAACAGCGTCGCGGGCCACGTGTTCAGATTGACTACCTGCGGCACCTTCTCCCACATCTCCGCCGGAGCTCCGGCAATCAGATACGTGTACGGAACGTGGTACTGCTTGATGAACGCATGCACGCGGGCGAGATTATCCTGCTGCTCCGGTTCTTCGAAATCAAGCGCCACGATCTCGAGGCCTTTATCGTGATACTTCGCGTAGAGCTGCACCAGATATTGCGCTTCATCGTGGCAGTTCGGGCACCAGGTGCCGGTTACGATCGCCAGCACAACCTTATTCTTGAACTTCGGGTCTTCGTTCGAAAGAATCTTGCCGTTGACGTCCGGGAACTTGTAAGCAAACACCTCATTCGCATCGCGCATCGTTGTGTGCGTCGTGAAGTCCTCCGGCTCCGCCACGCCCTTCGCCCGCGCCACTTCGGTCCGCCATGCGATCAGCTTATTGCCCGCACGTCCACCTTCCTGCTTGATCTCCAGCGCACCATCTTTGTTCAGTGACAACTCCATAACCGCCGGCCGCGATCCGTCGAAATGACTCAGCAGCCACTTGCCGTCCTTGTAAGTGCCGTTCAACGCCCCTGTATCGCCGTCCACCCGCAGAATGGATGCCGAAACCTCCGCGCCCCGCTGCTCGACAACCAGCCGCTGCGACTTCTCCCCCTTGGCATTCGGCTTGTCGAGAGGTATTTCCCACGAGCCGCTCACCGACGGCGCATCGGCAGAAGCGATCGGCGCCACATACCGGGTCGCGTGGAAGCCGTACGTCGCGCCCTCGGACCGCGACTGCGCCACCACCTGCCCCTCCAGTTGCCCGTCCTTCAGGCTCGCCGTGATCTTCGTCAGGTAATGATCGATGTTGAGCACCAGCGTGCCGTTTTCAAACCGCGCGCTGGTGGTCGTTTCAAACGGATCCCAGCCGTTATAGAGCGTGCCTTTCAAGCTTGCCCCCTCGCCTGAAATGTCCAGCCGGAACGGGACCACTCCGGTTTTCGTGGTGAGCGTGGCGTCCCAGCGCCCGCCCAATGATTTTGCATCCTGCGCGAAACCCGTCGCAACGAACGTCGCCATCGCGGCGGCTACTCCGAGGCTTCGTACTGTGTAACTTCTCATGCGATTTTCCTTTCTGTCTGACTGAGTTATCTGGTTAGCTTGGTTTCAATGACGCGACTGGATTGCGTCCGGCTGGTTTGAGTCCCGGGTTGGGACGCGCTCCATTCAGCGGGAAGACCTGGCTTCGTGGCCAGCAGAATTTCGAAGATCGCGCGCCGCGTCTCGCCATCGAGTCTGGCGAAAGCGGGGCTTTGATCGTGGCCGGTCAGAACTTCGAATAACCGGTGATACACAAACTCCTTTGCCTGTGCCGGCAGGGAGTCGAACGCCTCCGAGTAGATGAGATAACTGCACGGGTACCTGAAAATGCGCGTGCGCAGATCGAAATCGCGCAGTGAGCGGCCCTCGGCATCGCGCGGCCCTCGCGCCGCGAACGCCCCCGCATAACCGGATGAACCTTTGACTCCATCGAGCGGCGCCTCGTCAGCGAAGAGCAGATAGCGGACCAGCTGCTCGGCGGCCTTTTCATACTGCGCTCGCACTGCCTCGGGAATTGCCGCGCTCTTCGTATCGGCGGCGAGTCCCGCCTTATAAAGAGCGATGCGCGTCTGGTAGTTCGTCAACGTAATCAGGTTGTGCATCTGCGTCTGATGCGCCAGCACCAGGTGCGCTACGATGTCGCTCTGGCCCGACAGCACCAGCGACGTGTCGAACTTCTTCGAGAGATCGGTGACATTCGCCCCGGCCGCGCGATCGATCTGCTCCGGATGTTCTTTGTCCTCCACCAGCACGTTGCCCATGTGCGTTTGCGAGCCATGCGTGCCGGTCACATACCATCCGCCCCACCGGTCTTTCAGCGGACTCTCCTGGCCAGTAATGAAAGACTGCGTCATCGTCGCCTGCGTCCCCGTCTTAGTCGTGAAGACAGAACGCAGCAGCACGCCCGGAACATTGCGGGTGCCCGCCGCTACGTGGCACTGCGTGCAATCGAGTTCCGCACGCTGGAAAACCGGCTTGTCTGCCTGGTGCTCATCGAGAATGTAGAAGATCGCGCCCTGCACCGGATCGAACGACACGAACTCCAGCACCTTGCCGTCGTGCACCTGCCCGACGTAAACATCGTCGTTGAAATAGAGCGCGCGCGGCTCTTCGGGCGAGATCTTCTTGTATTGAAAACTGGTCTTCGAAAACACCAGCGTCTGCGAATTGACTGGAATCGCGAGCTGATCCAGAACCGATTTCAGGTACCCGTGCTTCGGTTCATAATCCAGCTTCACCTCACCGCGATCCAGCCGCTTCTGCAGCTTCGCAACCGGATCGCTGAGGTTCTCCGAGCGGTAGTCGATGGGCTGTTCACTGAACGGAACATAGCCTTGGTTCTTCACCGCGATCTGCCCGTGCGCGACGGGAAACGCCATCCAGCCGGCAACCAATACGCCGCTTGCCGCCGCTGTTTTGAAGATCTTCATCCGCACCCTCCGGGGATTTACCTATGCCGTCTGCCAGCGGCGCGAACCGGGCTCGGCGCCCACGCCGTGCACCACGGAAACCTCGATGATTTCCTTCGCGAGATTTGCCATCGTGATCCGCCGCCGGCGGCTGTTGCTGCGCAACAGCAGGTATGCCTGTTCTTCGGAAAGTCTGCGCCGTTGCTGCAGAATGCCTTTCGCGCGCTCAACCAGTTTTCGTTCGACGAGCTTCTGCTGCAGCGTGTCTCGTTCGAGCAGCGCGGTCAGCAAACGTCCTGCGCGGCGGACGACGTCGAGCTCATCCGCTTCGAAAGCCGTTTCCGTTGCACGCCCAATCGTGAGCAGGCCGAACAGAGTATTTTCGGTGCGCAGCGGAACGACCGCCAGACGCTTCACGTGATACTGCAAAGCTTCGGGGAATTTCTCGAAATTCGGCTCTGCGCCCGGCCTTCCCTGCACGGCGTCGACGAGCGAATCAAGCCAGTCGCTCGCGGCGCTGCTGAGCGTGACGCCGACGTCCTTGAGGCGTGGTTCGATGTTCGACCGAACCGCGATCGCGTTGACCTCGAACGTTTCCGGCACGAACGTATAAATGACCGCCGTCTGCGCATGAGTGCGCGCGCGAGTGGCGTCGAGAACCAAGGCGTGGTCTGTCTCTCTGCTGGCGAGGCCGGAATCAACACGAATGTAGTAACGAGTGGAGTTAACGTTTTGCAATGCGAAAGCCGCCATGTCTAATCTCCTGAAATGTATGTGGTTTGAGGGGTGTGGGCCGCGAAGATCAGCGACAACAACGGCAGCGGGAGGAGAAACGGAAATGTAACTGGATTCGGAATCGCCTCATACTCTATCGACTTTATAGACTAATACAGCTTCTGTCAAGAAGTTTAACGAAACAAAGCTGAAAGCCTGCTCCAGATCCGCCTGCAGATCCTCAATCGCCTCGATCCCTACCGACACGCGGATCACATCTTCCGTAATCCCCATCCGGTCCAGTTCGGCCACCGGTACAGACGTATGAGTCATGCTTCGGGGATGTTCAATCAGCGATTCCACGCCGCCCAGCGATTCGGCCAGCGTGAACAGCCTGAGGTTCCCCAGCAGTTGGTCAACCTGCTCGCGCCCGCCACGAATCCGGAAGGAAAACGTTCCGCCATACCCGGTCATCTGGCGCCTCGCGAGCGCGTGCTGCGGATGCGAACACAGCCCCGGATGCAGCACCTCCGCGACTCTCGGATGTGCCGCGAGCCAATGCGCGAGCGCCAGCGCATTTCGGTTATGTTCTTCCATCCGCACCGCCAGCGTCCTAACGCCGCGCAGCACGAGGAAGCAGTCCATCGGCCCCGCGCACGTGCCCATGGAGTTCTGCAGATAACCGATCCGCTCGGCAAGCTCCGGCGTTCGCACGATCGCCGCCCCACCGACAACGTCCGAATGCCCGTTGATGTATTTCGTGGTCGAGTGCACCACGATGCCGATTCCGAAATCGAGCGGTCGCTGGAACCACGGCGAGAGAAACGTGTTGTCGCAGATCGTGATCAACCCGTGCGCTCGTCCGACTTCAGCTATCGCCGCCAGATCCACCAGGTTCATCAGCGGATTGGTCGGCGTCTCGATCCAGATCGCTTTTGTCGAAGGCTGGATCGCGGCCTTCACCGCGCAGAGATCACGCAAATCGACGAATTGGGCCGCAATCCCCTTCGCCGCCAGCACGCTCGTAAGCAGCCGGTAGGTGCCGCCGTATAGATCGTTGTGAACCAATATCGAATCGCCCACATCCAGCAGCATCAGCACGGTGGTCTCGGCTGCCATGCCCGTCGCGAAGGCAAACCCCCGCACCCCGCCTTCCAGCGACGCGAGACAGGTTTCCAGCGCAGTCCGCGTGGGATTCGCGCTGCGTGAATATTCGTATGGCCCTGGCTGCCCCACCCCCCGAAACGCAAACGTCGAAGACTGAACAATAGGCGGGACCACGGCGCCCGACCAATCGTCGACCGCCTGCCCCGCATGAATAGCTCTGGTTTTAAAATGCATATTAGTTGTGGCGCACGCACTCCTGCGTGCCGCGTCGAGACTCGTCTCGACGCATGTCTAAAACGTCGCCCGCAAACCCAGCTGAACCAGCCGCGGATAGTTGATCTGGCTCGTAATAACGCCAAAACTGGACGGGCTCGTCAGCGTCGTTCCCGGATTGCCGAAATAAGGCGTATTGGTCGCATTGAGCGCCTCCGCCCGGAACTGCGCTTTGATCCGCTCGCGAATCGTGACGCTCTTGAATACCGAGAAATCAATATTGAAAAGACCCGGTCCGCGAACATTGAGGAAACGGCTTGTATCGCCGAACGTAAGCTCCGGCGCAACGCTGAAAGCCGCCGGATTCAGCCAGTCACTGAGCCGGCTGTCGATGGAACCGGATGTACCCGCCGGGATACCCGTCGCATTCGGCCTCTGGTAACTCGCGCCGATCACTCTGTTCGCGTTCGCCTGTGTCACCGATAACGGGAAGCCGCTCTGAACGATGCCGAATGTATTCAGCGACCATCCGCCCACCACCCAGTTCAGCTTGCGGCTGCCCGTGAGATACTTCTTACCCTTCCCGAACGGCAGTTCGTAGGTAGCCGCCATGGTGAATCGGTTCGGAACATCCTGCGTCGAAAGACTCCGCTCCGCAGCCAGGTTGTAAGCATTCTGCGGCCCTGTTACAGCCACGATATTGCTGGCCCCCGCCGCGCTCGCCCCCGTAATGTCATCCTCACTGCGCGACCACGTGTACGACGCCAGAACGCTCAGCCCGTTGGCGAAGCGGCGCTCGGCCCGCACATAGAAGGAGTAATAGATGCTCGCCGCCGAATCCGCATTCGATTCCGACACTGAAGTGTACTGAGGGTAAGGCAACAGCAACTGCACGCGGCTCACGTTTGGCGTCGCGAGAGTTCCCACGCCACCGTTGCCATAGAAAGGATTCGGCACGGCCTGCGATAAGGCCGCCGCCCCCGGCCAAAAGTTAGCCGGGTTCAGCTGGTCGATGTTGATACCGCTCTGCAGCAGATGCAGGCTGTGCGAGTCCAGCGTCCCCGCCGAAACCACAAATCCGGCCGGGATCTGCCGCTGCACTTCGAGCGAGTAGTGTTGCGAATAGCCCGCGGAACCCGCGCCGGGCGAGAAGACGGTGATTGCCTGGCCGATGCCCGACGCCAGCCCGAGTGTGTTCCCCGTCGGTTGCAGCAGACCGTTCGGATAAGGATTCGACAGCGAAATCGCCGGCGTATAGTTACCGTTCGTCGACGCATTGATCGAGGTCGACTGCGAATAGCCAATAGCGTTCTGATAGCTGAAGAACGTAGGCACCCAGTAAATTCCGTAACCGCCGCGAATGACCGTCTTGCTGTCGAGCGCATAAGCGAAGCCGACGCGCGGACCAGGCTTAACCGACAGCGGATTGCCTGTGTGCGTCGGGTTGCCGCCCACGCCTGCATACTCAACGCCGCCCGAGACCGGGAAGCCCTGCTGCGACAGCGGACTCGCAACAGCCGTGTTGAATCCCGTGATGATCCGGTTGTTTGCTTCCTGCAGCCCCGACTCAAATTCGAACCGCAGTCCGAAGTTCAGCGTCAGTTTGGATGTGACCCGGAAATCGTCCTGCACAAAGCCACCGTAGTAGCGGATGAAGTCGTTGAAATTACCCACGACGCTCTGCGAGCCGCCGGCCGAGTAGCCAAGTAACAGCGATGCCAGGCTGCTGCCCGAAAGTCCGTTCGAAACCGTCGGGCTCGCCTGCGTAAATACGCTCGAGAAAGTCAGGCTCGTGGGACCCGCCGCGGGCGTGCCGTTGTCATGAATCGTGCGGAAGTCGAAGCCGGCTTTGACCGTATGCCTGCCGAGAAATCGGGACGCCGTTACGTTGAAGCTGCGAGAATAGAAAACGTCCTGTGCCGCGGCCCCACCGCCGTAACTCGCATAGTCCCCCATCGTCACCGCCGGGAACGCAGGGTTCGCGGTGGCTGTGACCAGAGACGCGGGCAAGCCCAGCGAGGCCAGATTGAAGCCGGCGCTCTCCTGCGTGCTCCTTGTATAGAAACGGTTGAAGCCCCACCGCGCCGTAATCACGGTACTGGCGTCAGGCGTAATC
>ODAK010003464.1_pt1 | contig 16335 bp, 17 predicted proteins | sample 1539591 | NCBI WGS metagenome assembly ODAK01 (sample SAMEA3539303, study PRJEB22396) | soil metagenome | biome: tundra; feature: field; material: soil | place: USA | collected 2010-05 | depth 0.15 m
CTGGAAGGCAGCCTGGCTTACGTTGCGGCAGGGACGCAACGAGGAGGCCAAGAAAGCGTTCGAAGAACAGATTGCGCTGTATCCATCCGGCGCGGAAACTCCTGCGGCTTTATATTGGCGCGCCCGTCTGGCCGAGGAAGATAACCAGCCCCTCATGGCCCGGGCGTTTTATCAGAAGATTTCGGATCGCTATCGCAACTTTTATTATGCAGAGCTGGCACGGCAGAGGATGAAGCATCTCCCTGCAGCAGGCGACACGACGACACAATATGCCTTGCTCGATCGCGTGCCGCCCCTCGACAGCAGTGGAAAAGTGACGGACTCGGAACCGCCGCCGGATGAATTGCACGTGCAGAAAGCGCAGCTTCTGGGAAATGGCGGCCTGGTCGACTTTGCCGTGCGCGAGTTGCAGGCCGCCGCTGCGGCCGACGGCGGCGGTTGGGGCCCGGCAGAAACCGCGCAACTGTACGACGAGACTGGGCATTACGACCAGGCCATCGAGGTCATGAAGCATTCCGCGCCAAACTATTTCGCCCTCGACATTCCGGATCTGCCGCGGAAATACTGGCAAGCGCTTTTCCCCAAAGCGTACTGGAGCGACCTCAAACGCTCTGCGGCGGCCAACGGACTGGATCCTTATCTCGTAGCGTCACTCATCCGGCAGGAGTCTGAGTTCAATCCCAACGCGGTTTCGCGGGCCAATGCCGTTGGCCTGATGCAGTTGTTGCCCAAGACCGGCAAAGCCGTGGCCAAGCAAGTGAAGATGAAGCGGTATACCGCCAGCCAGTTGTACACGCCTGCGGTAAACCTGCAATTGGGCACGCGCTATTTCCGCGGCATGGTCGACCGGTTCGGCGGATCGTTCGAATACGCGCTGGCCGCCTACAACGCGGGATCGGACCGCGTCGAGGACTGGCTGAGCCAGGGCAAGTATCGCGATCCCCAGGAGTTCGTCGAATCGATTCCCTTCACCGAGACCCGCGAGTACGTGCAGGCAATCCTGCGCAACGCCAGCGTGTACAAGCAGCTGTACGGGACACCGTAGAGGAACATGAATGAAATCAAGGCGAACTTGAGGAAGTTACGGCTGATTCAGTTGGGCCTAATAGCGGCGCTAATCATATTCGCCTGCGTAGCGGAAATCGGCCGTGGCCACGGCAACGGGGATTGGATTTCGCGGCATTGGCTGGTGGCTGGCCTCGCGCTCTGGGCCGCCTCGGCAGGATTTCGCTTTCGACATCGGCTGTTACATCGTTCGGGGGATGCGCTGGCAAAGGTCGCCTCTAATCCGAAAGCGCTTAAACAGTGGGAGGCAGGGCACGTCTTCAGTTTGGTATTGGCAGAAGGGGTTGCCCTGTGGGGACTTGTAGTGCGCATGGTTCTCGGTGGGCACTTTGGCAGGCCTCGTTGTTTTACGCGGTTGGCCTGTTTCTGCTGCTGCTCTGGACGCCTCGGATGCCAGATTCAATTGCCTCGAACTAATCGGCGTGATTGTGTGTGGCATCCTTCGACCTGCCGAACAGTATCTCCAGCACCAATAATCCCGCACCCACCACGATGGCGCTGTCCGCCAGATTAAACACCGGCCACTGATACCGCTTCACATAGAACAGCAGAAAGTCTACCACGCGCCCGCGGGCCAGGCGGTCCCAGAGATTCCCCAAAGCTCCCCCCATAATCAGCGACAAGCCGATCCCGGTGGCCACGTGAGTATGGTGGTTCTTCCAGAGCAAAACCGAGACCACCACCAGCGCGATCCCAGAAAACGCGATCAGCAATCCCGTCTTCCAGGGCGCGGTCGAGTCGGCGAACAGGCTGAAAGCCGCGCCAGTGTTCTCGGTGTGGGTGAGGCGAAAAAAGCCGGGGATGACCTGGATGTGGGCATAAAGAGCGATGCGCTGCGCCACGATGTGCTTGGTCCAGCGGTCAAGCAGGACCACGGCGAGTGCGATCATTAGGTAAAAAGCGCGAGCGGAGTTCTTGGTCATCCGAAATCTTAGCCTGGAAACATCTTAAACTGCCGGGGCGCACAGCGCTCGGGCCGAGTGAATGCTGGTTATCTCTACGAAGATCAATAGTGGTGTCTAAAGTAGTGTCTAAGATTGCCGGCATTGACGACTGAGGCCGTCGAGCTTCGGTCGACCGGATAGCCGAGGGCGGCTGTCCTCACATGAGCATCTCCGCAAACCGCGACTACCGGAGCAGGCACCGCATTGACAGACCTTCAGGCAAGCCATACGATTTTTCGTCCAAAGGAAATCCAGCCATGCTGACTCTCGCGAATCAGTTCAAGTTGCGCCTGCCAACACTGTTTCTGGCATTTGCCGCCGTTGCATTGTTGAGTGCCGCCGCGACTGCACCGGCCGGTCAGACCGACCCCGCGCGCTATCTCGACGATATCAAGGCGCTTTCCGCGCCCGCGATGGAAGGACGTGGCGCTGGAACCAAAGGGCTGGCGCGCGCCGCCGACCTGATCGTGAGGCGCTACAAGGAACTCAAGATTCCGCCGGCTGGAAGCCACGGCTATTTGCAGCCCTTCACGGTAATTACCGGAGCGCGGCTGAAGTCGGACAACCGGCTCCTGGTGGCCAACGGTGAAACCAAGAAGGAGCTGAGGACGAACCAGGATTATGTGGCCTTCAGCTTTTCCTCTTCGGGGCCGGCGGCGGGATCGGTAGTCTTCGCTGGCTATGGAGTGACGGCTGAAGAATATCAATACGACGACTACGCAAACCTCGATGTGAAAGACAAGATCGTGGTTCTGCTCCGCTACGAGCCATCCGCCTTCGCTGCCAGGAGCGGGAACCAGGGACTGACTCATCATTCGCAGATGATCACCAAGGCCATCAACGCGCGCAATCACGGGGCCCGGGCGGTCGTGCTGATCAACGGCAAGCTGGGCGATGGCGAAGAAGATCTGCTCACTCGCTTCGGCAGCGTCAGCGGGCCCGAGAACATTGGGATCGTGTTCGTGCAGGTGAAGAATGCCGTGGCAGAAACCTGGCTGCAAGCCGCCGGAAAATCGTTGAAGGATCTGCAAGACCAATCGACGCAGCCACCAAGCCGGCATCGTTCGCCCTCCCCGACACTTTGCACCTTTCCTTGAACGTTGACATAGAAACCACGCGGGCAACGGTGAACAACATTCTGGCGTACCTGCCGGGGCAAACCGAGGAGTACGTCATCGTGGGCGCGCACTACGATCACCTGGGACGAGGAAACTTTGACTCGCTGGCGCCCTCGCAAATTGGACAAATTCATCCCGGTGCCGACGACAACGCGTCGGGCACTGCCGGCGTGTTGGAACTGGCCCGGCTGCTGGCGCCCGAGCGTGGGCAGTTGAAGCGCGGAATTCTATTCATGGACTTCGCAGGAGAAGAATTGGGCCTGCTCGGATCCGCCGAGTGGGTCAAGGCACCGACGCGTCCGCTGGCTAAGGCCGTCGCCATGATCAATATGGACATGATCGGCCGCATCAAGGACGACAAAGTCTACATCGGCGGCGTGGGGACGGGGTCGACGTTCAAGCCGATCCTCGAAAGCGCGCAGAAAGATTCCGCGTTCAAGATTGAATACTCCGCCGGCGGCTACTCCTCCAGCGATCACACGTCGTTTGTGTCCAAGAAGATTCCGGTGCTCTTCTTTTTCTCCGGGCTGCACTCGGATTATCACAAGCCCTCCGATACCTGGGACAAAATCAACGCCCCCTCCGCGGCGAAGCTGCTCGACTTGATCGGAAACGTAACGGTGCAACTGGCCAGTGCCGCCGACCCACCGGCCTTCCAGACGGTGGTGGAAGAGAAGCTCCCGACCGGCGAACGTGGCGCAGGATATGGCCCATACTTCGGATCGATCCCCGACTTCGGAGAGACCACCAACGGTATGAAGTTTGCCGATGTAAAGCCCGGCTCACCTGCGGCAAAGGCGGGGCTGAAAGCGGGAGATGTGCTGATTCAATTCGGCGACAAACCCATCAAGAATCTCTACGACTTCACCGATGCTCTCCGGCGGAGCAAGATTGGAGACGTGGTGGAAGTGAAGGTCTTGCGGGATGGGCAGCCCGTGACCGCGTCGGTCAAGCTGGGGCAGCGGAAATGAGGCGCGATTCCACGTTCTTGCGGCCCGCTGTGTGACATTCTCCGCTACATCTGTCTGCAGTTCCAAATTTTTCTCCTTAATCTTTCATTTTCATCTATCCGGGGCACGGGTTGTCCATGTATTCTGAGGCGGCCTTGAGCCGGACTGCGCACCACGAAACGCAGAGCGCAGGCCCTACTCCAGGTTGCTTTAATTCCTATGTCGGCGAAATGTGCGCATGAGGCTTCTGAAGCGTTGGAAGGGCCGGACCCTGCTGTTCTTGGCGGTAGTGGGACCGGGGATCATCACCGCGAACGTCGACAACGATGCCGGCGGCATCCTGACCTATTCGCAGGCCGGGGCGCAATATGGATTTCTTCTGTTGTGGACCATGATCCCGATCACGCTGGCGTTGATCGTGGTGCAGGAGATGAGCGCCCGCATGGGCGCAGTAACGGGCAAAGGGCTGAGCGATCTGATCCGCGAAGAGTTCGGACTCCGCATTACCTTTCTGATGATGCTGGGGATTCTGATCACCAACTTCGGCAACGTGGTGACGGAATTTATTGGCATCGCCACCAGTTTGGAGTTGTTCGGCCTTTCGCGCTACGTGACCGTGCCAGTCTGCGCGGTGATCGTCTGGCTGATCGTGGTGAAAGGTCAATACAAGAGTGTGGAGAAGGTGTTCCTGGCGGCATCGTTCTTCTATATCACTTATATCTTTGCCGGGGAGCTCGCCCATCCGCTGTGGAAGGACGCGACGATCGCGACCATCAAGCCGCCGGCGCTGCACGCGTTTCGTGAACAGGCCTATTTGTTCATGGTAATTGGTGTGGTGGGGACGACGATCGCGCCCTGGATGCAGTTCTATCTTCAGTCCTCGATTGTGGAAAAGGGCGTAACCAGGCGGGGGCTTCGAGCTTCGCGCTGGGATGTGATCACGGGCTGCATTTTTACAGATGTGGTGGCCTGGTTCATCATCGTAGCTTGCGCCGCGACGTTGTATGTGCACGGATACCGCGACATCAAGTATGCGGCGGATGCAGCACAGGCACTGAAGCCGCTGGCCGGACAGTACGCTTACATCCTGTTTGCCGTGGGGCTGTTCAACGCTTCACTGTTTGCAGCTTCGATTCTGCCACTTTCCACCGCTTACACGGTGTGCGAAGGCATGGGCTTTGAATCCGGCGTAGACAAGAAGTTCAGCGAGGCTCCGTTCTTTTACTGGCTTTACACGCTGCTGATTGTCGCTGGCGGGGCCGTACTTCTTATACCGGGCCTGCCCCTGGTCAAAATCGCAGTACTGTCGCAAGTGGTGAACGGCGTGGTGCTGCCTTTCGTGCTGATTTTCATGCTGCTGCTGATCAACAAGAAGGATCTGATGGGTGAGTATGTGAACACGCGCTTGTTCAATACCGTGGCTTGGGTGACCACGGTCGTAATGATTGGGTTGACGGTCGCGTGGTTCTGGACGTTAAAAGGCGGCTAGCGGGAAGTATCCAGACGTGGGCCTATCCAGACATCGGAAACATCAAAGAAGTCTTCCGGCCGCCAAATCCTTCACCAGCGACGCATCCGCTTCGAGAAAATCATACGAGGCGAGATCCTTGGGAGCCGACCACTGCAGATCGCGGAAGATGCGATTCTCGATTTCGCCACTGTATTCGCGGACAATGAAGAACCGTAGCTCCACCGTGGCGCCATTCGGGTAGGTATGCTGCAAGCGGGCGATCTCGTCGCCGATCTTGGCATGGATTCCTAATTCTTCCTCCAACTCCCGGCGCAGGGCGTCGCGAGGCTGCTCCCCTTCTTCAATTTTCCCCCCGGGGAATTCCCACTTGAGCGGCATGGTCTGATGTCGAGTGCGCTGGCAGACCAGCAGCTTGCCATTCTTTTCGATCACCGCAGCGACGACCCGTTTCATAACTTGGAAGTGGTGGTAGCGTGCAGCACGCCGGCCGAATTCAGCCACACGCGTCCAATCTCGGGCGCTTGGACCTTGCCCTTTTAACTCTCATTGAGGCTTTTCCAGCTTCTTCCCCACGACTTCAGCACAGTACTGGACGAGCTTCTGGTCCTCGGTTCCGAACGCAGCCGGAAAATGGCTGTCGATGTCGAGTTCGCCGGCGACTTGTTTCTTTACGAAAATCGGCACAACGATTTCGGACTTGGTCTCGAGTGAACAGGCGAGGTAGCGGGGATCTTTGCTGACGTCGTCTACCACGACCGTCTTCCCGCTGGAAGCGGCAGCCCCACAAATGCCCTGGTTGAGCGGTATTCGCGTGTGCGGAGTCATGGCGCCCACGAAAACTTCCAGGACCAACACCGGCGGTTTGGCCCCTGGCTCGAGCATGTAAAAGCCAACCCAGTTGTACTTAAGCATGCGCTCGTGCAACAGCTTGCAGACGCCTTGCATGAGATCCTTGGCCGTCGGTGCTGCTTGAGCGAGCGCCGTGATTTCGTTGCGAACTTCTTGGATTCTGGTAGCGACGGGCATGACCAGAATCTTAACTCAGAGTGGGAGATTCACGGCTGTGGAAGATGGAACATAGGTAATCTGGCGGATTCCTTCCGTGCAGGCAAAGAGTTCGGGATGAATCGCAAATGCCAGTGCGTCGAGGCCACGAAGAAGCGTGGGAGCAGGTGTGTTGAGGAGTTCGTCCCGAACGCAGTAGGCACGGGAAGTGCGAGCAGCGCGAGTTCCCTGCCACTTGCGGTCAGCGACGATTTTTTCCAGCGGCACGCGGTCGCCCGCTCCGCACCAGGCCGCGATCAAGATATCAGGATCCATAGCGGCTACTTCTTCGGCTGAGATTTGCCGACCGGGTTCACCCAGAAACTCACCCCCGGCGGCGGCGACCAGTTCCGCGACCCAGGCCTGTGATGCGATCAGCGGCTTGCCCCATTCTTCGCAGAAGACTCTTGGACGAGGTGATCCCGTGGTGCGAGCGCGGACTTGCTCGATTCGCTGCTGCATGAGGGCGATCACCCCTTCGCCGCGATCGCTCGCGCCGACTGCGCCGGCGATGGTGGCGATGTCGGTGTAAATGTCGGCTAGGGTCTTGGGGGCGAGCCCCACAAAACGCACTCCAGACTTGAGTATTTCGATGACCGCTTTCTCCTGATAAGGTACCGCGGCGATGACCAGGTCGGGCAGGGCGGCAATAATCTGTTCGGTGTTGGCAGTCCAGGAGTCGGCAAGAATGGTACGCGGTTGCGATGCGATTTCGGGAACCACGTCAACGCAATACTTCGTGCACGCGACCACACGGTCGAGTTCGCCAATGGCGGCGAGGATAACGGTGGCGCTGGGTTGCAGGCTGGCGATACGGCGCGGCGTGTGGCAGATGGGCATCAATCTTATGCTACGGCCTGATACGACTCAGCGCTGCAGAAAGGGCGTCCAGCGCCAACTGGGCGGCGTGGGTTGAGGCTTGGGGCAGGCCGCCAACGGCGGCACTGACGTCCTCGCGCCGTAGGTTTCGAGCTTCGTTCAGCGTCTTCCCCACAACCAGTTCCGTCAATGCCGAGCCACAGGCAATCGCCGCCACGCATCCCTTGGCCTTGAACTGCACCTGGGTAATTCGGCCTGCGCTGGCTTTCACTGTTAGCCGCAATACGTCTCCGCAGGCTGGGTTTTCAATTTCTGCCGTGGCGTCTGCGTCGGCAATTTCTCCCGCATTGCGCGGATTCTGAAAGTGATCGAGTAACTGCGCGGAATACATTTGCAGTCCAATTGTAAACGGCAGGCACTCGGCGGCAAACTCAACTGCGCGAACGAGTGCCCTCGGGAAAATAAATCCGCCAGCCTTGTTTCCGGGCAGTGAACTCAAGGTCCGGATTCGGATTGACCGCAAAGGCATGTTTTGCCATCGCCAGCATTTCCGTATCCCAGCGCGAATTGCCGAAGGCGGCTTCGGCCTCCTTCTTGACGACCTCGCGCAGCGCCTGCGGCTTGCCGGGGCCGGAGGGCACGCGGATCAGGCGATCAGTGACAATGCCATGGTCGAGTTCGACCTTTGCGGCGAGGATGCGGCTCTCAGGGATACCGAAATGCTTCATCCCGGCGCGAATCACCCATTCGTTCGAAGAAGAGACGGCCCAAACCTCGCAGCCGTTTTCCTGCAGTCGGCGGACGAGTTCGCGCATCTCGGGAAAGATCTGCGCGACGAAGAACTCGTCGAAGAAGCGGACAGCGGCGTCCATCATCTTCGACTCTGAAACGCCCTGGTGCATCGTCACCATCTCGCCGCACATCGTGGTTTCATCGACCTCGCCGCGCTTGTAGGCGGCGTAACGCTCGCGCAGGGATCGGCTAAGGATGCCGCGGATGAGGCTGTCAGGGAAGACGTCGCCTTCTCTCAGTTCCCAATCGAAGAAGCACTCTCCGGCATCGCCGGACCACAGCGTGCCGTCGCAGTCAAATGCAGCCACGCGCGTCTGAAGGCGGAGGATCGAATCGAGGAATTCGTTGGTGACCGGAAGAAATGCTTCTGTGTCTGCGGCGCTCATCTATCGACGATAACGTGCTTCGGGGGAAGCGCGCAACGGCGCACAATCGGTCAGGAGGAGCGCGCCAGCAGCCCCGCGTAGTCCTCTGGAGTGTTGATATTCAGAGCGATGAGAGGATCGTCGACACGGACGTATTGGATGTGCTCCTGGTGCTCGTGTTCGATGTCGCGGGCGACCGATGTGGCCGGGACCCGGAGAAACGCTTCCATCATTTCGCGGCCCACAAGGTAGGGATGCCCGTGTTTGCCGGAAAACTCGGGGACGACCGCCCAGATGTTCTGATCCGCGCCCGCGAAGGCGTCGCGCAGAGTCTGGATGGTCGTGGTGCTGACCGGAGGGCGGTCGACCAGGGTCACCATGGCGGCGTCACGGCCGTGGTTGAGCACTTCGTGCAGACCGACTTGCAGCGAACTGAACTGGCCACGATCCGGATCCGGGTTGATAACGAGAGACGCCCCTTGAGCATAAATAATCGGCGCGAGCGCCGCTTCATTTTTTCCGACCACAACCACAACGAACTCCGTGGCCGCCGAAAGCGAACGAATTGCCGCCGAGAGGAATGTATCGTTCGGGGGCGCTTGCCCGGCTGCTGGCGGGGGCCACGGCAGCAAGGCTTTATCCCTGCCCATGCGCGAGGAATCTCCGGCGGCGAGAATCAGGCCGGCGAAGCTGGCAGCGCGGGTCATGCTGCGAAGATAGCAGGGAATGACGGGAAATTGTGAATTTTTGATTGTCGAGTGTTGATTGGCGAGCGGAAAAGCATTTCTACCACGGAGGCCCGAGACACGGAGCAACCCAAACATCAAGATAGAAAGCCGGTTCGGCGAGGCGAAAGAATCACTTACCGGATTCCACTCACAATCAACAATCAACAATCAGGAATTCATTCGTGTTCTTCGAGTGCCGCACCCGGCGCGCCGGTGTCCGAAGCATCGTTCGCTTCCGGCTGCGAGTTTTGCGAGCGGAACCAACTCATGTGGGGCAGGCCCGCACTCGCGTGCCGCCGGATCGCGATCAACTCTGCCGTGATCGCAACCGCAATCTCCTCGGGTGTGATGGCGCCAATGTCGAGTCCGATGGGAGCGTGGACGCGGTCGAACAAATGCGCGGGCACACCTTCCTTCTGCAGCGTTTTGAAGATTTCGATCACCTTGCGCTTGGACCCGATCATGCCGACGTAGCGGGCGCGAGTCTGCACCGCCCAGCGCAGGATGCGCATGTCGTCGCGATGCCCGCGGGTGACTATGACAATGTAGGAGGTCTCGTTGGGCTCGAGCTTCCGGGTGGCTTCGTCGAAGTCGAGCGCATGAACTTTGCAAGCGGCGGGAAAACGCTCTTTAGTGGCGTAGGAGGTGCGGTCGTCTGTGACGATGAGGTCGAAACCTGCATTGGCGGCGACCTGGCAAAGGTTGATAGCAACATGACCTGCGCCGAAAACATAAAGTAATGCTGGAGGCAAGACGGGCTCAATGAAGACTTCGAGCGTGCCGCCGCAGACCAGGCCGGTGTCGTACTTCGGATCTTGATTCAGGTCGAAGGTGAGCGTGCGGGGCTTTTCGGATTCCATGACCTCACGGGCCGCTTGCCACACATCAGCCTCGACGCAACCGCCGCCTATCGTGCCGACGATCGAGCCGTCATCGCGTACCAGCATCTTGGCGGTGCGGAACGAAGGGATCGAGCCGCGCACGTTGACGATGGTCGCAACAGCGCCGCGGCGTCCTTCGCGGCGGAGCTGAACGATTTGCTCGTAAATGTCCATGAGGCTGGAACGGCTTGCAGGCTTGATTATCAGTCGGTTAATAGGAGAGAGTCAAACGCAACCCGTTTTATGTTAGTTTCAGGCTCTTATGAGAATACTTCTATGAAAGCAGTCCGCATTCATCAATTTGGTGGGCCGGAAGTTTTGACGTATGAAGACGTAGCCGATCCGCAACCGCGCAAGGATCAGGTGCTGGTGCGCGTGCGGGCGTGTTCGCTGAATCATCTGGATGTGTGGGCGCGCAAGGGGCTGCCGGGAGTGAAGCTGCCTCACATCCTTGGGAGCGACGTCGCGGGCGAGATCGTCGAGGTGGGCGAGTATGTCGGCGGATTCAAGGCCGGGCAACGCGTACTGCTGGCGCCGATGCACTTCTGCGGGCAGTGCGTAAAGTGTCTCGCGGGGCTGCAGAACCAGTGCCGCGAATTTACTGTCTTGGGGAATGGTGTAGATGGAGGCAACTGCGAATTGATCGCCGCGCCGGCGGCGAACGTGATTCCGATTCCCGACTCACTCGATTTCAATCAGGCGGCGAGCGTGCCGCTGGTGTTTCTAACCGCGTGGCACATGCTCGTTGGACGAGCCGGCATTCGTCCGGGGCAGACGGTGCTGGTACTGGGCGCGAGTTCCGGCGTGGGCATCGCCGCGATCCAGATTGCCAAACTCTTCCACTGCCGCGTGGTCACCACAGCTGGCGACGAAACGAAACTGGCCAAGGGCCGCAAGCTCGGCGCCGATTACGGCATCAACCACTACCAGCAGAAGATTTCCGAGGAAGTGCGGAAGATCACGAACAAAGAGGGCGTCGACATCGTGGTGGAGCACGTGGGCGCCGCGACCTGGGACGAGAGTGTGAAATCTCTCAAAAGCGGTGGCACGCTGGTCACCTGTGGCGCCACCACTGGGCCGAACGTCAACATCGATCTGCGCCACCTGTTCGCGCGGCAGTTGACGCTGTTGGGCTCTTACATGGGAACCATGGGCGAGTTGCACGAAGTGCTGCGGCACGTGTTTGCGGGCCGGTTAAAGCCGGTGGTGGACCGCGTGTTCCCGCTCAGCGAAACCCGCGCTGCGCATGAGTATTTGGAGAAGAGCCAGATGTTCGGGAAAATTGTGCTGAATCCATAGGAATCTTCACCGCCGAGCACGCCGAGAACGCCGAGGAACAAGGTTGGAGAGGAGTACAATCAGCCCGTGTTTTTCAGGATCCTCGGCCGAATTTTAGATGTTGAGACCATCGCCTCGGGCAAAGCCGTCCGGGAGAGTCGCCGACTACGAAAACTCTATGGCGGTCGCCGCTGGAGGAAGCTGAAAGGAACGGCAACGATCAAGCGTACGAGGCGCACGGCGTCGGCACAAGAGAGGTCAAGATCAAGCGAATTCTGGAAATTCAATGAAACGAAGCGAATTGCAGTTCGTTGTGTGCGTGAAGAACAGAGATTATGCCGCCTCGCTCGAGTTACGAAAGCTGTATCAGGTCGTAGCGGATGAAACGGCGGCCAAGCTCCACCAGATTCGCGTGATTGACGAGTCCGGAGAAGACTATCTCTATCCTGAGGAATATTTCGTCCCCGTGCAGCTACCTCAGTCGGCGGAAAAAGCAGTGCGGCGCGCAAGTAGCCCGAGAGGCTGAGCGACACACTTGCTGATCACCAGGCAGGAGGCAAGCTATGGCCAAGAAGTCAGCCGTCAAGTCCATCAAGGTCAAGAAACTTTGGTGGGACACGGAATGGACCGTACGATTCGGCAGCCTAAGCAAGAAGGGCAAGAGGGTTTCCTCCGTGGTTTAGAATAGTCCTATGCCGCGCGAACTGAATTTCGGCCCCTACGTCGACACCGAGAACGGCAAGAAGGTGGTCAAGGATCTGACCTTCGGCAATCCCACGCCGGAAGGAGTCGTGTTGACCACGCTGGGTTCAGCCGTGAACTGGATGCGCAAGGGCTCCATCTGGCCCATGACGTTTGGGCTGGCTTGTTGCGCCATCGAGATGATGTCGATGGGAGCGGCGCGCTTCGATATTGCGCGCTTCGGGGCGGAAGTGTTTCGCCCGTCGCCACGGCAGAGCGATCTCATGATCATTGCCGGGCGCGTGTCCAACAAGATGGCGCCGGTGATCCGGCAGCTGTGGGAGCAGATGCCGGAACCGAAGTGGGTGATTTCGATGGGAGCGTGTGCCACCTCCGGCGGCGTATTCAATAACTACGCGCTCGTGCAGAGCGTCAACCAAGTGATTCCGGTCGATATTTATGTTCCCGGGTGCCCGCCGCGTCCGGAGCAACTCATCTACGCCATTACTCTTCTCCAGGAGAAGATCCAGCAGGAGCGCGGGACCATCAAGAAGGCTCTGAATCTGGCATAGCGTTCAGCGCGACGACCGCTCGCGCCTTCTTCTCTGGACCTCCCGCTGTGCATTCCCGGCATTTTCACCTCAGGCCGCTTGTGCAAATCTTTTGCTCGCCTGCCTGTAACTGGCTCCCAGTGAGCCACTTGGAGGGGGCAGCACCTCAATGGTCACATGTCACACCGAGGAACACGAAACCATTCTCCGCCGGATGAATCTAATCATTTGAGTAGCCGCGTGTTGAAAGTAGCAGTCACGCAGGGGGCCGCGCACTCAGAACAACCCAGGGGAGAACAACAACCCGGGTGTGGAAGGTGCTCCATGATGACAAAACTATTTGACGTGTTTTTCGGCTGCCGGCACCCCCGTTACAGCTTCCCGGTAACCATTCGCGGAACGGCACGCCGTCCGCAAGCCGGCGCATTGACCGGCACGTACGTGGCTTGCCTGGATTGCGGAAAAGAATTCCCCTACGACTGGCAGGAGATGAAGGTCATCACCTCGCCCGCTGAGAAGCGCGAGTACGTAGCCGCGCTTGCAACGAAACACGCCGCATAAGCGGATAAAGCGGTTTGCCAGCACGCTCGAACTAGCGCGCGGAAACGCTGGCCGCACCCCTCTTCTCCATCGGCACAAATTCCCGCTCTCCGTCTCCCGTATAGATTTGCCGGGGCCGCGCGATCTTCTGCTCCGGATCGGTGATCAACTCTTGCCACTGCGCCAGCCACCCTGCCGTGCGCGGGATGGCGAACAGCACCGTGAACATCTCCGGCCGGAAGCCCATGGCCTGGTACATGATCCCGGAATAGAAGTCGACATTGGGATAGAGCTTGCGCTTCACGAAATATTCGTCTTCCAGCGCGATGCGCTCCAACTCCAGGGCGATGTCCAGCTTTGGATTGCGTCCCGTTACCTCGAAAACCTGCTCCGCAGTCCATTTAATGATCTTCGCCCGCGGATCATAGTTCTTGTAAACGCGATGTCCAAAGCCCATCAGCTTGCCGTGCCCTTCCTTCACTTTCTTGATGTAGGCGGGCACGTTGTCCTTCGATCCAATCTCGTCGAGCATCTTCAGGACTTCTTCATTGGCGCCACCGTGCAACGGCCCGGCCAGGGCCGACGCGGCCGACGCCGTGGCCAGGTAGGGATCGGTCTGGGAACTCCCCACCGAGCGCATCGCGTTGGTGCCGCAGTTTTGCTCGTGATCCGCATGCAAAATAAACAGGATGTCGAGCGCACGGGAGAGGACCGGATTGGCCACATACTTCGGCTCCACCACCCGCCACAGCATGTTCATGAAATTCTCGGTATAGCTCAGATCGTTGTCCGGATACACGTAGGGAAATCCCACGTTATGCCGGTACGACATGGCCGCGATCGATGGCACCTTGCCAATCAGCCGCTTGATCTGCAGCAGGCGGTTTTCCGCATCGTGCACTTGCCGGGCCTCCGGATAAATGCTGGAGAGGGCAGCCACCGAGCTCACAAACATCACCATGGGGTGAGAGTCGTAGCGGAAACCCTCCATGAACTTCTTCGTCGCCTCGTGCAGCATGGTGTGGTGGGTGATCTCATGCACCCAGTTCTTCAATTCCGTCTCGGTCGGCAATTCTCCGAACAGCAACAAGTAGGCAACTTCCAGATAGGTGCAGCGTTCCGCCAGCGCTTCGATGGGATAGCCGCGATAGCGCAGAATTCCCCGGTCACCATCAATGTAGGTGATGCTGCTGCGGCACGATGCCGTGTTCATGAACGCCGGATCGTACGTCATCAAACCAAAATCTTCCGCACCCGTCTTAATCTTCCGCAGGTCCATCGCCCGGATTGTGCCATTCTCGATGGGGACGGTATAGGTCTGACTCGTGCGATTGTCGGTGATGGTGAGTGTGTTATCTGGCATGGAGAATCAGCTCCTTCGTATTCCATAGTACCCTAGCGTAGCTCAGACTATTTGGGTTCGGCAACCCATGCTGTGACCGCGGTCACAGATTGCCGTGATGCGTGCTGTTTTTGGGTGTCGGTTCCCTCTCAATCGGCATAGGGGGGAGAGTCGCCTCTCCTCCCCTGCCGCACCACCGTACATGCGGGTCCGCATACGGCGGTTCGATAAGTTAGTCCCACCCAGGAACGGGCAGGCTGAGCGTTCGCGGTTTGGGGACGCCGTGCGGGTTTCACTTCTCTGGTCAGCATCCATTGCGGCTTCACCGCGCCCTGCCCACCAAAGGCCCGCCGAAGCGGGATGGCTAGTGCACTACCCTCATCGAGACCCAAGCACTACTGACCCTCCCTATCGTTCGGGCCTTCGCCGCGTCCGCGACTACTACGCCCTCTGCTGACTTCTGCTGTACGGTCAGAGCACCTTACGATGTCCTCAGTCACGATTCCGTGACGCACAGCAGATCTCCCGAGATAAGCTCGACCGCTTTCGACACGCGACTGCCGGATTTACCACCAGTGCCCTTGATGGATATGGGCTTCGCTGTCACTTGCCAGCTCGCCCGGCACCGTAGGCCTCATCATCCGGTTCTTGTTCATCGGCCCGTATCTTTGCTCCACGCTTCCTTCAGACCCCACCTCGCGGTGACGCCCTTGCGCTTCACTAGCCCTTCACCTCCACCAGGTTGAGCAGGGGACTTTCACCCCCAAGCTGTCGAACATGTTCGGCGTACAAGAAAAAAGGCGCAGACCTGAGTCCGCGCCCCGCGCCGCCCCGCTCGCGTAGGGACGGCCGCCCCCGGCCGTCTAAGCCGCGCGCAGCACGGCAGCGTCTCGGCGGCAGATTGCGCCCTACTGCACGATCAGCGTCACCACATCCCCGTGCGCCGCACCACCCGCAGCCGTAGCCGTCACCGTAATCTGCGACGTCCCCAACCCCGTCGGCGTCGCCACAGTCACAAAAGCCGATCCCGCCGCCCCTGTCGCCGGCGTGGCCGTTACAGTCACCGTTGCCGGGCTCGGTACAACCGCCGGAGGCGTGTACATCCCGTTCCCGTCCACTGTGCCGTTTGCGCTCCCGCCCGTGATTGCCCAAGTTACGCTTTGGTTAGCTGTGAAGCGTTGCTGATTAACTCCCGTCGGCCACGAGTTACCCACTTCGTTGGCAAACAGAGTCGCGAGTCCCGGATTCACCGTTACTGGCGGCGGGGGGCTGCCACCACCGCCCGCAACCCCACCACACGAGAGCAGTGACATCAACCCAACCCCCAGGCTAATCCCCGCGATTCCAATGTAGAGACGGCGCTTGCCGCGTCTCTTTCCCCCCATTCCGACAATCCCAACCAGCACTACCCACGCGAGCGTGAGGAGTGGCAGAGCATGAGGACGATCACCCGCGTAGGGACGGTCGCCCCCGGCCGTCCGGGGTGTGCCTGTGGAGGGACGGGCGTCCCCGCCCGTCCCAGCCGGGCACTGCGTTGGTAAGTTCGGCCCACAGGTCCAAATTGTCAGAGTAACTCCAGTCGTCCCTGCCCCAGCCGCAATCGTCGTTGGATTGAATACGCAACTCGTCAACGCTGGCAGGTTCGCGCACCCAAAACTTACCCCCGAACTAAACGCCGCGCCACCCAGGGGAACCGCCGAAAACGCATAGTTCGCGCTCTGCCCCGCCAGCACCGTCGCCGCGGCGCTGCCTGTGTCCGTCCACGT
>ODAK010003465.1_pt1 | contig 16333 bp, 15 predicted proteins | sample 1539591 | NCBI WGS metagenome assembly ODAK01 (sample SAMEA3539303, study PRJEB22396) | soil metagenome | biome: tundra; feature: field; material: soil | place: USA | collected 2010-05 | depth 0.15 m
CCGTCGCCCGCCGGGTTTCAGCCATCCAACAAGCGTAACGCAAACGAACTGGGGCAGGGCGACGTGCGCTCGCCGGCGTGACCGGCGCCCGGTTTGTAGAGGGGGGCGGTAGGATGGAATCTCGATGCCAACCTCCGCGCCGACGCTGAACCGCGAACACATCCGACCGGGAGACCGGGTGTGCGCCGCTGTCTCCGGAGGCGCGGATTCTGTAGCACTGCTGTTGCTGCTGCATGCGGCCAATGCGATGCCCCGCCATGGGCTGGGGGTAGGACTGTCGGCGGTGCACGTCCACCACGGATTGCGCGGCGACGAGGCAGATGCGGACCTCGCCTTCGTGCAGGAGTTGTGCGGGCGGCTTGTGGTGCCGTTGCACGTTCACCATGCCGGCGTGGCGGAGCGGGTGGCCCGGAGCCGCAAGCAAGGTGAGACGGAGACCGTCGAGGAAGCCGCGCGAGCCATGCGCTACGAGTGCTTTGCCCGGCTGATCGCGCAGGGGCACGCCGATTCGGTGCTGACCGCGCACACGCTGGATGACCAGGCGGAGACGGTGTTGATGAAGCTGCTGCGCGGGGCGTGGACTGAGGGCATGAGCGGGATCCATCCGGTGGTGGCGGTGCCGGACGGCGTGCGGCCGGGAAAGATTGTGCGCCCTCTGCTGAGTGTTCGCCGCGCTGAACTGGAAGATTACTTGCGCGGACAGAGCCAGCCGTGGCGCACGGACAGCTCGAACGCGGACGAGGCGTTTACGCGTAACCGCATCCGCCACCACCTGCTGCCCATCCTGCGCGAGTACAACCCTTCGATCGATCTTGCGCTGGCGAATCTGGCCGAACTGGCCCGGGACGACGAGGCGCGCTGGCAGGCGGAGCTGGGCCGCATCTTGCCGCAGTTGCTGCTGCCGGGCAAGCCGGTGCGCGGCGGGGGACGGGCGGTCAGCACGGAGGCGGGCGGCGCCGGGTCGGTTGCGCTGGAGCTGGAGCGGCTGCGGGGGTTCGATCCGGCGCTGCGGCGGCGGGTGGTGCGCGCGGCGGCGCGGTCGCTGGGGGCGCGGCTGAGCTTCGACGAGACGTCGCGGCTGCTGGCGCTGGCGGGTTTTGGGATGGACCCGACCGTATCTGCCCGGACGGGGGCCAGCCTGCGGCTTGGACGCGGTTTGCGGGCCGAGCGCTCCGCGAGAGAGCTTCGCCTCAGCCACGCGGAGCCGGAAAAAGGCGCAGACCGCCAAAGAGCACCTGATGAGCCACTTAGAGTCCCCCAAAAGACGTAAGCCGGACTCGCTCGTGCCTGATAGATAATGGGCCTGGGTTTGCTCCGGGTTTGTTTTCGTGAAATCTGCCCAATTTGCTTCGGGCAGAGTAGAATCCAGATAGCTGGGGTGTGCCCACACTTGGGACCGGGATGGCGATTCCTGCCGAAGACTTGGAACCCTTCAGTACTCATCGGGCGTCTAATGATTTGGATGGTGGAGCAATGTCCGGGTGCAGGTGTATGAATGCCTCACTCGATTGGCTGGCCGTCTGGCCACTTTAGCTGGGTGCATCACTTTAGCTGGGTGCATCAGGCCGGAAAATGAGGAAACGCGATTGAATTCGACCGTCAAACAGCTTCTGATGTGGGTGTTGGTGGTCACCGGCGCCATCTGCCTGTTTACCTATGTCAGCAAGGGCATGGGCGGCCCAAAAGAGCAGACCCCCACCTACAGCGACGTGCTGAATAGGGCCCAGAGCAGCCAGGTGAAGGACGTGACCATCGACGGAACGACGATGGTGGGGCACTTTACCACCGGCGACCAGTTCCGCACCACGATTCCGGCCAATGATCCGGAGATGTTCAACATCTTTCGCGCCCATGGCGTGAACATCAGCAACAAGGACCAGAACTCCAGCTACTGGGTGTCGATGCTGGTGTCGATCGCGCCCTTCGCCCTCATCCTCGTCGTGTGGCTGTTCTTTCTGCGCCAGATGCAGTCCGGTGGCAACAAGGCGATGAGCTTCGGCAAGAGCCGCGCGCGCCTGCTCTCCATGCAGCAGAAGAAGATCACGTTCAAGGACGTGGCCGGCGTGGATGAGGCCAAGGAAGAACTGAAGGAGATCATCGAGTTTCTGAGGGAAGCGCAGAAGTTCCAGCGCCTGGGCGGACGCATCCCCAAGGGCGTCCTGCTGGTCGGGCCTCCGGGCACCGGCAAGACTCTGCTGGCTCGCGCGGTCGCCGGCGAAGCCAATGTTCCGTTCTTCTCCATTTCGGGTTCGGACTTCGTCGAGATGTTCGTCGGCGTCGGCGCGAGCCGTGTGCGCGACCTGTTTGAGCAGGGCAAGAAGAACGCGCCCTGCATCATCTTTATCGACGAGATCGACGCTGTCGGCCGTCACCGCGGCGCGGGCCTGGGTGGGGGACACGACGAGCGCGAGCAGACCCTGAATCAGTTGCTGGTCGAGATGGACGGCTTTGAGTCCAACGACGGCGTGATCCTGATTGCAGCAACCAACCGGCCGGATGTGCTGGACCCGGCGCTGCTGCGGCCCGGCCGTTTCGATCGCCGCGTGATCGTCGACCGCCCGGACATCCGCGGCCGCGAAGAGGTGCTGCGTGTGCACTCGAAGAAAGTGCCCATGGCCGAGGACGTGAACCTGAACGTGCTGGCGCGTGGGACACCTGGTTTCTCCGGCGCCGACCTGGCCAACATGGTGAACGAGGCCGCGCTGACGGCTGCGCGCTACAACCGCAAGTCGGTGCATATGTACGACTTTGAAGTGGCCAAGGACAAGGTGCTGATGGGCGCCGAGCGCAAGTCCATGCTGCTCTCCGACGACGACAAGCGCGATACCGCATACCATGAGGCCGGCCACGTGCTGGTGGCCGCCAAGCGTCACCACGCGGACCCGTTGCACAAGGTCACCATCATTCCGCGCGGCATGGCGCTGGGCGTGACCATGCACCTGCCCGAGGAAGACAAGCATACGGTCACGAAAGACTATCTCGATACGCAGCTTGCCATCCTGATGGGTGGACGCTGCGCGGAAGAGATCTTCATGCACCGCAAGACTACGGGCGCCGGCAACGATATCGTCCGCGCCACCGAGCTGGCACGCAAGATGGTGTGCGAGTACGGCATGAGCGACCTTGGGCCGCTGACCTACGGCAAAAAGGAGCAGGAGGTTTTCCTGGGCCGCGACATCGCTCAGTCGCGCGATTACTCCGACGATACCGCCAAGCAGATCGACGTGGCCGTGCGCGCGTTTGTCGACGAGGCGTACCACTCGGCTTACAAGATCCTCGAAGAGAACGGCGACATCATGCATCGCATGGCGACCGCCCTGCTGGAACGGGAGACGCTGGACAAGTCGGAGATCGACCTCCTGATCGAAGGCAAGGAACTGCCGCCGTTCAAGTCGCCGCTGGCGTTTGCCGACCCTGGCCCGGGCGATGGACAGAAGGTGGTCAAGCCGGAGCCTGGACCGGCGGGCCGCAAGCCTGGCTTCCCGGAAGGTCAGCCCTCCCCGGCATAATGTTCGAAAACGGCAAAAGAGCAAATGAGGCGGCCCACGGGTCGCCTCATTTGCTGGCTATGGGTTGAAGTATCCGGCACACTTCAAAGGCACCCATCGGCAACACGTGTCCTGAGTGCGACAATAGAGCCAGACGCATGCGCCCTCTGACGCCCTACGCTGCTCTTACGCGTATCCTGATTTGCTGTCTCGGCCTCGGCTGCCTGGGCCCGCTGGCCGGCTGCGGCTACCACACGGCTGGCTCGGCCACGCACATTCCGGCCAACGTGCGCACCATCGCGGTGCCTGTCTTCGCCACCCACGCGCAGGCCTACCACACGGAGATGGGGCTGACCCAGGCAGTGGTCCGCGAGCTGAACACGCGCACCCGCTATCGTGTCCTGACGGGCGATTCTGCGAACGCGGACGCGGTCCTGAGCGGCACTATCCTGACCCAGAGTTCGGCGCCACTCACCTACGACTCCACCACCGGCGAAACCTCCAGCTACGTCGTTGCCATCACCATCAAGGTCGTGCTCACGGCGCGCGACGGTCGCGTCCTCTACCAGAACGACGCGCTCTCCTACCGCGAGCAGTACCAATCCCCGCAGGACTTGACCGGGTTTATCCGCGAGGACCCCGCGGCCGTCAACCGGCTTGCCCGCGACTTCGCGCAGGCGCTGGTTGGCGATATGCTGGAGTCGTTCCGATGAGCGCGCCCTTAACTCCCTCCAGCCCGCCGATTGCGAATCCGACCAGCCCGCCACGCGCGGCCAAGCTGCGCAGCTTCGCGTCGGCCGATCGCTTTCTTGCCGAGATCGCGTCGCCCGCGACCCTGCGCCCCGGGTATGTGCTGCTGGGTGATGAGGCGTTCCTGTACCAACGCTGCCGCCAGGGCGTTCTGGCTGCGCTCGCTCCGGAGGGTGCGCGCGATTTTTCATTGCACGATCTCGACCTGGCAGAAACGTCGATCTTCGACATTCTCGATCGCGCGCAGACGCCGTCGCTGATGGCGCCGTTCCAGGTGCTGTTTATCCGCGGCTTGAAGAACCTCTACGGCCGCGGATCGAAGAAGGAAGAGTTCGCGGCCATCGACGCGTACTTCCGCAGCCCCAACCCGCAGGCGGTGCTGCTGTTCGTCGCCGACCACCTGCGCATCCCGGCCGATTTGCGGAGGATGGACTACCAGGACAAAGAACGCTACGACCGCATCCGCGAGACGCTGGGCGACTGGTGCGGCTTCGTCGAACTGGCGCGAGTCGAAGAGGGCGACGCGATCAAGTGGGTGATTGCCCAGGCTGAGGCGCGCGGAACGCGCTTCGATGCGGACGCGGCAAGGGAGTTGGTCGATGCGCTGGGCGCGGACATGATGATGGTCGCGAGCGAGTTCGAGAAGCTTTGCCTGTACGTCGAGGGCAAGGGCCGCATCACACTGGGCGATGTGGAAACGATGGTGCTTGCGGCCAAGCAGCGCTCGCTGTACGAACTGACAGACGCCATCTCGCAGCGCGACCGCACGCGCGCTCTGCTGCTGCTGCACGGGCTGCTGAACGCTTCGGATGGCGGCGAGGACGCGGCCATCGGGCACCTTTACATGCTGGCGCGCACGTTCCGCCAGATGTTGATCATTTTGGAGAAGAATGTGCGCGATTCACGCGCCATCTGGGCGGTGCTGTGGCAGGGCTTCCGCATGCCGCCGTTCGCGGCCGAGGACCTGATCCGGCAGGCACGGCGGTACAAGTCGCGGCGGGAACTGACGCGCGCGCTGCGGCTGGTGGCGCGGGCCGACCTGGAACTGCGCAGCTCGCCGGCGAACAAACTGCTGGTGCTGGAACGGCTCATCCTCGCGCTGGCCACCGAGCCGACCCATCCCACCTACACCCCCATCCACCAGTTCGCCATGGAACTGTGAATGTTCGCGAGCAAATCGTACTTCTTGCTAGCTATCCTGCGCCCAACTAGCCGGACGCTCTGCGCCCTCGCCGTTCCTCCGACGCCCCGCGCACCGCTGACTGCACCATATACGCCGAACGCGTCATGCCGGGTGCCCCACATCTCGATTCTGAGATGTGGGCCTCCCTCACGCCACCTTAGCCCCGGCCCCCTGCATACTTCGCACCTTGATCTTCACCTCAACCCGCGACCCCAGCCGGTTGATGATCGAAACCAAGCGGTCCAGCGTGAACCGCCCAAGATCGGCATTGCGAATCCGCGAAAAATCCGCCGCCGCAATTCCTGTCCGGGCATGAGCGCCACGTACCGTCAATTTCTCGCGATCCAGCATCTTGATGATGTCCGCCGCGAGAAGGGCCTTCATCAGCTCCAAGTCCGGGTTGGGATGTCCAAGATCGCGGAATATGTTCCCGCTCCCATGCACCAGTTCGAACGGTTCATCTTTCATCCGAGTGCTTCCTTCAATCTCTTCAAACGCTGCTCAACCAAGTCAATTTCAGGCGGACATCGCTAAGCCGCTACAGGGATTTGGTTCCGGTGTATTTGAAATTGCCCTGCCCTACGTAACGAACCAAGCGATCGCTCTCATTATTCTGGTGTTCTGCGGGGCGTCGTCCATGACGACCATACTCTCAGACTTGACAACTCCACGCCATAGTTTTCAGTTTGCCAGAGCCACGATTTCCTCGTAGCTCCAGACGTGATCGGACAGGCCAGCGGCCATCGCCGGGGCGATCCTGAGCGTCTTGTGGATGCGGGCGAAGCTGTAGTGGATGCAGTGCAGCGCAACCGCCGCAGCGCGATTCTCTACCAGACGTTCGGGGACGCTCGATAAGTCTCTCTGAGCCCTGCTACCATTAAGTGCTGACCCACTCATGACGACACAGACTGAAACAGCCGCTCCTATTCGCGTTCGCATTGCACCATCGCCCACGGGCGACCCGCACGTTGGCACCGCCTACATCGGGCTGCTCAACTTCATTTACGCCCGGCAACGGGGAGGGCAGTTTGTGCTGCGCATTGAAGACACGGACCGCACCCGGTTCGTGTCCACCTCGGAGCAGATGATCTTCGACTCGCTGCGCTGGCTCGGCTTGACGTGGGACGAGGGCCCGGATGTTGGCGGCCCATATGGTCCGTACCGTCAGTCCGAACGCACGCAGATCTACCGCGAGCATATCGAAAAGCTGCTGGCCAGTGGCCACGCTTACCGCAGCTTCGAGACGACCGAGGAGCTGGAGGCGATGCGCAAGTCGCAGATCGCCGCCAAGCTGCCGCCGCGCTACAACGGAGCGCACCGCGAGCTTCCGCAAGCGCAGATTGACGCGTTTCTCGGCGAAGGGCGGCCCTACGTCGTGCGGCTGAAGGTCCCCGTGGATGGCGAGACGAGCTTTCGCGACGAACTGCGCGGGGCGGTCACGTTTTCGCACAATAACGTGGACGACCAGGTGCTGATGAAGTCCGACGGCTTTCCGACGTACCACCTGGCCAATGTCGTGGACGATCACCTGATGCGGATTACCGACGTGATCCGCGCCGAGGAGTGGATCTCGTCGACGCCGAAGCACGTGCTGCTGTACAAGGCGTTCGGCTGGGAGTTGCCGCGCTTCTGGCACATGCCGCTGCTGCGCAATCTGGACAAGAGCAAGATCTCCAAGCGCAAGAATCCCGTTTCGCTGATCTACTACCGCGAGAGCGGATTTCTGCCGCAGGCGCTGCTGAACTTCCTCGGCCTGATGGGCGGAGGCATGGCGCAGCCCACCGAAGAGGAGATTGTCTCGAAAGGCATCAATTCCAAGGAAGGCGACATCTTCTCGCTGGCGGAGATGCTCGAGAGGTTCGACTTCCAGCGCATCTCGCTGGGCGGGCCGGTCTTCGATCTGACCAAACTGAAGTGGATGAACGGCGAATACCTGCGCGCGATGCCGCCGGAGGGTTTCCTTCAGGCGCTGCGCGATACGATCTTCTCCGACGAGCACCTGCGGCGCATCGGCCTGCTGGTGCAGACGCGCATCGAGACGCTGGCGCAGTTCGGCGACATGGCCGATTTCTTCTTCAAGGACGACGTGATGCCCGCGCCGGAGGTCTTTGTGCCGAAGAGGCGCACGCTGGAAGAGACGCTGGCGTTTGTGGCCGAGCAGCTTGCGGTGCTGGAGGCGACCGATTTTCGAGAGGAGGCGCTGGAGCCCGCGCTGAAGCAGCTCGGCGTCGACAAGGAGTGGCCCGTGAAGGACAACTTCATGCTGCTGCGGGCGATCCTCACGGGCAAAACCGCAAGCCCACCGCTGCTGGAGAGCCTGATCGTCTTCGGCAAAGCGCGCACACTGGATCGGATGCGGCGCTTTCTGGAGACGCAGAAGAGGCTTGGTGGCGGGAGAAAATAAAGAATAAGTTGTAGTGCCACCAAACGGTCCGCTGCTACCACTGAACGCCGGGATAGAGGCTGGGCAAGCGTTCGACTCGATACTGATAGGCGTTCGGCGTTTTGGCCTGCCACACGATTTGCTGCGCGTCGATCCCGTTGAACTCGTCCACCACTGCGCCGGTGGTCACCGAGCCGAAGTTCGCCTCGAAGTTGCCGTTCGCCAACGGATCGACATTGCCGCCGAAGAAGCTGTACATCGAAGCCGGCGCAATATAGTGTCCTATGAGAGTCGCCGTCTTTGTGCTTTCATCCAGCTGCAGGATCGACGCCGTTGAATAGTGACAGGGCGGGGCTCCGCTCGCTCCGCAGACGATCCCGGACGGAAATTCGCGATCGTCTCCGTTGTCCATCACTCCCAGCTTGAAGACGCCGGTGGTGTTGGCGCTGAAGAAGCTGAAGCCATGTTGCGCATAGAACCAGTCCGTCGGATCAGTTCCACCCTCGAGGCTAAAGTCGCCGCCTTCGCCGAGCTTCCACAGAATATTTCCCGAGCCGGTACCGTCCTGGAAGTCAATCTTGACGATCCAGTTCTGGTGCCGGATGGAGAGCAGTAGGTTATGGTCATCGGTCGAGTAGAGCAGCGAATTGGAGTGGGTCCAGTCGGGAAAGAGATACGGATGGCGGTTTACGTCAAGATAGTCGAATGAGTTCCACACCCAGTCCGGCGTGAGGTTCTGGTCGACGTCAACCAGCACGTCCCCGAGCACATTGGTCGTCCCAGGATAGCCAGGCAGGTTCTGGAAGCTCTGGGACGTCGTAAGGAGCAGCACGAGATGTCCATTGGGAAGTTCGAGCACATCGTGATGCAGGCTGCCCAGGACGATGGTGTTGCCTTGCATGGTCAACGCATTGGCGAGTTGCTGCCGCGTGACCGAGCGGATCGTATTGCCGGCCAGATCAACCTCGCGGACCTCATCCAGAGCGCCTGCCGGAACTCTCTCCCCAATCAGGGATGCGGAGGAGGCATAGGAGATTTGCACGAGGAAATGCCCGTTGGATAGCAGTCTGATCGGCTGCACCACGTCGTCGGCGGATCCTGCGTAGCTGTAGGTCCAGATAACATTTCCCGAGAGGTCAGTCGCGAACGCCTCGGCCTGCTTCGCGGGAAATACGGCATCGAACAGTTCAATGCCGGGCTGGGGTGTGCCCCCACTCTGCGAGGAGGCCACGACGGAGGCGGTCGACGGAGGCGTTCTCGTAGTGAATGTTTGGTCGACGTCGGTAAAGGTTGCGCCATCGTCGAGAACGACTTCCGCCTGCATGTGGTAGGGCGTCAGCCCAAGCATTCCGGCAATAAAAATGCTGATTTCTCCGCCATTCGGCGAGGGTGTTGTCTGAGTCCACGTAGCCAGGCCATAGGCAGAGCTGGGCCCGAAGTTGATCGTCACGCTTCCGGGTGCGGGTAGATAGATTGAGTAGGTGGCAACCTGAGGGTTGATGGTGGGCGTCACCACGCCAGGTTGGATAAGCGATACCACGGAGGTCGCGTAGTTCATATTCGGCGAAGACGCGAGTGCTGCGGTCACCGTAACGTTCTCGCTCTGGGCCAATGTCGCGGGAGCCATGTACACTCCACTTGCGCTGACCGTGCCGATCGTAGCGTTCCCGCCGGGAACGTCATCCACCATCCATTCCACGGCACCGCCCGCTTGTCGATCACAACGAGGTACCTCATCAGTGGGTTGAAAGGAAGGAGATTCCGCAGATACTCAGTTGCTGAAGAACCTTATCTTTGATGCCGGTGTTGCCCCCTCGGGTTTGCCTTTCATCCCGAAATCGCTGGTCGCTCCGTGACGATCAGGAAAAGCTTGCCCGCCGCAGGAAAAACGCCGCCGAAATGAATCATTCTGGGCGAGGTTGGCTGCTACGCGATACAGTGGATATCGGACTTGGTGAGGATTGAAATGGGAACGTGGACGCGACGGGATTTGGTGAAGGCCGGGTTGGCGGCATCGGCCGGGGTCATGACAGGAAATGAGTTGCTGGCTGAGCCGCGAGCGGCGGAGGCTGCAGCGTTCATGCAGGGCAATGCAAGTCAGCCTGTCGTGGATCCGGGAAACCCGCTGCGCGAGCGGCTGCTGCTGGATTTTGGCTGGCGCTTTGCCCTGGGCAACGCCAACGACCCGGACAAGGACTTCGGTTTCGGCAAGCTGCGTGGCACGGGGACCTTTGCCAAGTCGGGCGCCGCGGGCGGGCCGGCGGCGCCGCGATTCGACGATTCGGCATGGCGCAAGGTGGATCTGCCGCACGACTGGGCGGTGGAGCTACCCTTCGTTGACAACCCGATCCTGGTCGGACACGGCGCCAAGCCGCTGGGCCGCGAGTATCCGGAGACGAGCATCGGGTGGTATCGCCGCGAGTTTTTCCTGCCGGCGAACGACTCGAGGCGCCGCATCTGCGTGGAGTTCGACGGAATCTTTCGCAACGCGATGGTGTTCTTCAACGGCCACTACCTGACCCAGAACATGAGCGGGTATGCGCCGGTGGCGTTGGATCTGACGGACTTCGCCAACTTTGGCGCTCCCGTCGAACCGCCGCCCGCCGGGCAGCCTACGGGACGCAACGTGCTGGTGGTGCGGGTGGACGCGTCGCTGGATGAGGGGTGGTTCTATGAGGGTGCGGGCATCTATCGCCATGCATGGCTGACCAAGACCGCGCCCGTGCATATCACGCGGTGGGGAAACTATATACGCCCCGATTTTGGCAATGTGACTGGAGTTATTACCAGCAATTCGCAACTGACGGTATTGGTGAATACGGAGGTTGCGAATGACACAGATGCCGACGTTGTTGGGCGAGTTCGTGTGGCGCTGGTGGATCCGGCGGGCAAGACGGTGGCCACGGCGGTGTCGGAGGACGCGGCGGTTCCGTCGCGCGACGCGCACACGTTTGCCATGCATACGACGGTGTGGCACCCGCAGGTGTGGTCGCTGGAGACGCCGAATTTGTACCAAGCGGTGACGACAGTGGAGGTGGACGGCAGGGTGGTCGACCAGGATTCGCCGACGTTCGGGATTCGCACGTTGCGATTCGATGCGGAGAAGGGATTTCTGCTGAACGGCAAGCCGGTGAAGATCAAGGGGACGTGCAACCACCAGGACCACGCAGGCGTGGGCGAAGCGATCCCGGACCGGATTCAGGCGTACCGGCTGGAGCGGCTGAAGTGGATGGGCTCCAACGGGTGCAGGACCTCGCATAATCCGCCGACGCCGGAGTTTCTGGATGCGTGTGACCGGATGGGCATGCTGGTGATGGACGAGACGCGGATCATGTCGTCGAGTCCAGAGGGGATGAGCGAACTGGAGCGCCTGATCAAACGCGACCGGAACCATCCCAGCGTGGTGATCTGGTCGCTGGGCAATGAGGAGCCGGAGCAGGGGAATACACGCGGGGCGCGGATTGTGCGCACGATGAGGGCGCTGCAGCAGCAGCTCGACCCTTCGCGCGTGGCGACGACGGCGATGAATGGTGGTTGGGGAGGTGTGGGCGTGTCCACGGTTGTCGATGTCCAGGGATGCAACTACAGGGACGGCGAGATCGATGCGTTTCACAGGACGAATCCGCAGAAGCCGATGATCGGCACAGAGACGGCGAGCACGGTGGCAACGCGCGGCATCTATGCCAACGATCGCACGCGGGGCTACGTGAGCGCATACGACACGGAGAAGCCGGCCTGGGGAAATACGGCAGAGGAGTGGTGGTCGTTCTACGCTGAGCGCGAGTGGCTGGCGGGTGGATTCGCGTGGACCGGCTTTGACTATCGGGGGGAGACAACGCCTTACAACTGGCCGTGCATCAGCTCGCACTTCGGGATTCTGGATACGTGCGGGTTCCCGAAGGATACGGCTTGGTACTACAAGGCGTGGTGGGGTTCGGAGCCGGTGCTGCACCTGCTGCCGCACTGGAACTGGGATGGGAAGGAAGGCCAGGAGATCGCGGTGTGGGCGTATTGTAACCAGGACAGTGTCGAATTGTTCCTGAACGGCACAAGCCTGGGGTCGCAGCCGGTGAAGAAGAATGGACATCTGGAATGGAAGGTGAAGTATGCGCCGGGCACTCTGGAGGCGCGGGCGAGCAAAGGCGGACGCGTCGTCCTGACGGAGAAACGGGAGACGGCCGGGCCGGCGGCGAAGATTGTCGCAGTGGCCGACCGGTCGAGTATCGCGGCGGACGGTCAGGACGCGGCGGTGATTAACGTGTCGATTGTGGACGCGCAGGGCCGGCCGGTGCCGACCGCAGACAACAAGGTGACGTTTGCGGTGAATGGGCCGGGCGTGGTGATTGGCGTAGGCAATGGAGATCCAAGCTGCCACGAGCCGGACAAGGCCTCAGAACGCAGTGCGTTCAATGGACTTTGCATGGCGATCGTGCAGAGCAAGCGAGGCCAGGCTGGGCAGATTGCGGTGACCTTGACCGCAACCGGATTGGAGCCGGCGACAGTCGCAGTGACGAGTGCTGCTGGATCGATGATTCCTGCCGTTGAGTAGGCGATTGGCGATCGCGCGAGCGCACGTGCCTTATCCTTAAGGGACTATGAGAATTCTGCTGCTTCGCGTGGCGCTGGTTGCGGTGCTGCTGGGGTTAGGTGGAACGCAGATGGCGCGCGCCATCGAGGTGAAGGTCTCGGCGCAGGCGCTGGAGCGGACGTTGCGCGCGCAGTTGTTCAATGGTCCGGAGGGCCGCTACTACATGCGCGGGGACGCGACGTCGGCGTGCTATGTGTATGCGGAAGCGCCGCATGTCTCGTTCAAGGACGATCGCGTGGTGGTACACGTACACACGAGGGCGAAGCTGGGAACCGCGGTGCACGGAGCGTGCCTTGGTGTGTCGCTGACGACGGACGCGGACGTTTCGTTGATCCCGGAGGCGCAGGGCGAGTCGGTGGGCTTTCGCGATGCGCGGATCGAGCGGCTGAGCGAATCGAAGGAACTGAACTTTCTGCTGGAACCGTTCCTCAGCCGCAAGCTGCCATCAGAGATGAAGGTGAATGCTGCGGATCTGATGCGCAAGGTGCTGAACCAGTCGGTGGCGACGACCGGGTACACGTTGACGCTGAACTCGTTGAAACTCCATTCGATGCTGGTTGATCACAACGCGCTGGTGTTGGACGTGGACGCGGACATGAGTGTCGACTGAGCGACCCACGGGCAGCTATTCAAACGACCTAAAACTCGATGAACGGATGTGGCGGCCTTGTTTTGCGCGGAGGTTAGTGGAAGGACCAGGTGCGCACGGGGCCGACATCGACGTGCACGAACTGCGAGACCGGGTAGAAGCCGACTCCCCCGGCGTGAAGGGCCAGGGCAGCGTTACGCAGGACGCGGGTGCTGACGCCAGGGACGCGAATATCGATGGCCTTGGCGAGCATGTGCTGGCTGTGCTCGGCGACGCCGGTGTCGGGGCCCAGCGTACGCAGGAAGTTGTTGCTCTCTGGAGTGCGGTAGCCGCAGATGATGTCGATGATGCCGTTGGGGCGGCCGAGCCGGGTCATGATGGCGTGGAGGACGTCGAACTCCTTGGGGTCGTAGCTGCTGACGTCCTGGGTGCGGTGGTCGCGCAGGAAGTAGTTGAGCTGGTCGAGCGCGGCGGGGATGTAGGTGTCGCCGACGCGATACACGAGGTCGATGTCCTCCCCGCTGTGGAGATGGTGCATGCGGAGGTGATACTGCGGGAGGGAAGCCGAGGTTGTGGTGCGTCTCAGGCTGGCCGTGTGGAGGCTCTTGGCCCCGGAGCTTGCGGTCAATCCCAGGGAAACTGTGGCCATGGCCGCCATGGCCGCAATCCGTTTTCCAAATATCATTCGCGTTATTTCTCCCCGGGGTCAGAGTGCTGTGAATCCGCATATGCGAATGAGTTTTGCGTTCCTCGATTCACATCACCAGTTTATCGCAGGCCTGAGCGCAGGCAGTGGCCCGTTTGTGTCATCGTTTTGTCGCAATGGTTGCAAGCCTGGCGGGGTCGCCGTCGCAACTGTGGCACTCTTAATGCATGACCCTTGATCCGATCCAGATTCGCGTCCTCGGCGCATTGATAGAGAAGGAGATCGTGACGCCGGAGACGTATCCGCTCTCGCTGAATGCGCTGGTGAACGCGTGCAACCAGCGGTCGAGCCGCGATCCGATGATGAACCTGACCGAAGACGAGGTGCGCCAGGCGCTGCACACGCTCGAAGACATGGGACTGACGGCGGTGGTGCGGGACAGCCGCGTGGCCAAGTACGAGCACCGCATCCGCACCGTGCTGAACCTGCGCCGCGACGAAACGGCGGTGCTGTGCCTGCTGTTTCTGCGCGGACCGCAGACGCCGGGCGAACTGCGGGCGCGCGCGGACCGGCTGTACAGCTTCGACGGGCTGGATGCGGTGGAGAGCACGCTGGGGCGGCTGACGGCGCCGGCGGATGAGACGGGCGATCAAGCTGGGGGCGCGCGAGAGCTGCGGCCGCTGGTGGCCATGCTGCCTCGGCAGCCGGGCTCGCGCGAGGCTCGATATGCGCACCTGCTGGGCGGGCCGGTGGAGGCTGCGGTGCGGGATTCTGGTGGTGAGGAACTGCGGTCACGGGGCGGGCTTGCGGCGGGTCAACCTTCCGAGTCCGCGCTTACCGCCCGCGTCTCGGAGCTTGAGTCCGAGGTCGCCGCGCTGCGCGCAGCGGTGGCGCGAATCGAGGCGCGGCTGTAGTTTCCGGTTGCGGAGGGTTCCGGAGGGTAATGCAAACCGGAGAATTTAGAAAATGACTATAATGGTCATTTGATGGAGGTGTGAGATGGCGACATGGGGGGCGACGGAGGCGAAGGCGAAGTTCAGCGCGGTCCTGAATAAGGCGAAAAAGGAAGGCCCCCAGGTCGTTCGACGGCGGGACGAAGAGTACATCGTCTCGACCAAAGTGCAATTTCAGAGCAGAGCGATTGTGGATCCCGACGTCGATGAGGATGGGAAGACTTCCGGACAGAGGCTATGGGAGAGTCTTCGATGTCCGCCTGAGGATGGAGTGGACGATGTGGAGTTTCCCAGGATGACGGGGCACCTGCGTAAGGTGGATTTTTGAAGTATCTCGTCGATACGAACGTTCTGTCGCAGGCGACAAAGGTTGTTCCGCATCCGGGTATAGACCACTGGTGGAAGCAACGGGAGGCTGGCGATCTCTTGCTTAGCGCGGTGACCATTCACGAAATTCGTCTCGGACTTGAACTCATGCAGACGGGACGGCGACGATTGCAGCTTGAAAGTTGGTTTCTGTCGGAGGTTCTGGGAAAGTTTGAAGGCCGCATCTTGCCGGTCGATTCCACGGTGGCTGACGCTAGCGGGCGACTCCTTTCTCAGCTGAAGTTGTCGGGGCGCATGGCCGAGTTGGGAGATGTTCTCATCGCGGCAACTGCGTTGGTGCATGGGTTGCGGATAGCGACGCTGAACCGGGCGCACTTTGAGGGGCTGGGTGTGGAGTTGGTTGAGTTGTGAGCGGGACGAAGGCTCCACTCATAACGGTGAAGCAGTCATGAATGTAGCACCGGCGCGCGTTGCAGTCTCTCTGTGGGAGTATTCTTCCGTAAGGAGAAACGCAATGAAGGTTGCAATACTTCCGTTTGTTCTTGCCGCATTTACATCCGCCTTGGCCCAGACTCCGATTCTGATTCCGACTCCAATTCCAACTGCAGCTTCGACCCCGACTCCGACTCTACCTCCATCTGGCCCTGTTCCGTCTTCCTGTGGTCCTATGGATGCCAGGTTCAAGGTGAGCTTGGACAAATCGCAACACACGCTTGTTCAGCCTGAGCCGGGGAAGGCGCTGATTTACTTCATCCACGAACCATATTTTGGTGGCCGCGACCCAATCATGCTTGGGATTGATGGAGCGTGGGTTGGGGCCAATTATCACGGTTATTCTTACTCTTCCGTCTCGGTCGATCCAGGAGAGCGGCACATATGCGCTGGCGTGTCGTACTACATTCGCATAGAGCACCACCTCGCGGTCGGGCTGGCCCATCTCCAAGTTGAAGCCGACAAGACATACTTTTATCGCATCCGTGATGATTTACGTCTTGATCCGATGGATAGCGACGAGGGCAAGTATCTGATTGGCTTCTATCCGTTAAGCGTTTCCCGCCCCAACCCCAAGAAATGAATGGCTGAGGGACAAATACGGAGATTCTGACCGAAGGTCAGAATGACGAGTCAGGTAGGTTTGTGGCAACAGGGGCTCAACGGAGTTGAAGGCCGCCATTGCTGGCGGCCTTTGCAATTACTGATGCGGTGAGTTTTTGCGCGAAGCGCGATTCCCCGAACGCGAAGTTCAGTCGCCGGCGACGGTTTCTTCGATGTTGCTGACGACTTCGGCCCTGGGGGCGGCGGGCTTGATGCCATTGCCGTTCGAACCCAGGCCGCCGATTTCGCCGATGGCGACGAAGCCTGCGGGGGCGTCGGGTTCCTGGAGGATTTCCTTGCGGTAGAGCTTGGCCATGCGGGCGTTTTCGGC
>ODAK010003467.1_pt1 | contig 16313 bp, 14 predicted proteins | sample 1539591 | NCBI WGS metagenome assembly ODAK01 (sample SAMEA3539303, study PRJEB22396) | soil metagenome | biome: tundra; feature: field; material: soil | place: USA | collected 2010-05 | depth 0.15 m
CAATACCGTGACATTATGGCTTTTGTGGATATAGCTGCTCATGCCCCATCATAAGAGCGCAGCAAGCTGCGGGGAATATATCCCGAAAGGGATTAACATCGTGCAGCGGGTTTTGCCTGGATTTAGCGCACCTTGTACGCCTTTGCGCGCTTGCCGGTCCAGCCCATGATCAGCAAGGTGAAGACGTTGCGGGTTAGGTCGAAGGAACGATAGCCGTCAGACTTCGAGACCCGGCCATAGCCGATCAGCATGATGGTGCCGCGAATCCAACGAAAAGACACGAACAGAGTGCAAGCTGGTGGTGATTTCCGCAAAGGGTTTTCTCACGGAATGCTTCCGCCGACATCCGGCGCCCGCTGCCCCGCCGCTGGCCGATGTTGCCGCCAAGACTCAGCTCGCCCGATTTCTTCCACCCGCGCCGGTTTCCGCTTGCCCTGATTTCTCTACGTGATAACCGGTTTATCACGTAGAGTTCAACCTATTGGTTTTATTGGAGAATTTTCAGATTACCGCCCCATACTGTAGGATTGCGAGCGACTCGACCTCGTCCAGCGCGATCCACTCTGACCGCGGACGAGTGCTGAGATGCCACATTGGCATCCGGAGCTTGATAGTTGACGGCCATGCCAGGCTGACCTCTCCGGGCATGTTCATCGAAAGTCGAAGGATATCCCCCAACCCTGGCCCGACCTGAGGCAACGCATGTTCCGCTCTGACGCGGTAATCGTCATCGACCACCTCCCAATTGTCACCGCCCCGCATATCCCTTACCCGGAGCCCAACAGCGTCCCCGCCCACCCACGGAGCCCAAATGCGACAACCCACCTGGCAGGCGCGAGTCTTCGACGCGTTGAAAGCCGCCCATGTCTCGATCGTCGGCTATGTCCCCGACGCCGGCCACGCCCACCTCATCCAGGCCGCGCACGCCGACCCGGACATGACCGCCGTCGTGCTGACCACCGAGGAAGAGGGCATCGCGCTGACCGCCGGCGCCTGGCTCGGCGGGCAACGCGCGGTGCTGCTCATGCAGTCGTCCGGCGTCGGCAACTGCATCAATATGCTGTCGCTGCCGGTCACCTGCCGCATGCCGTTCCTGACCCTGGTCACGATGCGCGGCGAGTGGGGCGAGTTCAACCCATGGCAGGTCCCGATGGGCACCGCGACGCCGCATGTCCTCGCCCAGACCGGGGTGCATGTGCGCCGCGCCGACCACGCCGAGGATGTCGCTGAGATGGTCGCCGCCTCCGCCGCGCTGGCGTTCGACAGCCACATCCCGGTGGCCGTGCTGTTCTCGCAACGCCTGATCGGCGCCAAGGTGTTCGTGAAATGACCCAGGCCGCACCGAACAAGCGCGACGACGGCACCCTGGACCGCCGCGACGTCGCCGCCATCCTGCTGCGGGACCCGGGCGACCTGCTGGTCGTTACCGGCCTCGGCGCCGCCACCTACGACGTCGGCGTACTCGGCGACCGTGAGCAGAACTTCTACCTGTGGGGCGCGATGGGCGGCGCCGCGATGATCGGTCTCGGTCTGGCCCTGGCGCAACCGAAGCGGCGCGTGCTGGCGATCACCGGCGACGGGGAGATGCTGATGGGCATGGGTTCGCTGGCCAGCATCGCGGCGGCGCGGGCGCCCAACCTGGCCATCGCCGTGCTCGACAACGCGCGCTTTGGCGAGACCGGATCGCAGCACAGCCACACCGGCCTGACCACCGACCTCGAAGCGGTCGCCGCCGCATGCGGCTGGGCCGCCACGGCGACCGCGCGCGACATGGCGGCGGTCGAGGCGCTGCGGCTGCGCCTGCGCACCGAGCCGCTGTTCGCCGTGATCCGGATCAACGCCGACGAAAAGCCACGCTTCATCCCGCCGCGCGATGGCGCCTACGTCACCGAGCGGTTCCGTCGCGCCCTGGGAATTGTTGAAAATTAGATACTTTTGACTATGATAGGCACAATTTTTCGTGATGCTACAGCCTTGGAACGCCTCATGAGACGGTATGAAACATACTGGTACTGGCGCGACGCCTGGATTTCGGGCATGGTTGTCCATACGGGGGAAGCATTCACGATAATCGCGGCAAGGCATCGCCCGCGTTTCGTCTGATGGGTAAATGCAAAACATGATCTTTTGGCGGCAACGACTCACGAGAGCCTGGCTGGTGCTGTGCGCGATCGCGGTGCTTTCACATGGCCCCGAACTCGCCTTCGCGCAAAGCCAAGGAACGGCGGGAACGGCGGCACCACCGTCAGTGCCGGTCAGCGTCGCCCCGGTCGTCCGCAAGGACGTGCCCGACTATCTTCTCGGCCTGGGCACGGTGCTGGCCCTGCAAACCGTGCAACTGCGGAGCCAGGTCGATGGCGTGCTCCTGAAAGTGCCGGTCACCGAGGGCCAGGACGTCAAACAAGGCGACGTGCTCGCCATCATCGACCCCCGCCCCTATCAAGCGGCACTTGATGCCGCGATCGCCAGGAAGCAGCAGGATCAGGCGCAGCTTGTGTCGGCGAAGGCCGACGTGGTGCGCTACACGTCGCTCGCCGCGAAACAGGTCGCCTCGGAACAGCAATTGGAGGTCGCGCAGGCGAAGGCCGGTCAACTCACGGCCGCCATCGCCATGGATCAGGCGCAGATCGACAGCGCGAAACTCAACCTGACCTGGTGCTACATCACCGCGCCGTTCGATGGCCGGGTGGGCTTGCGGGAGATCGATCCCGGCAACTTCATCCGCTCGGCCGAGGTAACGCCATTACTGCCGGTGTCGCAATTGCGGCCGATCTCGGTGACATTCACGGTGCCGCAGGACAGCCTTCCGGCGATCCAACGCGCGCTGGCGGCGGGCAAACCGCCGGTCACGGCCTTCACCAGCAACGGCCGCACGGAACTCGACCGCGGCACGGTGCTGACGGTCGACAACGCGATCGACGCGACGACCGGAACCATCAAACTCAAGGCGACGTTCCCGAACGCCGATTACCAGCTGTGGCCGGGTCAGTTCGTCAACACGAGGCTGCTGATCAGCACCAGCAATGGCGCTCTGACGGTGCCGTCGGCGGCGGTGCGGCATGGCCAGGACGAACTCTACGTTTATGTCGTGAAACCCGACCAGACCGTGTCCCGCCAGGTGGTTGAGGTCGCGCGCGACGACGGCGTGACGTCGGTCGTCACGAAAGGATTGGAAGACGGCCAGCTCGCCGTCACCGACGGTCAATCCCGCCTGCAGAACGGAGTGCACGTCGCCGTCGTCAACGGCACCCCGAAAGAGGCCGCCAACCCGCCGCGGACAGGCGGCTGAACCTGGTCCAGGACGAAGCCAGACATGAGCATTTCAACCCCCTTCATCCAGCGCCCGGTCGCGACCTCGTTGTTCATCGCGGCTCTGGTGCTGGTCGGGCTCGCCGCCTATCCGATGTTGCCGGTGGCGCCGTTGCCGCGCGTCGACTTCCCGACGATCAGCGTGAACGTGAAGTATCCGGGCGCCAGTCCCGAAACAATGGCCAGCACCGTGGCGCAGCCGTTGGAGCGGCAGTTCGCGATCATCCCCGGCATCGCGCAAATGACCTCGGTCAGCGTGGCGGGTTCGTCGTCGATCACGATCCAGTTCGATCTCGACCGTAACATCGATGGCGCCGCGGGTGACGTGCTGGCGCAGATCAATGCCGCCACCGGGTCGTTGCCGAAGAACCTGCCCTCGCCGCCGACCTACTGGAAAGTCAATCCGTCCGAAGCGCCGATCATGATCCTGGCGCTGCAGTCGGACAGCGAGCCGATGATCGAGGTCGACGATTACGCCGATACCGTGCTGGCGCAGCAGATCTCGCAACTCGCCGGTGTCGGCCAGGTGTTCATCGCCGGCGAACGGAAACGTTCGGTTCGCGTTCAGGTGGATCCATTGAAACTCGCCGCCATGGGCCTGACCATGGAGGACGTGCGCCAGGTGTTGAGCGTCTCGACGGCCAATGCCCCCAAGGGACAAATCGATGCCACCGACCGGGCCTACTCCATTTATGACAACGACCAACTCACCAAGGCGTCCGAGTATGAGAATGTCATCGTGGGCTGGCGGGCGGGGGCGCCGATTCGCGTCCGTGACATCGGTCAGGCCGCCGATGCCTCCGAGAATCGCTTCGTGGGCGGCTTTCAAAACGGCAAAGAAGGCGTCATTCTGCTGATCTTCAAGCAGCCCGGCGCCAACGTCATCGACACGGTCGAGCGCATCAAGGCCACCTTGCCTCGGCTCGAGGCCTCGATCCCCCCTTCGATCAAGGTCGCTACCATCGTCGATCGCACGCAGACCATCCGCGCCTCGCTGTCCGAGGTGCAGTTCACCCTGATGCTGTCGATCTGCCTCGTGGTGATGGTGATCTTCCTGTTCCTGCGTAACGTCTGGGCTACCATCATTCCGTCCATCACCGTCCCGGTGGCGCTGATCTGCACCTTCGCGATGATGTATTTGATGGACTACAGCCTGGATAATCTGTCGCTGATGGCACTGACGATCGCGGTTGGGTTCGTCGTCGACGACGCCATCGTCATGCTGGAAAACATCTACCGCCATATCGAGGAAGGCATGCGACCGATGGAGGCGGCGCTGCAAGGCGCCGGGGAAATCGGCTTCACCATCGTGTCGATCAGCGCATCGCTGATCGCGGTCTTCATTCCGCTGCTGCTGATGGGCGGCATCGTTGGCCGGCTGTTCCGCGAGTTCGCGATGACCGTCACCATCGCGGTGGTGGTCTCGGCGATCGTATCGCTGACGCTGACACCGATGATGTGCTCGCGCTTCCTGCATCACCACCAGGGCGGTCACAATTTCCTGTATCGGATCATCGAGAAATTCTTCGTCGGTCTGATCTCGGGTTACCGCCGGACGTTGGATATCGCGCTGCGGTTCCACGTCATCACTTTCGCGACCTTCCTGGTGACCGTCTTCCTGACGGTGTATTTGTTCATCATCGCCCCGAAAGGTTTCTTCCCGGCGCAGGACACCGGCGTGATGATCGCCACCAGCCAGATGGCGGAGGATATCTCGTTCCAGCACATGGGTGAGATTCAACGGAAACTCACCGATGTCATCGCCGCCGACCCGGATACCGCGGCATATGCCTCGAACTGGGGGACCAACGTCTCCGGCTACACGCTGAATAACGGCCGCGTTTTCATCGCGCTGAAACCGTGGGACCAGCGTGTCGGCGGCTCCGTCCAGAGTTATATCGCGCGCAACCGCGCGAAGCTGGCCAAGATCGAGGGCGGCCAGTTGTTCATGCAGTCGGTCCCGGATGTCCGGGTGGGCGCCAAAATCTCCAAGACCGAGTACCAGTATACGCTGCAGGACGCCGACCTGAATGAACTCTTCAGCTGGGCGCCGAAGATATTGGCCAGACTGCAAGACCTGCCGATGCTGCGCGATGTCACCACCGACCAGCAGAACGGCGGCACCACCGCGACGATCGTCATCGACCGCGACCAAGCCGCGCGGTTCGGCATTCAGCCGCAGGTCATCGACGACACGCTGTACGACGCGTTCGGACAACGCCAGGTCGCGCAGTATTTCTCGCAGGTGAACTCCTACCACGTGGTTCTGGAGGTCATGCCCGGCCAGTCGTCGGACATCGAAACAATCAACAAGCTGTATGTGAGATCCAATACCGGTGCGACGGTGCCGTTGAGTTCGTTCGTGAAATGGACCACGGTACCGGTCAAGCCGCTTTCGATCAGCCATCAGAGCATGTTTCCGGCGGTGACCATCAGCTTCAATTTGGCGCAGGGCGCGGCTCTGGGCGACGCGGTCACGGCGATCAACGCGGCGATGGCGGATATCCACACGCCGCTGTCGCTGCACGCATCATTCCAGGGCACCGCGCAGGCGTTCCAGGAGTCGTTGAAGAGCCAGCCCTATCTGCTCGCGGCGGCGTTCATCACGGTTTATATCATCCTGGGGATTTTGTACGAGAGCTTCATCCTGCCGATCACCATCCTCTCGACATTGCCATCGGCCGGTGTCGGAGCGCTGCTGATGCTGCGGCTCGCGGGTCTCGATGTTTCGGTGATCGCCATGATCGGCGGCATCCTGCTGATCGGCATCGTGAAAAAGAACGGCATCATGATGGTCGATTTCGCCATCTCGGCGGAGCGAACCCGAGGCCTCGAGCCATTGGAGGCGATTCGTCAGGCCTGTCTGTTGCGGTTCCGCCCGATCTTCATGACGACCATGGCGTCGATGCTTTCAGGCCTGCCGTTGATGCTGAGCACTGGCGCGGGTTCGGAACTGCGGCAACCGCTTGGCTACGCGATGGTCGGCGGACTGGCGTTGAGCCAGATCCTGACGCTCTACACCACGCCGGTCATTTATCTGTATATGTCGAGGCTGCAGAGGCTGGTGACGCGCCGGCCGGCGCGGATGCCGACGTTGGCGACGAAGATCGGCGACGCCGAGGCGGCGGACTGACGGAGCAGCCACACCAGCGGACCGTCGAACGCCGTCATTGATCGGACGGCCCGGGACATGATGGGAGAAGGGTGATCAGATTGGCGGCGCGACACACCCCGCATCCCGCCGCCAATCGTCCGTCCGCTACTCGGCCGCCATCCGTTGTGCCGGCTTCAGTGCCAGCAGCGCTTTCGCCTCTTTCGCGACCCGCGTGCCCTCGAAGAAGTTCGGGTTTTGCGTGCCCCACAGCCGCACCGAGTTGCCGAAGACGAAGTTGCGGAAATCGTCGTCGGTGATGAACCCGTCCTCGACCAGTTCATACGCCTCCGGCAACGGATCACGCATATCGATCACATCGAAATGCCCGATGTCGGAGCTGTAGATCGCGTTCAGTTTCGCACCGAACGGATTGGCCTTGCCGAACGCGATGGAATTCATCCGATCGTCCGCCTCGCAGCCAAAATAGAACGGTGTCGAGAACAGATCGCACCAGTCTTCCTTCCGGGTGATCTTGCACTTCGAGAAATCGTCGATGTCCTCGACCCCACCGGTCCCTTGCAGTTCCGGATCCGGCCAACCGTCACGCTCTTTCAACGCGGCGGCGAGCTCGGCGTAACCGTATTTCTCGACGAGACTCATCAGCAGCGGACGATCGAGTTTGTCCGGCCGCATGTTTTCCAACGCTTTGGCATTGCGGCGTTCCCAGTGCTCGATCAGATCGCCGAACAACTGCGAGGCCCAACCGACGCCGCCTTCGAGGAAGGCGAAGCGCAATTCGGGGAAGCGCCGTGTGATACCGCCCAGGAAGATGCCTTTAGCGGCGGCGTGGCCGGCATCGGCGAAGTGGCCGATGTGGTTGTAGACGAAGTTGGTCGGCGAATTGCGCAGCGCCTGACTGCTGCCGGTGCTGTGGAACGTGGGCGCGATCTTCACTTCTCGACATTTCGCCCAGACCGGATCGTAGTCGTAAAGACCATCGACGCCGAACACTTCATACCAAACAGCGAACCGATCCGCTTCCGGATCTTTCTTCACCGCTTCGACCTGACGCGGGAACGCGCTGCCGAACATCCCGACCTTGGACCCGAGTTGTTTGGTGCTGAATTCAAGTTCGGCGATCGCCTCCTCCGGGGTGTGCATCGGAATGATCGCCGCGGGCGTCATGCGGTCGGACAGTTTTTCGAAATACTCCGCCGACACGATATTATACGCGTGGATGACCGCCCGCCTTGTCTCGTCATCCTTGATCCTGGGCAGCCGGAGACCGGCGGTCGGATAGACGATCGCGAAGTCCGCGCCGAATTCATCCAACCGGTCATACAGCATCCGCGGCATCATCGCGGTGGCGCGGTCCAGTGTGTTCCCGGTCTGGCGGGTCCAGAAACCCGGCATCGCGACGCGCCGCCGCTTGCGCTCCGCCATCGACAGGCTGAGCGAGGTCTTGGTCACGGCCATCGCCGCGAGGAACCCGTCGGCGGCCTTGTCGCCGCCCACCTTCCGCATCTTTTCCGCGAATACCGGGTCGTACTCGACCCAATGACCATCACCGTCGATCACGGGATGCTTAAGTCCCGCGCGAATCTCGGCGGGCGTCTGGTGTTTATGGCCTGTCATGTCGTCCTCCACATTGTCAGTGACGTCGAAGTCCTGATGGTTGGGCGCAAACGCAGCACCAACCGCCGTGCGAGTCAAATCGAGCCGGGGCCGGATCGGTCAGATCATGCGCAGATAGAACACCAGCGTGACAAATGCTGTCAGTACGACAACGAAACGGCGAACGAAGTGGGCCGACAGAACACGGGTCAATCGAGCCCCCAGATAACCGCCGATCACGCTGGCTCCGAGCATCGCCAGTGTCTCGGGCCAGCGCACCGCACCGGCGGCGATGAACCACAGCACCGCTCCGCTGTTCGTGGCGCTGGTCAGCAAGACCCGTGCTGGCGCCATGGACTTGAAATCATCATCCGCGGTGAGCAGACTCCAGGCGGCCATCATCATCAGCCCGACGGCGCCGCCGAAATAACCGCCATAGATCGAGATGACGAACTGAACGACCGGCAACGCTCCTGAACGGATGCGGATCACCCGGCGCAACGCGATGCCGGCGCGGGCACCGAATCCGAATGTCAGTGTGGCGAGCAGCAACAACCAGGGGATGACCACGTCGAACAAGTGCTCGGGCGTGGCCAGCAACAGTATCGCGCCAGCCAGCCCGCCGGCGATGCTGATTGGCGCCAGCACGGTGAGCCGAAAGCCTCCGATGCCGGCCAGTTCTCGTCGATACGCAAACGAACTGGCGATGGTGCCGGGGAACAGCGCGACGGTCGAAGACGCATTGGCGATGACGGGTGGCAGACCGGCGAACACCATGGCGGGAAACGTGACAAACGACCCGCCGCCGGCGACCGCGTTCATCGCGCCAGCGAAAAGACCCGCGGCGGCGAGGAGCGGAAGGTCCGTCATACCGCCAGTTATACCGTGAATGTCCCGGTCACGACAGCGCGTGGCACGGATGCCGGCCGCGTGCTTCGGTCAGCAAGGCTCAGGTCAGTTCGCGCTGCCCCCGACCGCCGTTAAGCCGGCCCGCGCGGTCATGCCGTCCTGCGTCGCAATGCCGCCGCTGGCACCGATCGCGCCAATCAGCTTGCCGTCCTTGACGATGGGATAGCCGCCCTCGGACGCCACGCCGCCGCTGATCGCGAGCAGGCCCAATATTCCTGGGATCGGTGGGCCGTTGGCACCGTTGACGCCGTCCTGGAACAGCTTGGACGGACGGCGGAACAGCGCGGCGGTGCGCGCTTTCGCCTGCGCGATCGCGATCGACGCGATTTGCGTGCCATCCATCGTCGCGTGCGCGATGAGATTGCCGGACGGGTCCACCACGGAGACCGCCATTTTCCAGTTGTGCATTTTCGCCTCGGTCACCGCGGCCATGATGCCTTTGTGGGCCTCATCCATATCGATCGGCGTGCCGTACGGAATATCGAACGGCATCGCCTCGGGAACCGCGGGCGCCGGCGTTTGGGCTTGTACGGTCTGAAACAGCGGTGCGGCGAGCAGTGCACCGAGAAACGCCGCGCGTGCGAACTTACGCATATCGTGGTTCCTCCCTTAACGTTGAGGCACGGTAACGGGCTGGCCTGGTGGCCGCAACCCCAGGTCAAATAAGCGAATTGATGCGGCTTCAGACCCCGTGTACGGCACAGACGAAGCCAATGGAAACGTTGTGTATCCATCACGTTTTAGCAAACCGCGCGCCTCGGTGGCTTCGTGTTCCCCGTCATTTTGGAAAGCGGTTAACATAATGCGGACCGCCGAACGTCAGACGGCGGGTGACTCGGCGTCCCGTAGCCAGGAGGAAACGATTCGAGCGTAATCGGCGAATGTCAGCTCATGGATTTCGATGCGTAGTTCCCGACACAACTCGGGAACGTCGGCCTCGAAACGATCGAAAAGTCGCTTGATTTCGGTCCCGCCAGGAATGGCCGGTTCACGCGGCGGCAGCGAATTCGAGAGCCAATTTCGAACCGCGGCCATGATTCGACCGGGATGATCGCCATGTGGCGTGATGTCCTGTCCCGAAATATCGCTGATAAACTTCTGGAATCGGAATGGATCGGTATCAAACACCAGGCAGGACTTTCGGCGTTGCCCACCGACTCCGAATCGTCTGGCTCCCAGAAACAGGCCGAGTTCAAAGGGCATATTGAACCGAGGCAACCCGTGTTCGTTCAATTCGACCCGCGAAATGTCGTGGATGCCCCAGCGGCAGGCCCCGATCAGCGCGGCGATTTTGTCGATCCTGGTCTGGCTCGCGTCGTCAATTTCAAGCGCGGAGCGCAGGATAAGGCCACACACGAAGACAACAAACACGATGGCGTCGGACAAGGGCCGATACGCCTGGTCGAACGGGCAGTTGATGAATACACCACGCTCGTAATCAGCATCTCGCTCGGCCTTCGTTCGGCGAGCGTCAGATGTCATTTTCCGCCGCGCGCCGGGCGATAACGGTCTTCACGGCCCGGTCGATAACTGGCGGCGAAATCCGATGAGGTCCTGGCGGCGCCGGTTGAATGGGGCGTGGCGTGAAGGTTTCAATTTTCGACCCGGAAGACCCGATCTGTCCGGTGAAGCGGTTCCGCGGTGCCTGCATGATCTGCACCACCGCCTGGTGATAGCCATCCGCTCGCGGACGCCAGCCGGAAACCGGGAGAACGCGGCCGTCGCGACTGGGAACGGCTTGAAGGTCGCCAACAAATCCCCACCACGAGCACTCTCTCAAGATAACCGGAATGATCAGCGCGCCCGAAGATCGGGACCGTTGCCTGATCGCGGGGCAGCTCAACGTGATAGAGGTATTCGGATGCCAGGTACTCGGGGCTCATGCATAGAACGAAGATACTCGCCCGCTCGATCGCGTCAGCTATTTCCTCCCGCCAGACTGTCCCAGCCGCGACCGAGGCGTCGGTCCAAAAGTCCATCGCCAGTTCCGCGCGTGCCGCGGGAATGAGGTGCAGCGAAAGCCGCCGCACCATCTCCTGGTCCGCGTGACTGTACGACAAATAGCCGCGAACATCGGTCAGTTCGTGGCTGGCGACGTCATGATCCATGAGCGCGACCGGACTGGATGCATGGCTCCGACGCTTCCGAGGGACGGTGCGATCGGGATATCTGCTTCACATCGGGCTCCTGACTTTGGACATCACCCGCACATGTGCGAAGTTCAGCCGCCATACCAGGTTCATACGCTACCCCGCCCCGAACACCCGTGCGAATATCCGGTCTACCGCACGGGTGTGCAGCGCGGGATCGAACGCCGCATCCAGTTCCACCGCCGACACGCGCCCCTTCACATCCGGATCGGCCGCCAGGTTCGCCCGGAAACCACGTCCTTCGGGCGTTCCCAGTTTCGTCCACGTCGCCATCGCGCACCGTTGCGTGATCTCGTACGCGGCTTCGCGTGAGATCCCGGACCGCGCCAAAGCCAACAGCACCTCCCCGGAATAGACCACGCCGCCGAGACTATCGAGGTTGGCCCGCATTCGCTCCGGATACACCAGCAGCCGGTCCAGCATCCCCGCCAGCCGCATCAGCGCGAAATCCAATGTCACCGTCGTGTCGGGACCGATCACGCGTTCGACGCTGGAGTGGCTGATGTCGCGTTCGTGCCATAGCGTCACGTTCTCCAGCGCCGGCACGACAGCGGAACGAACGATGCGCGCGAGGCCACACAGATTTTCGCTCAACACCGGGTTTCGCTTGTGCGGCATCGCCGAGGAACCCTTTTGGCCGGGATGGAAGAACTCCTCCGCTTCCCGGACCTCACTGCGCTGCAAATGGCGGACTTCGGTGGCCAGCCGTTCGATCCCGCTCGCGATGACCGCCAGGGTCGCGAAGAACGCGGCATGGCGGTCGCGCGGGATGATCTGGGTCGAGATCGGCTCCGGCCGCAGGCCAAGCGCGGCGGCGACGTACTCTTCAACCGACGTATCGAGGTGGGCGAAAGTGCCGACCGCGCCACTGATCGCGGCCACGGCGATTTCCTCGCGCGCCGCCAGCAGGCGGGTCCGGCCGCGATTGAATTCCGCGTAATGACCGGCGAGTTTCAGCCCGAACGTGGTGGGTTCCGCGTGGATGCCGTGACTGCGGCCGATCGTCAGGGTGTATTTGTGTTCAAACGCACGCTTCTTCAGGGCCGCGAGAACCGCGTCCAGATCCTTCAGCAGCAGATCGGCGGCCTGCGTCAGTTGCACGGACAAACAGGTGTCCAGCACGTCGGAGCTGGTCATGCCGAGATGCACGAAGCGGCTGTCCGGGCCGATGGCCTCGGCGAGCCAGGTCAGGAAGGCGATGACGTCGTGGCGGGTTTCCCGCTCGATGGCGTCGATGCGCTCGATATCGGCGGGACCGATGGCGGCGAGTTTCGGGGCGCCCTGCTCGCGGATGGCGCGGGCGGCGGACTCCGGGATGGCACCGGCGCGGGCCATGCCTTCGGCGGCGAGGGCCTCGATCTCGAACCAGATGCGGTAGCGGTTTTCCGGACTCCAGATACCGGCCATTTCCGGGCGGCTGTAACGGGGAACCATGCGGCCCTCAATGGAAAACGGGGTGTGATTTCGGCACGCGTGGAGTAACACGGATCCCTCACCAGCGTCGAGGATCGTGGACCGTTCATGGATTTCGCTGGATGGTCGACTGGCCTGGCAGTGCTCGCCCAGGTGATGATGATAGACGTGGCGCTGGCGGGGGACAACGCGGTTGTCGTGGGGATGGCGGTAGCCAGCCTGCCGACGCACCACCGCCGCTCGGCGATCCTGCTGGGGATTGGCGGAGCAACCGTGTTGCGCGTCGGACTCGGCGTGGTGGCGCTGCGGCTGCTGGACATCATCGGCCTGACGCTCGCCGGGGGCCTGCTGCTGATGTGGGTCTGCTGGCGCATGTACCGCGAGTTGCGGGCGGCTCGGCGGTCGCATGGCGCTTCTGGGCCCGGGAAAACGTTACGCCAGGCGATGATCCAGATCATGATCGCGGATCTGTCGATGAGCCTGGACAACGTGCTCGCGGTCGCCGGGGCGGCGCATGGTCACCCCTGGGTCCTGGCGACCGGGCTGTTCTTCTCGGTCGTGCTGATGGGCGTCGCGGCGACGGCGATCGCGCGGCTGCTGGACCGGTTTCGCTGGATCGGGTGGATTGGGCTGCTGATCGTGCTGTACGTGGCGTCGCAGATGATCTGGACCGGGGGGTGGGATGTGTTCCGGGCAACGCCGATGCAGTGGCGGTACATGTGACCCAGGGTGGGTGACCCAGGCTGGGTGACCCAGGGTGGGAGATCCAGGGTTGGTGATCCAGCGTTGGTGATCCAGCGTTGGCGCCCGGGCTCGATATTGGGCGCTTTATTCGTCCAAGGCATCCTTAAGCACCGCGCGCAGTCCGGCCCGGACTTCGACACGGTCCGCCTCTGAAAGTTCGCCAACGCGGACCGCCAGCCTCGCGTCCAGAACGGTGATTTTGCTGGTGCGAACGACGCAGGCATGGTCCAGACCGCCCAGAGCAAGGTCGGAGATCGCGACGTCAAGCGGCCACCTTCCGCTGGGTGCGCTGGTGATCATCACCACCCACAGAACCGCGAAGTCGCCGTGCATGGCCGGGATGGCGGCAACCAACCCCGGCCGCCGACGTGTCCTGGCCTCGTCGGCGAACGGAAAATCGACGCGCACGATATCCCAAACCGCGATGCCTACGGGGCGAGGTGACACCGCATCCATCGCTTACAGGTTCGCGAAGGCCTCATCGTCTTCGGGTGTATCCCACTCCCAGAACGTGGCGAACGGATCCTCGAACGGGGCGCCGGGCTTTGGGATTCTGGGAGCGGCCTTCGTCAGCAGGACGCGACCGTCTTCGATCACGTACGCGATCTCATCGCCCGGATGCACCCCCAACGCGCCGCGCACCGCCTGTGGGATCGTCGTCTGCGCCTTGCGGGTAAGCTTACTGGTGATCATGCGGTGCCCCTTTGACCTGGGCCTGGGTATGGATAATCCTTACCAGGGTCAAGGCTCGGCTCCGGCGGGCCTTGTCTCAGCGTGAGAGGCTGCCCGTCGTTGGTCCTCGCGGAGACAGCCATATCTCCGCATGGCCCCGCGCCCGGACTTATTCCGGTGCCGGCATCGCCGAAATGATCACCTGTGCGTACGCGTAAGGATACTCATCCGTCATGGTCAGCGCCACCTGTGCCACCATCCCCGGCGGCGTGATCGCGCGCAACCGCACCCCTGCCCCACCGGTCATCCGCAAAGTCGGCTGCCCACTCGGCAAATTCACCACGCCGAGGTCGGAGAAGAACACGCCTTCGCGGAATCCGGTGCCAAGCGCTTTCGACGCCGCCTCCTTCGCCGCGAAGCGTTTGGCGAACGTCGCGGCGCGGATCCTCTCCGTCCGGCGCATCGCTTTCGATCGTTCGGTTTCGGTGTAGATACGTTCCAGGAACTTATCGCCGTATTTCTCGATGACTTTCTCGATCCGGCGGATGTCGCAGATGTCCGAGCCCAGGCCGAGGATCATCAGTGGGTGGCCCGTTCCACGGCCTTGACGCCACCGGCGCCACGCAGGCCGGCGATCACCTTGGACAAGTGCGCCGTATCGCGCACGTCGACATCGATCAGCGCTTCCATGAAATCCTGCTGACGATTGACGATTTTCAGATTGGCCACCGATCCGTCCTGCCGGGCGATCGCGTTGGTCATGTTGGCCAGCGCCGCGTTCTCGTTGTCCGAGATCACGCTGATCCGCGCCGTGTGAGGCACGCCCTTGCCATCCGGCCCGCCCTTACCGACGACCTCATAATTCCAGTCGACATCGATGAAACGTTCCGGCGTGGCGGCGAAACCGGTCAGCGTCTGGCATTCGCGGCCATGGATGGTCACGCCCTTGCCGGTGGTCACGATACCGACGATGTCGTCGCCCGGAACCGGATGGCAACAACCGGCGAACGAATACGCCATGCCCGGCACGAGGCCGGTGACCGGCATGTCGTTGACCAGCCGCGTCGGCGACCGCCCCGAGCGCGGCAGCAATGGCGCCATCATCGGCCGAGCGTGACTCTGCCGCAGTTCCGGCCACGCCGCGTGCACCACATCCTTCGGCGCCGTGTTGCCATTGCCGACCGAAACGTACAAATCGTCGAGCACGGTGAACTTCAGCGTCTTCAGCGCGGGTTCCAGCACCTTTTCCGAACCATCGACACCCGCCTGACGGAACGCCTTGGTCAGCTCGGCGCGGCCGGCGGCACGGGATTGCTCGCGCTGTTCGGCGTGGATAAAGCGGCGGATGCGCGCGCGCGCCTTGCCGGTGACGACGAACCGTTCCCATTGCGGCGAGGGCGTGCCTCCGCGAGCGGTCATGATCTCGACCTGATCGCCGTTCTGCAATTGATGCCGCAGCGGCAACAGGCGTCCATTCACCTTGGCGCCGACGCAGGTATCGCCAACCTGACTGTGCACCGCATAAGCGAAATCAACCGGCGTCGAGCCATTGGGCAATTGAATCAACTGCCCCTTCGGCGTGAAGCAGAACACCTGATCGCCGTATAATTCCAGTTTGGTGTTTTCCAGGAATTCATCCGACGACGAAGAATTTTCCAGAATTTCCAGCAGGTCCTGCACCCAGCGGAACCGCTGAAGGTCTTTCTTGTCGGTGCGCCCGTCCGGCGTTTTGTAAATCCAGTGCGAGGCGACCCCGTTCTCGGCGATGTCGTCCATGTCGTCGGTGCGGATCTGGATTTCTATCTTTTGATTGCGCGGTTCACGCAACGTGACGCCGGTGTGCAGGCTCTGATAGCCGTTCGATTTCGGGGTCGAAATGTAATCCTTGAACCGTCCGGCGATGACCGGATAGGCGGAGTGGATCGCACCCAGCGCGGCATAGCAATCGGCTTTGGTTTTCACCACGACGCGGAATGCCATGATATCCGACAGTTGCTCGAACGCGACGTTCCGGCGGTGCATCTTTTCCCAGATCGACCAGGCGGATTTCTCGCGGCCCTGGACTTCGACCGCCTCGACGCCGGCGTCGCGGATCACCTTGGCGAGCTCGCGCCGCACCTCATCGATCACGTCGGCACCCTGGCCACGCAGGAAGTTGAGGCGGGCCTGGATGGTGGCGTAGGCCTCGGGGTCGAGTTGCATGAAGGCCAGGGTCTGTAGTTCGTTCTTCACCTGCTCCATGCCGATGCGTTCGGCGAGCGGAGCATAGATCTCCATCGTTTCGCGGGCGATGCGTTTACGCCGGTCGTCGTCGCGCACGAAATGCAGGGTGCGCATGTTGTGCAACCGGTCGGCCAGCTTGACCAGCAGCACGCGGATGTCGCGGCTCATGGCCAGCACGAGCTTGC
>ODAK010003469.1_pt1 | contig 16312 bp, 11 predicted proteins | sample 1539591 | NCBI WGS metagenome assembly ODAK01 (sample SAMEA3539303, study PRJEB22396) | soil metagenome | biome: tundra; feature: field; material: soil | place: USA | collected 2010-05 | depth 0.15 m
TTATCGCCGTGAAAGGGCGGTGTCCTAGGCCGGGCTAGACGACGGGGACGCTTGCTAAGGCAGGAAGTGCGGCCGACTTCTTAATCGTAGCAGCCGTAATTCGCCTGTGTCAAAGCCACAGCCAACATTCTCACGGCTGTGAGGCACGCACCGTACGCTTGCACAAATCAAATCAGTCTTGCGCTTCATCGTTGTACATCGATGCCGCTCGATATATCCCCCAATCGTCGCAGCCGTTCACCCGCGTCGCTCTGTTAGTCTAAGTTTTTCCTATGCGACGTTGGTTGGTTCTCTTCTTTCTCGGTTGCGCGACACTGGGCGGTGCCCAGCAATCTCCGGCGCCCACACCAGCGAGCCCAACAACGGCTCCCAAGCCGGATGAAACCGTTGTCGTTACCGGGACCTTCGAACCGCTGCCGCTCGCCGAGATCGAGCGCGCCGTGCAGTCCATTGACGTCCAGCAGGAGCCGCTGCTCTTCACAAGCGATGTCGATTACCTCCGCCTCGAACCGTCCATCGACCTTCGCGAGCGCGCGCCGGGCGGCGTGCAAGCCGATCTCTCCATCCGCGGATCGACCTTCGGACAGACCCTCGTTCTCATCGATGGCCTGCGGGTCAACGATGCGCAAACTGGCCATCACAATCTCGACCTGCCGATTCCGCTCGACTCCATCAGCCGCATCGAAGTGCTGCACGGAGCGGGCTCGACGTTCTATGGCGCCGATGCCATGGGCGGTGCGGTCAACTTCATCACCGCTCCCGCTGCGAGTAGCGAGTTCCGCATTCGCGCCGGCGCCGGAAATTTCGGTTACAACGAAGAGCGCGCCGTCGCGTCTTACGCTACCAAGCAGTGGAGCGAGTCGCTGGTGGGCGACCGCAGCTTCTCCACCGGATTTATGGCCGACCGCGACTATCGCAACGCCGCCGTTTCGAGCGAGACTTATTTCAAGAGCCCGCTCGGCGGCACGACCATCCTGCTTGCGACTGCCGACCGTCCTTTTGGCGCCAACCAGTTTTACGGTCCGTTCAATTCATGGGAGCGCACCAAGGGATGGTTTGCCGCCATCACCCAGGACCTCGGTACGCAAACGGTTTTCGATTTCGGCTACCGTCGTCACAGCGATGAATTTGTTTTGCTGCGCGATGACCCCAGCGTCTACGAAAACAACCACGTCACCGACAGCTGGCAGGCTGCGCTGCGCCGGCATGACGACCTGGCGCAGAACATCGTGCTCTCTTACGGCGCCGAAGGTTTTCGCGATCAGATCGACAGCAACAATCTCGGGCACCACGGGCGTAATCGCGGCGCGATTTATGCCGCAGCAGATTTCCGCGCGCTGAATCGTTTTTCGTTTTCCGTAGGCGCTCGTGAAGAGACATACAACGGAGCCCGGGGAGAGTTCTCACCGTCGGCTAGCGCAGCCTGGTGGATCTCGTCGAAGTTCAAAGTGCGTGGTGCGGTCAGTCGCGCGTTTCGCATTCCCACCTATACCGATCTTTATTACAGCGATCCCGCGAATGTTGGGAATCCGAACCTGCGTCCCGAATCGGCGTGGAGCTACGAAGGCGGCATCGACTGGAACTCCGGCGGACGCCTTGCCTTCACCGCCACCGGTTTTCGACGCAACGAACGCAATGGTATCGACTATGTGAAGTGCCCTCCTGGCTCGCTCTTCACGAACGGCAGTTGTGTTGCGAGTCCAGGCGCCACCGATATCTGGCACGCTTACAACATTGATAATCTGAACTTCACCGGCTTGGAATCGCTGGTGCGTTATCGCTTGAACGACCGCCAGGAATTCGATCTCGGCTATAGCGGCATCTACGGCGCGCAGCAGTCACTCAACGGTCTGGTCTCGCAATACGTGTTCAACTATCCCACTCACAACGCCTATGCCGGATGGCAGGGAAGCGTGGGCTATGGCATTACGGCGCGCACCCGCATCGGGGTGGTGCAGCGCTATCAGCGTGACGCATATCCGCTATGGGATTTTTCCATCGCACGCGACACCGGACGCATCCGCCCCTACTTGCAACTCACCAACTTAAGTGACACTTCATACCAGGAGATTGAAGGCGTAGCTATGCCGGGACGGGCCATTATTGGCGGAGTCGAACTCGTTCTCTTGTCGAAGAAACGCTGATCTCTCGCCGTAAACGTAGGGAGGGGCGTATACTGATCAGTAACCCCTTTGTCTATCGCTTCTCCGAAGAGATCGCGGCCACTGTTGCGCTTACGGCTCGGATGTAATCGGCCGGCGCGATCAAGATTTGCGTTCCTCGCACTCCAGCCGAAACCGAAATCAGGTCAAAAATCTCTGCTGTTTCGTCGAGAAAGACCGGGAAATCTTTCTTCGCGCCCAGCGCTGTCACGCCGCCACGAATGTATCCCGTCAGTGGATGGACCTCTTTCAACGGCACCAACTGGATTTTTCGGTCGCCGGTCGCATTCGCGAGCGCCTTCAGGTCGAGCTCGTAATTTCCCGGGATCACGGCCAGGCACACGCCGTTGCGATCGCCTCGTGCCACTAAGGTCTTGAAGACCTGTTCGGCAGGGAAGCCGATCTTCTCCGCAACGCTTTCCGCCGCCAGATCGTCGGGGTCCACCTCGTATTCACGCAATTCGTAGGCAATCTTCAACCCATCGAGGATGCGCACTGCATTCGTCTTCATCTGCTACCTGATGCCTTTCCAATCCGTCAGACCATTCTGCGGGGCTCCCGCGATGGGGTTGTCTCCCCTATTGCATTTGGCCTGCTGCTCCGGCCCAAGTACAATAGATGTTTATCCCGAGTACTAGTGGACACAGAATGTTCTCTTGGAAGCTGACCGGCGGTGCTGCCGGTTTGTTGTGCGCGTTGATGATCTGCACCTCCTGCGGCGATACCTACCGTCCGGTCGCTAATCCAATCGTAAGCCCCGCAGGCGATCCTCAGCCGATTCACAACGCCTACGTCCTGTTCACCAATCCCAACGGCCCGAGCGGAATTCCCGGCAACGGCACGCTGGAACAGATCGACGTCTCCGGCGATTCGGTGACGCTCGATGTGATCGTCGGCCGCAATCCGTTGTTTGCGTCCTTTCTCGGGGCCAATATCGGAGCGGTTTATACCGCTAACGAACTCGACGACAGCATTACGCAGCAGTCGTTTTTCACTGCCAATCCGCCCAGCGTGATTACCCTGCCACTCGGAAACACTCCGGTGTTTATCGGCGGAACGCAGAACACGCTGGTGTATGTAGTTGATACGGTTGCTCCGCAAATCTGCCCGAGTGGCGCGGTCGACGTACTGGCGACGGGGAATGTAATTACGGACACGATCTGCGTTGGAAACAACCCCGTCGCGCTTACCCAATTGCCGAATGGCGGAAAGATCTACGTCATGAACCAGGGCGATAACACGGTGAGCGTGATCGATCCTGCCAGTAAACTCGTGATCACAACGCTGACGGGGTTCAGCAGCCCGGTTTGCGCCACCTCGAACATCGATGGCTCCTATCTCTTTGTGGTGAATAAAGGAAACGGCACGCTCACGGCAATTCATACCATCGATAACACCACGACTTCGATGGCGGTGGGTTCGCAGCCGAATTTCTCGATCTTTGATAGCCGCCGCAACCGGCTTTACGTGACCAATAGCGGAAGTAACGACGTGAGCGTGCTCGATCTTTCGCAGCCCACGCCGGCCACCATGATGCTGAAACAAAGCGTTGCTCTGGGGGCTGGCGCATTGAATCCCACCTCGATCGTGCCGTTGGCTGACGGTTCGCGCTACTACGTCGCTAATACGGGCAGCAACACTGTGAGCGTGATTGATGCCATCAGTAATACGCTGGCATCTCTCCCCGTTGCGAACCCAATCCCACTTTTTCCCATGGGAACAAGCGGACCGACGACCCAGCCGCTGTGGATCGAGTCGGAACCGACGAGCACCAAGGTCTACGTAACAACGCCTGCTCCCATCGGACCAGCGCAGGCGACCAATCCCAACGCCGCTCCGGGTGTCACCATCATCCGCACAAGCAACAATACGATTTCGAATTTCCTGCAGGCTCCGCAGACCGACCCGAGTTGCCAGGTGAATCCGAACGCCAATCCACCGACAACTTGCACCTACCAAACGCCACTGCAAATTCTGACCTACGTGCACAACTAGAGAAGCCGAGAAATAACAAAGGGTGGGAGCGATCCCACCCTCATTCTTTTGCTTACAACCGCTTCAGGCGGTTGCGGTGAGTTCTTCCCCGTGACGTCGGCGGTTGTAGCGCATAGCAATGTTCATGAAGATGTTGCCCGCGGGAGTCTCGATGTACATCACGAGGGCCTCTGTATCTTCAGTGCCTTTGAGCCCCAGATCGTCCTGGTGAATGGCAGGTGGAGCAATCTTGAAGCGGAAGCCCTGATCGTTGAGCGACGTGACAGCATTGCCGATCACGAGATTGGCGAGTTCACAGATGGTTTCGTAGACCAACTTGTCGGTTTGTGCGACCGATTGTCCAGCCAGAGTCGAGGCGATCGAGGTAGCCGTCGGCGCATCGATATCGAAGATCACACGACCTTCGATATCGCCATGGACGACGACCACGGCAGCGACCCCCCTCCGCCGGTAGGTCTCCTCTTCCATCGTCATATCCCCAATCCGGGTGTTGCATTGCAACAACTCGGCGATCACCGCGTCGGCGGCGTTGATGAAGGGCTGGATGAGCTCCATCTTCATTGGCCGGAATCTCCTGCGATGGCGGCGGTTGAAGCCAACGCCAGACCTTCGTCTCCGAGGACGTACTTGATGACCTCGTAGAGAACCTCAGGCTTTACCGGCTTCTGGACAAAGTGGCGAGCGCCCTTTTGCAGGGCAGCCACGATGTTCTCCTGGTAGCCGACGGAAGAGACCATGACGATGCGTGCGTCCGGATGCGAGCGGACGATGCGCTCGGCCGCCTCGATGCCCTCCATCTGCGGCATGGTGATGTCCATGAGCACGATGTCGGGATGAGTGCGGTCGTATTCTGTAATGGCTGTGCAGCCATCGCCCGCCTCGCCGGCCAGGTGTCCGCCGAAGGTGTCAATCATTTTCGTCAGGTTCTTGCGGGCAAACACCGAATCGTCTACCACAAGGTAGCGAACCGGCTGCCGATCCTTACTGCGAACTAGAGCAGGGAATTGCTCCATATATTTCCTCTCAATGCCGTGCCGGTTATTGTTCTATCCGGCAACGACAAACTTCACGAATGCAACGAACTTGCGCGTACAGGAGCGCAATGCACCTGCAACAAATTCGGTAACAAATCCAGAGCAACCACACGGTTCACATGGCCCCGTTCGATAGCAACTTTGGGCATGCCAAAGACCACGCTGGAGGCCTCATCCTGCGCGACGGCCAAGCCGCCCGATTCTTTCACCGCGCCGATGCCCTCGGCGCCATCTTCTCCCATCCCAGTCATGATCAAGGCCAGCGTCTTCGATCCAAACTCCTGGGCCACGGAGCGGAAGAGAACATCTGCCGAGGGTCGATGGCCGTTGACCCGGTCGTCATCAGAAAGCACGACCACATCGCCGAGCGGCATTCTTCGCACCCGCAGGTGCCGATTGCCGGGACAGATTAGTGCGCGGCCTGCCAGCAACATGTCGCCAGATTGCGCTTCCTTTACCTCGATGGCGCAGCTGTCGGCAAGGCGATCTGCAAACATCTGCGTGAAGCCTTGCGGCATGTGTTGAACGATGAGAATCGTGCCGGGGAAATCCGCCGGCAACTGCGATAACAAATAGAGCAAAGCGTTAGGTCCGCCGGTGGAAATGCCGATGGCGACGATCTTCGAGGGCGATGTCCGAGCGCTGGCGGGAGGCCGGGGGCGCTTGCGTGCATCCTGCAGGCGATCCGAAGCTACTGGTGCAACGGCTGATTTTGACTTACGCGATGCATCTGCGGCCTTGACCTTGGCGACGAGCTCGTCGGCGATGGTCTCCATGGTCATCCCCGCATTTTCCTGCGGCTTGGCAACAAAATCGAACGCCCCCCACTGTAGAGCCTTGAAGGTCTCAGTCGCGCCCTTCGTGCTATGAGAACTGACCACGATCACCGGAGTGGGGCCTCGCTTCATGATGTGTTTCAACGTCTCGATCCCATCCATCTGGGGCATTTCCAAGTCGAGCGTCACCACGTCAGGGCGGAGTTCTTCGATCTTTTTGAGACCGAAAGTGCCGTCCATAGCGGTGCCTACAACTTCGATCGATGTATCGCGCGCGAGCATCTGCGTAATCATCTTTCTCATCAACGCCGAATCGTCAATCACCAGTACCCGGATCGGAGATTTCCTCAAGCTGAGGCTCCCAATTTTCTTGACCCGTCGCCGCGTAAAGCCCGCCCCAGGCGCTCGACCACCGCAGCGACGTTTAGGATCAGAACCACCGTGCCGTCCCCCAGGATAGAAGCCCCACTCACCAGTTCAGTCGCTACCAAGTTGTCATCCAGGGCCTTAATGACGAGTTCTTCTTCGCCTTCCAGTTGATCGACCACCAGTCCAAAGCGTCGCTCACCGAGGCTGACCACAACCACAAAAATCTTTTCTTTACCCGCGGAAACCGCTGACTTCTTGCTTTCCAGTTGATCCAGACGAACCAGGGTAACGATTTCGTCGCGAAGTTGAAGCACTTCGTGACGATCCACCGTATGAATCTTCTGCGGTGTGGTACGCGCGATTTCAATCACTGAGCCAAGCGGCACCGCGTACAACCGTGTCCCCACGCGGAACAGCAAAGCCTGCATGATCGCTAAGGTTAATGGAACTCGCAACTGAAATGCGGTTCCACGTCCCGGCTCCGTCTGGATGCCGACCGAGCCCTTAAGCCGCCGCAGGACGGACTCTACGATGTCCATGCCCATACCGCGACCCGAAATCTCCGTGACCGCACTCGCCGTACTTAGGCCTGGACGGAAGATGAGATTCAAGGCTTCCGATTCGGTGAGCTTCTCCGCTTCCTTGGCGGAGATGATGTCGTTGGCGATCGCCTTGGCGACCACGGCGTCGCGATCAATGCCGCGACCGTCGTCACTGAGTTCGATCAATACCTGGTTGCCCTGATAATAGGCGTTTAATCCCAGAGTGCCCTTGGCAGGTTTACCCGCGGCCACGCGTTCGGCGGGTGATTCAATGCCGTGATCCACGGCGTTTCTAACCAAGTGCATTAATGGTTCGGCGAGCGCGTCGAGAATGCTTTTGTCGAGATCGGTATTCTGCCCGGCGATGACTAATTCGCATTCTTTTCCGCCGGCCCGCGCAACATCGCGAACGATGCGGGGAAAGCGGCGGAAGAGTTGTTCGACCGGCACCATGCGGATCTTCATCACCGCACGCTGGAGCTCAGTGAGGATCTGCGCCTGGAATGCCATGGCGTCAGCGAACTTCCCGCGCATCGGATCCTTGGGGTGAAGCTTGGAGAAATCGGAAAGTGTCTGGTTCAACATCGATTTCCCGATAATCAACTCGCCGACGAGGTTTAGAACGGTGTCGATGCGCTCTGCATCCACTCGCAGGAGGTTTTCCGGAGCGATGGTGGGACTAGCCAGGCCAGCGTGCTCGACGTGAGTTTCAGTCTCGGAATCTTCCGCAGGCATCATTACGGGAAGACTCGGATCGATCGCGGGCTTGGCAACGTCCGCGTTAGACGGACCGGAAGTTGAAGTGACGATCGCTGATGGAATCGATTCGATTGCAGGCTGGGTATCAGCTGACGAAGGGGCGTCGAAGGATTTGGCCGTGCTCCGATAATCCTCGACTACCGAGCGCTTCGTGATGGATGGAACCTGAATTTTCTTCTGGATCGTCTCGAGCGATTGAAAAGTGGCAAGCACAACCCGAACGCTCGAAACATTGTCGGGCAACATATCGCCGTCGGGACGAGTCGCCAATACTTTCCCCATGCCCTGGAGAACATTTTTCAGCAGTTGTAATGCTGCCATCCGCATCGGAGCTTGCGCGTCTACTTCGATGGCGACGGAATAGAGCTGTGCGCCCTTGTCCGCGCCTTGTTCGATGAGTAATCGCTCATACTCACTCCATCCGGTCTCGAGCTGCAATCGCCCATCTTCCTGCGGTTGTGTCGGATGCGTAAGCCGACTAATCATTGCGCGGATGTGATCGACATTGGGCAGAGCTCCATGTCCGCGATAGGAGCAGAGCATGGAATCGAAAGTGTCGGCGGCGTGCAGCACGAGGTCAACGAGGTGGCCGTTGGCGTTCTTCGTGATCTCGGGCGTAAACGCTTCTTCCATTTCATGCGCCAACTCGCTGAGCTCGCGGAAACCGCAGGCGGCAGAATCGCCTTTGAGGGTATGCACGGTACGGCGGATATCGCGCACAATCTCCGGGTCGTGCGGCTTCCGCTCCAGTTCCAGTCCTTCGTCATTCAGCGCCTGCAGGAGTTCCTGCGCGCTCTCGAAGAACAAGTCCCGGAGCTCAGTTGCCCGCTCGTCGGAGAAGAATGCCACGTTACGCCTCAATCCTCTGATATGCCGTGCCGTTATTCACATGCACCATGCGAAATTTGTCGCTCAGACCGAAGAGGCTTTCCGCATGTCCTACAAAGAGATACCCATCGGGCTTCAGGCACCGATGAAATTTGTCGATTAAACGCCTCTGCTCCGCTTCGTCGAAGTAGATCATCACGTTGCGGCAGAAGATCACGTCATTGTTTTGCGGAAGGAATTCCGTCTTCAGATTATGAAAGTCGAAGTGAACAAATTCCTTCAGCGCCCCTTTCACAATGTAGCGATCGTTAATCTTGTCGAAGTAACGGAGGCGATAGGAGTAATCCACGGGCTCCATCTGAGTTTCGGAATAGCTGCCCTCTTGAGCAGCGCGCAATACACGGTAGCTGATATCCGAAGCCAGCAGTTCCACTCTCCAGGGAGGAGGCACGAGCGGTTTCGGAGATGGAGTTTCGATCGGCAACGGATTACGCAAGTTGTAAAACGCAAGCGCGTCGCAGATCAGCATCGCCATGGTGTAGGGTTCCTGCCCTGTCGAGCAGCCTGCACTCCATACTTTCAGCGACCAGTCGCGACGCTGGTGTTTGCGGTGCAGAATCTCGTCCAGGGTGATCTTATGAAAGAGTTCAAGCTGTGGCTTGTTACGAAAGAAACTAGTCTCGTTGATCGTCAGATGATCGACGAGGGCCGCGATCTCGGCGCGTCCACGCGTGCCGGTGAGAAGCTTGTAGTAGTGATAGAAGCTTTCCAGACCGTTTTCCCGAATGCGGCGCCGGACACGATCCTGCAGGAAGTGCGCGCGGCGCTCATCGAAGAACATGCCGCATTCCTGGTAGACAAGGGTCTGCAGCAACTTCGTCTCGGCTTCTGTCAGACTGACCTGGATGATCGGCGTTGCCATGCGTTCTAGCTGGATCCTCTCGGAAGATTGGTCGCAATTACGGAAACCCTACCTCTACGCTACCCCTGCTGCTCCGGCCAACTCACCGATGCGTTTCAACTCACCGCGCTGCAGAATCTTCGTAAGGTCAACGAGGATGATCAGGCGGCCATTGAGTTTTCCCACGCCGGTTACGTAATTTAAGTCACCCTCTTCAAAGACATTCGGCGGATTTTCGATTTCCGAGGCAGGAATCTTCAAGACTTCCGAAGCCGAATCGACGATCAGGCCCACGAGCTTCTTCTCAACTTCGACCACCATGACTCGATTCTTGCGATCCACGGTGATCTGCTTTTCTCCGAAACGTTTTCGCAGGTCGATGACGGACACGATCTTGCCACGCAGATTGATTACACCCTCGATATAGTCTGGGGCATCTGGCACGGCAGTCACGTCGGGCACGCGCACGATTTCGTGCACGAGGTGTATCGGCACGCCAAACGTCTCGCGGCCAACGCGGAACCCGACTAGATGAAGATCCTTTGCCATTGTTCTCTCAACCTATCCACGTGCTACAGCAGCGTACCGGGGCAGGGCACCGCGCTCTGCCGAATTTTCCTGACTGCGTCCGCCGTTTCTTCCGACATTCCCCAGCGTATCGATAATGAACCGATCCATAGAATCGAGGAGTTGCCGTGACATCTTCGACATTTGTTCCGCGGAAGCCGCGAGTTCGGTGGATCCCGAGGTGCTCTGCTGGATCAACTCGCGCATGCGCTCCATGGCGCGAACCACTGCCTGGGCTCCGCCAGCCTGTTCTTCCACCGAGGAGTTAATCTCATGCGTGATTTCATTGAGACGCGTGGTAGCGCGTGCAATTTGCGTGGAGCCATTGGATTGCTCGTTGGTGGCGGCACCGATTTCCTGCGCAAACTTGTACACCTCGGTGACGACCGAACTGATCTTCCGAAGCGCAACGCTGAGTTCATTCCCGAGCACGAGCCCTTCGTTCACGATGGTGGTGCTCTTCTCCATGTTTTCGACGGCGCGGCGCGCTTCCTTCTGAATATTCTTGATCAGATCGGAAATTTCCTTGGTCGACTGGGCCGACTTTTCCGCCAGTTTACGAACCTCATCGGCGACCACCGCGAAGCCAAGGCCGTGCTCGCCGGCGCGTGCCGCTTCGATGGCTGCATTGAGGGCCAGCAGGTTGGTCTGCTCGGCGAGATCGTCGATCACTTCGATGATCTTGCCGATATCGTCGGCGCGCTGGCCGAGGGTATCGATAATTTGGGAAGAAGACTGAATCGCAGTGTTGATGCGGCCAAGACCATCGGTGGCCTTCTGCATCGTGGTGATACCGCTGCCCACCTCCTCGCGCGATTTATTGGAGATGTCGAGCAATACCTTGGCGGTATCGGCGACACGCTGAATGCTGGCGACCATCTGGTCGATAGAAGCCGAGGTCTCGCTCACGTTGGAGGCCTGCATCTGCGTGTTCTTCACCATGTTCTGCACGTTCACGCTCATCTCGTGCATGGTGCTGGTGACTTCGTCAATGGCGGAAGAAGCTTGAACGCTAATCTTGGCGGATTCGTCGGAGGCGTCGGCCACCTGGTTGGAGCCGGCTGCCACCTGGGCCGCACTGTCGCGAACCCGTCCAACCAGCATGCGCAGCCCTTCGGTCATGCCGAGGAAAGCGTTGCCGAGAGTGTCGCGCGTGGACCGCGGATGAATTTCCACGGTGAGGTCGCCGCCGGCGATCGCCTCAGAGACCGCGGCCATTTCTTTGAGATAGCTAACCATGGAATTGAAGGTACTCGCCAGTTCGCCGATCTCATCGTCGCGTTGAATGGTGACGGTATGGTTGAGATCACCGGACTCACCAATCTCGCGCGCCATTTTGTTAAGGCTGTCGAGCGGGTCGACGATAGCGCGGCCGGTCCGGCGGGCAATCATCATGCCGGCAGCGACGGCGATCAGCATCACTGCGAAGGAAGCAATCAGGGTGAATACGGAAGAAGCGCTGTCCTTCTCGCGGCGTTGTGCGAGTTCTTTTTCGTTGTCTTTCTCAGCAGCGTCTAAAGCATCGTCGGGTTGGGCGTTTGACGCCCAGTCGGTGGTCACCGCGATATATTTCATCTGTACTTCAGCAGCCGAAGAGTTGCCCATCTCAACGGATTTGCCGACTTCCATCAAGGGCACCGCAAACTTCTGGTACCACATCTTGTTGCGATCTTCGAGCTCTTTCAGAGCGCTCCTCTGACCGTCGGAGTATGCCTTCGCGCGTGCATCCGCAAGTTGCTTGTCAAAAGCTTCTACGCCCGCATGGAAGTTGCTCAGGGGGCCCGGGCCTCCGGTGAGCACGTAGCCGTCAAGCGCGAGGCGGTTCTGCATCATCTGGAAGCGCAGGCGGTCGATGGCGCTTGCCATGTTGATGGCTGTTTCGGCTGCCTGCTTCGCGTCGCGCTCACGTTTCACGGACACGGCATTTGCCAGAAATAGGACCACCACCAGCAGCAACATCGCACCGAAGGATGCGATCAATCTTTCGCGAATTGTTTTGCGTTTATGCATGACCGCGTCTCCCGTGCCTACTTCGTCTGTCCGATCAATCCCGGGGTGAACTCACTCGGCACCGGGTCCAAAATGAAATTCGATCGTGTTGGTCGTCGTACTGGCCGCCGGCTCATAGCGCCACATCCTGGCTGCATCTACCGACGGAGTGATCAGCAGGGGATGCCCTCCAAGAGCTTTCGCCTGCAGCACTGAACCGTTTGGCGCTACCGTAACCTGCACCTTCACATTTGCCACTAACTTCAGCTTCCTGGCTAACTCCGGGTAGACAGGCACCACCCGGTTTCTAACTTTGCGGTCTGAGTCGGCACTCTGCGCCACTGCCAACGACGCCAATAGCGCAACGAGCAATAGCAAAAATCCGAGGAAGCACCGAACTTGTGCGACTCCGAATGTATGCTTCTCGCGATCCTTCATAGCTTTATCCTCGGGCCAAGACACAAGTCCACTTCGTGTTCTGCAACGCACGTGCCAGCTTGAGAGCCAGAGCTCAATGTATTCCGAGTATTTCAATAAATCTATGAATCGGAACCACTTATGTCACTACGTCGCACGGTACGAAGGTAATCGTCAAAGGTCAACTGCAAGTTTATGAGTCTCATTGGGTTAAGGCAGTAAGGGGTTCGTCTCAGGATGAGAAAGAATCGCCGCCTAGTGCCCTAGGGGTGGTGCTAATTCGCTTGACTCAAAATGAGACGGCAGCCTATCGTGCAGTCACGCGAGCTTCTACTCTGCTGCTCCCGCTCGTTGGGACACCCTATGGCAGCTGGAAGTAAATCCAGCATGATTACAGGCAATTTCCGGGGCGCTCAGGAAGCGCTGCACGAATTGTTGCTGCAGTTTCCAGCGACTGTCGACGCGTCTGAGGACTTGGGATCTCTCGTCTCACGCTTCTGTCGGGCAGTGAGACAGATGTTCGCTGCCTCAGGGGCTTATTGCTGGTTGTTGGAAGATGGTGTCGGGCTAACCGGGTTTGCAGCGGATGGCTTGCAGGCCGCCACGTTTCCGGGTGTTAAGCTCTCGCTCGATCAACCGTCCCTGGCACGTCAGGCGATTGAATCCGGGCGCGCGGCTTTTGTAAACCAGGTTGAGCAGGACCCGACGCCCGCCGCTCCTCGGGCAATTCTGGCTGTGCCGTTGCTGGCGATGGCGCGACCGACCGGTGTCTTGGTCCTCACGCACCATCAGAAGGGAAGCCAGTTCGATGTCGACATTGCTTCGGCAGTGCTGGTTCTCGGGTCGCATCTCAGCGCGGTGATCTCGAATGCGCGCATGGCGCATGCGTTGGCGGCGGAACGGCGGCGTAACGAGGCGTTATTGGAAGCAGCTGAAAGCTTTCACTTGCGCTTGGGGATGCCGGCGGTAAAGCAATCGATTGCCGATCGCACGCGCAGGCTGTTGCATGCTGAAACTGTGATCGTCGTATGGTCTCATTTGGAGGGTTTCTCGCTCGATGCCGCTTCGAGCGCAACCCCTTTGCCCGAGCCGCCATCGGTCTCGGGCTTTCTTTCGGAACTCGCTTCGCGCGCGGTGGTGGCTGTCGATCCATTATTTGGACGAGCCCCTGCCGAAGAGTCGTGTCTCCGTGGTCCAATCATGGCCGCACCTTTACGGACTTACTCCGGACGCGGCGCTCTGATTGTGGCCGGTGGCGACCGGAACTTTGGAACGCAAGACGAAAGCCTGATCGCCGGCCTTGCGAAATTTGCATCGACAGCGCTGAGCAACGCGGAACTGCAGACCATCACGCAGGAGCAGTCGCAGGATTTGCAACGCCTCCTTGATATTTCGTCGAGCCTTGCGCGTGGCGCAACCGTCGATCGCTTTCTTGAACAATTCTTGTTGCGAGCGGCGGAGTTTTTGGAGTTTGAACGCGCGGCGGTAGTTCTGCTGGAGAACAACGAGCCCTACGTGCGCTGGATTGCGGAAAATGGGCAGTCGCGGCCGGAACGGCAACATTTGCGCTCGGCGCTGATTCGACAGGTGCTCGCTGGCGACGAGGTTTTCGTCAGTAATGACGTTTCGTCTCATCCCTTGGCGGATCCTCAGACGGTTGAGAAACACCATTTAACGCAGTTGATGTCTGCGCCTTTGCGAACAGCCTCAGGGCGAACTCTCGGCGCGCTGACGGTTCTGAATCGTAAGGATGGTAAGCCGATCAGCGAATCGGATTCGCGGCGAATCAAGGCCCTGGCATCCGAGGCTGCAGTGGTGCTGGAAGCGGCCGAAAACTTCGAGCGGCTCGAACAACACCGGCGTCGCGCCGAAGACCTGGTTGGGCTGGCATTGGCGCTCAATTCTTCGCTCGAGGTGCATGATCTTGCCCGCGCGTTTACGGTGAAAGCCGCGGAGATGATGGGGGCTCCGGCTGCCGCAGCCGTGATCGTTTCGCCGCATGGATTTGAGGCAATTGTCCTGCATCCTGAGCCCGCAGGCGAAGATAAGGTGCTCGCACATCGCCTCGCGCATGGCCTTGCCGACGTTATCAACGCACACGGGAGGGCGGCCATTCACGGCACGGCGGGCGATCTTCTCGGCGATAACCTTGGCCACGCGCTGGGCTGGACTGATGTAGCGATTGCGCCACTCGCTTCAGGTACTGGTGAGTTGATTGGCATGCTCTGCCTGGCGAATCGCGGACGCGCGCTCGACGACGTAGAAGCCCACCTGTTGCATGCCGTGGTAGCGCACGCATCGGTCGCTTTCGAGAATTCGCGCCTGTTCGGACAGATTGCAAACTCCAATCGCAATTGGAGCCAGATCTTCGATTCGATCAGTGACATGATGATCGTGCACGATGATCACAACCGTATCGTGCGGGTGAATCGTGCGCTTTCCGACCTGGTGGGTGTAGAGCCAGCGCAGATGGTTGGCATGGATGTGCGAGCGCTGGTTCCCCTTTGCAGTACCGACGCCAGTCCCTGCCCGTTCTGTGCCCTGACTAATTCTGGTGGGACGGAGTACGACAACGACCTGCTCTTGCGCTCCTACCTCGTTTCGAGCTCGCGTATGGCGGGCAGCACGGAAGCGCAGACAGTTCATGTTCTCAAAGACATCACCGATCGTCGCGAAGTCGAGTTACGTTATCGGGAACTGTTCGACAACATCCACGAAGGGTTGTTCTTCTCGACCCCGGCTGGGCGTTTCGTGGAAGTGAACGATGCGCTGGTGAAGATGCTTGGATATGACAGTCGGGAAGAGTTGTTGCAGGTGGATATTGGAAAGCAGTTACACCTGAGCCCAGAGCATCACGAAAGCTTTGTACAGGCGATTGAATCCCACGGCGTTATGAAAAGCTTCGAATGCCCGATGCTGCGTAAGGACGGCAAGGTCATCCACACCCTGCAGAATTGTTATGCGGTGCGTGACGCTGGTGGCCGCAGCCTGCAATATCGTGGACTGATTCTCGACATCTCCGAGGTCAAGAGCTTCCAGACCGAACTGCAGCGGCAACGTGATTTCAATCTGAAGATTCTCAATAACACGCAGAGCGTGATCGTGGTGTCGGACACGATGGGACTTATAACGTATGCCAATGAGCGATGTGCTGGCGCTTGCGGCTACGATCCGCAGGCCATCGTTGGGATGTCGCTTGCAAAGTTGGTGGTGGCCGACAGTCGCGACCTGTTCACGCAGGCAATTTTAGCCACGGGCGAAGGCGCCCAGGTAGAGAGCCTTGATCTTCCGGTGCAATGCGCAGACGGACGTGCGGTGCGCTACAGCATTACGCTCAGCCCGATGCGCGATGAACAGGGGGCCGTAACCAGCATCATTGCGCTGATGACGGATATTACCGATGCTTCGATGCTTCAGGCGAAGCTGATTCATTCGGAGAAAATGGCCGCCGTGGGTCAACTTGTTTCGGGCGTAGCTCACGAGGTCAACAATCCACTGACAGCAATTATGGGATACGCGGATCTGTTGAATGCGTCAGAAGAATTGCCCGCACAAGCGCGCCGGGATCTCGGCATCATCTTGCAGGAAGCGCAGCGCACCAAGCAGATCGTACAAAACCTACTGAGCTTCGCTCGTCAGTCCGCACCCTATCGTGAAGCAGTGAACCTCAACGCTGTCCTCGGTCGAACCCTGCAATTGCGGCAGTACGATTTCGTAAACCATGGCGTGGTGGTGGAAGAGCAGTACGAAGAGAATCTGCCGCTAGTTTTCGGCGATCCACAACAATTGCAGCAGGTCTTTCTGAATGTCGTGAACAACGCGTATGACGCGGTCCGTGAGGTCACGCGCACCCCCAAAGTCCGGATTTCCACTTCCTCTGCAGATGGGCTTGTCGAGGTGCAAATCACCGACAATGGTCCTGGCATCAGCTTGCCGGATCGCATTTTCGACCCGTTCTTTACTACGAAGGAAG
>ODAK010003470.1_pt1 | contig 16310 bp, 18 predicted proteins | sample 1539591 | NCBI WGS metagenome assembly ODAK01 (sample SAMEA3539303, study PRJEB22396) | soil metagenome | biome: tundra; feature: field; material: soil | place: USA | collected 2010-05 | depth 0.15 m
GTCGTAGCAACAACTGAAAGGAGGTGATCCTGTGTCTCATTGTATGGTGGCATACCTTGCCATGACCAGGATCGCCGACGCGATAGCGGCGGCGTAATACACTCCGGTCCGGCAACGGACAGTCACTCACAATGCGAAGGCTCCCGGGGCAACCCTGGAGCCTTCATTGTTGTCGGAGCCCCCTTGATGCGCTGTTCCTGGGCTGAAAACGCCGACGCCGCGATGCAGGCCTATCACGACACCGAGTGGGGCGTGCCGCATCACGACGATCGCGCATTGTTCGAGCTGATCACTCTGGAGGGCGCTCAGGCGGGATTGTCGTGGCGCACCGTGCTCGCTCGGCGGGACGCGTATCGCGCGGCATATCACGGTTTTGACATCGGCCGAGTCGCCGGGATGAGCGACGTTGAACTGACCGCGGTGCTGACCGAGTCCGCCGTCATCCGCCATCGTCAGAAAATCTGGTCAGTGCGAGACAACGCGCGGGCTGCTCTGGCCGTTATCAAGGAGCATGGCAGCCTGGACGCCTGGTTGTGGGGATTTGTCGACGGTCAACCAATCGTCAACCATTGGCGCGAATCGGCGCAGGTGCCGGCGACGACCGAGCTCTCCGACCGCATGAGCAAGACGCTGCGCAAACAGGGTTTCCGCTTTGTCGGCTCCACGATATGCTATGCGTTCATGCAGGCGACCGGCATGGTCGACGATCATCTGGTGACGTGTACCGTCAAAGGAACGCGCTAATGCGAAATACCGACGAAATCTGGCGGCTGGTGGATGCGAAGCAGGACGAGTTCAACGCTCTGTCCGACCGCGTCTGGGAAATTCCCGAGCTGTGCTATGGCGAAATCAAATCCTGCGCCGAGCACACCGCGATGCTGGAAGCCCAGGGCTTCCGTGTGACACAAAATGTCGCCGGGATTCCCACCGCCGTCATGGGCGAGGCCGGCGAAGACGGTCCGGTCATCGCGATCCTTGGCGAGTACGACGCGCTGCCCGGCCTGTCGCAGGAAGCCGGTGTCGCCGAACCGAGGCCCCTGCCCGGCCCAGGATTCGGGCATGGCTGCGGACATAATACGCTGGGGGCGGCTTCGCTGTTGGCCGCCACGGCGGTGAAGGACTACCTGGAAACGCACGGCGTGAAAGGCCGTGTGCGATACTACGGCTGTCCTGCTGAGGAAGGTGGTGCCGCCAAGGGCTTCATGGTCCGAGCCGGCGTGTTTTCCGATGTCGATATCGCCATCACCTGGCACCCGGGCGCATTCGCCGGTCTGAACGAGCCGCTGTCGCTGGCGAACACGCGCATCGACTTCGCGTTCACCGGCCGGGCGTCGCACGCCGCCGCCTCGCCGCATCTGGGACGCAGCGCATTGGACGCGGTTGAACTGATGAACGTCGGCGCGAACTACATGCGGGAACACATGCCCTCCGACGCGCGGGTGCATTACGCGATCCTCGACGCCGGAGGGATCGCGCCCAATGTCGTGCAAGCCTTCGCCAAAGTGCGGTACCTGATCCGTGCCCGAAACCTGCCCGAACTGAACCGACTGATCGAGCGGGTGAAGAAAATCGCCGAGGGTGCCGCGTTGATGACGGAGACCTCCGTCAAGGCCACGGTAATCAGCGCGGTGTCCAATCTGCTCGGCAACACGCCGCTGGAGCGTGCGCTGCAAGACAACCTCGAACGGCTCGGTCCGCCGCCGTTCGATGACCTCGACCGGGCAACAGCGGCAAAATTCCAGGCGACGTTGTCGGAGGAGGACATCGAGAGTGCCTATCGACGCGCCGGCGTACCGTACCGGCCGGGTCAATCGTTGTGTGATGCGATCGTTCCACTGGACGCGCCGCGGGTACCGATGATTGGTTCGACCGATGTCGGCGACGTCAGTTGGGTGGTGCCGACGGTGCAGGCGCGCGGTGCGACCTATGCGATCGGCACGCCGGGCCACTCCTGGCAGTTGACGGCGCAGGGCAAGTTGCCAGCGGCGCACAAAGGACTCGTGCATGTGGCGAAGGTCATGGCCGGGACCGCGCTGGACGCGATGCAGGACGAAACACTGCGCGTGCGGGCGAAGGCGGACCTTCACGCACGGACGGCTCGGACGCCCTATGTCTGCCCGATCCCGGATGAGATCGGGCCGCCGATCCAGATGTCAGCCTGATTTAGGCGCCACGTCCAACCGCACGACGATGCCCTCCAGCGCCGGTGACGGCGCTGGATAGCGGCGCATCACCTCCGGATCGTGACCCGGAACGATGTGTGCCGGCGTCGGCGCATGGGCGCGCAGCGTGTCGAACGCGTCCAGCATGTCGCCAATGTTGAAGGCGGTGGTAAACGGCCGGTAGGTCTCCATGTTCTCGTAGAAATGCGTGACGTCGGAGGCGAGGACGACCTTGCCCCGTTTCGTGTTCACGCACACGAATTGCAGCCCCACGGAATGCCCGCCGGTCGGGACGATACTGATCCCCGGCAGCACGTCAGCGGGACCGTTGTAATACGTGACGCGACCGTCGAAGTTCAGCCGCACGATGCCGCACACGTCGTCAGGTTCGAAGCTCTTGGCCAGTTGCTTGTGCCGCATGTGGCGACCCACAGCGTAATGGATTTCCGGCTCCTGCAAATGGAACCGCGCTTTCGGGAATTTATGAAAGTTCCCGACATGGTCGTAGTGCATATGGGTGAGGATCACGTCCTCGACCTTGGCCGGATCGACACCGAGCAGCGACAACGAGTCGATCGGGCAACGTTCCAGCTTGCGGCCGCGCTTGCCGCCGCTTTCGGCGGTGAAGCCGATATCGATCACCACGGCGCGCTCGGCGTTCTTCGCCACCCAGACGAAGTAATCCATCGGCATCGGCCCGTCGTGCGGATCGCCGCCAATGAAATGCTCGCGCCGCCGTGCCTCTCGTGTGGCATAGCGCAGCGCGAAGAGTTCGTACTTCCATCAGGCGGTTCCTTTGGTGGGTCGCAGGTCGGCCATTACTCGGCGCGTGAACAGGTCGATGGAATTGAGGCAGGCGTCGCGTTCCATGTCGCCGAACGCGAAGCGGCAGAGCACGTAGTTCAGGCCGCCCTCGTCAATCGAGGTTTGCAGGAAGTCACGCACTTTGTCTGGTGTACCGGCCACGGCGCGGCCTTGTGCCTCGGCTTCCTCGAAGGTCTCGGGGAACACGGCGTGCATGACCGGCATCATGTCGTGCATTTTCCACAACTTCAGGAAGCTCTCGCGCCATTTGCCGTAACCGGTGCGGGCGACCTCCAGCGCTTCCCTGTTGGTTTCGGCGACGACGACATGGCGGCCGACACCCATCAATGGCATGTCGGACGCTGCATGACCCGCCGCTTGCCATTCGTCACGATAACGATCGGTGATCACGCGCATCGACGAACCACCCAGGTTGCCGACGATGTTGACTTTGTGTTTGACGCACCAGGGTACGTGGTCGGGGCGGCCCAGTCCGTACCACAAGGGCGGATGCGGACGCTGAAACGGTTCCATTTCGACCGGGACGTCTTGATAACGATAGTACTTGCCTTCATACGTCAGCGTCTTCGATGTCAGTCCGCGCAGAATGACCTCCATCGCTTCCGCGTACATCGCCGGCGTCTCATCCGGGTTCAAACCGTAATAGCGCAACTCGATCGGCGAGATGCCGCGGCCGACCCCGAACATCAGCCTGCCGCCGCTCATTTGATCGAGCATGCAGATCTCTTCCAGCAGCTTGATCGGATGATACAGCGGCAGCAGATACACCAGCGCGCCGAACCGCAATTGCTTCGTCCGCGCGGCGATGGCGGCGAGCCACACACCCGGCGACGGTGCCACGCCCAAAGGTGTCGAGTGGTGCTCGGCAACGTGGTAGCCATAAAATCCGGCGCGGTCGTACGCCTCGACCAGTTGCATGCGGTCGTCGAAGAACTGGTCGAGCGGCACGTTGGCTCGGTCCATATGGTCGAACACGCCGATCTTCATTGGCTTACTCCGCCGCCTGCCGGTACGAGACCGGGCGCACGGCCGCGCGCATGCCGTCGTCATAGGCTTCTTGCCAATCTTTCGCTTTCAGGATCCGCTCGCCGCTGCGGATCTTTTGATACAGCGCCGGATCGTCAACCGCCGGAGGCACCGTGCCGCTGTCGCGCAACGCCCGCGCCGCCAACAGCAGACGCCGCCGCGTGCGCGTGATCATCTGATCGCTGGGTGCCAGATGCTCGAACGAGTGATCGACGATCGAGCCCATGCTTTCCGTGATCGCCTGATCCTGCATGGCGATATGCGTGATCCCGGTGTAGATCTCGTCGTTCCGTTGCGCCTCGCGATCGATGAGATAGTCGTTGGACGCGTTCTGCACCGGCCGCCAACGGCCGTACCAGTCGGTCGAGTTCGGCTGATAATCGGGCCTTGGTGTCGAGCCGGGGATTGGCAGCCCGTTGGCCAGAGGTTTCGTCCCCGACGCCTGCTTCCAGGACAGTGACACGAACATGACGTGGGTATCGTCCATCGGCACCCAGGCGCGCGCGACCACCCGGTCCACGAACGTCCCTTGCGGAATGAACGTCCAGCACGGGAATGCGAAATGCGCGAACCGCCAATAGGTCTGGTCGTTTTCGGCCGGCCGCGTGGCGCAATACATCGTGCCCCACTCCGTGTCGGCGACGTGGTAGTCCGGCGCGCGGTGAACGACCTGGTACTTGACCCAGTTATCGTCCGGCACCTGCTCCGGCTTCACGCTCCCGACATGCAGCCAACTGAAATGCGAGGTGTCGATGTCGCCCTCCAACGCCTGCAACCAGTTGCATTCGCGTTGGGTGAAGTTGATGTTCACCTCGGATTCCGGCAACAGCGTTGCCTCGATCGCTGGCATCGGCGGCGCCTGTTCGCGCTCGCCCATGTAAACCCAAATGACGCCGGCCTGCTCGCGCGCCTGATAAGTCTTGGCGTGAACCTTGTCGGTGAACTGCTGCTCGGGAGGGAGGTTGGGCTGCACCAGGCAGGAACCGTCGGTGGCGAACTTCCAACCGTGATACACGCAGGCGAGGCCATCGCCCTCATTGCGGCCGAAGAACAGCGATGCGCAGCGATGCGGACAACGATGGTCCATCACGCCAACCTTGCCGCTTGCGTCGCGGAACGCGATCAGCTTTTCGCCGAGCAACATCACGCGCACGGGATCGCCGCTCGCCTTGACTTCGGACGACCGCAGCGCCGGCAGCCAATAATTCCGCATCAGTGCGCCCATCGGCGTTCCGGGGCCAACCCGCGTCAGTTCCAGACTCTCGGTGGCGTTCGTCATGCGTACCTCCCGCGTTTTCTTCGCCGCCATGCCACCACGAATGGCCCTCGCCGTCGAGCGTCCGTCAGCGCGCGTTCCAGGCCATCGGTCCCCGGAACGGCCGCATGTCGGGGTAGCCACTGACAGCCCATGCGCCATCGACCAGAAGACTCGCACCGGAGACGTAGGAGGCATCGTCGGACGCCAGATACAGCGCGGGACCGGCGATTTCCTCGGGCTGCGCCGGCCGGCCCATCGGGATCCGCTCGACGAACGCGGCGAGTGCATCAGGATTATCGAAATGCCGGCGGGTCAGCGGCGTTTGCACGAGGCCTGGCAGAATAGCGTTCACCCGAATGCCGAACGGCGCGAACTCCAGCGCACCGTTACGACTCAGCAACTCGACGCCCGCCTTCGCCGCGACATAAGCCGAGCCCGCGTGCATCGGCACGTGCGCGTTCAGCGACGCGATGTTGACGATCGTTCCGCCCTTGCCCAGACTCATCATTTGTCGTGCCTGATGCTTCATGGCCAGAAAGACCCCTTTCAGACAGAGGTCCACGGTAAAGTCCCAGTTGCTCTCCGTCAGATCGACGATGTATCCTGGGCGGGCGCCGCCGGCGACGTTGAAGGCGGTGTGCACGGCGCCGAACCGTTCGACCGTTCGCACCATCAGTTGCTCGATGTCGGCCTCCTTGGTCACGTCGGTTTGGACGCCGAGGAACCGGTCGCCGAACTCCTTGCCGAGATCGTCCAGACCGCCGGCATTGACGTCGCCCGCGGCGACATTGGCCCCCTCGGCGATCAACCGGCGCGTGATCGCCAGGCCGATGCCCGACGCCCCGCCGGTGACCGTCGCCACCTTGCCGGCGAAACGCCCAGTCGCGATCGACATGTTGATCCTCCCTTTGCCGGTGTGCGAACACTCGGATCTCGCAACCGGGGAATCCACCGTGGACGTCAACCTGCCCGAGGTCAAAGCGGAGGTCGAGGCAGCCTTCGCACGTTATGAAGCCGCATTGATGGCGAACGATGCGGAGGCTCTCCAGTCCATGTTCTGGAACAGTTCGCACACGATCCGATATGGCATCGGTGAGATCCTGCATGGCTGGGAAGAGATCGGGGCATTCCGATTCGCCCGTTCCCCGGTCGGGCTGGCCCGGGTCATTTCCCGAACGGTCATTACGACATTCGGCCGGGATTTCGCCACTGCTTCCACCTTGTTCCACCGCGACACCATGCCAGGTCGGATAGGCCGCCAGCAACAAACCTGGGCGCGCTTCGACGACGGCTGGCGCATCGTCGCCGCGCATGTCAGCGTGATCTCCGATGCGGCTTGAAACGCTGCTGCCGCTCGGCCAGGTCGATCCCGGCCTCTGCGCGCCGGAAATTCCATTCGACATCACGACCGTTGGCGAAAACGCACGGCTTTTGGAGGCGATCGGCTACGACGGCCTGGTGTGCGAGGAAACCAAAGACGATCCGTTCATCGTGCTCGCGTTGGCCGCGCAGGCAACGCAACGGCTGCATCTAACGACCGGCGTGGCGCTAAAATGAACGTGTCGAGAGTTGTAAAACCGCCCGCCTCTCCCGTCATGGCCAGGCTTGTCCGGACCATGACGAATAAGCCGCATTGGCACGACGTCCGGATCGCTATCCTGGCGCGCATGGGATTGAGCCCGAGGATGACGGGCGAGACTTAACTACCGCGCCAACCCCGCGGTCCCGGCCGGCACCGCATAGAAATTCATCGTCAGCGACACCGCGGTATAATACCCCATCAGCACAATCATATCGGTAATGCTCTCATGCCCCAGCACCGACACCGCGCGCTCATACAGCCCGTTCGATATGATGCGATTGTTCGCCAGAGACAGCGACACCTCATACACGACTTGCTCCTTCGGATCGCTGAATGACGTAGGCAGACCGGCGACCATCGCTTCCACCGCCGCCGCCGGCAATCCGACTTCCTTGCCGCGCTTCTCATGCGCCGCGCCCGGGTAGTCCGAGTTCCAGGCGTGGGTGATCACGATGACCGCGATCTCCCGCTCCCGCTCCGTCAACGACGACGATCCGGGCGTGAAGTGCTGCCCCAACGGAGACGCCGCGTGCACAAGGTTCGGGTTATGCACCCAGACCTTGTACGGCCCAGGAAGCCGGCCGCGCGGACCGTCGACGAGATGACTGTACCCCTCGCGCTGCGCCGGGGTCATCTTGTCGACGGGAAGTTCCGCGTAACGGCCGAACGTCGGTGCAGCGCTCATATTCTTATTCTCCTCATGCCGCCTGAGCTTTTTGCTCAACGGTTGGGACGCCATCGGTCACCGTGGTGCGGCGAAGATCGCGCGGATACATCATGTCATCGTAACGCCGGGCACGATGCATCGTCGTGCGATTGTCCCACATTACCAGATCGCCGACCCGCCACCGATGAGTGTAGACGAACTCACGCTGCGTCGCGTGCTCGGTCAGTTCGCGCAGCAGGATTTGCGCTTCCGGCGCCGGCCAGCCAACGATCCGTCCGGCGTGTGACGACAGATACAGCGACTTGCGACCTGTCGTGCGATGCGTGCGCACCAGACGTTGCCGAACCGGAGCAAAATCACGCAGTTCCTTCTCGGTGAACGGAATACCGAGCGCGCCCTTGGAGAAAATACGGCTATGTTCACAGTCCAAATCCTCGATCTGGGTCTTGGTCTTCGTATCCAGCATGTCATACGCGGCGCGCATGTCGGCGAACTGCGTGTCGCCGCCTTCAGGAGGCAGCACATGCGCGCACAACAACGAATATCGCGCGGGTATGGCCTTGTAGCTGCTGTCACTGTGCCACATCTGATTGCCGAGACCGGACAGTCGCTTGCGATCGTCGCGATCCAGCAACCCGCCAGAAGGCGAGATATTCGATATATCCGACAACCCCGCTGTATTCCACCGCACTCCCTGGGCTGCCTGGATTTGCGTATACGGCGCCTCGAGTTCGCCAAAATTCAGCGTGAACGCCAATTGCTGCTCGGTCGTAAGCGGCGTGCCCTGGCGAAACACCAGCACCGCGTAACGGTCCATACCCGTATCGATCGCCGCCGCGTCCACTTTTGTCAGGGGCTGGCTGATATCGACGCCGGAGCACTCGGCGCCGATCACGGGATGCAGCGGGGTCAGGGAAATGGCCATGTCGGGACGCCCTCCTTTGCTTATTGCGTGCGCCGTCCTGGCGCGTTGGTCAACCGCGCCGATCCGTGGCACAGTCGGACCAGGCAAAGCAACGGAGGGAACCATGCAAGGCGTCGTGTTTCATGGTGAGCGCAAACTCGAAATCATGAATTTTCCTGATCCCACCCCAGGACCTGGCGAGGTCGTGGTGGAAATGAAAGCGTCCGGCATGTGCGGATCGGACCTGCACCAGTACCGCCGCCCGAAGGCTGGCCGCGGTCAGAATGCCACCGGTCTGCCGCCCAATCCAAACCCGACCATCGCCGGTCACGAACCCTGTGGGGTCGTCGCCGCGATCGGCCCCGACGTGCTGCCCTCCGAGGCCAAGATCGGTCAACGCGTGATGGTGCATCACTATCAGGGCTGCACCCAGTGCGACCATTGCCGTTCCGGCTGGCAGCAGTTGTGTCAGCAGGTGCCGGTAAAGGTGTACGGCTCCAACTCACACGGCGGGCACGCGAAATATTTGCTGGTACCGGCCAACACGCTGGTGCCACTGGCGGATGAGCTGACGTTCTCGGCCGGCGCGGCGATTGCCTGCGGCTCGGGCACGGCGTACGGCGCGCTGCGGCGGATGAACATTTCCGGCCGCGACACGATCGCCATTTTCGGTCAGGGACCGGTCGGCCTCGCCGGCACGCAATTCGCCAAGGCAATGGGCGCGCGAGTGATCGCGCTGGATATCAACCCGCAACGGCTGGCCCGCGCGAAGGAGTTCGGCGCGGACGAAGTGGTCGATCCCGGCTCCAACGATCCCGTCGCGGCGATCAAGGATCTGACGCACGGCCGTTATGCCGACCTGTCACTGGATACCTCCAGCAATTCCGAAGCGCGGTTGAACGCCATTAAGTCGACCAAAGTGTGGGGCACGATGTGCTTCGTCGGCGAGGGCGGCGACGTCAAGATCGATGTCAGTCCGCATTTGTTGCGGCGGCAGATGACGCTCGTCGCGTCATGGACCTTCTCCAACATCATCCAGGCCGAGTGCGCCCGGTTTTGCGTCGAGCGCAAGGTCGATGTCGATCGATTGTTCACGCATCGGTGGAAGTTGGATCAGGCCGACGAGGCATACAAGCAATTCGACAAACAGTCCGACGGCAAGGGCGTCTTTCTGATGTGAACGCACTACGGCTCTACACCGAACTCGGTGAACGTGGACTGATCGTCGGCAGCTCCGGCAACGTCAGCGAACGGATCGATCGCGGCATGATCATCACCCCGTCCGGAGGCGCACCGGACGGGGTGAGCTTATCCGCCATGGCTGAACTGACGCTCGATGGCACGCTGTTGAACAACGCGACACCGTCGAGCGAATGGGAAATGCATGCGGCGATCTATCGGGCATTTCCGGCGGCGGGATGCGTTGTGCATACCCATGCCGACGCCTGCACCGCGCTCGCGAGTCTCAACCGGGAACTGCCGCCGTTTCATTACATGGTCGTGCAGTTTGGCGGTGCCAACGTGCGTTGTGCACCATACGTGACATTTGGCACTCCGGCGCTCGCGTCGCATGCGGTGAAGGCGTTGAAGGATCGGACCGCGTGTTTGCTGGCGAATCACGGGATGATTCTTTACGCGCCGGATACCGCGCGGGCGCTGTCGCGGGCACTGCTGCTGGAGTCGTTGTGCCGGCAATACCTTTTGGCGTTGGCGGCGGGAAAGCCCAGGTTGCTGTCAGCGCGACAGATCAAGGCGGCGAAGCAACGATTTAAGACGTATGGACCGCGAGTAACTTCCGTACCGCCACCATGACCGCATCATGCACCGCGGCAGGCTCCCGCGCCGCATCCACCAGCACACACCGCGGCAAAGCGGCGATCGCGTGAAATCCCTCGTTCACCCGGCGGTGGAATTCTTCATTCAGGCGTTCGTACCGGTCATCGACGGCACCGCGTTGACGCAATCGCGCCAACGCGACCTCGCGCGGTACATCCAGCACCAATGTCAGATCCGGCACGATGCCGATCATCGCGGCCAACGCCTCGATCATGCCGCGGTCGGCGCCCTGACCATACCCCTGATACGCCATCGTCGAGTCATGGAACCGATCGCACACCACCCAGCTACCGGCCTCGATCACTGGGCGGATCGTTTTGGCGACGTGTTCCATGCGCGCGGCGACATGCAGCATGGTTTCGGCGCCAGTACTCCAGTCGATGCGGCCGGACAGCAGTAGTTCACGCAGAAATTCGGCACCCGGCGCGCCACCGGGTTCGCGTGTGCGCAACACCGGAATGCCAAGATCGCACAGTGCGTCGGCCAACATCCGCGCCTGCGTCGATTTCCCCGCGCCCTCCCCTCCTTCCAGCGTGATCAAAAGCCCAGCAGTCACATCACCCGCCGGATACGAAGTGCGAAACCACCGCGAGACCGCGCATCGGCAGACTCAACCGCGGCACGTCAGCGCCGGCGATCAAATTCACGTCCATGGCGGGAACACCGTGGCCGCGCAACATCAGGACGCCGACCGGCTGGCCTTTGGCGACCGGCGCCTTGATCGGGGCGTCGTAGCTGATCTTGATCGACGCGGTCTGCCGCCACGACTTCGGCAGGGTGACCACCAGATCACGACCCCCTGTCAAAGGCACCGTCTTGTCGGTGCCCAGCCACACCTGAGCGTTGTCGATAACTTCATTCGCCGAGAACAACGTAACGTTTTCGAAATTGCCAAAAGCCCAGTTCATCAGCTTCTCGGATTCCTGGGCTCGTTCGTGCATGGAGGTCATGCCGTTCAGCACCATGACCATCCGCCGTCCATCGCGCGATGAACTGGCGACAAGGCCGAAACCTCCCGCGTCGGTGTGCCCGGTCTTCAATCCATCAGCGGTACCGGCTTGCACCATCGGATGGCGATTCTGCTGCTCAATGTTGTTATATTTGAATGACCGCTCGGACTCGTATTTGTAATATTCCGGAAATTCCTTGACGATCCGGTTGGCCAATGTCGCGATGTCACGGCAGCTCATGAACTGTTCTGGATCCGGCCAACCGGTGGGATTACGGAACGTCGAATGTGTCATGCCAAGTTCCTTGGCCTTGGCATTCATCATATCGACGAACTTCTCCTGGCTGCCGCCAACCGTCTCGGCGAGCACGGTGGCCGCGTCGTTGCCCGAAGCCACGATCACGCCGCGGACCAGATCTTCAATGACGACCGGCTTGCCCACGTCAATGAACATGCGGGATCCACCCATGGCGGCGGCCCTGGCCGAGACCGTCACCGTGTCGGTCAGCTTCAGTTGACCCTTCTTCAATTGCTCGTAGACCAAATACATGGTCATCAGTTTGGTCATCGAGGACGGCGGCATCGCCTCATCGGCGCCCTTGTTCAGCAGCACCGCGCCGGTGGTGAAATCCTGAATGAACGCCCACTTCGCCACGGTCTCCACCGGCCCCAGTGGCGTTTCTCCAGGAGATCCAGCCGGGACCTCCTTCTCCTTCGATTTTCCCTTGGGCGCATGGGCGGCGAAGGTCCCCGGCGCGATGCCCGCCAGCGACGAACCCAGAGCGGACGCCAAAGCGAGACGGCGCGAAAGCTTCATGTCACAGTCCCCTGCTCAGGTCATGACCCAGTCGCCGATCAATCCGACCGCCATGGCATAGAAATCGGACGGGTTGTAGCGCCTGATGGCCGTGAAATTGTTGAATACCAGGAATGTTTCGCCACCGGCGCCATCCGGCGCGATGAGCGCGGCTTGCATCTCGCCGGGCGCCGCCCACCGGCCGGCGGCGGGGACAATGCCCTGACGCGCCCACTCGGACAAAGGCCGGCGCACGTCGCGGCCGGCGGCGACCGTGCCGGCCGGCACGCGAACCGCCTGACCCCAGGCCTCGCCCGCGCGCCAACCGGAGCGCGCGAGAAAATTGGCGATCGAGCCCAGTACATCCGCTTTGCTGTTCCAGATATCGCGCCGCCCATCGCCGTCAAAATCGACCGCGAGGCGAAGAAAACTGGATGGCATGAACTGCGGCTGCCCCATCGCCCCGGCATAGGATCCGGTCATGCTTCCCGGTGCGATGTCGCCGTTGTTGAGGATACGCAGCGCCGCCATCAATTCGCCGCGGAAGAACGCCGCGCGGCGGCCCTCCCAGGCGAGCGTCGCCAGTGCCTCGATCACTTTGTAGTTGCCGGTCTGCACACCGAAGCTCGACTCGAGGCCCCAGATACCCGCGATCACCGATGACGCGACGTGGAAATAGTTCTCGACCTGTGAGAACAGCGCGCGGTTTCGCGCCACCGCGGCGCGGCCGTCGGCGATTCGCTTGTCGCTAATGACCAAAGCGCGGTACTGCGCCCAGGTCATGGTGAATTCGACCTGTTTACGGTCCTTGTCGATGACGGACTGGTTCGGCGCCACCCCGGCGAAAGCGGCGTCCAGCACGGCGTGACGAATACCGTCCGCCGCGGCCTCAGCATAAACGCCGGCAACGAAGTTCTGAAAACTGTTCGCCGCGCGCGCCGGCCTGGCGAGAACGGTGGACATCGACATAACGAGGGCGGAGCGGCGCATCAGCATGCCCGCTTCCTGCCACGTTCTGTCGAGTCCCGGCAAGGAAGCGCGAGGGCTCCCCCGGTCGATCGCAGGCGACGAAAAAGCTCTTGCCGGAGCGCGAACGCCGACATCGGTGAACCCCGGGCGGTATGGACGCGACACGCTCGGCTCCAGGTCCGGTCTCCGTTTCTTCAGGCGTGATCCGCCGGCGAGTCCGCGGCTCGACGATCTCCAGCCGAGGTTTCGGCTTATCTGTAATGACCCATCGGCCCATGGCAGTCTCCTCAGGGATCGAAAACCAGGATCTTGCAAAAGTTTTCGTTGACCTCGATGGCAACCTCGCCTTGGTCCAGTGCACGACCCATCGCATGCGGGAGCCGCCGGAGATCGGCCACCCGCGCGGAAAACGCATCCCCGTCGACAAACGAATAAACGAGAGTGACGTCCTCAATAATCAGCGTGCCACGAAGTGGGTTCCGCCACGCACCCCGCGCCGGCGGCATCCGCGTGGCGCCGCCACCGACCTGGGACAAAAATTCCAATGATCTCTCCACCCAGACTTCGAGGTCCACCGGCTCACCGTCCCGGTCGCGGGACGGAATGTAGATCGTGACCCGATCCTGCGTCGCCTCCTCAGAGGCCCCGAGTGCCTACATCAGATTAATTGCCACGGACGCTCCTGACGACCAGATCAGACTTTCGGGTCCGAAAGTCCATGCCATTCTTGAAGCGGTCACATGAAGACAACGCTAACATGGGCCACGCGGCACGCGTAACGACGCGACGAAGCGCGGCATAATTCTACGATCGCCGGTTCGTCCATGATCCCGCCTTATGCCCCTTGTTCAAAGCCGACATGACCGAGCGAGGGCGCAAGCTGATGGCCATGATCGGCACCGCTGTCGCCAATCCGCACCGGCCTGGGGAGATCCTTCCCGCGGTGCGAGACCTTGGGAAGCGGCATGCCGGATACGGTGTCAAAACCTCCCATTGCGACACCGTCGCCAACGCCCTGTTGTGGACACTGGAACAAGGCCTCGGCGCCGACTTCACTCCAGCGACGCGCGACGCCTGGGCCGCCTGCCACGGCGCGATCCCCAGCGAAATGAAAGCGGCGGCGACGCTGTAGCCGCCACGGCGGTACGCGGTCGCCAGGTCAGATCGCGGCGCACACCGTCCGCCTCGGGTGAAGCTGGCGCAACAGCAACATCGCGGCGACGGCGCCAACCAGCAGCAATCCGCCGATCAACGGCCGGTGCACGATCCACGCGACCGCGATCGTCAGCAGCGTGATCGGCACCGCGAGTGTCAGCGCCACCAGAAACGCCCCCGCGCCGACCAGCGATTCCAGGAACGGCAGCACCGCGAACAGCATCGTCAGCGGCCGGGTCATGCAAACAAACCCGATCAACATCACGACGAAGCCAACGCCGCGCAGGATCCAGGTCAGTATCCCCTCTGACTTCTTCTCATCGTGAAACAAAACAACGGCACTGACGACTCCAGGTTCGGCCAGAGCGATCGTGTAACCGTTCGGATCGCGATATGCCGTCAGCACCCCGGACGCGTGCGCCGCCGCCACCGATACCGTCTGCGCCGATACGCCGGTGAAACTGACGCGCACATCGCCAATCGCCGGCTGCCCCGGGTCCTGGCCGTGATAGAATCCGTCGCCGGACGCCTGATAGCCGGACGGCGGTGCCGATTGCACAGCCAGCGGCCTGAACATCGTCAGTTTGTCGAGAACCGACGGATCGACCTGCCAGGCGCCAAGTTTGACTCCGGCGCCGTCGAACGTCGCCGACCGCACGCGCATCGGCGGATTCCGGTGGCCACCCGGAACCTTGAAATGCTCTGAGTCGATCGGTTGCACCGACCACTCACGCTGATAGGTGTAGGTCTTTTCGGTGGTCTTCGAACCGCCGATATTTTGTTGCGATTTCGTGCTGGTCTCTTCTTCCCACTGATACATCTCAACGGCCCGGGACAGTCGCACCAACCCGTCGCCGGTGACGCCGAAGTCGGGATCTTTCGCCGGCGTGGTGGGCCGCAACATACCCGAGAGATGCACCAGCCTGCCGTTCGTCGCCGGGTCCACCGCGGCGGCGTCAACCTCGACGATCGCGGCGGCCCCGCGATTGAGCGCACGGATCGCGTCGACCGCTCGCCCTTCATTCCAGTACAGCAGAGCGACGGCGGCCGGCACCATGATCAGGCCGATCAACGCGGCGATCAGGCTGCCGCCCAACCGCGAGCCCCAACCTTCAGTGGACGTCTCGGTCAAGCCGGAGGCGGCGCCGGAGTCAGGATCGAACGAGTCCGACATGGCGTATGCTCCAGATTGCGCGACGTCACTCAAGGACTATCGGATCATCCCGGCACTGCGCGGCAGAAATAACGACAGTTCAGGCACGCAAATGATTACCATCAACCCGACCAGCAGCGCCACCAAATAGGGCACATACGATCGCGCGTGCTGCCACACCGTCACGTCGGCGAAACGCAACGCCATCAGCAAACCGACGCCCAGAGGTGGCGTGAACAATCCGATCCCCACGGCGGCGGTCTGCACGATGTCGAAATGCACCGGATGAATGCCGATCTTCGTCGCGATCGGAAACACCACCGGGATCAGCACGACCGCCGCCGGCAGACCCTCCAGCAGCATGCCGAAGACCAATGTCATCAGCGCGACGCCGGTCAGGAACAGCCAGCGCTCGCTTTCCAGCGGGCCGAGCACCCAGCCGAGGAATTCCGGCATTCCGGACAGGCCCATCAAATATTGGAAAACCGTCGCCACGGACAACAGATACACGACGACTCCGGTCAGCACGCCGGCGTCGCAGGCGAGGCCGAAAATCTCCCGCCAGGTCACGTTGCGGTAATAGAACTTCGCCGCCAGCAGCGAGTATAATGCGACGATCGCACCGGCCTCCGTCGCGGTGAAGGCGCCCATGTAGAAGCCGCCGAGTATGACGACGGGAATGACCATCGGGACGGCGGCGTCGCGAGAGGCGCGACCCAGACGCCGCAGGCTGGTGCGCGAGTCCTTGGGCCAACCCAGAATATGCGCCTGGATCATCACGAGAATGCACAGAATGAGGCCGATCACCGCCGCCGGAATGAAACCAGCCAGGAACAGCGCCACGGCGGACTGGTTGGTCACCGCGCTGATCACGATCATGAAAATCGCCGGCGGCACCAGCATCCCCATCGCGGTGCCGGCCGCGATCAGCGACGCGGCGTCCTCCGGCCGGTAGCCGGCGCGTTTCAACGGCGGCACGAGCGCGGAGCCGAGCGCCGACACCTCGGCCATTTTCGAGCCGCAGATGT
>ODAK010003472.1_pt1 | contig 16302 bp, 14 predicted proteins | sample 1539591 | NCBI WGS metagenome assembly ODAK01 (sample SAMEA3539303, study PRJEB22396) | soil metagenome | biome: tundra; feature: field; material: soil | place: USA | collected 2010-05 | depth 0.15 m
ATCGGCCCACGCGTAAGTGCGCCAAGATCGTCGGCGAAGTGCTGGGTAAATTCCACCCGCACGGCGACGCTTCCGTCTACGATTCGCTCGTCCGCATGGCGCAGGATTTTTCCATGCGCTACCCCCTGGTCGATGGCCAGGGTAACTTCGGTTCCGTCGATGGCGATCCGCCGGCGGCGATGCGGTACACCGAAGCGCGGCTCTCTCGCATCGCGACCGGTCTGCTCGAAGACATCGACAAAGAGACGGTCGATTTTCGCCCGAATTACGACGAAAGCGAATTCGAACCCGAAGTCCTTCCGACGCGCGTTCCTAACCTGCTCGTTAACGGTTCATCCGGCATCGCGGTCGGCATGGCGACCAACATCCCGCCGCACAACCTGGGCGAGATCATCGATGCCACCGTCCTGCTGATCCGCCGCCCCGAAACGCAGCTCGACAAGATCATGGAGATCGTCAAGGGTCCCGATTTTCCGACTGGCGGTTTCATTCTCGGCCGGCAGGGAATTCTCGACGCGTTCCGAACCGGGCGGGGCAGCCTCAAGATCCGTGCAAAAGCCATCATCGAGCCCATGCGCAAGGGCGATCGCGAGCACATCGTGGTCACCGAAATTCCATATCAGGTCAACAAATCGCGCCTGATCGAAACCGCCGCTGCCCTCGTCAATGAGAAGAAGATCGAAGGCATCTCCGAAATTCGCGACGAGAGCGATCGCGACGGCATGCGTATCGTTTTCGAATTGAAGCGCGGTGAGCAGGGCGAGGTCATCCTCAACAATCTCTACAAACAGACGCAGCTGCAGATCAGCTTCGGCATCATCAATCTCTCCATCGTCAACGGCCAGCCGCGCGAACTCAGCCTCATCCAGACGATCAAGTACTTCATCGAGCACCGCGTCGATGTGGTCCGCCGCCGCACCGATTTTGAATTGCGCAAAGCGCGCGAGCGCGAGCACATCCTGCTCGGCTTCCGTATGGCGCTCGACAACATCGATGAAGTCATTCGTCTGATCCGCGCTGCGAAATCTCCGCGCGAAGCCCGCGAGTCCCTCGTCGCCGCGTCGACGCAGTTCAAGTTCAACGAGGTTTATCTCAAAGCCGCAGGTCTGGCCGAGCCCCTTCGCCAGCTTTCTGAGAAGCAGGCCCAGGCCATCATCGAACTCCAGTTACAGCGCCTCACCGGCATGGAGCAGGAGAAGATCGCCAACGAACTGGCTGACATCCAGCGCCGCATCGGCGAGTACCTCGAAATCCTCGGCTCCGAAACAGTGCTGCGCGACCTCATCATTAAAGAGCTCCGCGAAGTGCAGAAGGATCACACCGACGAGCGCCGCACCCAGATCATCGACGATCCCGGCGACATCCGTCTGGAAGATCTGGTCGCCGTCGAAGACATGGCGGTCACCGTCACCCACGGTGGCTATCTGAAGCGCACCGCCGTAGACACTTATCGCCGCCAGACGCGCGGCGGCAAGGGCCGCATCGGTATGGGCACGCGCACAGAGGATTTCGTCGAATACTTCCTTGTCGCTTCCACCCACAACTATCTCCTCATCTTCACCAACAAGGGCCGTGTTTACTGGCTGAAGATCTACGAGATTCCCGACGCCACAACGGTGGGCAAAGGCAAGCACATCTCGAACCTGATCAACCTGCAGCCTGACGAAACGGTCAAGGCGTTTTTGCCGGTGCACAAGTTCGTTGCCGATCAGTACATCGTGATGGTGACGAAACTCGGCGTGATCAAGAAATCTGAACTGACCGAGTTCGACAACCCGCTGCAGCGCGGCATCATCGCGATCGGCGTGGATGAAGGCGATGAGTTAATCGCCGCCCGCCTGAGCTCGGGCAACGATTACATCTTCCTCGGCTCGCACGACGGCCAGGCGATTCGTTTCGCCGAAGATAAGGTCCGCCCCATGGGCCGGCCCGCACGCGGCGTGCGCGGCATGGATCTCGCCGAGGACGATTTCATCGTGGGCGCGGAAGTAATCGGCGAACATGGCCTGATCCTTTCGATCTCCGACAACGGTTACGGGAAACGCACCGAGTTAACCGACTACCGCCTTACCAACCGCGGCGTAAAAGGCGTCATCAACATGAAGACCACGAAGAAGACCGGCAAAGTCGTCGGGATTCTCGCGGTCAAAGAAGATTCCGAGTTGATGATCGTCACCAAAGATGGCAAGATGATCCGCATCGATTCGGGCGAGATCCGCCAGGCCGGCCGCTCCACACAGGGCGTACGTCTGGTGCGCATGGAAGAGAACGATCAGGTCGCCGCGGCCTGCCTGATTCCGGAAGCGGAAGAGAAGACCAACGGCGACGATCAGGAAAACCTGACGCTGCAATAACGTGGCGCACGCACTCCTGCGTGCCGTGTCCGCACTCATGCGGACACCTGTTGGTGGAGCGCGTACCGCCTGAGTTGTGCCACGCCAGGGTCTTGCGTCGTCACGGCTCCTTTGTGCATCGCCACGCTTGAGCTTCGGGTCGCCACACCCGCGTTGCGTACCGTCACGCCCTGCGTTGCACACCATAACCCCAAGCGTGAGCGCGGGGAACTCTAACGCTGGCTCAACCCGCCATCGACCGCGACCAACTGCCCGGTAATAAACGCGGAGCTTTTCAAAAAAAAGAGCACCGCTTCCGCCACCTCATCACCGGTCCCCGCCCGCCCCGCCGGAGTCGCCGCGATAAACCTCTCAATCCGCTCATCGGTCTTATCGAACGGAATTACCCCAGGCGCCACCGTATTCACCGCGATCTTCGGTGCCCACGCCTTTGCCAGCGCGCGCGTCAGCATCACCACCCCAGCCTTCGACGCACAATAATGCGCATGATCCGCCCACGGCCGCAACGCCCCCAGTGAACTGAGGTTCACAATATGCCCGCCGTAGTTCTTCAGCATGAGCTTCGCCCCTGCCTGGCAGCAGAAGAATACCGACTTCAGATTCACCGAGTGAATGAAATCCCAGTCGGCTTCCTCAATCTCCAGCGGATCCATCCCGGTAAACCGCCCCGCATTATTCACCAGCCCATCCAGCCGCCCGAATCGCTCACCCACCTCCTCGAACATGCTGCGAATCTCCGTCACGCTTTCGAGATTGGCCCGCACCGTCCCCGCCATCCCCAACTTCCGCGCCTCATCCTCCGACTCGTGATAATGCACCACGACCCGCGCGCCCTCATCTGCCAGCCGCAGCGCGATCGACCGACCGATCCGCCGCGCCCCGCCTGTCACCAAAATCACTTTCCCGTCGAGCGACTCGCTCATGAAGTCACCTGCGGCTCCGCATGCACTTCTTCCTCCTCAACGGGCATCACCACCTGACGCGCCGGTTCCGGCAACCGCCCCGTGAAGTTCGCCCACGTCCAGAAGATCGCGGTGAGCGAAGTCACTCCGCCCGCCCACGCCCCAATCACTCTCGGACTATACGAAACAGTCGCCGCCCCCGCCGCCATCATCGAAACCATCATCATGGACCACTGCAGCGATTCCAGCGTAGCGAAGACCCGCCCGCGATACCGATCCTCCACATGATGCAGCAGCTGCGAAAAATTCAGCACCGAACTCACCGCAATCGCCGCGCGCGAAATAAGAATGAACAGACAAGCCAACGCGATCGTCGGCATCTGGCTGAACAGGATATACGCCCCGCCGTGGATCACATACGCGATCGCAATCGTCCACTTGTACTGCGTAAACGTCAGGACCTTGCCCAGCCGGTATGCAATTGCACCGCCCACCAGCAGCCCAATGCCCGCGAACCCCCAGATCACGCCGATCCCCCACGCCCCCGCGTTGAAAACCTTCTCGCCGAACAGGCTGAAAAGAATCTGCGCCGCACCACCGCCCGTCGCCCAGCCCATACTGAGCATCGCGATCCCGAACACCAGCGGTGTCGCCCGCATATACCGGAGCCCTTCGCGATACTGCGTCAGGCCCGACTCTTTCTTCGCACGCTCTTCCTGCACGGGCCGGAAACCACCGGGTCGCCGCAGCCGCGAGATACACAAAGCCGAAATCACAAAAGACAGCGCATTGAATCCGAATGCGACCTTAAACCCGTAACCCGCACCCACTGCGCCCAGCAACGCCCCAGCCGTCAGACTCGCCCACGACGTGGTCTGCGTCATCGTATTCGCCGTATGCAGTTCGTCCGGCGTAGCGATTCTCGGCAGAATTGCATTGCGCCCAGCCGTGAAAAACGGTGAAGCGAACATCAGCAGCGCGCTCAGCACGAACAACAGAACCGGGCTCGACTGCCCGATGCACAAAATGAAGCCGAGCGCGATCACCGCCCGTGTCACATCGCTCGCGATCATCACGCGCTTCCGGTCCAGCCGGTCGAGCAGCACGCCCGCAATCGGCCCCGCCGCCAGCATCGGCACCGCGCGTGCCAGAAATACGCCGGTCACCACCAGCCCCGGCTTCGGATGCAGCATCGCCAGACTCATCACCGCGATGTTGTTGAAATGATCCCCAACCTCGCTTACGATCTGGCCCGTCCAGGTGAACCGGTAATTCCGGTTCTGCCGCACCAGTGCTGTAAATGCGCTCACGTCACGACCCTGCGGAGTTTACCGACTCCTCGCGCACCGTGACATGCTTCATAAAGTCCGTATCGATCTCGTAACCAAACCCGGGTTCATCGCGAGCCGCGATGGTTCCAGTCGGCGTTATCTCAACCGGCGGCGTGATGATGTCCCGCTTCCAGTAGCGATTGCTCGCCGACACATCCCCCGGCAGTGTGAAATTCGGCAGCGTCGACAGCGCAATATTGTGCGCGCGTCCGATCCCCGCCTCCAGCATCCCGCCGCACCACACCGGAATTCCCGCTGCCGCGCAAACATCGTGCAACCGGATCGCTTCGCCGAACCCGCCCACACGCCCCAGCTTGATATTCACGATCCCGCACGCCTTCATCGCGATCGCCTGCTCGGCATGATGCGCCGAACGAATGCATTCATCGAGGCAGATCGGCGTTTGCAGCTGCGCCTGCAGCGCCGCATGGTCGATGATGTCGTCGTGCGCCAGCGGCTGCTCGATCATCATCAGGTAGAAATCGTCCAGCTGTTTCAGCAGCGGCGCATCCTTCAGCGTGTACGCCGAATTCGCATCCGCCATCAGCCTTATGGCGGGAAACCGCTCGCGCACGCGCCGGACCACATCCACGTCCCAGCCCGGCTTCATCTTCATCTTGATTCGCTGATAACCCGCGGCAAGCTCACGCTCGATCTTCTCGATCAGTTGCTCGACCGAATCCTGAATCCCGATCGACACACCGCACGGAATCTCCCGCCGCGCCCCACCGCCGATCTCTTTCCACAACGGATTCCCATGGCGGCGCGCCTGCAGATCCCACACCGCCGCTTCCACACCGCCGCGTGCCATGTTATGCCCGCGAATATGCCGTGTCAGCTTGTCCACATCCCCGGCACTCGCAATCTCACGATGCAGCAGCCGCGGCGCCGCATAATCCCGCGCAATAATCCAGGCCGCGGCCGTCCACTCTTCGTTATAGAAAGGATGCTCGCCCGCCGTGATCTCGCCCCACCCCGACAAACCCTCCGACACCACCTCGACAATGATGATGTTCCGCTCGTAAGTCCGGCTGAAACTGGTCTCGAAGAAATGCACCAGGGGCAGCCGCAGCTCGCGCAGCACGATACGTTCGATCTTCACGGCATCATCCCCAGCAGATAAGTCGTCCCTTCCACGCCGATCACCGTCAGCCCGCATGCGAAGCATCGCTCGAACTCATTGGCGATCTCCGCCTGCATCTCTCGCGCTTTCTCGATATCAGACGGCACTTCAATTCGCTCCGTCACTTCCACCTTCAGCCGCGGTTTCGCAATCCACCACTCCGCCACGCACCGGTCGGTCGGCAGCCCGCCGTGCAGCAGGCTCGAAGAAATCCCGTACTGATTCCGCAGATACCGGCGTACAATCGCGCCCAGCCGTTCGATGTTGAAATAAGCGTTCTTCATCTCCAGCGGATCGAAAGTCCACTCGATCAGATCGATGCCCCTCGCCAGCGCATCTTCTTTCTGCCGCAGCTTCAGCCGCCGGCCAAGTCCCGCGTTGCGATACTCCGGCAACACGCCCAGCATGTGGCTGTGCAGATAAGGCTTTCCGTCCGGCTTCAGTCCCGGAATTGCCAGACAGAAGGCGACCATTCTTTCGCCATCGAAGGCGCCCAGCAATTGCCCGCCGATCTTGGTCGCCACCACCATCATGCGGAACGGCAGCAGATCCGCATCGTCGAAGCCCCAGATGGTCTTCTGCAGCGCGACTACCTCACGCAATTCCGGCTCGGAGCCGAGTTCGCGAACAGTGAGCGCCCCGCTCACAGTAGTTGCCCAGCCTTGGCATGAAGTTTTGCCCCTGCCTTTAGAGTGGGGCAGGCCGCCCGGCCTGCGGCCGACGCCCACGTCGGCCTCTTCACCGCTTCGCCTCCTGCCAGAGCGCCTCCAGCTCTTCGATCGGCGTCCCGTTCACTTGCTTACCCTGTGCCGTCAGCCTGCGTTCCACGTGTCCGAACCGCTGGCGGAACTTCGCATTCGTCCGTCGCAGCGCCTGCTCAGGGTCCACCTTCACGAAGCGCGCCAGATTCACGATCGTAAACAACAGATCGCCGACTTCATCCTCAATGTCGTCATGCGACCCGCGCTCACAGGCCTCTGCGAACTCCAGCCGCTCTTCGTCCAGCTTGGCCAGGACTTCGTCCGCATTACTCCAGTCGAAACCCGCCCGCGCCGCCCGCGACGTCATCTGCTGCGCTTCCACCAGCGCAGGCAAAGCCCGCGGCACCGACGCCAGCAGCCCCTGCGGCTTCTCGGCCTTTTCCTTACGCTCCTCGGCTTTGATCTCGTCCCAACGCTTCAGAACTTCCTTGCCGGTCGAAGCCGTCTCATCCGCAAACACATGCGGGTGCCGCCGGACCAGCTTCTCATTGATCGCATCCAGCGAGTCGCCGATATCGAAAAACTTCTCCTCCGCCGCCATTTGCGCGAAGAAAACCGCCTGCAGCATGAAATCGCCCAGCTCAGCCCGCAACTCATCCCAGTCGCGCCGGTCCACCGCGTCGAGGACCTCATACGTCTCCTCCAGCGTGTACGGCTTAATCGTGTCGAACGACTGCTCCCGGTCCCATGGACAACCCCCCGGAGCGCGCAGCCGCGCCATGATTTCAACCAACTGCTGGAACTTCGCGCCAGCGTTATTCAAGCCGTTTTCCTGCATATTTGAGAGGCGGGGTGCGAACGCGGCGCCAAGCCCAAATGTAGCACCCTGTAAACTGTATTTACCGAGCCGCGACCGCGAGGGAGCGGTATTCAGCGAGACTCACGCTGACCATCGTCCGACATCTCATGTCTCTGAAAATAAGGGTCCTCGGCTCCGGCACGAGTTCCGGCGTTCCCACCATCGGCTGCTCCTGCGCCGTCTGCCACTCCACCGACCCCCGCGACACGCGTCTCCGTCCCTCCATCCTCATTCGCTCCGGGAATACCAACATCGTTATCGACACTACTCCCGATTTCCGCGCTCAGGTCCTCCGCGCCGGCATCCAGCGCCTCGACGCCATCGTCTACACGCACGGCCACGCCGATCACATCCTCGGCCTCGACGATGTTCGCCCCTTCAACTACCACCAGAAAGAACGCATTCCGATCTACGTCTCGCGCACTGCTTTCGCCGTAATCGAGCGCATCTTCGAATACGTGTTCGACAAACGCGATCGAAAAACGAGCGTCCCCCAACTCGACGTGAATCTGATCGATGACAACCCCTTCGATGTCCTCGGCCTGCGCTTCGAACCCATCCCTCTGATCCACGGCCACCAGACCATTTACGGCTTCCGCTTCGGCAACGTGGCTTATCTGACCGATCACAGTGAGATTCCCGAGTCCTCGCTCGATCGTCTCCACGGGCTCGATGTTTTGTTTCTCGATGCGCTGCGTCATAAGCCCCATCCCACCCACTCCACGGTCGAGCGCTCGCTCGAAACCGTGCAACGCGTAAAGCCAGCCCGTACTTACTTCACCCACATGTGCCACGATCTCGGCCACGCCGCGACGGAAGCCCTGCTGCCGCCCGGTGTTTTCCTCGCGTATGACGGGCTTGAGATCGATGTGGCCTCCGCTCCCGCGAACACCGCATGAAAATCTTCCGTTCGTCTTCCGAAGTGCCCCTCGATTTTGGTCCTTCCGTAATCACCATCGGAAATTTCGACGGCGTTCACGCCGGGCACCGCCAGATCATGCGGCGCGTCGTAGAACTCGCGCGCGAAATGAACGCGAAGCCCGTGGTCCTGACGTTCGATCCGCATCCCGCGCGTGTCCTCGCGCCCGATCGCGCTCCTCGCCTGTTGATGAGCCTCGACCAGCGTCTGCGCGCCATGGAAGCGGAAGGCATCGAAGCGGTCCTGCTGATTCCGTTTTCACTCGACTTCGCGAAACTCACACCCGAAGAATTCGTCGAGCAGATCCTTGTCCGCACTTTGAAAACGCGCGCCGTTCTGGTCGGTGACGATTTCCGTTTCGGCTGCCGGCAATCCGGCAACATCGCCACTCTCCGCGAACTCGGGCAGCTTCACGGCTTCGCGCTCGAAGCATTCTCCGGCATCGAACACAAGCGAAACCGCGTGAGCAGCACGCTCGTGCGCGACCTTATTAAACAGGGCAGAGTGTCCCGTGCCTGCCGGTTGCTTGGCGAGCCGTTTTCGCTCGAAGGCAATGTCGTGCCGGGCCAGGGAATTGGTTCGAAACAGACCGTGCCCACGCTCAACCTCGCTGCCGAAAGCGAAGTGCTGCCGAAGACAGGCGTCTACATCACCAGCACATGGGATCTGGAATCCGGCCGCCGCTGGAAATCCATAACCAACGTGGGCTACCGGCCCACCTTCAATGGGGACAGTCTCACGATTGAAACGTTTCTGCTGGAACCGCTGACCGGGGCCTCTCCGAAGCGGATCAATGTACGTTTTCTGGCATACCTTCGGGATGAGCGCCGGTTTGAGAACGCCGAGGCATTGAAAACGCAGATTCTGCACGACATCGGGTTCGCCAACAAGCTGCATCGGCGCTTGACAAAGTTACACGTGGGATAATTTTAACTTACAAAAAAGGAGCCCTTCCGTGAGTCTTTCTCCAGGCAAACTGAAGCACATGAACGCGCTTTCCAACGAGGCGGGCATCATCGCCGCAGCCGCAATGGACCAACGCGGCAGCCTCTCAAAATCCCTCGCCAGCGCGAAGGGAGTTTCACAGAAAGAAATCACTGACGAGATGATGCAGGAGTTCAAAACCGCTGTTACGCGGATTTTGACGCCCCACGCCAGCGCGATTCTGCTGGACCCCGAATGGGGACTTCCCGCCTCCAAAGCCCGTTCGAAGAATGCCGGTCTCCTGCTCGCCTACGAAAACAGCGGTTACGACAACACGCAGCCCGGCCGGCTGCCCGATCTTCTGCCCCACGTTTCCGTCAAGCGCCTCAAAGAAGACATGGGCGCCGATGCTGTCAAGATTCTCATCTATTACACCCCTTTCGACGATCCCAAAGTCAACGACATCAAACATGCTTTCGTCGAACGGATCGGCGCCGAGTCCGAAGCTTACGATATTCCGTTCTTCCTCGAATTCGTCGGTTACGATCCGCAGGGCGGCGACGAAAAAGGCCTTGAATACGCGAAGAAGAAGCCGGCCATCGTCACCGGCAGCATGGAAGAATTCTCCAAACCGCAATATAAAGTCGATGTCCTCAAGGTGGAAGTGCCTGTCAATTCCAACTTCGTCGAAGGCAGCAGTGCTTTCAAAGGTCAGGCCGCCTACTCGCGGGCCGAAGCCCTCGATCACTTCCGTCGTGCCGCCTCGGTGGCGACGAAGCCTTTCATCTATCTGAGCGCCGGCGTCAGCAACGCACAGTTTATTGAATCTCTGGGTATGGCCGCAGAAAGCGGAACCGACTATTCGGGCGTCCTTTGCGGACGCGCGACATGGAAAGACGGCATGCCTATCTATGCAACCAAGGGCCTGAAGGCACTCGAGGATTTCCTCTCTACCGAAGGCGTTAAGAACATCGAAGCCGTGAACCAGGCAATCACTTCCGCCAAGTCCTGGAGGCTCAAAGCCGGTGTCGCAGCCGCCTGAATCCAGCCGGTACGTTACCGCTGAAGTAAAAGCTACAAAGCCGCGTCGCATATGCCAAAAACAATAGCCGAACCTAAAACGCGCAATACAGCGCTTCCCCTGAGCAATAACGAACACCTGCAGAAGTGGGTGGAAAAAATGGCCGAGCTCACCGAGCCGGCTGCAATTCACTGGGTCGATGGATCGCAGGAAGAAAACGATCTCCTCTGCGCCGAGATGGTCGCGGGCGGAACTCTCATCAAGTTGAATCAGGACCTCTGGCCGGGCTGCTATTACGCCCGCTCCGATGCCAGCGATGTCGCGCGGGTCGAAGACCGCACCTACATCTGCTCGCTCTCGAAAGACGGCGCAGGGCCGACCAACAACTGGGAAAATCCGTTCGACATGCGACGCAAGCTGAAGGGTCTTTTCAGCGGCGCCATGCGCGGCCGCACCATGTATGTTCTGCCTTACAGCATGGGCCCCGTCGGTTCTCCGATGTCCCAGCTCGGCGTGCAGCTCACCGACTCGCCTTACGTTGTCGTCAGCATGCGCATCATGGCGCGTATCGGCCTGCCGGTTTTCCGCGAGATCGATAAAGACTTCAAGCGCGTTGTCCCCTGCATGCACTCCGTGGGCGCGCCGCTCGCGCCCGGCCAGTCCGATGTATCGTGGCCCTGCAACAAAGAAAAGTACATCGTCCACTTCCCCGAAACCCGCGAGATCTGGTCGTACGGTTCCGGTTACGGCGGCAACGCCCTGCTCGGCAAGAAATGCTTCGCGCTCCGCATCGCGTCGAACATCGCGCGCGATGAAGGCTGGATGGCCGAGCACATGCTCATCCTCGGCGTCGAAGATCCGCATGGCGAAAAGACCTACGTGGCTGCTGCGTTCCCCAGCGCCTGCGGCAAGACGAATTTTTCCATGCTCGTTCCGCCCGACGGCTTCAACGGCTGGAAGGTCTGGACCGTCGGCGACGACATCGCCTGGATCAAACCGAATTCCGAAGGTCGGCTCTACGCGATCAACCCGGAAGCCGGCTTCTTCGGCGTAGCGCCGGGCACCTCGACCAAAACCAATCCAAACGCCATGGCCACGCTCTCGAAGAACTCCATCTTCACCAACGTTGCGCTCACTCCCGAAGGCGGCGTCTGGTGGGAAGGCATGACGGACGAACCGCCAGCGGAATGCATCGACTGGCAGGGCCGTAAGTGGACCCCGGAGATTGCAAAGTCCACCGGCGCCAAAGCCGCGCATCCGAACTCCCGCTTCACCGCGCCTGCTTCGCAATGCCCGACGATCGACCCCGCGTGGGAAGATCCCAACGGAGTGCCGATAAGCGCCTTCATCTTCGGTGGACGCCGCGCCACGACAATGCCGCTCGTGTATCAGGCCTTCAACTGGACCGCCGGCGTTTACGTCGGCGCCACCATGGGTTCTGAAATGACGGCCGCCGCCGCCGGTACCATCGGCAAGGTTCGCCGCGATCCGATGGCGATGCTGCCGTTCTGCGGTTATCACATGGGCGACTACTTCCGCCACTGGATCAAGATGCGCCGTCAGCTCAGCGAAACGCCGCGTATCTTCCACGTGAACTGGTTTCGCAAGGATGCCGAAGGCAAGTTCATCTGGCCCGGCTTCAGCGAAAACATGCGCGTGCTGAAGTGGATCGTCGACCGTGCCCACGGCCGCGCCGTCGGTCAGGAAACCCCCATCGGCTGGATGCCTCATTACGAGGACATCGAGTGGAAGGGCATGGAATTCCCCCGCGAACGCTTCGAAGAACTGCAGGCCTTCGACGCCAAAGCCTGGCGTGACGAAGTCATGGGTCACGAAGAACTCTTCATCGACCTCCACGATCACCTTCCGTCCGAGATCATCTACGAACGCGAACTCCTGATCTGCCGCATCTGATTACTTTGAAGGTGGGACGGGCTTTTAGCCCGTCCTTTTTTTTCTCGCAATCGCCCCTCTGCCCTTCTCGTGACACCCGTTGGAAGACAATTCGAATTTGAGTGGGACGAAGCTAAAGCACTCACCAATCTTCGGAAGCATGGCATTTCCTTCGAGTTCGCCAGCACTATCTTTAACGATCCCGCGCTTTTGACTATCGCTGATGTTGAACACGGCGAAAACGAGGAGCGGTGGTTTTCGATCGGCACTGCTGGTAACAAGGCTCTTATCTCCGCAGCTTACCTTTGGGAAGAGATAAGCGCTGAGGTTGTGCGAATCAGACTGATCTCGGCGCGCAAGGCTACCAATATTTGAAATTCGGTATTATCAGGAAGGACTATGAGCAAGCCAATTGAAAACGACGAGATGCCTGTCGAAATCGATTTCAGTGGTGCCGCACGCGGTCTTCATCATATCTCCCCGGACGCCCGAGTATTGATGCCTGTCTCGATTGAGAAGAACGTCTGGGAATATTTTGCGGGCAAAGCCGAACAACGGGGAATTCAGTTGTCAACGCTCCTGACTGAAGTCCTGAGCCGCGACATCGAAATCAACGAAGGGCTCAAGTAGGCGGTGCCCCCCTGAGTTATGCCTCGCGGTCCCGTTCCTCAATAAACCGGCTGACCCTACGCGCGATGTCATTCACCAGGTACGGTGTCTGATCGTTCCGCCCCCAGTTCAGATTTCCTTGCGCGGAGGGATGGGAAAATAGCATGACCTCGACCTTACGCCCGTCGATCACAACCTGCTCGAGGTTTGAATCTGAAGGTTTGTCAAAAGCGGAGTTTATCCATTTGCTGACGCCGTGACCTTGCGCCACTATAAGCGTGGGCTGCAGGATTTCAATGGTTCTCCTGAAATGCCTGGCGCAGTTCCGCCGCATTGTCCGAGTTGACTGCCCCTTCTTGCCGCCGCGCCCAATGGATTCGGTGCTCGCAGCTTCAGTTGGCACTGCGGAGCACAGCAGAAAATTAACCAACGCGAAGCATTTAAAGAGATGCACTGCTTCACTGTTCAGCTCAATGAATTCCCCGTCGAAGTCGGCCCCGAGAGACTTACCGAAGAGTAAACGCAGAATATTCGTGCAACCTCTCATGTGGGGATTGCGAATAGGTTCTTCGGCGCTACGAGATACCGCGGCGAACCTCGATCCTGTGCCACTGATGGTTTCGATGTTCGTCCGCCTCGTCTCTAGTGAGACATGAGGAGGTCCATGGCCATATTCCTGACCAACCACCATAATCCGGAATGGCGCCCCGTTCCGCCGCAGGTCGTAGTGTGTTCCGACGTGATGGAGTTGTCCCTCATGGAAAGTCCTGGATGCGATTCCTTGCATGCTTGTTGCGCCGCACAGATAAACTCTCCGTCGACAAGAACCTGTTCTTCGAAGTACTCCTGCAGCTTATTGCAGCGTCGCGTCGTCGCTGCCAGGTCGCTCTCAAATTCAGGTAACCTCAACGCGACACCACCGCCGAATGCGACGCCCCCACACTGATCCCGTCCCCATACTTCGCAAAGCCCGGTATACTAACCGGCAGCTTCCCGCCGATCGCAATCTCGCCAAACAAAGCTTTCACCGCTGAAATCTCCGAAGGCGGCACCGTGCTGTACGTCGTCATGTAAGCAGCCACATCCGGAAAATTGCGCAGCAGATACGGATTCCCCAGTGCAATCATCGCCACCGGCTTCTTTGTCGCGATCAGGTTCTGAATCATCTGCGGAAAGCCGCCGCCCAGTGCCACGCTGCCTTTGTAAGCCGCGACCGACGCGAACGCCGCGACTACGTACCGGCTCGCACCCGATGTTTTCTGCACCGCCGCCTGCAGATCCGCATCCGACATGCCCGCATCGACAAGAACCACGTCAGCCATCGCCGACCGTCTTCGCACTTCCACGGCAAACGCCTGGCCTTCCACCGACGCGCTGGATTCCGTCAGCACAAAGAACGCCGTGTCGCCCGCGGGCTTCAGCGGCACCAGCCCGCCCTCGTTTTTCACCAGAGTCACCGACCGGTCGCTGATCAGCTGCGCCACCGCGTTGCTCTCGATCGAATCCACCACGTTGTGAATGTTTTCCAGGTCCACCAGCTTCTTCGCCGCGAGGCCGACGTGTGCCTTGGCCGTCAGAATCCGCATCACGCTCTCGTCGATGCGTTTCTGTGTGAGCGCACCGCCCTTCACAGCCGCCGCCACGGCGTTGATTGCGGCTTCGCCATCCGGAGGCATCAGCAGCACGTCGGCGCCCGCCTGGAGCGATCGTACGGACGCTTCGCCCACCGAGAAGCCTTTCGCGATTCCACCCATTTCCAGCGCATCGGTTACGACGATCCCTTTGAATCCCAGTTCTTCCCGCAGAATCCCGGTAAGAATTTTCGGAGACAGCGTGGCGGGAACGCCCGCATCATCCAGCGACGGCACCGCGATATGCGCCGTCATAATCGCATCCGTGCCACTCTGAATCGCCGCCCGGAACGGAGTCCACTCCACCTGTTCCAGCCGCGGTCGGTCGGCGTTGATCGTTGCCAGATTCAGATGCGTATCGGTCGCCGTGTCGCCATGCCCCGGGAAATGTTTCGCCGTTGTCAGGACGCGCGCTCCCGCCACCGAATGCGCACCATTGATGAACGCGGACACAAACGCCGAGACGTCGTCAGGGTTCTCACCGTAAGAACGGATGTTGATGATCGGATTGTCCGGATTGTTATTGACGTCGGCATCCGGAAAGAACAGCCACTGCACGCCGAGGGCACGCGCTTCCTTCGCTGTGATTTCGCCTTCCAGCCGCGCTTCGTTCGGATCGCGCGAAGCTGTAAAAGCCATCGCATGCGGGAAGACCGTCGTCGCGTCGACACGCATCGAAGCGCCGCGCTCGAAGTCGCCGGACACCAGCAGCGGCACCTTCGACAGCCTCTGCATCCGGTTGATGAAGCTCGCCGCTTCCAGAGGATCGGCCTTCGCCACAGTCCGTCCGTTCGAGACGTTGACCAGAATCAGACCACCGACGTGTTCCTGCGAAACCAGATGCACGAACTTCCGGTAATCGCGTGTGCGCGTATTCATCGGATGCCCGCTGAAACCGATGACGATGAGCTGCGCGATTCTCTCCCGCGGCGTCATCGTCTTCATCCAGGCTGCGGCGATAGCCTGATCTGAACCGGTCAGCTTCGGTGCGACAGCAACAGTTTTCTTCGAAGATTTCTTGGTCCTTGCGGGAGCCGCGGGCAGGAGCACGGCTGTTGCCAGACTGGCACAAACGACAGCTGCTGCGATCAGCCTGCGAATGAACTTTTCGCGGCCTGTGCTTTGCCCTGCGACCCGGCCTTGCGTCGTCGCGGCCGGGTGGAAAGCTTCCGCACCGCTCGCAGCAGTTCCGGGACTTCCTTGTTGCTCTTGTTGATCAGTTCGTCCGCGCCCGTCGATTGAGACGTCATGCCGAGACAGTCGATGAAACCCGAGAGAAGAATGATCCCCGCCGGTGAATCCGTCGTGCGTATGAGGCGAATTAATTCCACACCATCCATCCCGCCCATGCGCAGATCCGTCACCACTACATCGAACTGTTGCTTCTGAAAAATTTCCCAGGCTTCCTCGCCGCTCAGCGCCGTCTCGACTGTATATCCAAGATCCGCCAGAATCATTCTGCGGGCTGTCACCCCCCGTACATTGTCGTCGACAAGCAGAATTCGGAATACGGATACATCGTCTTTTTTCATGGTGGGGACCGAGCCAAGTTAACAGAGCTTTCATCGGACTGTCAACGAATTTGCATCCATATGAAAGAACGGCGGATGGAGTTCTTGACTTGTGACCGGAAGTTTTCCTGCTGGATCGAGGCAGCGAATCCGCCGTCCTATTCCACCGCGCGAGGCGCTGTGTAGCCCGTCTTCGCGAGTATTGTGTACTTGATCGGTTTGCCTGTTTTCTGGTCAAGAATCTTCAGCGGCTCGTTTGTGCCGGGGTTCACAAGCTGAATCGTGAACTTGCGGAACTTGCCATCCTTCGCCTGGTTATTCGGCGAATACCCGAGGGCGTACTGATTGCGCAGCGATTGCGAGATCGACTGGAAAACGCCCGGCAGGTCTCCCTGAAAGCGAGGGAAGAAAGCCTGACCGCCGGTCTCTTTGGCGAACGTCTTCAGCTCATTGTCCCCCTGCAGAAAATCGAGCTGCTGCGAGGCGCCCATCTGACCCTCCGCCATGATGCGTTGCACCTGCAG
>ODAK010003473.1_pt1 | contig 16302 bp, 16 predicted proteins | sample 1539591 | NCBI WGS metagenome assembly ODAK01 (sample SAMEA3539303, study PRJEB22396) | soil metagenome | biome: tundra; feature: field; material: soil | place: USA | collected 2010-05 | depth 0.15 m
CTAGTCTCCTCGCGCAGCTCGGCGTACACGCCATCAACGTACCCGACTCCCCCCGTGCCTCAGCGCGCATGAGTGCGCAGAGCCTCTGCATCCAGATTCAGCAGCACACCGGCATCGAGACGATCCTTCACTACACCTGCCGCGACCGCAATGTTCTGAGCATCCAGTCCGACCTGCTCGGAGCCTCCTCAATCGGCCTGCATAACATTCTCTGTCTCACCGGCGATCCGCCCAAGCTCGGAAACTACCCCGACGCCACCGCCGTCTTCGACGTGGATGCCATCGGCCTCGTCAACATCGTGCGCCGTCTCAATCACGGCCTCGACATCGGATCAAACTCCATCGGCGCCAGCACCAACTTCACCATCGGCGTTGCCGCCAACCCCGGCGTTCCCGACATTGAACACGAACTCCGCCGCTTCTACTACAAAGTTGAAGCCGGCGCGGAATACGCCATCACCCAGCCCGTCTTCGACCTTCGCCTGCTCGAGGAATTCCTCAATCGCATCGAAGGTCATCGCATTCCCGTCATCGCCGGCATCTGGCCGCTCACCAGCCTGCGCAATGCTGAATTCATGAAGAACGATCTGCGCGTCTCCATGCCTGAAGAAATCATGCTGCGCATGGCGCAGACGCAAACGCCCGACGCCGCGCGCAAAGAGGGCATCCTGATTGCACAGGAGATGCTCGAAGCTGTGCGCCCCATGGTGCAGGGTGTGCAGGTCAGCGCCCACTTCGGCCGCTACATCGCCGCCGCCGAAGTCATCGCCAGCGTACTGCCCCCGGGCACAAGCTTACCTGCCGCTTAGCATGTCGCGCGTTTGTTCGCGCAGAGCTACTGCGGACCGCACAGTCATACAATGATGTGAGCACGGCAACGGATCAACCATATGGCATCGTTTGAAGAATCGCTCAAGAAGCTTGAAAGCATTGTCGATCAACTTGAAAAAGGCGATCTCAGTCTCGAATCCTCCCTCAAGCTTTTTGAGGAAGGTGTAGGTCTCTCTGCCGCCTGTAAAAAAGAACTCGACTCCGCCGAAGGCAAGGTACAGATGCTGATCAAGCAGCGCGACGGCTCCCTCAAGACTGAAAACTTCCCGACTGAAACCCAGAAATAATCGGCGTCAAATCCTGCCGCTGAGTTTCAAGCGCACCCACGCGAGCATCTGCGGCGAGATCACTTCCAAGTCCGCCAAATGAAAGATCGGCTTCGCGTCTTCATCTGCTCGCACCGCGGAATCCAGCCTCACGCGATCAGAATCCGACCGGATTACCATCGCATCCGCGTATTGCACCGCAATATCAAACGACTCTTTGCGACTGATCTGCTCATCGCCGCCATTCACCATCAGGCAAACGTGCGGCTTGATAAATTCCAGAATCCGATTTGACTCGAAGATCACATCCGCGTCCGGCTCGATCTTCTCCATCAAATCCGGGAACACACGACCCAACTCGCCTTCCCCCACACTCACCAGCAGTGCTCTCCGTGCGCCGGCAGCAAGGTAGCGTGCAGTATCTGTCGCCTGCCCCCCCGCGGTTTCTTCCCAAATGGAATTCAGCTTGCCGTGCTCGTGGCTGGTGATTTTTACCGCGGTCCAGCGAAACTCCGCCAACGCAGCGATCAGCCCGCACTTCAGAGCAGTTTTGCCGCAGTGTTTACCGGTGCCGCCTACGACGATCGTCGCCACGCGCGACCTTTCCAAGAGCGGTGAACTTCAGCCGGAACAAGACGTACCCCATTCGCAGCGTGTCAGGTGATGAAGCGCAGGCAGTTGCCGTCCGGATCCTTGATATACATTTCGCGGCTTTCCCACGTCTGGTCTGTGGGCACAAGATCGACGCTGACATTCTTCGCGACAAATTCGTCATACAGCGAATCGACATTGTCCACCATCAGGTTGATCACGCCGCCCACAGCTCCATCGCCGCCGAATGAAGAGAGATTGATCCACACGCCATCGCGCGAAAGCCCCATGTAGCAGGGGTCCGTCTCAACGCCATCCGGGCGATGCGCAAATCCCAGTTCAAACCCAAGGCCGTCGCAGTAAAACGTGACTGCCTCGGCCGCGTTTGAAACATGCAGCAGCGGAATCGCACGCTTGATCATTTCCCAGCCTCCAGATTGCCAGCTACGCCAACTCTGGTTCGCTCTTCTCGGCGGACTCATCGCGCTTTCCGCCGCGCCGAGCCAACCTCACCAGCGTCGCCTGCTCGCGCAATACCTGCCTCAATGGCCGAGCCGGCGTACCAAAAAAAACCGTGCCGGGCTTCAAGCCCTCGTTTGTCACAGTCTTGCCACTGAACACGCCTGCCTGACCGCCCAGGATCACTCCCGGTCCGACATGAACGTGATCGCCGAGTCCAACCTGCCCCGCAATCACGGCTCCATTGCCTACACTACTCGATCCGGAGATGCCCGTGAGAGCAACGATGATCACATCTTCCCCTATATCGCAGTTATGGCCGATGTGCACCAGGTTATCGATCTTTGTGCCGCGGCGCACCCGCGTTTCCTTCAGTGCCCCACGGTCAATCGTGGAGTTGGCCCCGATCTCCACATCGTCCTCAATCACCAGCGTGCCCTGCTGCGGAAACTGCGTGTAAGCGCCCGTCGCATCATCGCGCACATAACCGAACCCATCCGCACCCAGCACCGCGCCGGCATGCACAATGACCCGATGCCCCAGCGTGGTTCCCGCGTAAAGCACGGCACGCGGATGGATGTGGCAGTCATCGCCTACCACCACGCCGTCTCCGACCACCGCGCCTGCGTCAATCCGGGTTCCTTCGCCAATATGCACGCGCGACCCTACCACCGCACCTGCGCCGACCGTCACGCCTGGGGCCATGATCGCATCCGGAGCAACCACGGCCGAATGGCTGATGCCGCTCGACAACGGCCGATGTGCAAGCAGCCTTGCCGCCCGCGCAAACCACAGCCGGGGCTGATCGATCTCAATGATGCATTTGCCGTGTGGATACGTTCCAGCGCCGCGGGGCTTGAGCACGATCGTGCCCGCGTTCCCCGCCAGTGCTATCGCGGCTGCCGCGGGTGTGTCGGCAAAAGCAAGATCGAAGGCTCTTGCACGTTCGGAGGAATGCACACCGTCGACGACCCATTCAGGATCGCCTTGAACCAGGTCGCCGCCCAGCTTCACAATCAATTCGCCAAGTGTCATAACGTTCTCTTTAACAGAGGTTAATGCCTTAGGCTCAAACGGGCCAGCAACTATTGATTGGGTTGCACCCCTGCGCGCACACTGTTTCAATGCGCCGTCTCGCTTTTGTGTTTGGAACCATGTTCATCGCCTCCGCTATCGCCAGCGCGCAATGGACCATGGAGAACAGCACCACCACCGCCGACCTGCGCGGCATTCACAGCATCGGCGGCGGCATCGCGTGGGCCTCCGGAACCAACGGCACCGTCATTCGCACCGAAGACGGCGGCTACATGTGGCAATCCTGCTCCATGCCGCCCGGCGCCGAACACCTCGACTTCCGCGGCATCCAGGCCTTCGACGCGAACACGGCGATCGTCATGTCCAGTGGCAAAGGCGACCTCTCGCGCCTCTACAAAACCACCGACGGCTGCCACACCTGGAAGCTGATCTTCACGAATCCTGACCCCGACGGCTTCTGGGATGCGGTGAAATTCGACGAGAAAAAATTCGGCATGGTGCTCGGCGATCCAGTTGCCGGGCAGTTCACGGTTTTCATCACGCTCAATGCGGGCGACCATTGGACTAGGCAGAAGGCTGGAGGGCTCGAAGCCGATTCAAGTGGAAGTGGCATTTTCGCGGCGAGCAACAGCAGCCTCGTCATGACTACGATGTTGGCTCACCGGTTTTTCGTTACGGGTGGAAAAGCCGGCGCTCTCTTCTTTGAGTGTCATGGAGATTTGGAAGTTGGAGGCCAACCGGAGCGCGTCGACTGTCTCCGCGATGCGAACCCAATCCCAATCGGAAAGAAGACCGACCCCTCAGGTGCGTTCTCGCTGGGACTCAATTCAGGCGTGTTTGTTGCAGTCGGTGGCGATTACCAAAAGCCCGAAGAAGCAACCGGAACCGCAGCCTACACCCACGACGGCGGCAAAACCTGGCAACCTGCAACCACCCGGCCCCACGGTTATCGCTCCGCCGTAGCCTACGACCCCGCCACAAAAACCTGGATTACCGTCGGCCCCAACGGCACCGACATCTCCACCGACGACGGCCGCAACTGGCACCCGGTCCACCCCAACCCCGCGCTCCACGAACCAGCCGATGCCGACCGCAATTGGAACGCCCTCTCGTTGCCCTTCGTAGTAGGCCCCCACGGTCGCCTCGCCAAGCTCAACGAATCCGCCCTCAAGCCCTGACAATCGGCACAGCCTGGGTGCCCCATCCTTGACGAAGTCAAGGGTGGGAAAGCACGAACCTCAATACAACAGCCCTTCCCCCGCCGGCCGCGTCTTCCATCTTCGATGAATCCATAACCACTGGTCCGGATACCGCCGTATCCTCGCCTCGAGCACGTCATTGCACTGCTGCGTGGCCGCCACAATATCCTTCTCGTTATCGTCTGAACGCGCGAACTCGAGTTCCGGCCCAAATCGCAGCACATACTTCTGCTCTGCCGCCTCCCACACCATGAATCCCGGCAGCACCGCCGCACCCGTCTTCAGCGCCACCCGAGCCAGCCCCGAAGCAGTGCAAGCCTCGATGCCAAAGAACCGCACAAACTCACCTTGGGGCGGAGTCATGTTGGTGTCCATCAAAATTCCAACCGTCTCGCCCGCCCGCATCGAAGTCAGCAGTCCGCGAGCAAAATCATCTTTATGCAGCACGCGATTGCCATGCATGCACCGAATGCCGTTTACAAAATCGTCGAGCCGCCGATTGTCTAGCCGCCGAATCACCATCCCCATCGGATAGCCCATCAGCGAGTGATAGAAGCTCGACAACTCCCACGCACCCAGGTGCCCCGTCAGCACCAGTACTCCGTTGCCCCGCGCACGCGCCGCAAGATAGTGCTCCAGCCCCTCGGTGCGAATCCACCCCTGCGTGTTCTTCGCGGTATAGCGCGGCATGCGGCAAAATTCGACGAGTTGCCAACCCAGGCTGCGATATACGCCGCGCAAGATCCGCTCGCGCTCCTCGCCGGAGAGATTCGGTTGGGTCAATTCAAGATTGCGTTCCCCAACCTGCCGCAATCGCCGATGCAGCCGAAACACAGCCCACGCCAGCCCGTTCGCCAACAGGCGCGCCAGTCCGCGCGGCATCCGTCCCAGGGTGCGCGCCACCGCCAGCACGAGCCAATACTCGATCGTTTCCTGCATCTCTAATGGCAAACATCAAGTGTACTTCGTTGCCAAACCAAACGCAGCGAACCGACGACCGCAAAAGAAAAAGGCGGCCCTCAATCAGGCCGCCCGTTCATACAAAAATTCAACCCTACTTGTCGTGTTTCGATGCAGAGAAATAGTGCGCCACCTGCCGCACAAACGGAACCGCGCCGGCCGGTACAGGCACATTGCCCTTCAATACATTCTCAAAGCTCTGCGGACCGCCAAAATACGTTTCTGTATCTTCCTTGTTCTGTGTCACGCTCGTGCCATCCAGGTTGATCCCGGCAAACAGCCCCTTGCTCCGCGAATAACTCAGCAACTCGGCGCTCATCTTCCAGTCCGTTGCCGCCTGTGTGTTGCGTCCCACCGGTCCCGCCGATGCTGCCGCATCGCCGCCAATCTTGAACTTATTCTTCAGCAGATCCTGGAAGCCGCGATCATTCACAGCCACCAGCACCAGGTCGGTGGATTGGCCGCCGGCCTGGAAGCCAAACGAGCCGCCCGCCATGCGAAGAAAGACTGGTGCGCTCCACCCATGCCCCGTGCGGCAGGTAACCACGCCCTGGCCGTACTGGGCGCCAAACACAAATGCTCCCTTGATATAGCCGGGCACCACCGCGATGCAGGTGGCCTGCTCCATGATGTTCATCGGAATACTTTTATCTCCGGCAGCCATAATCTGGTCGAGCACCGTCTTGGCGGCATCCACGCGGTCCTGCAGATCGCCCTTTGAAGAGGCGGCGAACCCGCTCGAAGCGGTCATCAGGCACAGGCACAGTGAAACGATAGCTTTTTTCATAATTTTGTTCTCTCCTTCGCGCCCCTCGCGGTCGCGAACTCTTACGGTTACCAAATTAGAAGACGGCAGAAACTGCTCAACGTTAATGTGGGGGAAACACCCTTTAGGGACCTTGGGAACAACACTCAGCAACAGACTTCCCGAATCAGCCTACAGCATTGAGGCCGTCTGGCATGTCGCTTTTGAGACACAAAATGGCCTCATTGGAACCTCCAGCGTCAACTTCGGTTTCTCCAAAAAATCACTTGCTTCCCGGCGAAAAGGTACGCTACTCGGGCGCGAATCGATGCATCAACAAGTGTCGCACGGATAGCTGATTTTGGATGGAAGGGAAATGAGGTTCGCGCTCATGGGGCAACCACCTTCGCAAGCCCTCCGGACACAAGGCTCAACGAAAGACAAAAAAGAGGAGTTCCAAGGCACCACGGTAACATGCTGCCTGGGAACTCCTTTCCCCAGATCTGCGTTGTTTCTTCCATGAGTGTCTTGCGTAACGCGATATAGCACAAGAGTACTTAAGGTCTACAATTTAAGTAATCAGTCCTTGCATGCGCAAAGGTAACCATGCGTCTAGGAGACAACATCTTCCGCAAGGTGCAGTTCCTCGCTCTGCGGAACGAAGGAACCACTCAGAGCGCGCATCGAAAGTTCGATCCTGTTTTCAGCGCCGATCTTCCGCATCAGCTTGCCAACATGAGCTTTAACCGTGCGTTCCTCAATCCCCAACTCGAGTGCAATCTCGCGGTTTGACCGTGCCAGCAAGATCAACTGCAACACTTCATGCTCCCGCGTTGTCAGGTGTGGACGCGCGGTTGTCAGGTTGCTCTCCTCGCCGGAGAGTAACCGGTCGATCAGTTTGGACAGTAACTTCCTCGGAGCCCAGATTGAACCCGAAATGACTGCTTCAAGAGCCTGCCGCACCATGCGCGGGCCGGCACTCAGGTCCAGGTAGGCACGGGCGCCGGCGATGATCGTGTTCATGATCACGTCATCGCTCGAGTCCGGCCCGATCACGACCATGCGAAGATTGGGCCGTTCCCGCCGGATGCCCTCGAGTATCCCCAGCTTCTTTGAGGAGGAACTCCAATCAATCACCAGGTATTCAATCGCCGGGTTCGAGAGCAGCTCTTCAAGACTGCCGACGACGGGCCGCAACTTTGCCTCGCCCGCCTTGGGCTTGTGTTCGAAGATGCTGGTCAGGCCTTCAAGTCGCATTGGCTCGCTGGCGGCGAGACCCACCTCGATTGGCTCCAGCTCGCGAATTGCGGTCATCGAACCTCCCTGTGTTGAGACGGTTCATATAAATAAGTGTGCACCGCGGGAGGGCGGATGTCACTCGTGTCTTGGTTGATTCCGGGTACTAGTGCAGCAGCCTACAGTTTTGGTAGAACGATGCCCTGCTGCTTTTGATATTTGCCCTTGCGATCGGCATAACTCACCTCGCAAGGCTCATTCCCATGGAAGAACAATATCTGGCACAGTCCCTCATTTGCGTAAATTTTCGCCGGCAAAGGAGTGGTGTTTGAAATTTCGAGCGTAACAAACCCTTCCCACTCGGGCTCAAACGGCGTTACATTCACGATGATTCCGCAGCGAGCATAGGTCGATTTGCCCACGCAAATGGTCAGGATGTCCCGCGGAATGCGGAAGTACTCCACCGACCGCGCCAGCGCAAATGAATTGGGCGGAACAATGACTGAATCTGCCTGCACGGAGACAAAAGAGCGCTCGTCAAACGCCTTGGGATCGATGATTGCGCTGTTCACATTGGTGAAAATCTTGAACTCGTCCGAAACCCTCAGGTCATAACCGTAAGAGGAAAGGCCGTAAGAAATGACCCCTTCCCGCACCTGTTTCTCACTAAAGGGTTCAATCATCTTGTGGTTTAGCGCTTGTTCCCGTATCCAACGATCGCTTTGAATCGACATGCGTCTCCTGTTTCAAGCAATTTTCAGCGGCTGTCGCAGACCAGCTTCGATCTTTTGCGTGAAGTTTTTTATGGTGTGGTTCTACTCATTGACAGCAAACAAGGCTTGTCGCCGTGGCCTCCAGAGAAATACACACAGCAGGTATTGCATTCCGTCTTATTTCTCCGCTCCAGCCGTAGGTCCGCTTTAGAGCTCATCTTACGAAACGCGCCTGCCAAAGACAACCGGACTTGGTCACAAGTGAGCCGGAGCACAAATAAAGCAGGTCCAAACGGGCGGCAAGTCCCCGGTTTTCCTCATCATAAAGTCTGAGAAGGACGAATTCCGCTGTTTACAAACGAGCCAAAACCTGTACCATCAATCCGGTAGAGCGTGGTACAGTCAGAAACAGTCGCGCCAGCGAGGTGACCGCTTTGATTAAACAGGACATAGTACACCATGTGATCGAGCGCACGGGCCTGCCACGCACGAAGGCCGAGGCCGCCGTCGATACAGTCTTCGAGGGCCTTAAAGGGGCCTTGGCATCCGGTGAACGCATCGAGCTGCGCGGGTTTGGCGTTTTCAGCGTCCGTGCCCGCAAAACCGGTATCGGCCGCAATCCGCGCACCGGCACCGAGGTAAGCATCACGCCCGGCAAGGCTGTGCGTTTCAAACCGGGTAAGGAATTGCACACGCTGACTGAAGGGCATGAAGCAAAGAACGGTTCCGCGCCCAAAAGCTAGCTGCGGTCGCAATTTTTCTCTCAATCCAGAAACGGGCCCTGCGGGGTCACATCAGGCGCTGTGCGTCCACGTCGATCACGATGTTTCGGCGTGGAATTGCCGACCCATCCAGATGAGCCAGCACCCCGTGCAGTGCCGCACTCAGGGCCCGTCGCGAGGCGGCCTTTAAAATCAGGTGAAAGCGGTAGATCCCTTTTATCCGCGCGATCGGCGCCGTGCACGGGCCCAGCACGCGGACCCCTTCCGGCGCGGCCTTTTGAAACCACCGCCCCAGTTCCGCTGACCAGCCCGCTGCTTCTTCAAGCTTTTCAGATTGCACAAGAATGTTCGCCAGCACGCCAAACGGCGGATAGTGCATCCAGCGCCGATACTTCAATTCCCTCTCCGCAAACGTGGCGTAATCGTGGGTGCTCGCCGCCAAAATAGCGTAGTGGTCGGGATAATACGTCTGCACCACCACGCGCCCCGGAAGATTGCCGCGCCCGGCACGCCCTGAGACCTGGGTCATCAGTTGAAACACCCGTTCTGCGGCGCGAAAATCCGGCATCGAAAGCGAATGGTCGCAGCCCACCACACCCACCAGCGTTACCCCATGAATATCGTGCCCCTTGGCGATCATCTGCGTGCCCACCAGCAAATTGATTTCGCCGGAATGTAGTCGCGCCAGCAGGTGCTCAAGGTCATATCGGCCACGCACCGTGTCGCGATCCATACGCCCGATGCGCGCCCCCGGAAAAATTTCCGCCAGACGCTCTTCACCCTGCTGTGATCCCGCGCCGAGATAGTACAAGTGCTCGCTCGAGCAGCCTGGGCATTTCGCCGGTACCGTACGCCTGAAGCCGCAGTAGTGGCACTCCAGCCGCTGTCCAGCGCGCGCCAGCCCGGCATCTTCTGCGGGAGGCTTGTGGTGCGTCAGCGCAATCGCGCAGTTCTGGCATTCGAGCTTCTGCCCGCAGGCTCGACAAATCACCGCGAACGAATAGCCGCGCCGATTCAGCAGAATCAGTGCCTGCTCCCCGCGATCAAGCGCCTGCCGTGTCTGCTCCACCAGTGCGCGCGAGAAGAGCTGCTCCTGCCCCGTCTGTTGAAATTCGCTGCGCATGTCGATCAACTCGACTTCAGGCAGCGGACGATTCATCACTCGGTCGTGCATTTCAATGCGCGTGTACTTGCCCTGCGCGGAATTTTGCCAGCTCTCCAACGATGGCGTGGCCGAACCAAGCACCACCACCGCCCCCGCCAGCTTGGCGCGCATTACGGCCACATCGCGCGCGTTGTAGCGCGGCGTCTCCTCCTGTTTGTAACTCTGATCGTGTTCCTCATCGACAAGGATCAAACCAAGATTGGGCACCGGCGCAAAGATCGCCGACCGCGTCCCCACAACGATCGTCGCATCGCCACGATGAATGCGCCGCCACTGCTCCGTGCGCTCCTCCGGAGTCAAAGCCGAATGCAGAAGCGCCACGCGCGGCCCAAACGCGGCATCGAGTAGTCCCGCGGTCTGCGGCGTCAGCCCAATCTCCGGCACCAGCAAAATCGAAGCCTGTCCGCGGTCGAGCGCTCTCTGCATCGCTGCGAGATATACCGCCGTCTTGCCCGAGCCCGTCACTCCGTGCAGTAGGAACGCCTGAAACTTCCCCAACGCGGACGCAATCGAAGCCAGCGCTTCGATTTGGGATTCGTTGAGTGTGATCGGTCCCGACGCAGACTCAATGCCGCCCAGACGAAACGCCGCAGCGCGCTCCTCAATGCGCACCAGCCCGCGCCGCACCAGCGTCTGCAGCGTTGACGAGGGCAACTCCTTCTTCCGCAGCTCCGCCAGCGGCAACTCGCCGCCGCGTGCCGCCAACACAGCCAGAATCGCCTGCTGTTTTTCAGTGAGCGCCGGCAGACGCATCTCGGGAATGAGCACGGCGAATCGTTCCGTTCGTCGTGCATCGCGCTCGACGGCCGCAGTCTCACGTGCAATCCATTTTTTGCGCAGCAGTCCCGCCAGTACTGGCAGGCTTGAGGCGGTCGCCGTGCGCAACGTCGACACCTTCACCGGTTCACCCGCTGCCAGGCGCTCAAGAACACGACGCTCCATGTCCTGATCTTCCGGCGTGAGCTTGCTGCGGCGTTTGCTGCTGCCGCCGTTTCTGCTCCCGTGCGCTCCGTCGCCATCGAGACAGCCTGCGAGTACATCGCGACCAAGATCAGAAATCCTGTAGTAAACGGTGCGCCGCACTTCCGCCATCAACGGCAACATCCCGCGTAAAACCTCTCCCAGCGGAGCCAGGTAGTATTGCGCGATCCACTCCGCCAGCTCAAGCAGAGGTTCGCCCAGCAACGGCTGCTCATCGAGCACCGCCTCGATGAATTTCGTTTCAAAATCAGTCGGAGCCGCGACGTCCGTCGCCGTAATTACACCAATCAGCTTCTCATTGCGAAACGGCGCGATCACGCGCGCGCCCCGCGCCGGCCGCTGCTCTTCGCGCACCGCGTAGGTAAACGTGCGATCCAACGGCACAGGCAGCGCGACTTCGCAATAAGCGGGCATGGAGGGCAACTCTCAGTGTACCGGGGACGGGCCAAAGAAAAACGTGTGCACGGCAGCCGCTCGGTTATGATTTCCACACCATGAACTCGCTCCGGAAATTCGCCCCTCCCCTGGCCCTGTTGCTGATTGCCCTTCCCACGATCGCGCAGGACAAATCCGCTGCGCCGCCCAAGACCGACCCGCTCCGCGCATGGGTCCAGGGCAGCGATCCAGCCGCGCTCGAATCGTGGGTCACTCAACGACTCGATGAAGAAAAAACCGACATTGCCAAGGTCCTTGCCGTCTCGGGTCCGCGCACCGTGGAGAACACGCTCCGGCCTTACGATGACGCCATCAATCATCTCAGCGTCGCTGGCTCGAACGCTTATCTGCTCTATTCGCTTGCCGACGCTGCGCCCCTGCGCGACAAGGGCCAGGCCATGACAGCGAAAATTTCCACCGCGGGCACCGAATTGAGCCTCAATCAGGCCGTGTACAAGGCGCTCGCCGCGATCCCCATCCCTGCCAACGACCCCGCGACCAGACACTATCTTGAGCGCACGCTGCTTGAATACAAACTGGCCGGTGTCGACAAGGATGACGCCACGCGCGCCAGGATTCGCACCCTGCAAGACAAGATGACAGACCTCTCGCTCAAGTTCGGGCGCAACGTCGCCGACGGCACGCGCAAAATCACCGCTACCAAGGCCGAGATGGAAGGCCTGCCCGACGACTACATCTCTCGCCACAAACCAGCAGCCGACGGCACCTACACCCTCACCACCGAACAACCCGACGTGATGCCGGTGATGAGCTTTGCGAAGAACGCCGACCTGCGCCGCAGAATGTTCCTTGCCTACGACACGCGCGCCTTTCCGCAAAATACGCAGGTGCTGCGCGATCTGCTCACCGCGCGCCAGGACCTCGCGACAACCCTCGGCTATCCCCACTACGCCGACTTCGCCACCGCCGATCAGATGATGGGTTCCGCCGACAAACTCAAAAGCTTCCTCAACCAGGTCGACGAAGTATCCCGCCCAGCCGCCGCCAAGGAATACGCGCTCCTGCTCGCTTTTGCGCAGCAGCAGCAACCGGGCCTCAAAGAGATCAGCCTGTCCGACTCCGGCTATTGGTACGAGCAATATCGCCGCTCAAAATACGCTTTCGATGCGCAAAGTGTCCGCCCCTACTTCCCTTACGACGCAGTGCAGGCAGGAATCCTCAAGACCGCATCGCGCCTCTTTCACGTCACCTTCAAACCTGTGAAAGACGCCGTCGTGTGGGATAAATCAGTCGACACCTTCGATGTGCTCGATGCCGCCGCCGGCACGGAGGGCAAACAGCTCGGCCGCATCTATCTCGACATGCATCCGCGCGAGGGCAAGGACAAATGGTTCTCCTCGGCGCCCATCCTTCCCGGCATTGCCGGCCGGCAGATGCCCGAGGGAATGCTGGTCTGCAATTTCTCCGGCGGCACGGCCGGCGACCCTGGCCTTATGCAGTACAGCGAAGTCGTAACCTTCTTTCATGAATTCGGCCACCTGATGCACCACATCCTCGGCAGCCAGGGCCAATGGTCCGGCGCCGGTAGCTTCAGCGTCGAAGGCGACTTCGTCGAATCGCCCTCGCAGATGCTTGAGGAAATGTTTCACGATCCCACCATCCTGCAGTCCTTTGGCAAGCACTACCAGACCGGCGAAGTTCTCCCCACCAGCCTCATCGCCAAGATGAACGCGGCCAGCGCGTACGGCCGCGCACGCTGGCTGCAGGGGCAACTGACGTATGCGACCTACGCGCTGCAGGTGCACGACCAGGCCCCCGCCGCCATCGACTTCGACGCCTTGTGGCTTGAAGACACCAAGCGCTTCAGTCCTTTCACTCCCGTCGACGGCGACCACTTTTTCGCGTCCTTCACGCACCTCGTCGGCTACACGTCCAACTACTACACCTACGTTCTCGACAAGGTCATCGCCATCGATTTCTTCGCGCAGTTCGATACCAAAAACCTGCTCGACGGACCAACCGCGATGCGCTATCGTCGCGCCGTACTCGAGCCGGGCGCCAGCAAACCCGCATCCGATCTCGTCAAGGATTTCCTGGGCCGTCCGCAGCAGATCGATGCCCTCCGCAGTTGGATGAATCAGGAGTTTCAACCCGTCTCAACCGCCGGTAACTAGCACGCACATTTGCGGTCCGTCGCAAGGCGGGCCGCAGGCAGTACAATTCCTGCTGATGGCCATCAAAACTTCCAAGCCCACCTCTCCTGCGCCTGTCGCATTGTCCAAAACGTCCCATCCCATCACCATGTGCATCGATATCGGCGGATCGGGTCTAAAAGCCATGCTGCTTGACGCCGCCGGCAAGCCCGTAAGCGCGCGCGAACGTGTCGAGACCCCGGCGGTACCCACGCCTGGCCTGGTGCTCGGCGGCCTCGAACAGTTGCGCAAGGCGCTGCCCGCATTCGACCGCGTCTCCGTAGGTTTTCCCGGCGTCATCAAGCGCGGCACCACCTACACCGCCGCCAACCTCCATCCCGCGTGGGTCGGCTTTCCCTTGCAGACGGAGCTCGAAAAGCGTTGGAAGAAACCCGTACGCGTGGCCAACGACGCCGCCGTGCAGGGCTACGGCGCCATCAAAGGCGATGGTGTCGAACTCGCGCTTACCTTAGGCACAGGCTTGGGCTCGTCGCTCTTCACCAACGGCCGCCTCTGCCCCGGCCTTGAACTAGCGCATCACCCCTGGATCAAAGACAAGGAATACGAGGATTATCTCGGGCGGCGCGGACTCGACAAGTTCGGCAAGAAGCGCTGGAACAAGCTGCTCCAGCAGGCCATTGAGCAGACTGCAAAGCTGTTCAACTGGGACCACCTCTACCTCGGCGGCGGCAACACCAAGAAGATCGAATTCACGCCGGGAAAGAACATCGAGATCGTCTCCAACGAAGCGGGTCTCCTCGGCGGCGTCGCCCTCTGGCGCGAGTGGAAATAAATCGTAAGCCGTCGCGGCGCGACATATACGAGCCACACATTTTGCACTGCTGAAAAATGAATGCGCGGAGATTTTTACTTACCTCCGCGCATTTGGTTTTTCTATAGTTCGAATTTCGATCCAAAGCTAATATCGCATTCGCGTCCAGAATTGGATCTATTCTCCGCCGGCTACACTCTGCAACTTCCGTTAAGCGGGCAAGCGAAAGTGCTATGGCTCATGCGAGCTATTCACGGCATTCTGATTATGCCCTGGATCTGCGTTACTCAGCGGGAGATAACAACAATGATTGATCTACTCGCGATTTCCATTCTGATTGCCATCATGTTCTTCCCGCCGGCCGCCGCCCTCCCGGCGCTCGCAAAGTCACGACGCAACTGACCGAACTCCGCCCACCTTCGTTTGCGATCCAATAAGCAGTATCAGTTCGTGCTTATGTGGGTGCGTAAGACCTCTACGCTCGATGGAAAGGTCACGCTGTCGCTTTGCTCGGCGGTAATGAACACATCAAAATCTTTTGACACCGTTTCCAACTTCAATTCGCCGCTCAGATTCTTGCCTACGCCGATGCCGCCTTGTTTAAACGCTTCTCCGCCGTTTGGTCGAATCCAGACTAGATAGTTAGTGGCGGAAGGGGTTAGGCTTGCGGGTCGGGCAAGATGTTCCACCTTTATATCAAGCTTGATATTTTTGTTATCTTTATTTTTTTGAACTTTCACAATGCCCGTCGCTGCCGGAACTCCAACGGCGGATATCATGTGGTATTCCTTGGCGCCAGAAAGCGGCCAGATTAAGGCTAACGCCACCATTGCGATTGAAACATTCATATTGTCTCCAAACAAAGTAGGACCGCGCGACCAGATGATTTTCTCGATCTCGAACAACCACGTTTAAGACGCGGCAGGCACAAGCGCGGATATGTACTTATCAAATATGGGACATTGCGGTTGTCGAAGGCTGGTCACAATTGCTCATTTATATAACTCTTGAACCATTCGCACTGGTATCCACCTCATGTCCACAGGGAACACAACGCCGAATGCGCCTTATCTCGTTGAGACTGCGCCGGCCGGGTGCCCCATGTCTCGCCTTCGAGACATGGGATTGAATTGTTCGGATTCAACACCCTGTACAACACTCAAATCCTCATCTACTGCTTGTCGTAAACAATTTTCAACGTCATGGGCTTACCATCGGCGTCAACACCCGACGCCGTAGCGGTCATGGTCTTGCCATCGCCGGATATCACGATGCGTCCGCTGGCGCGATATTTGTTTTTTGAGTTCTTGGCTTCGTAGGTGAAGGTGTTGGCGTCACCCTGCTTGACCGAGATGCTGTCATAGGGCGAACCTTCGCCTGTCACCTCTGACGACGAGCCACCGTACTTTGCGGTATAGCTTGCATTGATCGCCGAGCCATCCGTGCGCATGCCCGTGTTGGTCACCTTGACACCGCCAGGCGCCGCTTCACGCGTGACCGTGAGGCTTTTCACCGGCCATGGTGCCGGCGTGTACTTGCACTTCGCGACGTTAGCCTTCCAGGTTCCGAGGGAGTTGTCTGCGCCCCATGCGGACACAGTAATAGTCATTGCCAAAGCAACCAACGCCAGGCTGAATATCTTTCTCATATCGATCTCCTTGTCCCGTTGAAGAATGCGTTCTGTCAGTGCCGTCTCTGGCCACGAGCTCTAGATTGTGAGATTTCAGAGGCGGCTGGGGAATTGCACTATAGCTGATAGAACGAATCGAGGACCGTCTATCAGCCACGGGGACCGAGCTTACCACAGGGTAAGGAAGGTCAAATAGGGATTTGTTGGGGGTGTTGCAAGGCATTCTCGACTGCACCCGCAGGGTGACCCATTCATGCGCGCCGTTTGCGCATGAGTGGGGTTCCACCGTTCTCAACCACTACCATAGTGCCGGGTGCCCCATGTCTCGCCTTCGAGACCTGGGAGAACATGGGGTGAACCCTTTGAGTGAGACAGTTTTCCGAAGACACAGTTGCCGTTGAGTGTGATT
>ODAK010003474.1_pt1 | contig 16299 bp, 12 predicted proteins | sample 1539591 | NCBI WGS metagenome assembly ODAK01 (sample SAMEA3539303, study PRJEB22396) | soil metagenome | biome: tundra; feature: field; material: soil | place: USA | collected 2010-05 | depth 0.15 m
CTGCTGCAGAGCCTGCACGGCGAGGGCGCGATTCCCGAGGCCGCGTACCGGCATGCGCTCGATGTCTTGCGGCCGCAGTTGCAGGCGGCCTACCGAGATCATTTCCGGCGCCACGATGTCGCTGCCGTCGTTTTTCCGACCACGCCGCTGCCGGCGGCGCCGATCGGCGACGACGAAACCGTGCTGATGAACGGCGAACGCGTGCCGACCTTCTTCACGTTCATCCGCAATGCGAGTCCGGGCAGCGTCGCCGGCATACCGGGCATCAGCCTTCCCGCGGCGCTGACCGCTGCCGGGCTGCCGCTCGGCCTCGAACTCGACGCCGGCGAGAATGCCGATGCGCGGCTGCTCGCGATCGCGGCGGCCGTCGAGCGCGTCCTGCCGAAAATCAGCGCACCGAAGTTTTGAACGCGCGCGCAGACGCGCCAGACCGACGAGAACTGCCGTTCGCGCCGCGAACGCGAGAGTCACAGACAAAACCACCAGGAGGTATCGCATGAGCAACGAATTCATTCCCGCCCGCCGTCGCATCATTTCGGTCGCGGCCGGCACCGCGGTGCTCGGCACCGGCTGGGTCGGCTCGGCCTTCGCCCAGGCAAAGGAATTCAAGATCGGCCTGTTCATCGCGCTGAGCGGGCCGGCCGCGCTGTTCGGGCCGACGCAGCGCGCCTGCGCCGACCTCGCGGCCGAGAAGATCAACAAGGCCGGCGGCATCATGGGCCGCCCGGTCCGGCTGATTCCGACCGATGCCGGCGGCCCGCCAGCCGAGACGGCGAAGTCGGCCGTGCGCCTGATGCTGGAGGACAAGGTCGATCTCTTCGTCGGCTCGCACGACAGCGCGACGCGCGAGGCGAACATCGCGACGATCAAGGGCAAGGTGGCTTACATCTATTCGCCGGTCTACGAAGGCGGCGAATGCTCGCCGAACGTCTACTGCCTCGGCGAAACGCCGCCGCAGCAGGCCCAGCCGGCGATCGAATTCCTCTCGAAGGAGCGCAAGGCGAAGACCTTCCACCTGATCGGCGACGACTACGTCTGGCCGCACAAGGTGAACGAACAGGTCAGGAAGTACGTGGCCCAGTACGGCGGCAAGGTTACCGGCGAGGAGTACGTGCCGTTCGGTGCGCCGAACAAGTTCGAGGAGGCGGTCACGCGCATCAAGGCGGCCAAGCCCGACGCGGTGATCTGCACCCTGGTCGGTGCCGACAACGTCAACTTCAACCGCACGTTCGCCGGCTTCGGCCTCGACAAGAGCATCGCCCGGCTGTCGCTGCTGCTCGAGGAAAACACCCTGCAGGGCGTCGGCGCCGAGAACAGCGGCAACCTCTATTCCTGCATGGGCTACTTCGCGAACATCCAGACCGCTGCGGCGAAGAAGTTCAAGGCCGAGTACCTGGCCAAATATGGCGACAAGGCCCCGCAGCTCGCGACGATCGGCGCCGACTGCTACTCGGCGCTGAATCTCGCGAAGGCGCTGTTCGACAAGGCCGGTGCGAACGACATGAAGAAACTGATGGCGGCTTCCGAAGGGCTCTCGTTCGACACGGCCTCGGGCCGGGCCACGATGCGCGGCCGGCAGGTCGACAAGGACATGTATCTCGCAATCTGCAAGGGCACCGAGTTCGAGGTCATCAAGACCTTCAAGGCGATCAAGAGCGGCACCGCCTGCCGGGTGTGATGCGCGCCAGCGCGCCACCCCTGGCCTGAAGAGCCGGCGATGGAGCCGGTACACGTCACGCAGGCGCTCAACGCGCTGTACGCGATCGCGTCGCTCGCGATCATCGCCCTCGGTCTCGCCGTGGTGCTGGGCCTGCTCGGCGTGCTCAACATCGCGCACGGCGAGCTGGTGATGATCGGCGCGTATTGCGCCTACGTGGTGCAGGCCCACGGCTGGCCGTACGTCGCGGCGGTCCCGCTTGCGATGGGAGTCTGCGGCGCGCTCGGCTACGTCGTCGAGCGCTGGCTGATCCGGCCGCTGTACCGCCGCCCGTTCGACACCCTGGTCGTCACGTGGGGCCTGAGCCTTTTGCTGCGCAAGTGCGCCGAGGCGATCTTCGGGCTCGGCTACAAGAGCCTGACCGAGCCGATCGGTGGCACCGTCGATGTCCTCGGCGCGACCTATCCTCGCTACCGGCTCGTGCTGATCGCCGTCAGTGCCGCCGTGCTCGGCGGCCTCGTCCTCTGGTACGGCCGCAGCCGCACGGGCACGCGCATCAAGGCGATGGTCGGCAACCCCGATCTCGCGCGCGCGCTCGGGATTCCGGTGCGCCGCTACGCCGCGGCGACCTTCGTCGTCGGCACATGCCTCGCCGGCCTTGCCGGCGTTCTGATCGCGCCGCTGGCGCCGGTGCAGCCCTTCATGGGCCTCGACCACATCCTGATGTCGTTCTTCGTGCTGGTCGTCGGCGGCCTCGGCAGTGTCGGCGGCCTGCTGACCGGCGCGACTGCCATCGGCGGCACCAACAGCATCGTCTCGGCGATCAGCGACAGCACCGGGGGCTACTTCTCGGTGCTGGCGCTCGCCATCCTCTTTCTGTGGCTGCGGCCGCGCGGCATCCATGCGCAGGGCTAGCGCCGCGATCGCGGCGCTGCTGCTGCTGCCTTTTGCGGTCGGAGACTTCTGGGCGTATCAGCTCGGCCTTCTCTATCTCTACGCGATCGCCGCGCTCGGCATCGGCCTGTGCTGGGGCCGGGCCGGATTCCTGCCGCTCGGTCAAGGTGTCTTCTTCGGCCTCGCGGCCTACCTGTCGGGCCTCGCGCTGATCGCGTTCGAGCAGAGTCCCTGGCTGCTCGTGCTGATTCCGCTCGCCGCCTGCGCGGCCGGGCTGGCGGCGTTCCTGATCGGCACGCTGGTGTTCCGGCGTCGCGGCGAAAGCGGGCCGTACTTCTCGATGATCACGTTGGCGCTCTCGCTGCTCGCCTTCCAGCTCGCGAACAACTGGGAGTCGGTCACCGGCGGCTTCAACGGCCTGAAGGGTATTCCGGGCCTGCCCGGGCTCGACAGCTATACAGCGGCCTACTACGTCGCGGCCATCGCGCTCGTGCTGTCGACCGGGCTCGTCGCGTGGCTCTACCGTGCGCCCGTCGGCGTCCTCTGGGTCGCCCTTGCGCACAACGAGCGCCGTGTCGTGATGTTCGGCTTCGATACCAACCGGCTGAAGGCCGTCGCGTTCGGCGTCAGCGGCTTGCTCGCAGGCATCGGCGGCGCTCTCTACGCGCCGCAGCAAGGCCTCGTGACCCCTCAGCTCTGCGGCTTCCTGCTCTCGGCAGATCTCGTGATCTGGGCCGCTGTCGGGGGCCGCGGCCGGCTGCTCGGCCCCGTGCTCGGGGCGCTGCTCGTCGGTGCCTTGACAAGCGCAATGCGTGATCGCTTCCAGTTCTGGGAGATCGCGATTGCGATCGTGTTCATCCTCGTCGTGCTGTTGTTCCCCCAGGGACTGATCGGCGTGTTCGCACCGCTCGAACGCCTCATCGGTGGCCGTGCGAAGCCGGCGCCGCCGATCGCCGCGCCGCCCCGCGCCGAGGGCAGCGGCGCCGCGCATCTCGTCGTCGAAGGCGTCGACGTGCGGATCGGCGAGGTGACGATCCTGAACCGTCTGTCGCTCGCGCTGGACCGGCCCGGAATCTTCTGCCTGATCGGCCCCAACGGCGCCGGCAAGACCTCGACCTTCAACATGCTGACCGGTGAGCTTGCGCCTCAGGGCGGCCGCGTCGCGTTCGATGGCCTGGCGCTGCGGTGGTTGCCGACTCACCGCATCATGCGGCTGGGCGTCGGCCGCAAGTTCCAGATCCCGTCGGTCTTTCCGGCGCTGTCGATCGCCGACAACATCGCGATCGCGCTGTGGAGCGGGCGCGCCTCGCCGCTCGATCTGCTGCGGCCGCGTTCGCGCCGCTGGAACAGCCCGGTTCTGGAGACCTTGAGCGAGCGCTATCCGTTTCTCGCCGATGCCGGGCGCACGGCCTCGGAGCTTTCGCACGGCGAGCGCCAGATCCTCGAGCTGTCGATGGCGCTGCTCGGCGAGCCTCGCTTGCTGCTGCTCGATGAGCCATGCGCCGGCCTGTCGCCGCAGGAGACCGCGCAGGTGGTCGACGTGATCCGTTGGGCCAGCGAACGGCGCGGCGCGACCATCGTCGTGATCGAGCACGACATGAGTCTCGTGCGCAAGCTCGCCGATCACGTGTTCGTGCTGCACAACGGCAGCCTGCTCGCCGAAGGAAGCGTCGCCGAGATCCAGGCCGACGCGGCGGTCAGGGCGGTCTACGTCGGGGCGGAGAAATGAGCACGCCGGCCGCGCTTGCCGCAGCCGATACCGCAGTCAACGACGTCGCGCCGGTGCGCCTCGCGTTCGACGCGCTGGCCGGCGGCTACGGCGGCGTCGACGTCGTGCGCGGCGTCTCGGGCGCGGTCGCGGCGGGCGAAGTGCTGTGCGTGATCGGCCGCAACGGGGTCGGCAAGAGCACGCTGCTGAAGATGCTGTTCGGCGAGATCGCGTGCCGCACCGGCACGGTACGCTTCGAGGGCCGCGCGATCGAGCACGTCGAGCCGGCGCGGCGCCGCGCTCTGGGCATCAGCTACTGTCCGCAGGAGCGCCCGGTGTTCGACGACCTGAGCGTGCGCGACAACCTGACGCTGATGCGCGCCGACCGAAGCCTTGGCGCCTTCGAGCGCTTCTTTGCCCGCTTTCCGATCCTGCCGCAGCGGCTCGGCCAGCATGCCGGCACGCTCTCCGGCGGCGAGAAGAAGATTCTTTCGTTCGCGCGCGGTCTTTCCGAAGCGCAGCCGCTGGTGCTGCTCGACGAGCCGACCGAAGGCGTCCAGTGGGAGAACATCGTCCACATGGTGGCGCTGATCGAGGCGGCCAAGGCGCACGGCACGGCCTTCGTCGTCGTCGAGCAGAACCTTGCGTTCGCCGAGCTGATCGCCGACCACTACCTCGTGATCGATCAAGGCAGGGTGGTGCTGGCGGCGCGCACGGGCGAGCTCGGACGCGAGCGGCTGCTCGCGCATCTGCACGTCTGAGCTCTCGGACGGCCGGCCCGGCCTACGCAGCCGCCGGCGCTGCCGCCGGAATGATCAGGCCCCTGGCGACTGCCGAACGCGCGAGGAACCCTTCGAGCGCCCGTGTGACATTCGAGAATTCCTTGATCCCGACCAGCTCGCCGGCTTCGTAGAACCCGATCAGGTTGCGCACCCAGGGGAACGTCGCCATGTCGGCGATCGTGTAGGTGTCGCCCATGAGCCAGGCGCGGTCCGCGAGTCGCCGATCGAGGACGCCGAGAAGGCGCTTCGATTCCGCCACGTAGCGGTTGCGAGGACGCTTGTCCTCGTAGTCCTTGCCAGCGAATTTGCTGAAGAACCCGACCTGGCCGAACATCGGGCCGATGCCGCTCATCTGGAACATGAGCCACTGGATCGTCTCGTATCGGGCCGCCGAATCGCGAGGCAAGAACTGCGCGGTCTTGTCGGCAAGATAGATCAGGATCGCGCCCGATTCGAAGAGCGGCAGCGGTTTGCCGTCCGGGCCGTTCGGGTCGATGATGGCCGGGATCTTGTTGTTGGGGCTGAGCGAGAGGAATTCGGGCGACATCTGGTCGCCGTTGTCGAAGCTGACGCGATGAGGCTCGTAGGGCAGGCCCGTCTCTTCCAGCATGATCGAGACCTTGACGCCATTGGGAGTGGGCAAGGAGTAGAGCTGAATTCGCTCGGGAAACCGTGCAGGCCATTTCTTCGTGACGGGAAAGACGGAAAGGTCGGTCATGGCGGGCTTTCTGGCACGAAAGATGGCTGCGATGCGCCACGATAGCTCGGCTTGTCGGAACTCGGCGCTCGCGGCCGTCATGCGACGATCGACCGCGGCCCGAACGAGGCGCAAGACTGGCGGCGATCCACCCTCCTTTTCCGCGTTTCGCGCAGGCGCCCGACGCGCCACCATCCCCAGCATTGACCGGAGCCGCGCCATGATGCGATCGCTGTGGATATCGAAGACTGGGATGGAAGCGCAGCAGATGCAGCTCGACAACATCTCGAACAACCTTGCCAACGTCTCGACGAACGGATACAAGAGCTCGCACGCGGTCTTCGAAGACCTGATCTACCAGAATCTGCGCCAGGCCGGCGCCGCGAGCAGCGACCAGACGACGCTCCCGACGGGCCTGCAGGTGGGCCTGGGCACGCGCGCCGTCGCGACCTCGCGCAACTTCAGCCAGGGCAACCTGCAGCAGACGAGCAACACGTTCGATCTGGCGATCCAGGGCAAAGGCTTCTTCCAGGTCCAGCTGCCCGACGGCACCACCGGCTATACGCGCGACGGCTCGTTCCAGGTGAGCGCGCAGGGCCAGCTCGTCACCAACAGCGGCTACACGGTGCAGCCCGGCATCACGATTCCCGCCGCGGCGCAGAGCGTGACGATCGGCAACGACGGCACGGTCACCGTCACGCTGCCTAGTCAGGCGGCGGCGCAGACGGTCGGGCAACTCCAGATCGCCGGCTTCATCAACCCGGCGGGACTCGAGCCCAAGGGCGGCAACCTCTATGGCGAGACGACCGCATCCGGCACGCCGACGCCGGGCACCGCCGGCACGAACGGGCTCGGCACGCTGCAGCAGGGTTTCGTCGAGACCTCGAACGTCAACGTCGTCGAAGAGCTCGTGCAGATGATCCAGACGCAGCGCTCCTACGAGCTCAACTCGAAGTCGATCCAGACCGCCGACCAGATGCTCGACAAGCTCTCGCAGCTCTGAGGTTTCATGATGTACCCATTCGCGCGCGTCACTCTGGCACTTTCGCTCCTCTTTGCGCTTGCCGGCTGCGAGACGCTCTACAAGACGCCGAAAGTCGAGGTGGCGACGCCGACCTACATGGCGCCGCCCGTCATTCCGGTGCCGGAGATCCACAACGGCTCGATCTTCCAGTCGAGTCAGTACCGGCCGCTCTTCGAGGACTACCGAGCCCGCCTCGTCGGCGATTCGATCACGGTGCAGATCACCGAGACCATCTCGGCGACGCAGACGAGCACGAGCACGATTGACAAGAGTGGCAAGGTGACCGGGTCGATCACCGCGTTCCCGCTGCTCAGCGTCAACTCGTTGAACCGCGCCAGCGTCGCCGGCAGCTCCGACAACTCGTTCTCGGGCGCCGGCACGGTGGCCAACAGCAACAACTTCTCGGGCACGATCACCGCGGTCGTGACGGGCGTGCTGCCGAACGGCCACCTGCTCATCGCCGGCGAGAAGCAGATCGGCGTGAATCAGAACGTCGATGTGCTGCGCTTTTCCGGCCAGGTCGATCCGCACATGATCCAGTCGGGCAACGTCGTCGCTTCGGCACAGATCGCCAACGTGCGTATCGAGCAGCGTGGCCGCGGTGCCCAGGCCGACGCGCAGGGAATAGGCTGGTTGAGCCGCTTCTTTTTGAACGTTCTGCCGATTTAAGTTCTTGAAGAATCGAAAGCACTCCATGGTGCTTTCGCGATGACCCAGACCGATCGATTCGTCCGCGCCGCGCTCGTCGTCGCCGCGGTCCTGGCCAGCGCCGCTCTCTGGTGGCCCGCTCCGGCCCAGGCCGCGCGTATCAAGGAAGTCGCCTCGATCCAGGGCGTGCGCAGCAACCAGCTTGTCGGCTACGGCCTCGTCGTCGGCCTCGACGGCACCGGCGACCAGACCACCTCGGCCCCCTTCGCGACGCAAAGCCTGCTCGCGCTGTTGCAGCAGATGGGCGTGACGGCACCGAACAGCTCGAGCATCCAGCTCAAGAACCTTGCCACGGTGATGGTGACGGCGCAGCTGCCCGCTTTCGCGCAGCCGGGGCAGACGATCGACGTCAACGTCTCGTCGCTCGCCAATGCCAAGAGCCTGCGCGGCGGCACGCTGGTCTCGACGCCGCTGAAGGGCGCCGACGGGCAGATCTATGCGATGGCGCAGGGCAACCTCATCATCGGCGGCGCCGGCGCTTCGGCGTCGGGCTCGAAAGTGCAGATCAACACGCTGGCCTCCGGCCGCATTCCCGAAGGCGCGACGGTCGAGCGCGCCGTCGCGACGCCGATCAACCAAGGCGACACCATCCAGCTCGACCTCAACTCGAGCGACTTCGCGACCGCAAGCGAGGTAGTCCGTGTGATCAACAACCGCATGGGCAGCGGCACCGCCGACGCGCTCGACGGCCGCGCCGTCCGCGTCCGCATGCCCGCATCGGCAGATTCGCGCGTCAATTTCATGGCCGAGATCGAGAACCTCGACGTCAGGCAGTTCGTGCCCGCGGCCAAGGTCGTCATCAACGCGCGCACCGGATCGATCGTCATGAACCAGGCCGTCACGATCGCTGCGTGCGCCGTCGCGCACGGCAGCCTCTCGGTGACGATCAGCACGACGCCTTCGGTCAGCCAGCCCGGGCCGTTCGCGAAAGTGGGGCAGACGACGGTGACCGAGAAGTCGGACATCACGATCACCCAGCAGCCTGGATCGCTGGTGCAGATGGCGCCGGGGACCAAGCTGGCCGACGTCGTCAAGGCGCTCAACTCGCTCGGCGCGACGCCGCAGGACCTGCTCGCGATCCTGCAGGCGATGAAATCGGCCGGCGCGCTCACCGCCGAGCTGGAAGTGATCTGATGAGCATCATCGTGCCGCCCCAAGACGCGAAAGCCCCCTCGGGCGCCGCGACCTCGGCCGCAAGCGGGGCGGCACCATGAGTTCGCCGATGTCATCGGCTCTGTCCGGCGTACCCACGGGCGCGGCGAACACGCTCTCGCTCGATGCGCTGAAGAGCGCAGCCGCCCGCGACCCGAAGGCGGCCATCAAGGAGACCGCCAAGCAGTTCGAGGCCATCTTCATGCAGCAGGTCATGAAGAGCATGCGCGATGCGACGGTAAGCGCGGGCATGCTCGACAACTCGGCCACGCAGCTCGGAACCGAGATGCTCGACGCGCAATACGCGAACAAGATGACCGGGCTGCCGGGCGGCCTGGCCGATGCCATCGCCCGACAGCTCGAGCGCCAGATGGGCGGCACGGCGGCGGCCAAATCGGCGGCGCCTTCGGCAGCGGCGGGAGCGGCTTCGTCTTCGTCGTCATCGGCGACGCCGCTCTCGCAGACGCAGGCCGATTTCGTACAGTCGCATCAAGCGGCGGCGCTCGCCGCGCAGGCGCAAAGCGGCATTCCCGCCGCCTTCATGATCGGCCAGGCCGCGCACGAGTCGGGCTGGGGCAAACACGAGATCAAGAACGCGGATGGCAGCGATTCGCACAACCTGTTCGGGATCAAGGCCGGCGCCGGCTGGACCGGGCCGGTTGCCGAGATCACGACGACCGAATACGTCGGCGGCGAGGCGCAGAAGGTGAGCGCCAAGTTTCGCGCCTACGCGTCCGACGAGGCTGCGTTTGGCGACTACGCGCGCATGCTGACGTCGAGCCCGCGCTATGCCGGCGTCGCCGCACAAGCGGCGCAGAGTTCGGCGAGCGCCGCGTCGGCGGCCGGGTTCGCGCAAGGCCTGCAGCGCGCCGGCTACGCGAGCGATCCGGCCTATGCCGACAAGCTCGCGCGGGCGATCAACACGACCTTGCGCGTGCAGCGAGCGTCCGCATGACCCGGCACCGGCCCGCTCCCAAGCCGGGTCGCGCTCTCTTGGGGGGCAGCGCAGCCGCGACAGCGGCAACGCGCCATCGGGCACCATGAGCATTTCGTCGCTCATGAACATCGGCTCGCGGGCGATGGCCGCGAGCTACGCCCAGTTGACGGTCACCGGCAACAACATCGCCAACGCCAACACGCCCGGTTATTCACAGCAGACCGCGAATCTCGAGACCTCGTTCAGCCAGCAGACCGGCTCGGGCTTCTTCGGTAGCGGCGTCGACGTCGCGACGGTGACGCGTGCGCACAGCGATTTCCTGACCCGCGAGGCGGCGACTTCGGCGTCGATCGCCGCTGCCGATGACACGCGCAGCACGCAGCTGCAGCAACTCGAAGGCGTGTTTCAGACCGACACGGCGGGCCTCGGCTACGCGGCGCAGCAGGCGTTCAATTCCTTCGTCGATGTCGCCAACAACCCGCAAGACTCCTCGGCGCGGCAGGCGGCGCTGTCGAGCATCGGCAACATGGCGAGCGACTTCAGCAACGCCTCGAGCCAGATCGACGCGCAGCAAGCCGATGTGGCCGATCAGCTGCGCACCTCGGTGGCGTCGATCAATTCGCTGACCACGCAGATCGCGGCGCTCAACACGCAGATCGGTGCTGTGCAGGCCTCGGGTCAGACTCCGAACAGCCTGCTCGACCAGCGCGATACGGCGATCAACAGCCTCTCGCAGCTGGTTGGGGTGACGACGGTGCCGGCCGCCGACGGTACGGTCGGCGTCTTTCTCGGCGGCTCGCAGACGCTCGTGCTCGGGAGCAACGCGACGGCGCTCACCGCGGTGCCCGATGCCTACGATCCCTCGAAGGTGCAGCTCGGCATCAGCACAGGCGGCACGACACAGACGTTTCCCGACGGCTTCATCGCCAGCGGCTCCGTCAGCGGCCTGCTGCGCGTGCAGAACCACGACATTCCCGATGCGCGCGGCCTGCTCGGCCAGCTTGCCGCGTCGATCGCCGGCGCCATGAATTCGCAGCAGGCGCTCGGCCTCGACCTCGGCACGCCGGCATCGGCGGGTGCGCCCGTGCTCTCGATAGGCGCGCCGCAAGTGCTGCCTTCCTCGAACAACGCGATGTCCGGCGGCGTCCCCGTCGCGTCCTACGTCGACGGCAGCGGCACGCGCGTGTCGAGTGTCAGCATCACCGTGGTCGACAGCGCCGCGCTGCAGCCGAGCGACTACCAGCTCACGGCCGACCCGTCGCTGCCGGCCGGCCAGTACAAGCTGACGAGGCTTTCCGACGGCACCTCGCAGACGGTGTCGAGCGGTGACGTCGTCGACGGTTTCCGCATCGACGTCGCGTCGCCGGCGCCGGCGACGCGCGACAGCTTCCTCCTGCAGCCCGTCTCGACGGCGGCCAGCGGCATGGCACTCGCGCTGACCGATCCGAGCGGCATCGCCGCGGCCTCGCCGGTGCAGGCGACGACGAACGTCGCCAACACCGGCACGGCGGCCATCGGCTCGCTCAACGTGGTCGACCCGTCGATCAACCCGAACCTGACGGCGACGATCACCTTCACCGACAACAGCGGCGATTACAGCTACAGCCTGGTCGACACGACCGGCGCGCTGCCGACCGTCAACGGCACCGGCAGCCTCGCCGCTGGACAGCCCATCGCGCTCAACGGCTGGCAGCTCAATCTCACCGGCACGCCGAAGAGCGGGGATTCGGTCGTCGTCGCGAAGACGGCATATCCGGCCGCCGACAACGGCAATGCCAACGCCATGCTGGCGCTGGGCACCGCGCCGATCGTTGGCCAGGGCGGCAGCGTCGCCGCCGGGCAGAACGTCACCGACGCGTACGCGAGCGCGCTCGCCAACGTCGGTGTCCGTGTGCAGAGCGCGATGTCCGCGGCGACGCAATCGGACGCGATCGCCAGCGCCGCGACCACGGCCGCCTCGAACCAGTCGGGCGTCAACCTCGACGAGGAAGCGGCGAGACTCATCCAATATCAGCAGAGCTATCAGGCTGCGGCAAAGATGCTGCAGATCGCGCAGACAGTGTTTTCAAGCCTGCTGTCCATCAGCAGCGCTTGAATCGGCGCCCGTTGCCAAGGATTTCTTGACCATGATCCGCATCAGTACCGCCAATTCCTACGACACCGGCATCAACACGCTGATGCAGCGCCAGGTCGACATGACCAATCTCCAGAACGAGTTGACGACCGGCAAGCGCGTCAACCAGGCGAGTGACGACCCGGCCGCGGCGGCGCAAGCCGAGCGGGCGCTGGCGGCCCAGGGACAGATCGCGGCCAGTCAGAGCGCCGTCGCAGCGAGCCAGACCATCATGACGCAGACCGAGAGCTCGCTCGGCGATGCCGGCAACTTGCTGCAGAGCGCCCGTGCCCTGATCGTCCAGGCCGGCAACGCGACCCTGAGCGACTCCGATCGACAGTCCATCGCCACCCAGTTGCAATCGATTCGCGGCCAGCTCCTCAGCATCGCCAACGAAAGCAACGGCGCCGGTACCTACCTCTTCGGCGGCCAGGGTGCGACGCAGCAGCCTTTCGTCGACACGCCGAGCGGCGTGCAGTTCCAAGGGGTTGGCGGCCAGATGCAGGCCGGCGCCGGCACCAACCTGCCGCTGACGACCGACGGCAATGCGGTGTGGCTCTCGGCACCCACCGGCAACGGCGTCTTCGTGACGAGCGCCGACCCGAGCGTCACCGACGCGACGATCGACACCGGCACGGTCTCGGATCCGAGTGCCCTGACCGGCGCCAACTACACCCTCGGCTTCTCGGTGACCGCTGGGGTCACGACCTACGCGGTCCTGAAGAACGGCGCCCCGACTGCGGTGACGGCCGCGCCCTACGTCTCGGGCCAGGCGATCACCGTCGACGGCATGACGGTGACGGTGAGTGGGACGCCGAGCTCTGGCGACCAGTTCCAGATCGCGCCCTCGACGCCGACGCAGAGCGTCTTCGGCACGCTCGACAAGGCGATCTCGGACCTCTCGACGCCGGGCCGCACCGGCTCGCAGATCGCCCAGTCGAACTCCGACACGCTCGAAAGCATGGATTCGGTGATGAACAACCTGGAGGCGGCGCGCGGCGCCGCCGGCGACGTGCTCAACAGCATCGACAACGAGACCAATCGCCTCAACACGCAGAATCTCGCCGCGACGACCAATCAATCGAACGCCGAAAACGTGGACATGGTGAGCGCAATCTCCGACTTTCAGGCGCAGCAGAACGGCTACGATGCGGCGCTGAAGGCCTACGCGATGGTGCAGCGGCTATCGCTGTTCCAGTACGTGAACGGCAACTGAGCTCGCGTTTCGCTGTCGCGCCGGAGCGGCGCAGTGCAGGCCCTGGTCGGGAGGTTTGACTTGCTGGATGTCGCGATCCTTGGCCAGGTGGCCCTGGGCTACTCACCGTTCATCGACCGCAAGCGCGCGGTCGCCGCGACGCGTCTCACGGTCTTGCCGCTGCGCCCAGACTCGAAGCTCGACGTCGCCCAGCTGTTGCACGCCGTCGGCGACGTCTGGCCGGCATCGGGCGGCCAGGTCTCGCTCAACGTCGTCAGCGAGAGCCTGCTCCACGACCTGCTCCAGGCCAGCCCCTCGGCCAATCTCATGGTCGAGGTGCCGAATTTCATGGCTTCGGATCCGGACAACGTCGAAGCCCTGGTGCGGCTGCACGCGGCCGGCAACACGCTGCTTCTGAAGGGCCGGCCGAACGCCGAGCTGCCGCGGCAGGTTCTGCCCTGCTTCAAGTACTCGATCATCGATATCGCCGACGAACGCCGCGTCGGCGAAGGCGCGGCCGCGCCGGCCGGCGTGACACGCTCGATCGCGCACGTGCAGTCAGGCGTGCGCACCGTTGCCGACATGGAAGCGAGCTTCGCGCGCGGTGCCCATGCCGTGCTCGGGTGGCCGATCGACGATGCCCTCGCCGCCACGGCGGCGCGCACCGGCAAGCCCGTGGCCCAGCCCGATCAGCAGGTCATCGTCGAGCTGATCCGCCGCGTCGACAACGAGGACGCGATCGACAAGCTCGAGAACACCTTGAAGCGCGACCCGTCGCTCGCCTTCAAGCTGCTGCGCTACATCAACTCGCCGGCATTCGGCCTGCGCGTCGAGATCAGCTCGTTTCGCCACGCCATCATGCTGCTCGGCTACCAGCGTCTGAAGCGCTGGCTGGCGCTCTTGCTCGCCACGGCGAGCAAGGACGTGAACCTGCGTCCGGTGATGTTCGCGGCAGTGCGGCGCGGCCTCCTCATGGAAGAGCTGGTCGCCGGCTCGGGCGACGAGGAGATGCGTAGCGAAGTCTTCATCTGCGGCGTCTTCTCGCTTCTCGACCGCATGTTCGGCGAGAGCTTCGCCAAGCTGCTCGGCTCGATTCCCGTACCCGAGCGCGTCTACCAGGCCTTGGCCAAGGGCACCGGCCCGTTTCAGCCCTATCTCGCGATGGTCCAGGCGGCCGAGGGCGAATCGGTGTTCGACTATCGCGAGGCGGCCGAGCGTCTGCTGATGAGCGTGGCCGAGATCAACCGCGCCCAGCTGCGTGCCCTGCAGGGCGCCACCGCTCTGGAGTGAACGCCAAAGCCGGCCGCGCCGACCAAGGCGAGCCCGCGCCGTCTGCGGCAATCCTTCGCGAGACGCTGCAGTTCTTCTGGGGTTCGCCCTTTCCGGCGACGCTGCAGGACGCGCAGTTTCGCCTCATCGACGTCAACGACGCCTATCTCGAGTTCACCGGTTTCTCGCGCCCGCACCTCATCGGTCTCGATCCGATCGAGTTGCAGCCCGCGGAGGACCACGTGACGACGCTCGATCGCCGCCAGCGCCTGCGCACGTCCGCCGGCAGGGACCTTTCGCGAGACCTGTCCGAAGGCCGGCTCGTCGACGCTGGCGGGATGGAACGCTGGTTCAGCGTCGCCCGTCGCGTCCTCGCCGACGACAAGGGTGCGCCGCTGTATCTTGCCGTGCTCCAGGACACGACCAACGAGCACGCCGCTCGCCAGCGCGCCGATCGCTCGGTGCGCGAGCTCGACGACTGGTTCGATCTGAGCCCGGTCGGCATGGTGCTCTTCGACGAGAGCGGCCTGCTCGTGCGAACCAATCCGGCCTTCGACGAGCTGGCCGGCGGCGTTCCCGTGTCGCTCGCCGATGGGGCACCCAGCCTGGCGCGTCTGCTCGCCTGGGGCGAAGGCGGCGCGCTGGCTCAGCTGCAGCCCGGCTCACGGCCAATCGAGGCGCAGGGCTGGGTGGCGCAGCCCGACGGCGGCACGCGGCGCCTGCGCGCCATCGTTCGCTGCTACCGGACGGCAAGCGGCGAGCGCCGCTTCATGGGCATCGTCGAAGATCGCAGCGTCGAGGAAGAGCGCGACCTCGCGCAGCTGCAGATTGGCGCGCTCATGGATACGGCCGGCGTCGGCATCGCGACCTTCCAGGAATCGTCGGGCTGGGTCCGTCAGCGCGGTGGCAGCGGCTCCGCGTCGGTCGTGCCGCACAACATCAGCCGCGAGATCGTGGCGCCTGAATCGCTCGTCGATTACGAGCGGTTGCAGCTCGCCCTGAAGCAGACCCAGCGCGCCGAGGTCCGCTATGCGATCTTGCATCCCGAGCTCGGCCAGCGCTGGCTGCTGACGCGGGTCGAGCCGGCGACGCTGGCCTCGGGCAAGAAGACGGCCTCGGTCATCACGATCGATATCACCGACCAGCAACAGAGCCAGCGGCGAAGCGAGCAGCTCCTGCGCGAGATGACGACCATTCTCGAAAGCGCGACCGCCGGTATCGCCTACCTGCGCGCCGGCGTCCTGGTGCGCTGCAACCGGCGCTTCGAAACGATGCTGCGCCTGCCCGCCAGCGGCGTTGCGGGCCTGAGCCTGGCCGAGCTGCTGTCGCGCCATTCCAACGCCGCGGCGATGGCGACCGAAATCCGTGACGCATTGATCGCCGATGCGACTTACGAGATCGAGTTCGCCTTCGGCGACGACGATGAAAGCGCAGCCGTGGAGCTGCGCTGGTATTCGCTCTCGGTGCGCCGCGCCGGCGCCGGCCCGGGGCTCGACGAAGCGATCGCCGTGCTCTCGGACGTGACGCGGATGAAGATGCAGCAGGTTCAGCTCGAGACGCTGGCCCGCGACCGCGAATCGATGGCGCGGCGCACGCGCGCGATCCTCGATTCGGTGCTCGTCGGCATCGTCACCGTCGGCCCTGCCGGCATCGAGTGGATGAACCGCTCGGCGCAGCGAATGTTCGGCGCCGAGCTCGCCGAGTTTCTCGATCAGCCGATCTCCGTCGTTGCGACGCGTGAACCGGATCATCCGTTTCGGCACACGCACTATCTCGAGGATCTCGTCGAAGGCCGGGCCGAGACTTTCGAATGCCGCATCCGGGCCCGCGACGGGCGCGAGTTCTGGGTCGTCGGCAATGCCGTTGCGACTGGGCGCGAGGGCAACGCGCGCCAGCTCACCTATGCCCTGCTCGACATCGAGCAGCGGCGCCAGGCCGAAGCCGCGGCGTCCGAGGCGCAGGCATCCCTGCGCCGCGTCATCGAGGCGGCGCCGCTGGCGATCGCCCTGCTCGACGCGAAGACGCTTGAGGTCGTGCAGATCAACGAGGTCGCGGCGCGCACGGTTCGCGAGGCGCCGGAGCGTCTCGTCGGCAAGAGGCCCGAGCAATTCTTCCCGCCCGAGGTCGCGGCAGCGCGCCGCCGCGACATGGAACGCGCGCTCG
>ODAK010003475.1_pt1 | contig 16296 bp, 13 predicted proteins | sample 1539591 | NCBI WGS metagenome assembly ODAK01 (sample SAMEA3539303, study PRJEB22396) | soil metagenome | biome: tundra; feature: field; material: soil | place: USA | collected 2010-05 | depth 0.15 m
GAGATTGGTCAGTGACTGGAGTTCAGACGTGTGCTCTTCCGATCTGATAGCCAAAGGAATGCCGGGCAGGCCCCCGCCCGAGCCGATGTCGATCACGGACGCATTCTCCGGAATCAACCTTGCTGCGACGAAGCTGTCGGGCACGTGCTCCGCAAGAAGGTCAGCCAGGCTCTTTGCACCCGTCAGATTCACACGATTGTTCCATTCCAGCAAAACCGCGCAGAAGCGGCCGACTCTTGCTGCGGTCTCGGCCGCGAGGTCGACGGCCCATTCCTTTGCGAGGCGAAAGATCTGCTCATCCGGGTTCGGCGCCATTGCGTCACTATAGCGTTTGTCTGCTTCCCTAATTGCTCTGCAGATCCAAATATCCTCATGCGTCCATACTTTTGCTATATCGCGTCTATTCTCAGCTGAGCGCCTTCGTGGCTCTGCTACCGCAGGAGGGATACAATCGAAATTTGCGGCGGGATGGATATGACTCAGTCAAAGAGCAGGCTGCTACTCGTCGACGGCGATCCGAAGAGCCTGCGCGTCCTCGACGTGAGCCTCAAGAAAGCAGGCTTCGACGTTGTCGCCGCGACCAGTGGCGCAGAAGCTCTCGCCGTGCTCGAAGCGGGCCAACCCGATCTCATCATCTCTGACACCGACCTTGACGAGATGGACGGCTTTGAGCTTTGCCGCCGCATCAAAGCTCGGTCCGAATGGGCGAAGATTCCATTTCTCTTCGTTTCGGGCCGAAAATCTATCGAAGACAAAATTCGCGGCCTTGAGCTCGGCGTCGACGACTATCTGACCAAACCCGTCTACATCAAAGAGATCGGCATCCGCGTTCGCACCGCCCTCCAGCGCGCCGAGCGCGAGCGCATGGAATCTCGCCGTGAGGGGCGCACCCGCTTTGCCGGTGACCTCTCGGACGTCGGCGTCGTCGATCTCGTGCAGACCATCGAGCTCAATCGCAAGTCGGGCATCATTCACATCGTCAACCGCGATGGCCGACGCGGCTCCATCTTCTTTCGCGACGGCAAAGTCATCGACGCTGAAGTAGGCCGATTGTCCGGAGCCAACGCCATGTACCGGCTTTTCTCCTGGTCGGAAGGCCAGTTTGCCGTCGAGTTCAAGCAAATCCGCCGTCACGATGTCATCGACACGCCCATGGCACCCCTGCTCATGGAAGGCATGCGCCGACTCGACGAGAGCGCGCATCTGCTTGAAAAGCTTCCGCCGCCTACCGCTGTGCTCGAGGTCGACTGTCGCGCTCTCGCCGAAGAGCTCGCCGAGCTGCCCGACGAAATGAACTCCGTCCTGCGCCTTTGTGACGGCACCCGCACGTTGCAAGAAGTCGTCGAGGACAGCGAGCATCCCGACCTCGAAGCTCTCTCCATCATCAGCAAGCTCGGCGCCGCAGAAATCGTTTTCGCTCGCCAGGCGTCCGACCTCGGTGAAGAAGCCCGGCCCAGCGAGCGTCTCGCTCACTGGCTTTCCGAAGGCACCGCCGAAGATGGCGTTGCTGCGGAAGACGGCGTCGAGGTTTCCGAGTCGGATCCGATGCCGGCGCTGCGGCCCGACGGTGAGCTCATCCCGGAGTCGACGCCACCGCCGCGCCAGGGGAAAGGCGTTCGTACCGCAACGGCAAATTCTGAGCTAACCCCTACCGCAAACGAGAAGCTAGCGAGCCCGGGCGAGGATTTCGCGCGCGTCGACCCTGAAGGTGCGTCTCCAGTCGAGCTTCTGTCGGCGGAAGAGTCGCTCAGCGCTGCTCTGCCCGAACGGCCGGAGCTGCAGGACAAGAACGCCGACCTTTCTGTTTCCGGTGGAACGCTTAAGGGAATTCCAATCGGCAATCTCTTTCACACCGCCGAGGGAACCAGCGACCCGCCACAAGCCTCCGCGCTGCCCATCGAGCCTGGCGCCGCTCAAACGCCCATGGGTCCGCGTTCCACGAAGTCCCTCGGTCTAGCCGAGCGCCTGCTCAGCGAGGATTCTTCCGTGCAGGTATCGGCCCTGCACGAAGCAATCGCCGACGATGACGGCAAGGTGCAAGGCCCGATCGCGAGCGGACGCCAGACCCGCGAGTATGGCGATCCCGATGCGCTAGCGGCGGCTGTGCTTGTCGACGAGGTAGTTTCTTCGTCGCACGAAGTCCCCCGGGACGATTCGCCTCCGGCGACAATCGAGCGACCCAGTAAGGAAGTCGACTGGGGCGACTGGCCGACGGCGGCAGCGCTCGGCTCGCCCCAACTAGAGCAACTTGAATCCGACGCGTCGGCCAGCACATCGGCCATCGATCGGGAGTCGCAAGAAGGCTCCGGCCCAAGCCCAGCCGTCGTGCCGTCGAGCGCGATCGAATCCCCTCGCGCCATACTAGGGTCCCGCCCGGAGCCCCGCGTGCCGGCAACCGAGATGGCCCCGCCCGCGGCCACCAAGAAGCTAGATCCAGTGGCGAGCTCACGGCCAGCCACGGCCGCTCCCGCTGGCCCTGAGGCGTTCGGCGGAGCGCGCGCGCGAGGCAATGGGCGACGGCTCGGGCTCGCTAGTGCGGCGGCGGTAGCCCTTGTCTTGGGTTCCACTGGCTATCTGATGTTCGGCAAGAAACTCGGGACGTCTTCTTCTTTGTCTTCTTCGCTGCCCTCGACGAGCCGGTTCGTTGCGACGCCGACCCCATCCGTTGCGCTGGCTCCTGCAAAGCCTGCAAAACTGCCCGCTGCCAATGCCACGCGATCCAACGGCAAGGCCCTCACGCCGTTGCTTGGAGCTCCAGTGGCCGCCGAGCTCCGCCGCAAGTGCGTTGCGATGGACGACGACGGCAAGGGCAAGGCCAAGGCTGTGGCCGCCGCGTGCCGTCCGGCGCTCGACGCTGAGCCGAACGACGTCAACCTCATGGGGATTCTGGCGCGCGCCGAAATCGACCGCGGGCACCTCCTCGAAGCAAAGGTGCTGGCGAAGAAGATGCTCGCCGTCGACCCTCGACGTTTCGATGCCTATGTTTTCCTTGGAACCGCCGAGCAAGAGGCGGGCAAGACGGATGAGGCACGCGCGGCCTACAAGAAATATCTCGACCTCGCGCCCGACGGTCCCTTTGCCCGCGAGTTGCGCGCGATCCTCAGCAATCTCTAGTGCCGGCTTCGCGAATTTAGGCCATCTTTTCAGCGCCCATGACGTTTCGACTTGCGCCCCACGGATGGTCCACGACGGTGTTTGCATGCTGATTCTCGGTATCGAGACGTCGTGCGACGAGACGGCGGCAGCCGTTATCGAGAATGGAAGGCACATCCGCTCGAACGTGATTTCGTCGCAGGTGCTGGTGCATGCGGAATACGGCGGCGTGGTGCCCGAGGTAGCGTCTCGGCAGCACCTGGCCTCGGTAGTGAAGGTCGTGGGACAGGCACTCCGTGACGCCAGGGTGGAGGCGGGCGATCTGGACGGCCTAGCGGCGACGTGCGGGCCAGGCCTTGTGGGGCCGCTTCTCGTCGGGCTGGAAATGGGCAAGGCCATGGCCTACGCCACGGGCAAACCGATCGTCGGCGTCAACCATCTGCGTGGCCACTTGGCGGCCGTCTACCTCGAACACGCAAAGAATCCCGAGCCACCGCCCTATCCGCACGTCGCATTGCTTGTGTCTGGCGGGAACACGACACTCTTTCGCGTGGAGGGGCAGGCCGCGACAACGCTTCTGGGCTCGACCCGCGACGATGCGGCCGGCGAAGCGTTCGACAAGGCCGCCAAACTGCTTGGGCTCGGCTATCCCGGCGGCATGGTTATCGACAAGCTCGCGGCGACCGGTAATTCCACGGCAATTGCGTTGCCGCGCGCGCTGCCGGGTCGCGACGATCTCGATTTTTCCTTCTCGGGATTGAAGACCGCTGTCGCCTTGAAGGTCGCCGCTGGCGGTCGACCGCAGGACCAGGCCTTGGCCGATTTTTGCGCCAGCTTCCAGGCCGCCGTCGTCGACGTGCTAGTACGCAAGTCGCGCCGGGCGCTGGCTCGCGAAGGGCTTCGTCACCTCGTGGTCTGCGGCGGTGTCGCCGCCAACCGTGGATTGCGCGAAGGACTGGCCAAGGCTGCTACCGAGGATGGATTTGCGCTCTACATTCCCACACCCGGACTGTGCACCGACAATGCGGCCATGATTGCGCTTGCCGGTACCTGGGCGATCGAGCGCGGCGAGCGCGGCGGATTGGACCTAAGCGTGGATCCGGGGCTGCCGCTGGCATGACCGAAACCACCGCCGAGCCGCGTGCCAAATTCCCGACGGCGAAAGAGCTCCTCGGTCGCTACGGGCTGTCGCCGAAGAAGTCGCTTGGGCAGAATTTCTTGGTCGATCCGCGCGCGCAGGAACGCATCGTTGCCGCGGCGGACATCGGCCCGAACGACGTCGTCGTCGAGATTGGGGCGGGCTTGGGTGCTCTGACCGCGAGATTGGTGGAGCGGGCGAAGCAAGTCATCGCCATTGACCGCGATAGCAAGCTGGTTGAGGTGCTCCGTGCCGAGCTCGGCAGTTGTCCGAATTTGGAAATCGTGCTCGGCGACGCGCTTGATTTTGATTTGAAGGCGGCTGCGAGTGCAGCCGGGCAGCCGCTGGTCGTCATCGGCAACCTGCCTTACGTGGTCACGTCACCTGTGCTCTTCGCGACCATCGAAGCAGCCGCGGGCGGCCGTGTGGTCGATCGTGCTGTCTTCATGGTGCAGAAGGAATTCGCGCAGCGGATGCTGGCGCCGCCCGGCAGTCGCGTCTACGGCCGATTATCCGTGATGGTGCAGCAGGCGGCGAGCGCCGAAATCTTGTTTCACGTGGGAGCCGGCGCCTTCTTGCCGCCGCCCGCCGTGACGTCGACGGTGTTTCGCCTGCGGCCGCGAGAAACGCCGCTCGCCGACGTTGCCGATCCGGCGTTGTTCGCACGCGTGGTTCGCGAGGCGTTCGGTGCGAGACGAAAGATGCTTCGTCGAGCGCTCGAGCCCGAGTTTGGCGAGCGTGCCGCGCAGGCCTTGGCGGCAGCCAATATCGTCGGTACCAAGCGCGCCGAAGAATTGGCGGTGGCAGACTTCGCCCGTCTGGCCAATGCTTTGGCCAGCTCCCATGCCTGAGTTACCCGAAGTCGAGACCGTCGTCCGTTCGCTGCGGCCGCACGTCGTTGGCCAGAAAGTCCGCGCTGTCTATCTCAGTGGCTTGCCGCTGCGGATGGCGCGCAAACTCGACGAGAAGGAGCTTCGGCGTACCTGCGTGGGCGCCACGATTAGCGCTGTCCGTCGGCGCGGCAAATACATTCTCATCGATTTCGACTCTGGGCGCGGCGTTCTCGTGCACTTGGGCATGACAGGACGATTGACCGCGGTCGACGATCGTCTTGAGCGGGCCAAGCATACGCACGTGGTGTGGACACTGCCGCGCAAGCGCGAGCTGCGCTTTGTCGATCCACGGCGCTTCGGGTGGGTACAAGCGGCGGCCAAGATAGATGAGCTGCCGGAAGTCGTCGGGCTCGGCCCGGATCCACTGACGGAGCTCGACGAAGAAACGCTTGCGGCCTTGCTCGACCGCTCGCGTGCTCCCATCAAGAGCTTTCTGCTCGATCAACGTCGATTGGCCGGGCTTGGCAACATTTACGTTAGCGAGGCGCTCTTTCGCGCGCGCATTCACCCGGGCACCGAGGCCCGCCGCGCGCGCAAAAGAACCGGCGTGCTGGTCGACGCCATTCGGGAGACGTTGGAGCTGGCCATTGTCAATTGCGGGACGTCGTTCCGCGATTTCGTCGATGGGGTGGGCGAATCGGGCCGAAATGCCATGGCGCTGCTCGTTTACGGTCGAGAAGGCGAGCCTTGCAAGAGCTGCGGAGGGCCGATTCGGCGAACTGTGGATGCGGGACGGTCGACGTTTTTCTGCTCGCGCTGTCAGCGGCGCTAGAAGAGACAGGCGGCGGGATCGGTCAACCTTGGGTCTGTCGTCTGCCCTGCCCGGAACGTATAACTGGTCACTGTATCGACGCCCCAACAGTCGGTCCCCAGCAGGGTCGCGGAGCCGGAAGCGTTGGCCGTCAAGTGAGCGGTCACGTCCGCTCGTCCAGCCCCCGAACCCAGCCACTGGGCCCTCATTTTCGCGGCGATGGAAACGCCGGTGTCTGTGGTGCCCTGCCAATCGAAGGTCATACTGCCCGAGCCGTCTTGATTCTCGGAATAGTCGTAGGTGCCCGACTGTGTCGCGGCCGTTGGTAGATTGACGATGGTCATGGTCACGCGAATGGGATACGCGGTGTTGTCGTACCGAACGTCCAGGTGGTCCAAATTGACTAGACCAGGGTCATCATCCACTTCTGGATAGGTTGCGGCGCGTGCGTCGCTTGCAAGCAAGTGAATGTCCCCAGTCCCGGTCCGGGCGCTGCCCGATGAGCTGTACGAGCCAACGAGAAACGAAACCCACGCTGAATCGTCTGCTCCCACTGGCCTGACCTGGACCCAGTAGTCCATCTTCAGGAGTGTGGGTGAAACCGGCGACCTATCCATGACTATGCGCACTTGCCACGTTGGGTATTTGTCCGCCGGAAATGGCCCCCAAATGCGCCGATTTCCCTGTCGCGTAGTGGCGGGATAGCGGCGAACGTTCTCGATGAGCCCCAGCAAGTCTCTGACCATCGCATTAAATGTGGTGATGGCGTTGCGCGTGTCCTTGTAGTATTCGGCGGAATTGATGCGCGCCACCGACAACTGCACGTTGGCGCTCAGATCGCTCTGTTGCGGCAGAGCCAACTGAAAGTCCAAGTCGTCGTTCGAATAGTTTCCGCAGGCGGATAGAAAACCAAGACCGACCAATCCCAGGGCTGTACGTAGCTGATTAGAAATCATAGGCCATCCCCGCGTAAAGCTCCCAGTAGCCAAGGGAGCGGTTTTCGTCCACGTTATAGAGCAAGTAATGGAGCCTGCCGCGGGCAAGCGCGGCGAAGCTGCGAGACAGTCGGTAGCGTGCTCCAAAGACCAGCCCCGGCGTGAATGTGGCAAAGAACTGACCGGGCAGTGTCGGATCATCGAATTTTCGATTCATCACCACTGCCGCCAGGCGAAGTCCTGTGAACAGCGCCGTATTGCCTTGGCCCAAGCGCCACTCGGCCGCCATGGTCATCCCCGCCGTCAGCTCGCCAAATTGAAACGGCAACATCGTGCCGTAGCGGTCGACTTGCCCGTGTGAGCTGCCAGCAGCGAAATCGACTCCCCACAGCCAGCCGCGACGGAAAAAATCACGCACTTCCAGTTCCAGGCCGAGCATGCCGGTCGATGGGAACAGACTGTCCCGCGTCGGGCCTTCGAAGAAGGACTGCATCGCTCCGCCGAGGGCGAGGCTGACGTGTGCACCTTCGTCGCGGTAGCCGCCCTTGACCGGGTCATCGGTGAAAGGTGCGTCCCGCAGGCGCGATTCATCGAGGGAAAACAGTTGTCCCGAGGCGATCTTGATTTCGCCGATGCGCAGGCGATCCGGCAATCGGCGACGCACACGATAGCGTCCCGGTGACAGTGCAATCTGCCGGTCACTATCTGCGAACTTCTGGATCTCGGCTGCAATCAGACCGCTCTCGTCGACGAAATAGTAGATGCCAGCAGGCGCTTCGGCGGGCACGTAGATGCCCTCTTGGCGATTGGCAAAATCGGTGAGCACCAAGTCCGCGTTGCCCTGGAAGTCGTAACTGAAGGTCGGATGCTGGGCACCTGCCGCGCTCTCTGCGGTGTCGGCGACCGTTCGCGCATAGGCGTATGCGTACGCTTCGGACAAGGTCACGCGCCGATCTCGCGACCGATCGGCGTCGCCGCGCAGGCCGCTTACCAAGTAGTGCGAAAAGTAGCTGCCGCCGATTTCGTCCGATTCTTGCGCGTCCTCGTCGGCACTGGCCGACGACAAGAGCACCAGGCCGCGGGTATCCTCCGAGCCGCCGGACTCAACTTCGAAGGCAGGGGCGCGCCGTGCGCCTTTACTGCGGGTGACCATTCCCGAATGGCAAGAATCAATGACGCCGATGCGCACGTCTGCCCTGGCCGCGGACAAGCGCGCCTTGACCTCGTCCAGGTGAACGCGCGTTTCGCCCAGGCGCAAATCGCCGTCCTTTGAGTGGCCCGAGTAATAGAGAATGAAAAGCGCACGCTCGCCGCGCAACTTGGAGTCGGCGACACGCATTTCCACGACGCCAAATGCTCGCCAGAATTCGGCTGCGTCTTGATTGATGACCAGCGCAGCGTCCTTCACCTGTACACCGCCAAGCTGCGTAAGTACGGCATGCACCTTGCGCGCGTCTTCCGCGGCAAAGTGCAATGGCCGAGTGTCCGAGCCGCCCTGGTCATTCCCGACGATGAGAGCAAATCGGTGCTGCACGGCTGCGCTCAGCGGCGCGCCGAAAAGCAGCAAGGCCAGAAGCGGTGCCGCCCTGGCCGTGAAGTGAAAAATCGTCATGGCTTGCGAAACAGCCAGGAGAATACGTCTTGTCCGCCGGCAAAGGCGGGATTCGGTAAGAGCTCAAGGTCGCCCTTGACCACCTGATGGGCTGCCCGAACGGCCTCTTTGGCGGCGTCGACTGCGAACGGCTTGCGCGCCATGAACAGGAAAACGCGCTCCTTGCCCGCGCCGGTGAATTCCAGACTGTCAGGCAAATACACCGTTTCTTGAGTGGGCGAGACGGGCAATGCGCTGCCGTCCTCGGGGTAGAGCGGAGTAATATCACCGCCGTCATCGATGGAGACCGCCGCCAAATAGCGCGCGTCTGCGGTTTTGTAGCCGAGGCGGACCCGATCTCCCGGCTCAAGGACTTCGTGCGAGCCGGGAGGCGCTACTCGCTGTGCAGAAGCGTTGGTCGAGGCAATTCGTGCCGTTGCTTCCACGCCGGCGCCCTTGCTGCGATTGCGTGTCGACGACGAGACTTGCACCAGGAACAAAGCCATCGCGGCGGCAGCGACGATGCCGGAAATACTCCAGGCAAGCGCCTGGCGCGGATGCTGGCGCGGTACCCGCTGGGCGCGCTCGACCCCGCCAGCGAAGCGTTCGAACGATATCTCGCGCTGAAATGCCCGTTCCTCTTCGACGAGCACGCGCAGTTTCGACCGACAGACCGGACAGCCCGCCAAATGCTGGTCAACTTCCGCGCAGGTCGGCCCGCCAAGCTCGGCGGCGCGATAGCGACGTAGTGTCAGTTCGCCCATGTGGTTGCTCGACGGTCCTTGGCGATCTTCAACGACGGTCATGGCGAAAACTCCCTGCCGCAAACTGCGGCGAACTCGCCCAGTCGCTTGCGCACGGTAGGAACTGAACGGCCTAGCAACGCGGCGACTTCTTCCAGAGTCATTTCATCAACGTGGTAGTGGATGGCCATCGCTTGCGTTTCCGGATCCACCAGCGACAGCATCTGGGCGACCATTTCGCGCATTTCGAACACCTGTGGCCGCGCATCGCTGGCGCCTCTCGCTCTCGTTTCTCGTTTGTAGCGTTCGTGCCAGGCTGCTCTGTCGGCGCGCAGAACATTAAGACAGTGGTGTGTAGCGATCTTGATGAGCCAGGTCAGCGGCGAGGCCTCGGCGCGAAAGCCTGCGAAATGGGTCAGCACCTTGGCGAACACGTCCTGCATGGCATCTTCGGCCTTACTGCGGTTCTTGAGGATGTAGGCGCACCGGCCGTAGACACTGGCGCCGTACTTTTCGTAAAGCTCGCGCACAGCAGCTCGCGGATCATTGGCCGCCAGGCCCTTTTCGCCTGGGATGACCTGAAAAGTTGGGGTCTGACGGCCAGCCATAGTCGTTACAACGACGAGTATTCCGCCGGACTGAAGGCGCAATTCGATTCAATGCCGTAATTGTCGGTGGCACTTGTGGACAGTGGAACCGACTTGTACACGCTGGCATAGCTGGCGTCCCAGCACTCGCTAAGTGTGTAAGTGAACGCACTGTCGGTGGCGGTGGCCTTCACGTCCGACCGTCCTTCGCCCGTCCACAGCCAGCGGCTGCGCACTTTTCCAAAACCGCCGGCCGCGGTTGCACTTGCTGGAAGGTTGTAAAGGAAGTCCATGCTGCCGTTTGCGCTAGGATTCTGAATGAAGGCATAGTCTACATCGACGAGCCTGCCAGGTTGCTTATCGTCCTTGACCTGGCGGAACTTGGTCGAGATGGTCACGAGCTCGGCGGGGCCAACGTGGCTGTAGACGTACTTAGCGGTGCCCACGTTGCCGTCGGGCTGAGGCAAGGTCGCGCGCGCATTCCAATCGAGCGTGAAAGTGCCACTGCCGAAGCCTTCCATTTCACTGCCTTTCGCATCGAGCCCGGGCGCATGCGTGCCGGAAAGCACGGTAGCGAACGCCGCTGTCTGGTCGTGCTTGTCACGGCCTTCGAATTTGTAGGCGTACTGATGAGGGGCAGTTCGCGTGACCGTGACTTTCCACTCCACAGGATCTAGCGGCCCTTGCCACGGTCCCCATACTGCCGCATCGGTCGTGGCAGTCGTCGCCGGGTAATCCGTGATAATTCTGACCAGCGCTCCAACGGCGAGCGCGGCGCCGTTCACGACACCGGTCACGGCTCGCGTGGTGGTGTACCACTCGGCAGTCTCTCCTTGTAGAGCGTAGCTGCCGGTCTCGACGGTCAGCGCCTTGGCGTTCGAGCCTGGAACTGACATGGCGACCGTGCTCGAGCGCGGCACACCGGTGGCGTATTCAGATCCGGCTTCGTCTTTAGGCTGGCAGGCCACAAGGCCAACAGCCAGCGTCCCCACGAGTGTAGTGCACGCAACAGAATGTGTCATGAGGGCCCTCTCTTTCAGCTAAGACAGACACGGCCGAGCCTTGAAACTGAAAAGGGGCGCCCCAGTATGCTGCCAACGTGCCTGGCAGCAAAGGTCGCGGGAGATTGGCTCACAATAGAGGTGGGAGCGAGTCGGACAAGTCGGTCAAGCGAAAATGGCTCAACAGCGCAATGAGATCGCCGCGCGAAACGTGGCCGTCACCCATGATCTCCACGTGAAATCCTGAGCGTGTCTGGATGTGAAGGTCGCAGCCCGCCACGCGGCTATCGCCTGCGGAGCAGCTGAAAAAGCCATTGGCTTCGGACGGCGGCAGGGGCGCTTGCGGGTAGTCCGCGGAGCTTGCTACCCAGCGTTCGTACGCGCCCGGCTTCTTGCCAAGAGGTGCGACGGTGACTTCCACGCGCTTACCGTCCGAGCGATAGACCCGGCGAGCAAAGCCGGGACCCAACGTGATCGGGCCTTCGGCCACGAACGGCGGCGCGCTAGCGGGAAGAACTCCTGCAAACCCCGAATCGAAGCGTTCGGCAGTCGCTCGCTCGGTCACCTCTGAGCGTGGCTCTTTAGAGGCCGAGGGCCGGCAATCGCACGCGACTAACGCTGCCACGGCGCAAGCCCAGCACACACGCATTCGCAGATCCTACGCGTCGGCGGCGTCCTCGCGGATAAATCGACCGCTGCGAAGCTCGTCCAGCGTCTGCTCGATCTCCTCGCGCGTGTTCATCACGAAAGGTCCATAGCGCGCGACGGGCTCGTGGAGTGGACGCGCCGCTGCTAACAAAAAGCGGCCGCCTTTTCCGGTGCCGCGCGCGCGAATGAAATCGCCATCGCCGAACACGACGAGCGCTGGGCCCTCTATCGTCTGCGCCCTCTCTGCCGTGCCAAACTCGATTCGGCCTCGGTCGACGTAGGCAAACGCAGTGTGGCCGGCCGGCACGTCCTCGCGGAAAATCGTGCCCGGCGTGAGTTGAACGTCGACGAACTTCGGCGACACCGACAGCCCATCCACTGGACCCTTGCTGCGGCCGCCGTCCGCTTCACCGGCGATCACCCGCAGGAGAGCGCCGTCGTCGGTCACGCGGGACTCCAACTTGTCAGCACGCAAGTCGCGGTATTTAGGCCGGGTCATCTTCTCCCGCGCCGGCAGGTTGAGCCACAGTTGCAGCCCGGAAATTCCCTCTGGCTGCACGACCGGCATCTCCTCGTGCAAGATGCCCGAGCCCGACGTCATCCACTGGACGTCGCCGCCTTGGATGACGCCCTTGTGACCGAGCGAATCACCGTGGCGAATCTGCCCGGCCCGTAGAATGGTTATGGTTTCGATTCCGCGGTGAGGGTGAAACGGAAAGCCTGCGCGATAGTCGGCGGGTGCAGACGATTCGAAGTGATCCAGCAAGAGAAACGGATCCAAGTTAGTCAATTGGCGCGTTCCGATACTACGGATCAACTGGACGCCTGCGCCTTCGACCGCTGGCTGGGGACGAATAATCTGAGTGATAGGTCGAATGGTCATACCCGCTACGATGACCTTCGACGCGGCGAGGGTGCTACCGCGTCGCTACAGCCTAGGTAACCAACGGGAATTGCAGGACACGCTTGGTCCACTTTCGCGCGCGACGGCCACGCGTACGCCTGCAGCACAGGTCGAGCTGGCGCAACCGGCTATCCGAGCTTGCCGGCCACCCGCGCCGTTTCTTCGATGGCCCGCGCTAGGACCGATCGTATTTTGCCGTCTTCCATGACGCCAAGGCCAGCGATGGTGCAGCCGCCGGGCGTCGTGACCTGGTCTTTCAGGACCGCTGGGTGAGTCCCGGTCTGGAGCACCGCGCGCGCGGCTCCTTGAACCGTCTGAGCGGCCATGGCGACCGCGATGTCGCGGCGCAAGCCAAGTCGCACTGCACCGTCGGCCAGCGCATCAATCATGACGAAAACGAAGGCGGGGCCGCTGCCGGCCAGCGCGGTGACGATGTCCATCTGCGCCTCGTCGACCTCTTGCGATTTGCCGACAGAAGCGAAAAGAGAGAGCGCGAACGCCATTTGCTCGTTGGTGATGCCTTTGCCGCGGGCGAGCCCAGCCATGCCTTCGCCGATAAGCGCTGGCATGTTAGGCATGGCGCGAATCACAAAGCTTTTGGGAAGATAGCCGTAGAGCTTTTCCAAGCGAACCCCGGCAGCGATGCTGATGACGGTCTTGCTCGCGAGGGTCCCGCGCATGCCCTCGTTGTCGAGCACGACGCCAAGCTGGTAGGGCTTCACGCACACGAGGGCAATATCGCAGCCTGCGGCCACGGCCAGGTTGTCCGTGCCGCTGCGAATGCCGTGCTTGGCGGCAAGCGCGTTTGCCACCTCGGTGCGCGCGTCGCTCGCGAAGATTTGATTCGGCGCAAGCGCGCCCGAACGAAGAAGGCCGTTCACAATGGCTTCGCCCATGGTGCCGCAGCCGATCACGCCCAAGGTCTTGGTTGCTTCGAGGATAGTCACCGGCGCATTACCACACGAAGCGCGGTCAAGGTAAAGTGCGCTCCTGCATGAGTCAGCAAGCAAACCAGCGCCTCGCTTTACGTGAGGCCCACCGCTTGGTGGTGAAAGTCGGCACCCACGTGGTGACCACGGAGGATTCCGAGCTCGCAGTCGCGCGCGTGGCCAATATTGTCCAAGGGCTCGCGCAAGAACGCAAAGCAGGGCGCGACGTGGTGCTCGTGACCTCGGGGGCGGTCGGCATGGGCATGCGGCTTCTGGGCTTGCGCCAACGCCCCCGCTCGCTCGGCTTGCGGCAGGCGTGCGCGGCGGTGGGCCAGGGCCACCTCATGGCTGCCTACGCCGACGCGTTCTCCAAGCAAGGCGTGCTAGCGGCGCAGGTCCTTCTCACGCAAGAAGATTTGGGGGATCGCGACCGCGCGCTGTGCGTGCGCACGACGCTCATGCGCCTGCTCGAGCTCGGCGCCGTTCCGGTGCTCAACGAAAACGACAGCGTGAGCATCCGCGAGCTCGTGGAATACCAGCGTCGTCAAGGAAGCGAGCCTCCCACCCGAGTTTTTGGCGACAACGACGGCTTGGCTGCGCGGGTGGCGGTTACGCTCGCCGCCGATTTGCTCGTGCTACTCACCAACGTCGACGGACTTTTCACCGCCAACCCGAAAAGCGATCCCAAGGCCCAGCGCATCGCCATGCTGGAAGTGATTGACGATGCGGCTCTCGGGCGTGCGTCGGGCTCATCGAGCGGCGGCACGGGCGGCATGCTGAGCAAGCTCGAAGCGGCACGGCTTGCTACCGGCGAAGGCACGTCGGTGGTCATCGCCAACGGCGAAGAGCCGGGCATTTTGGCGAAAGTTTTGGCCGGCGACGACGTGGGAACGCTGATCCCCACGCCCGACCGTCGGCGCGCGCGCTTGCGCTACATCGCCGTGGCCAGTCCGAAGTTTGGCGTGCTGGTGCTCAACGAAGGCGCGCTGCGAGCGCTGGAAAAAGGCAAGGCGTCTCTTCTTCCCGTTGGTGTCACAGCCGTCGAAGGCAGCTTTGACAAGGGCGACGTCGTCGAAATCCACGACGGCAGTGGTCGGGTGCGCGGCCGCGGAATGGTCAACTACGACGCCGACGCCTGTCGCAAGCTGGCGGGCCGGCAGAGCGACGAGATCGACAGCATCCTCGGCTACCGCGGTTACGACGCGCTAATCACGCGCGACAATCTGGTGATGGGCGCCGCGTAGGGCAGGCTGGCTCGCTGGCGAGCCCGGCTACGAAATCGCCTTGCTGGTCTTGCCGCTGTTTCCTGCTTCGGCCATCGACTTGCGGACAGACGGCGCTTTCTTGGCATCGGCATAGGAAGCGTAGGCATCAGGCTCGACCGGCAACAGAACCGTAAACGTGGAGCCCGAGCCCGGCTGCGACCGTACCTCGATGGTTCCGCCGTGGTTTTCGATGATGCGCTGGCTGATGGGCAATCCGAGACCGGTGCCCTTTTCCTTGGTTGTGAAAAATGGAATGAAGAGACTGCGCAAGTCTGCCGGTGGAATGCCCACGCCGTCGTCGCGGAAGCGTATCTCCAAGAATGCGACTGAAGCGCCCCGCCGGGTAGAGCGGCGCAAGCTCGTCGATACTTGCAGCTTGCCGCCTTCGCTCATGGCATCGAACGCGTTGATCGCAAGATTCAGGAACACCTGGCGAAGCTGCTGCGCATCGGCGCGCACCGGAGGCAAGCCTTCAAGCAGGTTCATGACGATTTCCACCCGCGAGCCGCTGCGTTCCTTTTCGATCAAGTTGATGGTTTTGCGAACCACGTCGTTCACGTCGAGCGGGCTTTGATCGCCACGGTACGGGCGTGCGTAGTCGAGGAACTGCGAGACGATCTTGTTTAGGCGATCGACTTCCTCGACGATAATGTCCAGAAACTCGCGCGTGCTGGCGTCGGGCACTTGGCCTTCGACCGGCTGCAGGTACTGAGCCGCGCCTTTGATGGATCCTAGTGGATTGCGGATCTCATGCGCCAATCCGGCCGCCATTTGACCGAGCGCCGCCAGACGGTCGCGCTCTTTCATGCGCTCGTAGATTTGCGAATTTTGGAGGGTGACGCCGATGGACGCCGCGACACCCCGGAAGAGCTCGATTTCTTCCGACGAATACGCTTCCCGCAAACGCTCGTCGCGCAGTACGAGCATGCCGAGGAGCTGCTCTTCGCCCAAAATGGCGAGCACCACCGAGCCATGGACCAGCTCAAGCGCGCGCTGAACCAGCAGCACGGCTTCGCGTTCTTCGCCTTGCCGGTTGCGCAGCGCCAGAAGCTCGCGCTCCAGGCCCTCGACGGAAACCACGCCGGATCGGCGCAGACGCTCGATAAAGCCGCGGTGAGCGACGGCATCAATGCGACCTTCGGGACGCGGGCCGATGTGGCCGATCAGGTCGTACGCAGATCCGTCAGGATCCACGATGTACATCGAAGCGTGCGTCACTCGACGGGAGTCTTCGAGCGCGGACAAAACCCGAGGCACGAGGTCGCGCACGTCGATAACGTTCATCAGGTCGGCGCGCAGGCTTTCGATGCGACGGAAGAGCTCGTACTTCTCCTGGAACATCCAGCGATTGACGACGCGCTCGAGCAGCGAACGCAGCGGCTCGAACACGATGATGATTGCGGTGGAGGCGATGAGAGCGTTGAGGAAGAGAAGACCAATTTCGTTTAGGTCAACGAGCTTGATGACCAAAAGCCCATAGATGGCGGTCGAAATAGTGGCCAGCGCCGCCAGCACGACCATGCGCCCGAGCAGCTCGTTGAGGTCGAGCAGCCGGTAGCGCACGAGTGTCTGCGACAGGAAATACAAATAAATCGTGATGAAAATATTCCCGACCGATGGCGCCCATGGCACGAGATCCAAAATCGCCGCTGTGACTGTGGCAAGGCCGCCCACCAGCAGGTAGAGCAAGCGGATCTTTTCCACTCGTGATGGCGTCCGGCGGTACCGCCTGTAGAGGTAGTAAATCGAAAGGTAAAGGCCCAGGAAGACGTAGGCGAGAAGGCCGCCGTAGAACCATTTCGTCGTGTGAATAGGCGT
>ODAK010003477.1_pt1 | contig 16290 bp, 12 predicted proteins | sample 1539591 | NCBI WGS metagenome assembly ODAK01 (sample SAMEA3539303, study PRJEB22396) | soil metagenome | biome: tundra; feature: field; material: soil | place: USA | collected 2010-05 | depth 0.15 m
GGTTACCTGGCCACCTTCTGCAACCAACCGAACGTTTACGGCTTCCATCCTTGAAGTAAGTTTCCAGGCGCTTGCGAAAAGGACCTGCCGTTACGGATTGCGCGGCGAGCTGGGCGGGCCGGCACTCGGTCTCCCAAACTTCTGTTGCAGAGAGCGATACTCCTCAAAGATTTTCGTGCGCTGCCCTTGCGCGAGCGCTTGAACGATTTTTTCGTTGTATTCGCGATCGCTTGGCCGGTCCGGCCCCGAGGTTACGTATGCGAAGAATGTCTGACTGTACATGGGGGTAACGGCTTCCACCCCATGCGTGGAGGCGTAAAGCACCAGGGCTTTCATCCACTTCGCGTCCAGGTCTTCGAAATCCGCATTGCCCGCTCCTTTTATGGTGAGGGTTTCAAGCCCTGTGCCAATAGCGTTTGGTGGCAGCGGGCCGGTGAAAGCCGGGCGCCACGTCTCCTCGATGGAGACAGGCTTGTTTGCAGCATGCGCTATTTGCGCCATCTGATCGTAGATGTTGAGATGCGTGAGGTCGTAGATATCCATGATCAGGAAATCCAGGTTGGGCATAGCGGCGAAAGCCTGGTAGTAAGGCAGCTCACCATACCATCCGCCCGCGCCCACAAGGGTGTTCGGGGAGGCCCGCTTGATGGCCCGGATAGCGGCGTCGAGGTACGCTGCCCAGGCGTTTGGCCCGGCTCGGATACCCATGCGGGCATCCATGGTAACGGGCTCATGCACGGGCACCAGATAGTCCGGGTGATAACGGGCGGCGAATTGCGCGCACGCCTTCACAGCGGGAGCCGCATAGTCCTGAAAACGCTGGACCTGCATGTCGGCGTTCCGGGCGCCGACTCTGGCGTATACCAGATTGATCTCAACCCGCAGGCCTAACTCGCGGATATGCTTTACCACCGCATCATACTTCCCCATGACTTCCGGATTATCCACACTCGTCACACCCGGATTAAACTCGATCTTTTGGGCGCCCGCCGCTTTCAGAGCGTCGATGTACTCCAGCAGAACTTTCGTGGGCACGCCTTTCACCCCCACTCCGTGCGCCAGAAGCAGGTTGGCACTGAACATAACCGGCTGTTGGGAAAGTGTCGAGAGCTTGGCAATTAAGTTGTCCAATGCCGAATTCAGCGAGCTTATGTATCGGGATTCGTTGGCCTCCTGGCCTGCCGAAGGTAAGACCCACGCCAGAAGCAGCAGCGTCGTCAGGCCCGCGCGCGCCAGGTGACCGAGGAAAGATAGGCGTCGAATGGCGGCCTTTGCGGGCATCATATGTGCTGTAGAATAGCACGGGAAAGGAACGATGGTCAGCCACCAAAACATCGTCATATTCCCTCGCCGCCACGGGCAAGCGCCGGCATCAAAAGAGCGGCCTACGCCGGACGGAAAGCCGGCAGCCAAATACTGCCGCACCCGGACCCCGTAATCAGGCCCGAGTCCTCGATCTCCACCACCCCGCACAAAGGTACGCTGTCAATTGGCGCCAGAACTTGGAGGCCGTGCAGGCGATCGCGCCTAAAACCTGCCCGAGGCCCCGCGGCCAGGATCGTTTTCATGGCGCGCCGGACCGCCCCTCACCAGTACTATTACGCTATGGAAAACCGCCCGGGCAGATGGTCTTCGACCGGTGGCGTATGGTATCGTAACAAGAGCAGTTAGAAGAATATGGAGCAGAAACCCCGCAAAGAAGCCTCGGAGGATATGGTTGTCCCCGAGCCACCGGCCACCCCGCCGCCCGAAGACCCCGCGCCCGTGATGCGGCCGGAAGACGAGGCCTTGGTTGCCGAGCGGCTGCGGGAATTGGGCTATATCGAGTAAACTCCGCCCAAGGGCGAATCGGCGATCCATGCAGGCAAAACCTAATATTATCTTGATCAGCGCAGATTCGCTGCGCGCCAATCACTTGGGATGCTATCAATATCCGCTCCCCACCAGCCCGCACATCGACAAGCTGGCTTGTCAGGGAGTGCTCTGCGAAAACATGTTCGCTCCGGGCATTCCCACCCAGCCTTCGCATACCACCATCTTCACCGGCCAGCACCCGGTCACGCATGGCGTGGTGGCGCACGGCGGCAAAGCCAGGCTGACCCGCGGAACGCCCTTCCTGCCGGAAATTCTGTTGGAAGAAGGTTACACCACGTGCGCCGTGGATACCCTGTTTCGGGAACGCATCTGGTTCGGGCGCGGCTATGAGTACATCATCGACCCGAGCCTGCACCATGTTTTTTATGCCTCCGTCACCCAGGAGGAATTGAACGATCGCGCCATTCACTGGATCAAGACCGTTCCCAAGGGGCCTTTTTTTCTGTTCATCCATTACTGGGACGTGCATTATCCCTACGTCCCGCCGGAACGCATGCGCGGCCTGTTCTACAAGGGCGGCAATCCCACCGATCCGAACAACCATGCCCTGGACGAATGGTGGGATCATCCGATCGGCGCCATGGCCCGGGACACTTGGCTGCGCACCCCCAATGGCACTATCACGGACCCGCAATACGTAACGTCACTCTATGACCGCGAGATCCGTTATCTGGATGAGGGCATCGCCGCGCTGGAGGCCACCCTGGAACAGATGGGGATGGCCGAAAATACCCTGATCATGCTGCTGGCGGATCATGGCGAAAGCATGACCGACCACCGCATCTGCTATGACCACTATGGCCTCTATGACTGCACCGTGCGCGTGCCCACCATCGTGCGCTGGCCGGCTGGCAAGTTGCGGGCGGGCAGCCGTCTCGCGCCTTTCCGGCAGTTGACGGATGTGGCGCCCACTTTGCTGGAGGCGGCCGGCAGTCTGGTTCCGGATGAGATTGAAGGCCGCAGCTTTCTGCAGCAGTTGCAGGGTCAGGAAGAGCCCTCCGGATATGACCGCGTGATTGGACTGGAATCCACCTGGCAGGCAAAATACTATTTGCGCAATAGCCGCTACAAATTTATCCTGGCCCGCCAACCGGATCTGCTGGGGAATCCGGACCGGGAACTGTACGATCTGGCGGCGGATCCGGAGGAGGAGCATAACCTGGCCGGCGAGGAGCCGCAGTTGGCGGCCGACATGGAGACGGAACTGGAAGCCTGGCTTGCGGACCGGCTGCAGGCGCTGGGGAAGTCCAAAGATCCCGTCAAAGAAGAAGGCGCCGTCGCCGTGAGCATCTGGTTAGGACACCGATCATGAACGATACGGAAAATGAAAATAAAGCCGCATCCCAAGCGGATCTGAAGGCCCTCGCCCAAGCCTATCTGGAGGCCTTTGACGCGCAGGATCTGGAGCGCTGCCTTGGGTTTTTCAGCGACGACGCCACCATCGATTTCAACAAGACCGACTATAATGGCCTCCCAGCCATTGCCGGCTGGCATAAAGACCGCTTCGCGGCGAACCTGAAAATGGTCCGTTTGACCAACATCTCCGTCAATGACGACACGGTCGTCGTGGATGCGGTGGCGTCCTCCAAACGGCTGGCTGCCTGGAAGGTCAAGTCGATTAGCGGAAGAGTCACTATGCGCTTCGCGGACGGCAAAATCAAAAGCGGCAAGCTGGCTGCGCGCATGTCGAACCCGATCAATATGCTTCGCGAGGACATGGGCGCCTGATAGCCTGAAGTAACCCCATCCCCCCGCGCGTTTCGCGAGGCGGCAGGTACGACCGGCACTTCGCCCTGGCGGGCAGCTCAACGGCGGAAATTCATTCGCGTGCCTTCCGGGCCTGCCAAAGCGGAGACACCCCCCGGCACGATTCGCATCGATCGGTGTGAACCGGATTTAGCGTGCCGGTATGGTTCCGTCACACGCCTGGCGCAGGCGCCGGCGATGGGCCCCCACCCTCGCCATTTGCCACAACACCAACAAACCCGTGAGGCCCAGCAAGGGAGTCCCCGGTTCCGGCGTTGCAGTTGGAAAGTTGTTGCTGCCGTTCGAGATCGTTCCGCACCCATTCGCTCCCTGCGACTCGATAAAAATGTCGTTGAGTATGGTCATCTCGGACACCGGCGCGAATGCGGCGGACGTCTGCCGGAAGCCGCTAGTGGGGCCCTGGAGCACTAGATCGAGTTGGTCTGCCGTGGGACACTGTCCGGCCCCTGTTACGACTTTGCCTAAGCAAAAGAATTCTGAGTATTCTATCGAGAGCGGCATGCTGTTGACGGTATCCGTCATCCCGAGAACCGCCTCGTCAATAGTAGGCGCTCCCGAGGCCGTCATGACCACATAGGAGATTTCTGAATCCATACCGTCCCCAGCGCCGGCCACCTTCCACGCACTCGAGAAGTCCAAACCGGGATCGGCCGGATTGCCCGAGGGGGTGACCAGAATATTGCTGGCGGAAGGTCCGGGAAGATCCGGGAAATAGTTGTTGGCATACGCGAAACCGCTGAACTCCAGCGATCCTATTTGGCAGGGCGCACCAGCCGCCACGTAGACGGCTAGAGATGCTGTAGGGCACGGAGCTATGGGACCTGCGGACATAACGGGGGCAATCAAACATGCAAAAAGCGCCAGGCTCAATAGTTTTGTTATTACGCTCATCATGGCTTTTCTTTTCCTTCCTGCAAATCGACTTCTGTAAACTCTAGTGTTGTCAAATCGAGTATAAGAAATCCTTAACAAACAATCAAGGCGATTTTCATGGGTATTTTCTTGGGTATACGATACTATAGTACTAGGGCGGCCCGCTGGCTCGACAGCGCCTGCGCTTTGGCGGAAGCAACAGGTAAGGCCTGCCCCGTCCTTCGGGATAGCTGGCGAAGTAAACCAGCCCTGCTGGAAGTCGGTTGCGCTTGCGGAGCGGTAGGCGGCCGAGACGATCTGACGGGCCGTTTGCGCCGTGGAAGCCAGCAGCCATGGGGTGGCGCGCGCCCGGGTTCGAGGAGCGCGGCGAACAAGGTCCGTGACTCCGGGCCAGATCTACCGGCCGCTCCGGATCGCCATCGCCAGTGACATTGCCGGTAATGGGCAGCCGAGCTCCGGGACCAACGCCGCGCCAATACCGGAAGACGCGCCTGTGATCGTCACTGCCTGCCCCTGGACCTGCCCGCATGTGAGTTCGCCATGGAAGAAACATTCTCGCAGAGAACATGCCCGGCTGGGATTGAGATTTAGGAGGCCAAGCAACCGCAGCATCCGCACGGAACTTAGGTGAGCCAGGCCATCGAATGGTGCAACCAGTCTCGGCATGCCGGCCGGCACATCTTTGTTTTGCCGCGACGGCAGCCAGCCCGGACGCCCCGGAATATGTCCTCCAACGCTCCTAGCTAGCTAGCTAGATCCGCCGCTGCAAGGCATAGCCCGCGCGGATTGGGTTCCGTCTTCAGGCGACGTGATCACCTGTCCGCTGTCCGTATGCAGAAACGCGCCAGCCCAGGCGCCGGTCCCTGTAGACGGTGTCAGCCGGGGTTCCCCTGGGGAGGACAGGGTGCGCGCCGGCAGTGAGAAGACCGCATCGACATTGGTCTCCAGGTTGTTCCAAAAGCTTACACCAAGCGAGATCTCAGAGTGCCCGTCAGATCGAGCCAGCCAGCTCCGTCGCGTTCAAGGCCTCTATGCCCGCATAGTTAATGTATTTGCAGATGCCGGTCAAATCCGGCACGGCGCTTGCCCCGCTGCTAGTCGCAAATACCACCCAACTCTGGCCGTGCGGATGGGGCCAGTCCAGATGCTTGCACACCAAGCCCTGCTCCGCGGCCACGCGATCCATAAAATCAGGCCGGAAGCTGGAACGGCCCGGGTAGACCCATTCCTCGCCCGTATAGTTCGCATCCCCTTTGAAGTACGTGGCGGCAAACATCGCGGAGGGCTGCATTACCTTTTGGGCTTCCGACAGACACCGCCTCATCTGGGTTTGCGAGGTATGCGAAAAAACCGATTGCGCCAGGATGAAATCGAACTGCTGGCGGAAACCGGTCAGCGTGAAGTCCGGGTCGTTACTGAACTTGGGCTGCTTGATACGGATCAGGTCCTGACCGATTTCGTTTTTGATGCCCTCTTCGATCAACCACTGTTCGGGCTCCACTCCGAAATACCGGCCGGGCCGCAGATAGGGGATGAAAAGCCGGCCGGCGCGCAATGAGCCGCAACCCACATCCAGCAGATAGTGGTTGTCCCTCAATCCGAGGAACGTCAACAGGTTGAACTGCATGGCGGCGGCCACGTCGTAGTTTTCGGGGGGGCCCACATAGGTGCGGTAGAGAGATGCGTCGGTGTATTCCTCGGTACCCGGCTTGCCCGGTTTTCGGAGGCCGAATTTGACATCCTTCAATGCGCCCCGTTCCAGACGCAGCGTGATGCGCCCACCTACCTGGTTCACCTTGCGCGCTTTGAGCCTGTTCGATGTGACGATGACATCGACGGTGACCGTATTCCCTTCCACGGAGATGTCCGCCACGCGGGCGACCCGGAGATCGGCGGCGAAACGATCCCGGTGCCATTTTTCGATTCCTTTCAGGCCGCGAAACGAGCGCCACATGAAGTGAAAGGTCGCGTCTTCATTGCAAAAAGACAGGCAGCGTGCCATATCCCGCGAGGCAAATGCTTTGAGATAGTCGAGTACGAGGGATTTTACGTCCGCTGTTGCCGGCATGAAGGATTGGCCTTGTATTGTTCCATAATATTATAACCGAGCCCAACAGGCCCGTAAGCCAGCGGGTCCGTCCGGGGGGGGTCCTGCGGTATCGCTGCAGAAGGCGAGGACGCGCCCCCGTCCGATCGGGGGCGCGCTCCACGCTAATAACGGTTATTGAATGTGGATACGCACGGGGCTGGCCGTCTGGCCATCCGCCGTCAGCACCACGTCCACGTCACCCGTCCCGGCCAGGCTGCGCGGAAGGTCCACGGTGACCTCGTCCAATCCCGGGAAATGGCCGGACGCCCCGGAATATCGCACCGGTACGTCTTGTCCCGCGATCTGCACGTGAACCTCGGACGCGTCGCGCACGCCGGATGCGTAGAACTGCAGCATCACCGTGTCCGATGACGCTCCCGGATCGACCGGCGCCGCCCGCATCGGCCGCACGGATTGCGTCCCGTCTGCATGGGCCGTGATTACCCGCACGGCATCGGCATGCAGAAGCACGCTAGCATGGGCGGCAGCCGCCGTGTGGACAGTGGCAGCCGCTTTTCCAAAGACCGACAAAGTAGTGGTTACGAGGGGTCCTTGGCACGTCCACACCACCGAGTTGTCACTGGTGGTCGCTCCAACGGTCTCGCTCCACACCGGAGCCGTGGTCCCGCTGGTCCCGACGGTCGTCGCCTCCTGCACGTTCCCAGACGGGTCCAGGATCTCCTTCCCAAGGGTATATGCGGTGGAAGGCGCCCACGCCGGATGAGTCACCACATAGCTGAAGGACGACTTGCCTGAGATGGTCGAGACGCTCGCGAAAGGAGCGATGCTTGTGGAAGTCAGGGTACCACTCGGCAATGCGAGGCTACCGTGGATACTGATCACAGCCCCTTCTTCCGGTACCGGACCGGACAACTGGATCGTGTCCGGACCGGTGGTTGGCTGCACCAACGTGAGAGTCATTCTCTGCGAGCCAATTGTTGTCGGCTGCCCGGTCAGGCCAGATGTGACTGTGCCCGTCATATAGAGAGGAGAATAGGCGGCGTAGTTCGGGCCCGTTTTTACCGGCGTCGCGGACTCGCAGGCATTGATAGTGATGCTGAATGGCTCGCCTGCCAGCTTGAATTTGTCCGTTCCGCTGACCACGTTGTTCCCAAACTGTCCTGAAGCTTGGTAAACGATCACCGTGCTAGAACACGGCGATGCTGCAACCAGATTTTCCGAGGCGGCAAAGCCAGATATTACCGCTGCCGCTATCGCGATAGACCGCATCTTTACAACCATTGAATTATTTCTCCTTTTTATGTCTCCACGAATGGAGTACTCATTCGAGTTTAGATCGCTATATTTTCTAAAATCAAGCCCTTGAGCTAACGCGTACCGCCTAACGGTACCAGTACTGACGAGCATGGCTGTTAGGCGAAGGAGAGTGGGGCACACTGCTCACTCTCCGCTGCGCTGTGTTGACTTACTGCGCGGCCAGCGACGGGCCCCCCACGAGGTTGGAAGGCGCCGAAAGGTTACCGTTGGCATCCTCCGCCCGCACAAAATACAGCAATTGCAGAGTCGAAGGAGCAGTCTCTGTAAACGTCGCAGTCGAGCCAGTAGCGGTGACGCGGGTCACGAAATTAGGGGCTCCCGGAAAGCCATAAGGTGTTGTCCCCGCCTGAGCCTTCGCGGAGTAACAGGGAGACAGAACCCCCACTGCCGGGTTGGTGCAGGCGGACGCCAGCGGGCCAAAACCCGGAGGCGGCGTGGTGTCGTTTGGCGACATGTTGATGCGATAGACCAGGTAGTCCTGCGCGTTGGGGATGACGGGCCAATCCAACGACACTATCTCGGTGCCGCCCAAGGGGCCCGGCGCGGAGTGCAGCACCGGCACACCCAGCGTGGTGGACGCAGGCCGGAACGCCGGCACTGCGCAGTTTTTGTAGGTGCATTGCGTCTTCAGCAGTTGGAGATCCGCGCTGGTGATCTTGCCATCCTGGTTCAGATCCATCGGATCGTGCGGCTGCGCCTTAGTGTTCAGCCTGGCCGTCATTAGATTCACATCCTTCTGATCGATGACGCGATCGCGGTTAAAGTCCAATGTGCTGTTGTCGATCATGAAGATTTGCGTTCCGCCGACCGCCGGCCGTGCCGTGCCCCAATAGAGCCCAAAGGGGGTGGATTGGAAACTGCGGCCTCCCGTATTGATGCCGTCTCCCAAGCCGATCTTGCTCACAGCCGTCCAATGGATCCCGTCGTTGGTTCGAAACAGATCCGTTCCGAATTCCTGGGCCCAATTCGCAGCGAATCCATTCTGGTAATAGTGCTCGCCGCTCCAATCGTAAGTGCTCATGTACAACAAGCCCGACGTGGGGCCCCCAACCCCGTCCACGCCCATTCTCCAGAAGTGTCCGGTAAACCCGTTGTCGAAGTATTGCCCGATTCCGCTGATGGGAGAGATTGATTGACCTGCGCCCGGCGCTCCCGGAGGGATGGTCCGGGGATTGCCCACCACTAAGTCCCAACTATCCGTCGCATCCACCTGCACCGCTCCCGTCGCGTCGGGGTGAATCCGAACCATTTCGCTAGGTTGGTCGGTGCCCACATACAAGCATCCGCCCGCGCCGCCGGCGATTGCACCCGCTGTCGCAGGGCAACCGGTTGGATCGGCGAAAATCTGCATGCTCATCGCGTAATTGGCGATCAGGCTCTGCGCGTAAGCTCCATTCTCGTTAATCACCGGCGTCCACGTATAGGGCGCCGTGCCCGTCCCATCTGTCTTCCACAGGCCATACTGCGTGGGCGATCCCACGGCGCTGTAGGGATTGCCGGTGCCGGCATACATGAAACCGTTGAAACTCTGCAGAATCCAGACGGGTAGCGTTTCGGCGGGCGGGCTGACGTATTGGTAGTTGTTGTTGCCGCCGTTCGGATTCATCCCCGGTACGGAGCCAATCACCCGGCCCACCCCCGCAAAGTCTCCGACTTGCAGATACAGTACGCCGTTCAGTTGGTCGCCCGAGCGGATACCATAATTCTGAAAACTGACATCGCTCTCGCTGGCTGTGGAGAGATCGCCCAGGAAGGTCCCGGGATCCTGCGGAAGAGGGTTCCAAGTCACCCCGTCGGTGGAACGCAAGATACGGGGCGGAGGCCACGCGCCCAGCGCGTGATTGGTCATCATCGGGGCGGAAGTCACAGTGCCCGCGTACAAGGCCACCACGCCGCCTGGTTCGTTAACCACCGTCAGGCTCCGAACGCCCATTTCCCGGGCGGTCGCCACCGTCGCGCCCGCAAAGCTGGTGGTGGTCAGCGAGTTCGGGGATTGGAAGACCCTTACCCATATATTGGTCTGCGGAGTGTATTGCCAGATTTCCGCCCGCAACGCCAGGAGATGATAATCCGGGTTACAATCGCCGATGGCCGGCGGATAAAGGTTCGGCAGCCCGGACTGGACGGCCGCGTCGGCCCAGGTGACACAATACACATCCCGGCCCGTCCCCACGTACAACTGGCCATTGAACCAGGCCATCGACCAAGCCTCGGTGTTGGCTGCGTCGCCGAAACCATTGGTCGCCACTCTGTTAAAGCCGGGCTGCTGGTTCTCCTGCGCTATCACGCGTCCGTAGATCATGCTAAAAGAGTTATCGCCGAGGCGCAGTTGATAGTGATTCTCAAGTTCGACGCCCAGATCCATGGCATAGCTGGAGGGGAGATATGTTTCCGGCACTGTCACTAGTCCGTCGTTGGCGGGGGATTTAGTCCCACCGGTGAGCGACAGCAGAAGAGTCCCCGTGCCCGCGGGAACCTGCATGCAGGCTTGGCTGGGTTTCGTCGTTGCGGTCTCCGAGCATACATCGCCTGCTACGGTATAAAAGGGAATCTGAGCATTTTGGAAGATGGGGTCCCACTGCTTTCGGAAATTCAGTACGTTCGCGGTTTCCAGGGATTGTATCGCCGGGGTCAGCAGTCCCAAAGCCTGTCCAGCCGCCTGTCCGTTGGCGGTAAGGAAGAGCCAGTCGGCCAGCGCGTCCCCCTGGTTTGGAGTGCCAAAAGTTAACACCGCGTTGGCGATGCCGATCCACTGCGGAGTGGCGAGGGCCGCCTGCAGATCCAGCCCTCCTTTGGAGTGGCAGACGAAATAAACCTTCGATACCCCGAAATTGGCCTGGATCCTGGGAAAGATCGTTTCGAGCATCGCCGCATTGGCCTGGATCGTGGCGCTGTTGCTTTGGTTGTTCGCGCTCAGGCTCATGAAGGCCGTACGGAATCCGGCTTCGTAGGCGTAGTCGTACATGTCGTTTCCCGTTCCGATACCAGCGCCCTTCGGCCCGCACTGAGTAGGGGAGGGCGGACAGTTGGCGGATTCCAGCCAGTCTGCATAACTGCCCGACAAACCGTGCACGAATACCAACACCGGGCCGTTCGACGCACCCGGCAGAGTCGCACCGTAAAACAGGTTAGGCAGGACGCTGTCGGCCGTGACTGGCGGGGCGGACGGGGGTGCCGTTGCCTGCGTGGGAAACGCCCCTAGCCCCAGCAGAAACACGAGGGCCAAGCCTAAGACTCCAAATCTAAACTTATGGAAACCAACGGACGGTAACATGCAATTTCCTCCAGGCAGGGCGCGGCACTTTGGTCCGCTGCCCGTTGCAAATAAAGGTAACTTTCCTCTCAAATCCCGAACTATCCAACAGTAGCATTTCCCCCTTTCGAGTGTCCATAGGCGCATCCAGCTACGGTACTAGACGTCTTAGTAGTTCGCGGAGCGGGTCCTTAGGCGATTGGGCGCTGAAATGAGGCCCTGGGGCGCCGCAGCGAGCCTTTTAGGTTGACCGCCGGCTTTCGGCCTGCACCCGGCGCCTGCAACAGGAAGCCGTTTTCTGCGTAACATTCTGTAACATTCCGTTGTGTTGTGCGCGGCGTCCCCGCGTGGGGCCAACCCCGTGAACAAAGGCCCATCGGCGGGGCCGAGCGGGCTTCAGGACCGTCTCCCCTGGCTGGAATTTGGCTTTCGTTTTGAGCTTTTGTTGAAAACAAAGGACCAATTGGGTTCGTTTCGTAATCTGATTTTGGGTTCGTCACGGGGAACCCTCCCGGCCGCGCCATCGTGTATTCGGGTTTCAGGGATCGGGGTGGGGAACCCGTTGCGAGCCACCCGGATCGTTATATTCAGATTTCAAAAGATCGAGGGTAAGGGAAGCGCGACCAGGGGGTCGCGCGCGGACGAGGGCGTCCGCCCCACTGTCCGGTGTAAGCGTAGCATGGCGGCGACGGAAATGCGGTTGACGGATTGCGTTGTGGCGTTTGTTTTCAGCGAGCACCGGGCAGTGCGGGATATGTCACTGGCTGAAGCCTGCCAGGACAAGCTGACCGCAGCATACGTTAGGGCGCAATCCGGCATAATGGCCCAAAACCACTCAACCCACTGATGGCGCCCGCCACCCCATTACCCCTCGGGCAAGGGATAGAGCGCCAGCTCCGGCATGGGGAAATGCTTGCGATTATCGGTCACCAGGGTGAGCCCTTCGATCAAACACACCGCGGCCACGGTGGTGTCGGTTAAGGTGAGCGTGTGTCCTCTGCGCGCCCATTCGCGCTTCAAATCGCCCGCGAGTTTGGCCGCCTCCCAGCGGATAGGAACGTAGGCGAGCTGCCGCAGGAGGGTTTCGGTTTTGGCCGCTTCCGGGGCGCGCAGGCCCACATACACCTCGGCGACATTGATGGCGCAGCAAGCCAGCGTATGCTGCTCCAAAATCATCCGCTCCATGAGATCGGCCCGGCCGCGGCGGTCGTTTAAGACATCGAGGATAAAGGTCGTGTCTAGCAGAAAGGTGGGCATCAAGCATCCGGGAGGGGTTTGAGACGGGCTTCATTCTCGGCGCGCAAGCGGTCGACGAATGCTTCGGAACCTTCCTCTAACTCAGGATGCTCTTGCGTTTTCCACGAGCCCTTGGCCTCCCGGAGCGCGGCGAGCAGGTTGCGGCGTTGGATTTCCCGCCGTACCAGATCCGAGAGGAAGGCGCTTCGGCCGCGCTCGCCTACCAGCCGGTCCACCTCGGCGAGGAGATCTGCGGGCAGAATGACGTGAGCGCGTTTGCGGAGCATATTCAGAATTTGTCCCACTCATAATGTGCTATATTTCTCGTTGGATTGCAAGCCTGCGTGGGACAGGCGATGTACACGGACTAATGGCAGATATTGCCGGTTCCGTGCGCGAAGAGAGGGTCCTGGGAGGACCCGCGCAGGCGAGCCACGCTCGCCAGAGGCCACCTAAAGGTGGCCTGCGGCCAAGATTGGCCGCCCCACAAAGAGGCCAAACCGCCCGGCATTGCGGCAAGCCGCGAACGGAACGCCGGCTGAGAACTGGGAAATTACAATCAATGCACCGGCGCGTGCTTCGCGGCCAGTTCTTCCAGCAATTTAGCGGCGGTGGCCGAGCCCCCATATTTGGCAAAAATGCCAGCGATGCGCTGCGCATTCTGGCGGTATGACGGCGTGTGCAGCACGCGCTCGACGGCCTCCCGCATGCGCTGCGGCGTGCAATGCCGCGGCATCAGGCGCAGGCCCGCGCCGCTCTGCTCGACGCGGCGGGCGATCTCCGGCTTGTCCCATTCCGTTGGGACAATGATCAGGGGCACGCCGGCGGCCAGGGCGGACTTCACATTGGCCGCGCCGCCGGTGGTGATCATGACATCCAGCAAGGGCAGCAGGTCGATGTGCGACACCCACCGCACCACGTGGATGTTGGGAGCGATCGGCCCCAGATCCAGCTCCGAAGGCTCGCGCTTGCCGCCGGTCAGAATCGCCTCCATGGGCAGGTTTGCCAGGCCCTGGGCGGCGGCCCGCAGCACGATCGGCGCGGTCACGTGCACGGTTCCCTCGGTGGCGTGCACCCAGGGTTTGTCGCGCGGCAACTGCTGCAACCAGTCTGCGGACTGCTCGTGACGGGGCCTGTTCCACAGGCAGCAAGGGCCGGCATAGCGCACCGTGGGAGGCAGGTCGTGCCGGTCGTAATCCAACTCGGGCGTATTGAGCACCAAGTGCAGCGGCATGCTGCCGGAAAATTCGTTGATAGACATCGTCAATGGCGGCAGGCCGTGCTGTTGGCGTAGTTCGTTGGCCTTGCGCCGGATGCCGGCGGTCAGCAGATGCGTGCCCAGCGCCACGGACCGCGCCAGCAGGCGGGTGTACCAGTTGCGCGGCTGCGGCAAAGCCAGCCCGAAAGGCGGGACGTCCGGCCCCGGGACCAGACAGCAAAAATAGTCCAAAGTAGCCACCGGGATGTTGTACTTTTCCCGCATTATCAGGATGGGCCCCAGTATGGTGCCGTCCGTCACCAGGACATCCGGCTTCCAACTGGCAAGGATTGGCTCGAGATCTTCCAACTGCGCCGGGATAGTGCCCAGCAGCAGGCTCTGTAACATCTGGGTAAACTTCAACGTGTCTTTGACCGACCGCTCGCGGTTGGGCTTGAGCACGAAGTCGTACAGCGCCTCTTCATCCAGCTTCTCAAAGGGGAACAAGGTAAAGCCTTCGTCGGCAAACACCTGCGCGCCTCGCGGACCGCTATAGAATGCGACCTCATGCCCGCGCTCGCGCAAAGCGCGTCCAATATTGATGCCATGGAAAAGATGCCCGGTGAAGGACCAGCAGGTTAACAAGAATCTTGACATATGTCTTTTAAGGTCGAATAAGCTACCGCCGCGCAGGGCACCGCAGTTACTGCCGCCGGGCCCGGAAGGCGCCCAGGCTATTTCGTGAAGAGCGCTAATTCCTCTATTCTTTGGTTAATCGATCCGGGCCGTCCGCGCATGACCAGGTGGCCCCCGCCTTCTATCGCCTCGAAAGTCTGGCGCGCCAAGCTTCTCGCAAAGCTCCCGTCCGCGCGCCAGGGGGATCTCGCGGTTCGCCGTCCCCCAAAGGAACAAGTTTAGCATTGGCTCGCGTCCACGTGCCCAATTTGCGTACGTCGCGTACATCGCCGGCTCCATGGCGGGCGGCTTCAACTCCACATCCTCGCCGCCGCTCTGCCGCCTTCCGGAACACCCGTTTTCCCCTGCTCCAACTCCTGAAACCACAACCCCAGCATAGCAACGCCCCTAGCCAGTGCGAGTTGTCGCGCCGCCCGGAATCGTGCCCGGTCGAGGAGCTCTTCGTAGGCCGGCCACCGATGGCAGATCATTCGCGGGAGGAGTTCGGTTATCGGGTCCTGTGGTTAGGAATCCACTGGCAGGCGGTTGAGATTCAACCATCGAACACCTTGCTCGCCCGGAACGTCTCGCCAGCCGTACCGGCGGCCTTGGCGGATACGCGAGCCGTGCTACAGCATGGCGCGCGCCAGACGGGCCGGAGCCCCCTCGCGCGATCGCTCGCGGCGCATTCCCATCCGGCCGCCCCTGGGCCGCTTCGGCAACATCTCCGCGGAACCTCGTGATAATTTGGGTGAATGCAGCAGCAATCCCCAGAACCCATCTTGACGGCTACCACAGACCCTGCCAGCTCGCTAAGTTTCGGTCAGGCACGGGAAATTGCGCAGTCGCACCATTTCGTCTTTCTATGCGGACTGCATCGCAGTGGCACCACTCTGCTTTTCCGGATGCTTCGGGAGCATCCGGAGATGACCGGTTTTGCGAACAATAAGGTAGCCGCGGAATGGGCTCCGCTCGAGGATGAAGGCCAGTTTTTGCAAGGCATATATCCCCCGGCAATGTGTTACGGAGGACCCGGCAGCTTTGCCTTTGCGCCCGAGGCGCACCTCACGGAGTCCTCGGAGTTGCTGACGCCGGGAAATAAGGCCCAGTTGGCCGTCGACTGGTTTCCTTACTGGGATCTCTCGAAACGCTATCTGCTGGAAAAATCTCCCCCGCACCTGCTCATGACCCGTTTCCTGCAAAGCGCTTTTCCGAATTCCTCTTTCGTGATCATCGTGCGGCATCCCGTGGCCGTCTCGCTGGCCACCACGAAATGGAGCACCCGGAGCCTGGACTCCCTGATCGAACACTGGCTGGCAGCACATGAGACATTTGAGACGGATCGCCCTCATTTGCAGCGTGTCATGACGGTCGGATACGAGACCCTCGTGGAAGAGCCGGCCGCTACGCTGCGCAAGATCTGTGCGTTTCTGGGAGTGGCGCCGCACGAAACTTCATTCGCGGCCACCACCGAACATAACCAGAGGTATTTCGCACAATGGCTGGAAATGGCGACGAATCCGCAGACCAGCGCGTCCATCCAGGAATGGAGTGCGCGCTATGAAATGCGGGTACGCGCTTTCGGGTATAGCCTGCAAGATCTGGAAATGCGTTAACCGATTTCCGCAGAGCACATCCGCCGTCAGACGCCGCCGACTGCGGGCAGCGCCGTGTAAGAATTCCCGGAAAAATTGTCGCCCCTTATAGGCGCCGGCCCGGCATGCCCGGCTGGGAAATCCTTTACTTTCAGTAAATCTTCGCCCGAAATCCGAACGGCTGCCGAATTGCTGTCTAATTTTATCCCAGGAAGAGACGTGTGTTGCCAGCCGGCCGATGGCTGGCCTGAGCTATCCACGCGAAAGGTCAATTCGCGAAGTTTCGGATATGGACATCTGAATCTATGACAGACGCCGGGAAATACGCAAGACACTTCGGGCCACTGTGATGTCCGGAAATGGTTCGCAGTGCTCGCGCGCCACGCGACAAACGGCATATTAAAGGATTTTATGCTCTCTTTATCTCGTTCTTCAGTGCTGAGGAAGTCCG
>ODAK010003478.1_pt1 | contig 16284 bp, 16 predicted proteins | sample 1539591 | NCBI WGS metagenome assembly ODAK01 (sample SAMEA3539303, study PRJEB22396) | soil metagenome | biome: tundra; feature: field; material: soil | place: USA | collected 2010-05 | depth 0.15 m
GGACAGACAAAGTCCGATAACGTGTAACATAGCGGGGTATTATCGCAAGTGACTTGTGGAAGGCAAGCCTCTAAGCTATTGATTTCAAAGCCGGACAGAGTTTTGGCGAGCCACAAGTTCTAATTCTTGTAGTCTGCCGGTAGAATTTTTGAAATTAATTCAATCAGATCAACATCGGGATTTCCAGCGTCAATTTGTGATATCAGTCGTTCAGTTTCTTCGATCTGGGCAACGTAGCCAGGAAGTTTGCGCAATCTCTCAAGAGTTCCGCGCCAATCCTCAACAGGCTGCTCGTCAATCTGAGACCTAGCGACCATACCTAAGAACAATCCGAGGTCGGCCCTGGTCTTAGTATATTGGCGAATAATCGCCAAAAGTCCTTGCCATTGTTCTTCGGTAAGATTGCGCATCTTACGATTCCCCATGCACGCCGCAAGCGCGCTGCTCGGATTTCATTTCAAGGAGCTGCTTTATTAGCGGCAGGTAAGTCGAGTTGTCCAGCCGACGCCGATAATTTGCTTCGTACGTCTTTGCTTTCATGTGTTTTTTCACCCACTTCTGTTCTCGAAGGAGAACCCACAGATTATGGGTGGCACGATTACAAAACCCTTTTAGGCCTGAGCGCTTTAGTCCACGCAGCCCGTTCTTCGCACACGCGGGACAGCGGCAGTTACGAAGCTTTTTCCACTCGACTTTCGTCGGACTGCGTCCTCGCCATTTTCCGAGGTTCGTGACCATGCGATCTCCGCTGCCGGGCAATTGCACTATCCCGCGGGCAGCCCGATTGCGCCAGCCGCTTGAGTCTGCAGAATCGACGTCGAGGAGTCCCGCTAGGTGAATTGTAGATGTTCCGCCGATTCCAAACACATGCATTTTCTTTGTGCGAAACGTATCGCGGACGCGAAGGAGGTTTTCTAGAACAGTGCCATAGGAAAGCGCCTTTGGCGCGCGCAAGAGATTCGGCACCACGCCGCCGAGCGCGATGCGAGTTTTCGCCGCGAGCTTTTGATTTCGTAGGATCGCTGCCAAATACTTGTCCAGCATTCGAGAAACGTGCATGACAGGAGCAAATCCATCTTGTATGTATGCTCGATTGGCATCCATCGTGAGGTCGTAGCATCGCTGCTGTTTGAGATTCGACATTTGCGGAGTGGGGATTACGTCAAACGCCATCGGGTACCAGTCCGGTTTTGCCTTTTCGACAAAGTCTCGATACGCCCCACGTTCGGCCTGCTCACCCGAGCGCAGGAAGTAGAAAGCTCCGTTATCTAGGTAGATGCTGATGTTTTTCGGGACATCCAAGTACTTTCGCAGCCCCATTTCTTTGGCTTTTTTCAAGCAGCCAGGCATCTGATAAAAATCGCCATACGAGACCATCACGGCCTGCAGGCCGGCAATAAAGTATGGCGACTTCCGATCCCAGACCCGTGGATGCAGATTCTTGAGACTTAGACCGGCTACAATCAGCATTTGCGGCTTCGACTCCACTTCGTTCGCGCGAGTTTAACGCAAGAATTACCCGTTCTCTTCTGAGAATATTCGAGGGGGGACGTCGTTAGGGATAACGAGTATTGGCCAGAAAAAAGGTTCACCGCTCCAGTGTTCATCGACATGTCCCACCTGTCGGAGGAGAATAATTCCGGGCGAGAGGCCAGCCATCTGTCGTACGGTTTCGGGGTCGCGATATCCCTGAGGCTCGTTTTGCAAGCGTTGAACGCCTCTGTCCAAACGATACTTGTCGTAATTCACTCCAGACCTCACTAAACAAACCACCCGATCTCGCAGGTCTGCATGTGGGTTTTGTTGAGCGAGCAAACGAATTGCTGCCTTCATCGCTTTCCAGTCAAATGATTCGTCTCGATCCATACGCACCATCTGGCTCGTCAACTCGATCATCTGGATCGCCACATCGACAGGTACGGTAAACGCTTCTCCGATCAGTCCGTGCAGATCAATTAGAGCATCGAGGCGCGCTACTGCCGCGCCGACGCGGCGTGCGGACAAAGTCGAGAAGCCTACCGGGAGTAGTTCGCGTCCAGCGGTCAGCGTTGTAATCTGGCTTGCGGCAATCTTCTGCAGGCCGCATGGTCGTGTTTGGCCCGTCGGATCCGCTTGCAGGAAGACTCTATCGGGATCCATCTCACCTCTCGCGATTGTTTCCCAAAGCGCTTCATCTCGCTGATGGATGCCAAGCATGCGTTGGTAAATCGGTGGAGTCGTATAAAACCTCGTTACAGCTAGGTCAGCACGCGGACGATTACCGTACATTCTACAGTGTTGCAATGTTGTATCTTCTTGGGCGCGCTGGGGAGCACGTCCGTAGTAAAAACCGATCAAATTATCAATTGTGAGACCACGGTCAAGTATTTGGCCGCCGATAAAAACATTATAAGGAGTCCGTAATCGAAGTTGTCCAGTATCAGGATCCAGCAGCGCATCAATATCTTTCTTGCTGTTTACCGTGGCGACCCGCATGGTTTCTAACGCTGTGCCGACAGATTGAATGACTCGTTCTCGCGCCGGAATTCCACCGTCACCTTCTGCGGTTAATGATTCGTGAAGGTCTGTATACGCTTCATCAATGAGCGGTCGAATTGATCCGGGGTTCGCCGCGGCTGATTCCCGGAGCTGGCGAATCAGTTCACGGGTAACGCGGTCCTGCCAACGATGAGAGTCTGTCCTGGTGGCGGTATGGACAACAAAACTGTAAAACTCGGTTGTTGCCCCGGCATCGGCTTGCTGGAGATTTCTAATAATTCCTCCGACAATAAACGTGACGAGGGCGCGCCGCAACGCCGCAATGGCCGGCGTCGTAAGTACATCTTCGATCCGAAAGATTACCGGATCCTCCTCTTTCAAAGCGTCGAGTTCTGTCGGAGCGAAAGGTACGTGAAGAAATGATTCTGTCGTGCCAGGTTGTTGAGAGGTTTCAAAGTACTGCCGCCCTCCGATGTAGCCGGGGTGAGGCGGAACCGTACTGGTAAATATCGGGCGAACTTGGCGGATTGGAGGGCGGCCAGCAATGTCGATATGAATGGGCTGAAGATAAAGAGCTTGTGGCGTCGCTGTCACCTGTAGATAGGATGCGTTTTCACCTAGTCCCGCCCGTAAATCATCGATGTGGCCTGGTATCACCCGGAGGTCGAGCACGCCATCCCTGCGTCGATATCCAACACTCGCGCTGTCGGCTTCATCGTCGATTAATAAAACACGCCTTGCGGCAAATTCCGGGTACTTCTGAAGCATGACATTGCCAAGTGTTTGAAGGTTTCGCGTCTCCTTCTTACATACTAGAATTAGCTTCAACCTTTGCTCCCAAGGTTCAAGGGGGTCCGGCATGTGGCGGATATCTTCCACAATGACCCGATGAGCCTGAATTGAGTCACTAAGGTCTGATCGAAGCCTGACTACGGTTTGCTTAGTTAAAGCAACGGTACCCTTCGTTAGCACAATTGCGATGTCGAATCCGCTGTCGAACGCTATCGCCATCGCTCCGACGAATGCTCGCGTTTTGCCACTTTGAATTCGGCCGAGTAGCATCCCCGGACGCTCGTTGCTCGTCCGAGCCGCAAGCAAGTGATCGACAATTCCTTGGCTACAAGCCTCAGTCTCGGCGGATAGTTCCTTTTGCTGAATGTCTCTTAAGACCCGCTTAAATCCTCTAAATATTGGTCCATTAACGTTGGCTGGCATAGAGACATTCGACTCCAAGAATGGAAAGTACCCGCCGCGCATCGGCTGTCCGAAACCGCGAGACAGGCTTATTGAAAAGAATACTCACGAGCCACTTCGGGGCCACCCAGTCGTGCCCCAAAACGACGTGCCACGTTTCAAAGCGATGCGCAGCGAACTGGTCACAGACCATCGCCTTCCGTGCCTTGCGGATGATCTCCGCCGCACTAATCTCCACGGTGGTACCTAGCAGAGTGGCCCTTCCGGGTCGAGAATATTTGCGAGCTTCAATCTCGGGTACGTCATTTGCTCGAAGCCAATGTGAAAGTTGAGATGCACGACCGCCGATTGCGCCATTAGCAATAGACAACTTTGCAGTTCCCAGCTCACGGTCAAGAGGTTCTGCGAGGGCAGGCCAATATCGGGATCCCACGGATACGAATAGTCGATCGGGTTGGACATCGTCCAGAACTCGCTTGAGTTGTTTGTCAACTCGTTTCCGAAAATTTTGATCGGCGTATGCGAGATGTTGGTCGTATCGGGGAATTAGTAGATCGCTTTGAATCAATCCGAACAGTCCTGAGAGAACGCAGGCTTCGGGTGGGTTGTCTGGGGCTTCCCTCATGCGTTTCCGCAGCACACGGAAAGACGGACCGTCATAGCGATCAATTGCCGGCAATAGCCCTGACGACTGCCTCTTTCGTTGACTACAGCCAAGTATGACGAGCGAGGTTGACACGGCAGCCATCATACATGATGTAATAACTTATTCGCGATACTTACATGTGTAAATCCTGAGTGGCGCGAAAACTGACTTCGGAGTTGATTGTGTCTACCGCGCTCACGTAATATCCGAATCGCGTGGAGTCCGTAATCCGACAGCAGGTCGGCTTTTCTTATGGAAGTCTTCAAAGAATTCACGGTAGAAGCGGCGCATCGATTGCCGCAAGCTCCTGCCGGGCACAAATGTGGACGCCTGCACGGTCATTCCTTCCGAATAGCGATTCATGTCGGCGGCCCTATTGATCCCAATCATGGTTGGATAACCGACTTCGGAGATATTAAGGCAGCGTTTGCGCCGCTCCACGCTGTACTTGATCACCAGTATTTGAACGAGGTAGAAGGGCTTGAAAATCCGACGAGCGAAAATCTGTGCCGTTGGATTTGGGATCGGTTACACCAATCGCTTCCGGGTCTTTCGCGAGTGGTAGTTCGGGAGACATGCACGACTGGCTGCATCTATGACGGAGATTTGAAGTCTTAAGGAGGCGCACTCCATGGAGACACCCCAACCTCCGCCACAAAACACGAACGCACAAAAAAAACAGGCGCCTTTATCCACAGATGTAGCTGCACAAATTGCAATTAGAATGAGCGAGTGGGAGATTGCCAAAGATAATCTCCCGGATTTGTTACAGGTTACGCAGCGATCGCTGGAGACGGTCACTCACCTGACTGAGTACGAGGACGACAAGGCAAACCGGATACTCACTGCGATGGCGTTCCTAAGTGCATTTGCCGCCGTGATCTTTGCGGTAGTACCGTCACGTTATCCACTGTCTTTTCCGATTATGCTTCTCCGAACGGGATCTCCACGGGAAGCCTATCTTCTGCTTGCAACGTACGGGGGATTTGTGCTCTACGCATTGACGCTGATATTGGGCGTGGCGTTCGTCCTTTACGGGATGTCACCTCGCTTTAACGTCCCCAAGAGTTGGAAGCCTGACGGAAAAATGGCCGAAAACAAGAAACCTGCCTCTCGTTTGTTTTTCGAGAAAATTGTAGAGGTCTCTCCAACCGCCTGGGCTAATTCCTTTGTGAATGTTGATAAGGACGAACTTCTTTCAACGTATGTGAAGAATTCAGTCCTCGAAACCTATTTGGTGGCCCAGAAGATTGTTCCCAAAGTAAAGTGGTTAAAGCGGGGCGTCGCGTTGTTCCAGGTTTCGACCATCATTCTGGCCTTCGTCATGCCGATGGTTGTTGCTACCCTCGCATTTGTCCCCGAACCATCAGAACACCAGCCGCTGGCGGTGCGACAACACGTTCAACAAATCGTATCTCAGACCGGAGACGGTGCCCGGTCGAATGTACCCCCGACGGGTCAGAAAGCACCTATCGACTCGACGGTGCCGAACAATAAAACACCGCCGCTGAAGACCAAATGAATTATAAACGACTACTCGTGACGGACGCCGATAACACCCTATGGGAAACCGATGAGGTGTTCGCGGCGGCGCAGTTGGACCTCCTTCAAAGGGTGGAGGAGGATTATGGTGTGAGTGTTCCCAATAATGACCGGCTCAAGTTCGTGAGGGAATTTGATCAGGCACTTGCCTCGCGGCACCCGGAAGGCCTGAAATACCCAGTTCACCAACTCGTGCGTTCGATAGTCTCAGCAATTCAAAATGGAGATGCCGAACTCGCAATCAACGACGCGCTGCAACGCGAATCTCCCGATCCCAAAGCAGAAGCAATCGCGAATACATTCGTTGCGCGAGTGCTCAATGTGATCCCGACGCTTAGACTTGGCGTCGCAAAAACTGTGCCGGCGTTAGCTCAAAACCAAATTCGAGTCGTGGTTCTCACCGAAGGGAACGCGGAGCGGTGCGAACGTCTTCTTGATCACCATGGCCTACGCCACAGCGTCTTTGCAGTTCAAGCAGAAAAGAAGACGATCGAAACATATGCTGTATTGCGCTCGCGATACGGCGGTTCAGATCGGCCGGTTATGGTCGGCGACCAGATTGATCGAGACATCGAAATTTCAAAGCTGGCTGGTTATACGACTGTGCATTTTCCGGGCGGCTTCAATCCAGTGTGGACTCTCAATCGCCAGGTGGTCCCCGACTATGCAATTACGAGCTACGATCAAATCGAGCCGATTTTGGGGGTTGCTACAACCGCTGATCCTCGGAAGCGTGCAGCTCGACGAGGTCGGAATTAGAACCAGAGGTAGATTTCTCCAGCGATGCCTCGTTAGAATTGTCCTCGGAGGGATTAGGATTGACTGCCTTCGTCGGCTGCGGCGTCAAGTTAAGCTAGCACGGTAAATCTCGACGACTTCTGGAATTCCCTTGAGCCTTTCTTGCGTCGGGCCACGTAAAGAACAGAAAGATTCAAACTGTGGCCGATTGCCAATGCTTCGATATTCCGCATAGATGTCCTCATAGAAGCGCCGCTCAATCACAACCTCTGTCGTTCGCCAAAACTCTATCGGCTTTTGAAATCAATAGAATAGCTCATTGAAATCGACACCCAACATTGGGATGGCACGGCACAATGTTTCGCATGATTTGGCTCTTGGTGACAACTACAGTCCGTTGTTTCTCAGTTCGCCGCGCCGCTCTCCTAGAGAATCCGGTTCTCCGGCAACAACTGGCAGTGCCGAAACGAAAGCATCCGAGATCGAGACTCGCGTTGGTTCTGGATGGCGCGCAATTCTACATCCAACTTAGGAGATCGGGCCTGGTTTGCATAGCACGTTACATTTTCGGGATCGTTTCGCATACTCGATATGCATTGGCGATTAGTGTTATGGAGGGATTCGAGGCTCCTGCAGTGGGCATAAAAGCTGCATCCAGCACATAAAGTCCCTTAACACTGTGTGACTGACAATTTTGATCGAGGACAGATTTCGCCGGGTTCTTGCCCGCCCTTAAAGCGCCGTGAACGTGGCCGTAACCAGGGTTGGCCTCTCCTTGAGCCTCGTAGCGGCGCAATTCCCCACCAGCGTTCGTAACCGCATCACTGACAGTATCCAGCGCAAGACGGCTCAAATCCTGATCCCACTTATCATGGCGATAGTAAGTCCGGGCTACCGGAACGCCCCAAGGATCTTTAACTTGATCGTCGAGTTCGACCCTGTTTTCGTATTTACTGATTGCCTCTCCCGTAAAGGAAACTGAAACGCCTCCCTGCGAACGAAGTTCGTGTAGATACTCGACTAACTCTTTACCCCAAAGGTTAGTCCGCAACTTCCCGAGGCTGGCCGACTTGATCAAATGTAGCGGCGTTATACATGTATATGGGTCATAAACTGAAAATTTACCTCCTTTTCGGCGCACTCCATTCTTATCCGCATAAGTGTACATTCCTCTCAGTTGCAAACTACCCACAGCAGTTCTCGGCTGGTAGGCCAGTCCCTTGTCCCAAACCGGTTTAGCTTTGAACGTGAAGTGTGCCTCCCCTTTCGTGTGATATGTCAGAAAATGTCCGATCAACTTGTCGGCATCAGGTATCTGGGAGAGAAGAAAAAGTCTAGCCGATTGAATGGTTTGCACGGACACGATAACCCGCGGAGCGGCTAAGAATATTTCACGGCCTCCCGGTTCCGTTACACAGATGACACCCTTGATTTTGCCAGGAGAACCATACTTTCCTCGCTCGAACTCGACTCTTGTAACGTAGTGTGATGCGCGGACCTCACAGCGACCCGTAGATACTGCGCGGCGCAACACGGTGTTTGTTGAATTTGAGCGACAGTTCACTGCGCAACCGAACAGCTGACAGAAGCCGCAAAATGGACATGCGGGCCGACTATCGAAATCTTCTGAGTTAATGGCCCTCGCACCGAAATAAGGCTTTAACCCTGCTGGAGTAAAAACGGAAACTAGAAAATCTGTCGATGCATGCGGTTTGAGCGGAGGCATCGGGTACTGATAGCCCGGCCGCATTCGCTCTTCCGACCTCTGCGCATCTCCAGAAACACACCAGTCCCACTCCGCCTTCTCGAAATATGGGATGAATTCGTCATACGTCCAGGGCCAATCGACCATATCGTCGCTGTTCGGGACATCTTTCATGTACTGTTTCACGGCGAAATCTTCATCCGTACAGCGTGGAAAATTAGCATCCCAGATCATCGTTGAACCACCTACTGCATTCACTTCCCACCAACGTTCGCTCAACACGCGCTTTCCCGTAGGATCGATGTACACCATGGGATCGTTCGTTACGTGAGGGATAAGGTTCTTGTGTCCCCAAAAGTGCAACTCATCAAACGGCAAGAAATCCTCGGCAGTCTTTGCGCGGCCCCTCTCCAGCACCAAGACGTTCCATCCGCGTTTAGTCAGCACGTGCGCAGCCGTGCCCCCGCCCGCCCCGCTACCGACGATAATCGCGTCCCATTGTTCGGCCATGTGTCCTCCGTGTCGGGCATCCGCCACTCCGGGGTTCTTTGAAGTTGGCGTGTTATTCGCGGTCAAGCTTCTGTCTTTGGGTTCCACGGACGACTAGGACCGTTGGGATACCCGTACCAATCCCAGATGGCACCTTTCTGATTTCCACCCCATCGCGGATCAGAGAAGCACCCTTCGATGCAATGACCGCGCAATATCGAGAAAAAATTCTTTTGCCAGTCGGAATTAGGAAATCCCTGTGACGTCCCATTCGAGAGTTCCGTTAGTAGAGTGGTTATCTCATCACGCTTGAGCTCGTCCAGGGGACGGCCGTATTTGGAATTTGATTGCTTTGAGAGCATTTCTAAGCCGTCCCGATAGAGCACTTTCCATTTTCCGATTTCGTAGTACTCAGACTCATCCATAGTTAACAACAGATCGAGGTACTCGGCGGCAGCCGCGTCTGTTGCACCGGGATTTGTGTCGCTTCCAGGTAGGATGGCCTCGAACAATGCCGTAACCTGCTTCTTCTCATCTGGTGTCAGGTAAGGTTCTGACGGTTTTTTGTAGATCCACATTTCGACCTCTCCTTATTTCGACGCCGAAATACCCAGGAGGCCTTCCATTCGTTCAACCATTCCGATGTAGGGTGTTATGTCGGAAGGGCCAGAATGTTCGATTATGTTCAGCACTAGAGAATCGTCGGAATCATTAAAGAAATTTCCTGCTTCCGTATAAAGTTGAAAGTTCTCGCGAACCGCGTGCGCCTTGAACAGATAAACGAAGGCCTCGATCGAACGCTCAAAGTCGATTAGTGCGTACCATCGGTCGTCGGGGTCTCCGTCCTCGATTCTCTTCCAGGCGACGTTCAGAGAACTCCAGTAGGCGCGGGCTTGTTCGTGCTGGTTGATAACCCATTCCCCGTGCTTGGCGTTCATGCCACAAGCAATCGCCACTTCGATCATTGCCTCCTCGGCGCGCAGGTGAACTTGATCGGCAAAATGATCAATTAAGTGGACGAAATAAGCCATCGCGCGTCGAAGACCATCGCTTAGACTTACCGGGTCGGGACTGATCCATCGGCCTTTATCGAGAGGTGGAGCTTTCCCCTCTGTTAGCTTCTGGAGTTCTGCCCCAATCTTCTCCCCGCAAGCGAAAATCCTTTCACCTAACAGGTGCTCATGTTCGAGAAGGGCTTGAAACTGACGGCCACTGTCGACTGCCGAGGCCCCGATCCGCCCCACGAGAGCCGGAGCAAAATCTCGACCCGGCGGGCATTCCTTACGCCTTGCACGCATGCCGGCAATTTCCGCGCCGACCACCTCATTCAAGTTCTCGCCAATAAACAAACACTCTGACGGCTCGACGCCGAGCTTCTCGGCAGCGAATTGATAGATTTCTTTGAATGGCTTGTTAACTTTGGTTCCGAGGGCTGCGGATGCTTGGTGGTTTGTAATAATGTTCTCACGAGGGATGAAACTTCCAACTGTCTTGAACGCACCGGTCTTTTCATCCTGGGAGAGCACAGCTTCAGCCACCATCTTTCTACCTTGTTCGTCGGTAACGTTGTCCGGTAGATTAGTTATCACGCCCAGTTTGACCCCCATGCAGCTTGTGGCTTCAAGCAACGATTCCGTACTAGGGCGGTATGGAACCAGATGCCCGGGAAGATCTACTTCACCTAACGTGTCACGGACGTCGAAGAATATGACTCGAACTTGTTTCGTATTCTCACCCATGCACATCTCCCTTCAGGACTAGAGGCCCCGCGTGGCACGCAACCACCAATCTCCTGAAACCGTCCCCAGATCTCAGCGTCGTACAAAGGTGGTCTATAGCCTTTCTACCCCTTTGGAATTACAAACTGACACCAGCCGACATTTTGAGAAAACAGTTTTTGTAACCGCTTGCGAGTGTCCGCATGAATGCCTTCTTTCGAGTAACGGAACTGACTCAAAGCTTTTGAATCAGGCGAAAACCAAGAAGACCTGGCGATCAGCAGTGGATATAGAGACGACGCTTCCAGCGCCCGTTTGCGTATTCAGTTTCCCGATAGTGGTCCAGCCGAGGCAGTCGCTGTGGAACCGATTCAGCGTTACTTCTCCGCTTTTCGAGATGTAAGTAGCGAAATGCGGATCAGCGCATCCCAAAACGAAAGGTTCAACATTGCTGAGTTCTTGCGCCTCGTGCAGCGACATCCGTGTTCCGACCTCAATCGTCCCTGCAGCCAGGCTATCCAACACATGATCGATATTTACATTTGGCTTCCACGTGTTAGTTTTGAGAAAAAAATTCTCCCCACCGAGTTGGAAAAATGCGAATCGTGTCCAGCCTTTTGCCCATTGATGGGACCATACCGGCGTCATCAGAAGAGGAGGCACCTCGGGATCTGTTGAAACGGCCGTCACAGCCAATGTGTACATTGCAACGTTTCCGTTTTTGCCGTTGTAGCCCAGGAAAACAACCTGCCCAAACTGCGTAAATACTTTAATCGTGGTAAATCCCAAGCTGATCGCCAGCTCATGGTTGCGATAGAACTGATAAGGTCTCGAGAGTCTGAGGTCTCTTTTTATGTTGTATATTTCAAATGTGCCTGTCTCTGCCGTATAAACAGCAACATACGGTTCATTGCCAAGTGCAAATGTGTTGATGATGTTCTTGCCCTTTCCTATTTGAAGCTTTACATCGACGTATTTCAACCAAGGGCTCGCCGCTGTGAACTCGTATACATCAAGGCCATCTTGGGCAGGCCCGTATCCTAGTAAGTAAACCGAAGTATTTACTTTACTTGGCGTCAGGCTCCCATAATCCGATCGAATTCGCGGTTTGGCTACTGCGTTTATCGTAAGTGTGTCAGGCTTATCGCCAGGGACGACTGAATAAATAGCAACAAACCTTTCTTCCCCCGTCATTTCAGTGTCCTCACTTCCTACTCCGACAACTTTGCACGCTCACGTGGATCTTCTACTTTACGACGGTAGAAATGAAATAACAGTCACGAGCTGACAAATTCCCTGCGTGTCGCGAGTGTCCTGTCTTTTACAATTTAGTCCACCACAAGAACCTCCGCGTCAGAGTCTCGCTCGCTAATCACGTGCAAAAATTTCAGAGCTCTCAACAGAGCTATTTATTTATATTTGCAGACCTCGAACAGCAGCCCAAACAGCAATAGAACTATTGACGCTTGTCCAATATCCATATTTCTTATAATAAAAAACGGCGTCCTTTGTTTGGTCCTTCTTGCTGAGTTTGGCATCAATTTGTGGGTCAGACGCATTGCGAATCACAAGCCATTTTGGTACGTTTTCCTTTGCGGCTTCGAGGCTTTCCAGCCGCTGAAAATCCCATGGTACTTTTCCTGTCGGATTGTTCAAATACTCAATGACCATACCGAGGGCCGCGTCGCCCATCTCAACGCCGCATCCATCGCCGCCGAGGTAGTTTGCATTTTTCCCCTTCGAGGTACCAAACTCAAAACCATCCGTTGTCAGGATGGGGAAGTATTTTGAAAAGCTCTTCGGATTTCCATCGAACCAAATAAGAGGAACCCGCTTTACCATTTTGGGATCGAGTTGATCCTTAAACTGCGCGAGTAAGGGAGCAGCAGCGGCGATATGCGATTGCGCGAGCGGGGTTAGTGAGCTGCAGACGTATTTCTTATCATGAAATGGAGCCGGCTTGAATGCTTTGGAAAGTCGAAACTGTGCAGCCCGAGTCACCATAACATCACCCAGAGCCGTACGGGAAAGCGTGGCGCCCGCGGTCCCCGCTGTGATAATAAGCTTTGGACTCGCCTCTTTGATTATTTGCACAAATAGATCTGCGACTGGAACTGTACGATAGCTCTTCTTGTTGTTAATCCAGTCGCGATTCATGTGGAGCTCCGACTTGAAACAAAGGACCCTCAGGTTACGATTTAGTCCATCATTATAGATAGTTGTCATACAGTAGCTGCCAAGCCTATTTGCCTTTCGGGCTGGCGCGACCGACCTGAGATTTGGTTTGTAGTCAGAGTCGAAATTGGATGGTCGGTACGCGTACCAGGGCTTCGTATTTCTCGGTGGCTTGTTTTTACTCCGAACATCGCGATATCCCGGAGTCAGCACGTCACCGAGCGCAAAGCCTTCCGCCACGGTCCACGTAACCACCACGACATCGGCAGCTGGAAGTGGTGATGAGGGTTTTCGATTTCCAAGGTCAACTGGCTTTGGAGCGAGCGACTTGGTGCCTCTCTTGGGCCAAGGCAAAGGCTCCTTCAACGCCTGAATTTCTGGCAATTCGTCGAGCTTGTATGGAGGCTCGTAGTCTATGATCTCTTCGGCCAGCTTGCGCTGCTCCTTCGGTGAACTGTTCATGATTTGTCTCCTCTCGCTCTAGACTTAGATTAGCGGCTCGGCGAATGCGGGGCCGAGACTACTCAAAATTGTTTATATTTTCAAGACAATTATTTTGCAATCTATTGGTAGTTCAGTTGACTACTTCATCTTGCATTAGACCACCAGCTTATGCTCTAATTCCGCCACTTGCGACTCACACAAGTCGGCGCATGACTAGGAGCTGGGATGACCACTCGAGAAAAAATTAACCAGAGAGTGAAAGAAAAAATCCTGAATAGAGTCGAGTCTATAGCCAAGGCGACGGCGGTCAAAAAGTTGCAGGAGCTTGGAAACCGCAATGAAGAGGGGCATTTGGAGGGCGTGTTAGATGCTATCACTTCGCCACAGCTTGAGTCTCTCTCAATACGTAAGCAACCCGATGCTAGACATCTGCGCTCTGTTTTTGAGCAGCCGAACGTCGTTGGTATTGGAATCGCCGAAAAAATTAGCGAGGGGAAAAACCTAGGCAAGCTCTCAGTCACCTTCTACGTCGAGAAAAAGATTCCTTTGAGCGAATTGCCACAGTCTTCCGTAATTCCACCAGAGGTTCCTGCAGCACTTGCTGGGAGCAATGAAGTCCTTACAGACGTGGTCGAACTCGGTAAGCTTGTGCTCAATACTGGAGGCCCTTTTGTGCAAAAGACTCCCGTCCAACCCGGAAACAGCGTAGGACATTTCAAGGCTACAGCAGGTACTGTCGGCGCAATCGTGCGGCGCGGTGGAAAAAAAATGATTCTGAGCAATTCGCATGTGTTGGCCCTCTCCGGTAAGGCAAAAAGAGGTGACGACATTCTTTATCCGGGTAAAGCGGACGGAGGCAAGGTGCCCGGCGACGTTGTCGCGAGGCTCGCCCACGACATAAAGTTTGTAACTGGGGGCCAATTTGTAAACGAAGTTGATTGTGCGCTCGCCGAAATCGATCCCCGAGTTGCACGAGCCATCGACTCGTCTATTCGTGTCTTAGGTGGGCCGAGCGGCGTGACAGTTCCGAAGCGAGGCATGAGAGTGCGGATCTCCGGCAGAACTTCTGGGGTGTCGATTCAAACGGAAATTAAGGACACTCACTTCAGATTTCAGATCCAATATCCTGAGCTGGGGTCTCAGGTCGGATTCAAAAACCAGATTCTCTGTAGACCGCCATATTCGGCGGATGGAGATTCAGGTTCATTAGTCGTTGAAGGAAGTTCGGGCCGAGCAGTGGGATTACATTTTGCTGGAGCCTCGAACGGTAGCGTATTCAACCCCATCAAGAAAGTTCTGAGCAAATTGGGATGCACCTTAGAACTAGCAGGTACGGCGAAGCCAGGAAAAAAAGCCAAGAAAAAAGCCGGGAAAACCTGATAAAATGTACCAGGTGACTTATGAGCAACGAAAAACAGGCCGAACTTGCCAGAAAACAACATTCAGAATCCCTCCGACGCAACGGAGCGCACGCAATCTCTGTCGAACAAGTTCCGATCGGCGGGCGTAGACAGTTTGCGATTGTGGCCTCGTTTCAAAACAAACCAAAGAGGAAGCTGCCGTCATCTTTGAAGGTCAAAACGCGCACCGGTCAAGTCAAGATCCCTCTTGTAGCACGTCAAGAGGAGCAGTTTCACCTTCAATAGAAGTCATAAATACGATGGAGAGATCGCCAGTTCGGACAAGAAAGTCCCGTGCCGTGAGATGCTCCGTCTCTATCCTACCAACTGAAATTGAACTAGCGATTGAAGTGATGCCCGGTCAGGCGGACTGAGTCGTCTATTATACGCGCTCTATTTTCGCTGTCGCGCGATTCAAAAGCTCCAAATTCTGAAGACTAAATACCTGAAAATGATGGGAACAAGAAAAGATGATGCTCAAGCTCCGAATCCGTTGATTGTACAATCCGCATTGATTCTTCACGCATGAACTGGCGGCGGCCACCTTCAGCGAGAATCGAAGAGAAAACGTGAAACTGAACGAATACGATTGGTTCGAGGAATCTCAGGCCCAGAGGACGCAGGACTTAGTCAGAATGTTGGTAAGACTGTACGCGGAAGCCTGTGAGTCAGTGTCACGTTTACCATACGAACTCAAGCGAGTTCACCTTGGCGGCGTGTGGACCGGGAAGCCCTTGTGGGTGGTGAAAGCCTTTTTCCAAGATGCGGTTATTCGACATATTCAGACCAATCTTAGAAGCCTACAGGTCGTATCCTTTCAAGCCCTACTCGCCAACATACCAACACCGTCGGAATTGGCATTGGGGGTGAAGAAAACAGCGCCCGCGGAAGTTGTCAAAAGAGCCGAGCAGGAACGCGAACAATTCGAACACAAGCGAAAACTGATCTCGACCTCTCTCGATGCTGCTGCGTCGGACATTAAGGCGATGGGCGATTTAGTGAAGGAATACAAGTCGCTCTCCACCGCCACGGTTTTTTTTGTCGGCAAACTGATAAGCCGGATTTCGCTTGCCGGGTTACTAACTTGGGTAATCGCACGTTTCTCGAGCCTCTCGCGCTTGCCTTTGATGCAGGGAGTGGCTTTGGCGCTGGTTTGGATCGCCATCTACCATATTCTGGGCTTGCTGGCAGCCCCGTTTCACGACTCGAGTTACAGAAAATATCAGTTTTTTGAGGGATATATTGGGAGCCCGGATGACCGACTGAAGCCAATTTTCCCACCGGTTTCGAGGATTGAAAAGGAATTTTACGAGCAACTAAAGATCACGATGCCGGTCGTTATTTCGTGGGACGATCTTATTCCACCGGTCCACTATGTTGGGATGATCTTTATCGTCCTAGTCTGCTTGTATTTTCTACCGTTGACCCGCGGCGTCCGCAATTGGGCTTCGGTCTTGGCGCTCGTAATCGTAGCGACTCAGCTGCGCAGGCTTGGGTGGTGGTGGAGTCACCTTCAGCAGAGATACGAAGGAAAGAGTCTCGCGAAGTTAATTGCGGCAACGATCCTGCCGAACTAGCCGCAATTCGCAAAGTGCTTAAAGACCGGTAAAACTAAAACTTATCTGAAGTCTTGTGTAGACATCAAATTGCAAGCAGCAAAAAAGGCAAAGTGGTGCGCCCGGAGAGATTCGAACTCCCGCCCTTCTGGTTCGTAGCCAGCAAGAAAAGACGGTCATTACAAATCTATCTCGTTTG
>ODAK010003479.1_pt1 | contig 16283 bp, 8 predicted proteins | sample 1539591 | NCBI WGS metagenome assembly ODAK01 (sample SAMEA3539303, study PRJEB22396) | soil metagenome | biome: tundra; feature: field; material: soil | place: USA | collected 2010-05 | depth 0.15 m
CTCCACCGCCGCCTCCGCCACCGCCTCCCCCACAATCCTCGAGGCCCAACGCATCCCAACCGCCGCATCCGGCATTTCCGTATATGCCCATTGTGAATGGCCCAGTATCGTTAAAAAAGCCGCCAGCCAACGATCCCGGCGATGGGCCACCGTCCATGATTGCGTAGTAGCGGCCTGGCGCCATGCCGTTCGGGTCGCGGCGATTAATTGGGTCTCCCAACACGTAGCTATAACGATTCAGCCGTTGCGGATTACTGATACGACCGCGCACGGGATCCACGGTCTGGAATCGCGCCAGCCGGACCGAGTTCACGCGAGCCTGTGCATAGTGCAACCCCGCGTTGTAGGCTTCTTCGTCTTTGAGATAGGTAGTGAATTTGCGTTCGATGCTCGGATCAGCAGTACCGCCCGTATACCAGGTTTCCCCAAACGGCAAATGCCCCTGATAACTTGCGACGCTGCCGGTATTATCGGTGGTAAGCCGCGTCGTCAGTTGATCTTGATGATGGTAAAGAATAATCGCGGCCGAATCTGCAACCGCAGCCCCCGGCGTCGTGCCCGAGCTATAAGTGTTGGAGGCCCAATCCTCAAACTCACTGATAAGCTGAGAGCCGTCGTAGAGATCGAACGTACGCCCGCCACCCCATACCTTCACTATGCGCATCGAATGCCCGTCGTATGCGTAGGTGGCAATTGTTGAGCCGGTGAGGGATTTCAGCGTAACCTGTCGATTTTCACCATCGTATACATACTGGTATTGGTCGTCCTGTGTCAGATTCCCGCTTGCGTCGTAGTAATAGGAGGTTCCGCCCAGCGAGGTGATGTGGTTTGTGGATGTGCTGATTGTCGGAGAACCTGACGGCCCACTTCCCGCAGTCACAGTCTGCGCTGTCCGGTTTCCGTAACGGTCGTAAGTCCAGGATAATCCCCATGCAGAATAATTCGACGATCCACTAGTGGACGCCGCAGTTAGTCGGTACAGCGAATCGTACGAATAACCCGCCGTGCGACCGGAATCCACATTATCCGTAATACTCGTCACTTGGCCGTCGTTTCCTCCGTTTTGCGTGTAACCATAACTAAGGCTTAGTAGGTTCGCACCGCTGGCGGCGTAGCTGAGAGAGGAAAGCTGCATGCGTTGCGCAGAGTAGCCATAGCTAGCCGTTACACTGTTCCCGTATGTGAAACCAGTGACTTGATTCGCCGTATTGTAGGCGATGCTTGAGGCATAATTTGCGCTTGTCGAATTGTTTTGCATTCCTGTCGGCCTGCCAACAGCATCGTACGTGTTTTTCACCACGCGTCCAGAAGGATAGGTGGTTGTTACGGTACTGTTCGCCAAATTATAAGTATGTCCGGTAGTGTAGGTAACATTGTAAACGACCTTCTGCGTCTGCGTATTCCGGCCAAGCTGGTCATACGTATACGATTCAGACCCTAAGCCGTCTGACATTTGCGTCATTCGGCCATTGTTGTAGGACGAAGAGCTGGTTCCGTATGTGTAAGTCACTGTCGGTGTCGAGGGAACACCGGTGCTACCCACGTTATAACTCATCTGAGTCAGCCGATTCAGAGTAGAATCATAGGAAAAGGTGGTGATCACCCCACGAGCGTCTGTCCGTTGCGTCATCTTCCCGTAGCTATTATAAGCGTAACTCACCGTTCCCGCTTCGGGTGTCGTTTCACTTGTTTTCCGGCCAAGACCATCGAAAACATAAGACCGCGACTGTGAACCCTGTGAAATACCTGTTAAGTTGCCAAGAGGATCGTACGTGTACGTCGTTGTGAGCGTTAGAGAGTTGCTGTTCGACGGATCCGGTTCGTCCGTTTCGGTCTGACGGCCGAGCGCGTCGTTTTTGCCCTTGTGCTGCTTGCCGGATTCATCCGTCATCGTAACCGCGTTGCCGGAATAACTGTAACCGATATAGTTCGACGAAGAAGAGCCGTCGGCGGGAATTATCTTGGTCGCGCGGCCTAGAGCATCGTACTGTGTTTGGGACCAATAGGAGGCGCTCGATCCGGTGTACGGCTGGCTCATCTGCAATACTCGCCCAAGTCCGTCATATTGCGTATCTACCTTCGAGTAGACTGTGCTGCCCGCATCCAAAACTGTGTCACGGATCGAATCACCTAGTCCATCGAAAGTCGTGATCCTCACGATGCTTGTGGAAGACGTAACGGGAGTCGTTGCCGTCTTCGCCGGGCTGGCTGAACTGTCGTCATAACTGGTGGAGATGACTGTGCTATCGGGACGAGTCAGGGATGTCTGGCGGTCCATCACGTCGTAGCTGTAGCTCGTCGTTTGGCTATTTGTGTCGGTGGAACTGGCAACCAAGCCGGTGGAGGAATCATACGTCGAACTCGTCGTTAACGTAGTTCCGGACCCCCTAACGAGACTGTCGGGTTGCGAAAACTGAGTGGTCGAAGAAAAATTGAATTGTTTCTGGATGCAGCAGTCGGCGGTGGCCGTCAGAGTGTTTCCGAGCATGTCATAAGTGTTCGAATGGGTGATCGCACCCGATGGGGTAACCGGATTCGTATACTCTGTTGACGAAGTCAGCAGGCCGCGGTACGCAAAGCCCGTACCGAAATTCGTATCATCGTGGTTCGAAGCGCCGGTTGCGCTCGTCAGAGTCGATCCGTCATAGGTATAGGCACCATTGTAAACTTTCGTCCCTGACGAGCTAGAACCGCTGTAGACAATTTTCGAAGCGGGCAGGCTCAGCATGTGCCTGCTTGTGTAATTTGAACTCGTGACATAAGTGAGGTCAGCTGAGCGAATGAGCGTTCCCGGTGCACCGCTGCCGTAATCGTACTCGCGAATCTCGCTGGCATTTCCGTACGTGGTGTAGTCGGTTTGTACTTCGGACTCCTGACCTGTGTCATTCAGCGTTGTCAGAACTTGTGTGACGTGTGGATTAATCGAGCCGCTATCGTCGCTCCACGTCTTCGCAATCGTCTTTAGGGCGGTCGAACCAATCTGTGTCTGGCTGGGCAACCCATCGTCCCAGTTTCCGGAATCACTGACAAAGGTAGTCGTAGTAGCGACGCTCGCTGGGTCCGTAACTGTAGTCGTGTACGAACCGAACGAAAGCGACCACGTATTCGTGTTCGTCCCGTCGTAATTGCCGAAAGTTGCTGGGGTCGGAGAATCTGTCCAACCGCCACCCGGGGCGGAATTCCAGGAAACCAGGAACTTACCGCGCGCAGTACTGCTGCTGGATTTCAGATCTGCTTCCGTAAGCTGGCCATACCCGTTATAAGAAAAAGCTTGCGAAGTGCTATTCGGATACGTGATCGAAGAAAGTACCTTCACGCTTGAGGGCGCGTTAACGGTGAGCGAACTCGCGAAACTGTAACTCAAAGTAAGGCTGGTATAGCTAAACGTCCACGACCGCGAAGCATTTCCAAATCCTGACTTACTGATGCTCGCGAGCGTGCCATCTGTGTTGTACGAAAAACTAACCGTCCGGCCGACCGTATCCACGATGCTTGAAATCTGCTGACCGGTTCCGCTGTAATTGATCGTGATGTAGTTCCCGTTGGCATCCTTCACCTGCGTGGGCAGGACGTATCCGCCCGAACTGCCTTCCAACGCAAACGTGATCTGAGCGCCATCCTTCATGCGCAGCACGCCCGTCGAATCGTTGAAATCCATATATGTCGAATCGATGCTTTCGTACAAACTATCCGAACTGTTGTAACGAAGATCGTGGATACCGCCGTCTGGAGCGATGTAATAGTAATGGTTGTAGCTATCTGGGCCGGAAAAAACTCCATCTATGCGTCCAAACCCCAATCGCCATCCCGGCGCGGGCCACCCTTGCTCTCCATCAAAATAAATCGTGCTGCCGCTCTTCACCCATACCTTTGAGTTGTAGGTAAGGCTCAGATTGAGATTCAGACCCGCACGACCAATCAACGAGAAAAGTGGCACCGAATAATCCACGTCTTCACTGAACAGATTGATTTTCGCAGCGCAGGCAGCGGGGCTAGCATAAGCGCCCAAAGAGGTCATCCCAGTTGAATTTATGAGCTTCGCCCGGCTGGCATAAGCGCTGGCGTTAAACGTTACTGGCGTCGGCGGTGTGTACGATGCTTCCACCGTAGCCACGGCAAGAAAAACCATAACGAAACAGAGAAGCCAGGGATATAATCTGCGCCGGCCCGATCTTTTCATCGCACACCTCCGGGCGTGTGCTTCACATCCTGAGGTGGAGTTGTCGGAGGCTGCGGCGGCTTATCCGTTTTGGAATCTCCGGATTTTATTGGCGGACCCACGGAAGGAGGGTCTGTCGTCGGCTTCGGCGGTTTGCTGACTGTTGCCACTGACGGAGCCTGCTGCGGCCGCACCTTAACGAGATGGATGGCGCGTAGCGTCCGAAGATACGAAGACTCGTGTTCCACAGGCTGCGTGAACAAAGTCGCGCTGGCTACGCTGGAATGGCTTCTGCTTCGCGGACAGAGCAGCGGAATCTTGCTGCTGCACATACACAACGGTACGGAGGCGCTTGCGCTCGCGGAGTCGCCTTCGTTTCCGGCGTTGTCAACAGCGCTGGCGTAGTAGGTATAAATCGTATTTGGCTCGATGTTGTAGTCGGTGAACGAGTGCGCCGTCGTGCTGCCCAGTCCAGAAACGTCGTAGTGGTTAACACCGGTGCCAAAGTCTGTCGAATCTCCCCAAGTGACATAAATTCCGTCGTTTGCACACTGGCCCGCCGGTGAGGCGGACATATAGTTAGGCACACTCGGCGGATACGTGTCCGGCTCCGCAGTGGTAATCAGCCGTCCACCCGGTCCGTAGACGTAGTCCCGAATGTGTTGTGGGGCGGACTGAGCGGAACACACGGGAAGGAATACAACTGCCACAACCAGCAGAAGGAGAGTACGGGAGCCATGAACCACGAGGCACCTCCTGTGAGATGCACAACTTATTACGCCCTCAGATATTTCATGTCAAGTGTTTTTATTGTGAATAATTTTTCGATGTCTTTTAGTTCTGGTTACTAATGGAGAGAGTTCCTCCGCAAGCGCAGAAACACGCGTCAATCCCTGAGAAATCCTCTAAAAACTTAAACACCGCCCCTTCCCCCAGCCCCTCCTACCAGATGCAAGGAAGGCTGAATGAAATCTGCAAGTGTGCCCAAAGAATTTGTCTCACTTTAAGGGTTCAGCCCAAAAGTTGGGAACAATTTGGGAACAAACACTGCCAAATACCATACAAAACCATGGTGCGTGACATAGGAAAAAGCTAGACGATCCAACTACTTAGCGTTTCTACATTTGCCTGTCACGCAGGAGGTCTAGGGTTCCGTCAAATCTGCAAGTTTTTTTCTGATATCGCATTATGCATAAATGCGCGGCAAAGATAACTAGGAATTATCTATTGCTTCTGAATGGCGACTATCTATGCTGTTGATTTCAAAGGCGGACAAAGTTTTGGCGAGGCCGGTTGAGTAGGCCGGCGGAATTTCACCACCGGCCTCTCGCAGAACCGAGCGTGAGACTCTCGCCTCACTCGGCTCCCATCAGGCAAACATGCCGACCATACGGCTTGTCTGTCGCACGCATCGAGGTCCTCCTGTTTCCAGTTGCTTCGGGCATGCGACCGCCCGACCCGACCCCTTCGCTCCGGCCCCATTACGAGCCTTCATCGCTCCTACGAGTCGGTCCGTCCCAGTGCTCTGCATCGGTACGCTCGCCTCGCGGTTTTGGCCGCTTGGGCTTCTCCCTTCGCATCAGAGCGACTGGTTCCTGCAGTTCCGCGCAACAGCCTGCATCCGCTTCACGCCCCCTCTACGCCGGTCACCGCCCGCTCAGTCATCAGGCACCCAGCAGACTTGTCCCAGGTGAACCATACGCTCCTGGTTTTGACGACGCTTAGGTTCTTAACGACGTGTCTTCAAAGGGTTCACTTTCGTTCGTCTCTCGAATGCTCACCTGCACGAGTTTGTTCTCGCGCTTTTCCTCCAACGCTCACCACCATGGCTCTTTACCACAGCAGCTTGAAGGCGGTTTGAGACCTGCTCCTGAAAGCCGATCCCGAGGGGCCTTCCCTCATCTATCGCGCAGCTTATTCACACGGCTAGTTCATAATGAACTCCTTATCCGTGTGCTTCTGCAGCACACTATGGTCAAAGAACTCATCGGTGCCCGCTACCCTTCGTCTAGCTGATCGTTAAGACCCCTTACGATCTCAGCCCAATTCAAGAATTGCGCACCCAGAGCAAGAGCCCCGGACAAAACCACCATTGCCATTCTTCCCGAGCAGAGCCAAAACCAATAGGACTGCTCCTGCCACCGCAACAGGTTGTCCGTAGAAATCAGAACAAACATCAGCGAAGCTAGCTGGCAAGAAATGCGGGCGTTCCGAACCTTGGCCGGTTGCTCTTCCCCATCTTTTCCGTACCGCACCGCGAATAGACATAGGAATCCGACCAACAAATAACTCGCTGTGTGACCCAACATCACCCACAACGGCAGAAAGACTCGCCACCAGGACCATTGCACCATCCCCGTGAGCTTCAGAATCGCCAACACCAACGACACAAAACCAGACAGATAAAATCCTAGGCCCTGAATCTGGGAGTTGTCACTCACTCCTAGGCTGCCTTCCGCTCGTAGTACTTCAGCAGTCCGCCCAGCCTCTCCCGACACTGTACTGCTCCCTTTCTCTTTCTTGTTCCTTCCGTCTCCACCGGGAACAAGATCCGATTCTCCTTACCCTGGTGGTTGCGCTCCTCATGGTAATGCACCACGTATTGCTGCAACGCTCGCCGCAGCGAAGATTCCCCAAACAGAATCAGCTTCGACAGGCATTCCTCTTTGACTGATCTCACCCAGCGCTCCGCAAATGAGTTCAAATTCGGGCTCCTTGCCGGCAGGCGAATCGCTTCCACGCTCCCCGATTCGATCAGCTCACGAAACGATCGGCAGAACTTTGTATCGCGGTCATGCAGCAGATATTTATACCCCTTCAGAAATCCCCACCCCTGCATGGTCGCGTTTCGCGCCTGTTGCTCCATCCACTCCTCGTCCGGATAGGGCGTCATTCCTCCCAATGTTATCCGCCGACTGTCCAGGTGGATGAAAAACAGGACATAGTAGGTAACCAACCCTTTCAGGGTTAGGACTTCCACCGTGAAGAAATCGGTCCCGACCAGAACTTCCATATGTGAACGGATAAAGTCTTTCCAGCAAATCACTCGCTTGCGCTTGGGCGCGGGGGAAATGGCATGGCGTTGCAGGATGTTGCCCACCGTCTGATTGGAAAGACGGTGTCCGAGATTCTTCACGGCACCCACAATGCGATCGTAACCCCAGCTGGGATTTTCTTTCGCCATTTGCACGACCAAACGTTCGATTTCTTCATCAACTCTTGGCCGACCTGCTCGGCGGCGAGATTTCGATCCGTCAAACTTGTTCGCGATGAGCTTTCGATACCAGCCTAGAATTGTTTCGGGTTGGGCTGCTCCCGCAACTTCCTCCAAGGCCTTTCGCCCCAGCCGATGAGCGAGTTCGGCCAGTGTGGATTTTTCGGCTTCGGAAAGCAGCAGTCGGCCCTTGATCTGACCTTTCAGAATACGGTTTTCCGTCACCAAATACTCGTTACGCAACAGAAGCTCCTGATTGACCATTCCGGTGACGTAGGCCAGCATGCGTGCCCAAAGCATCTCGGATTCCCCCCTGAATCTATACTCTCGTGAAAACGAGATTGTAGAAGCTGTTTCTCAGTCGGAGAAATGCATTCCAGGGGAGCCTGTGGAAAACCGTAAACTACGCTATTTCAACTCGTTCGAGTTTTTTGACCATACGGGTTTTGCGGGGGCGGTAAATTTGTTGATCCGAGCCTTCGCGCAATTGCACGAATCTTGTTGAAGCATGAGTTGCGCGGTTCGGGCGTTCGCCGACTACAGAAAGGTCGATTAAGAAAGGATCAGTGTGAAACTGAAAAGATTGCATGCGACCAAGACGCACCTGAAACGCACAGGTCGGAAGAAATCTCGTTTCCATTGCAATTGCGGCCACGTAGCCATTCTCCACAATAATTCAAGATCCAGATTCGCTTCGTAACGAAACTACGACTGACCTATCGCTACGCTAAAAATCCGGCTTACCCTTATAGACCATAGTTTTTACATTGAATTCAAATCTAGTATCAATTGCAATAAACTGAGTGTCATCTCGGCCTGGCCTGCGGCCCTGAGTCGGCCGGACGTCTAACTTTGTGTTAATTACGAATTTGCCCTTCCCCGGTTGAAACACTGGCTTACCGTCTACAAACTTGGGATACGAAACGTCGCCACCCCCACCGATCCAGCACACACCCGAGGTGGGCTGATTGCCTGGGAGTGCAGTCACTTTGCGGCCAGATACAATCAGTTCGGGCGGCGTCTTGAAAATGCTTCCATCACTAAACCGTACGACAATTCGGTCATCGAAACTCGCGTCAATACACGCGGCGTCTTCTCGTTGATAGTCAACTCGTTGAGGTTTCCCGGGAGCGAACGTGATTGGCGCACCGAGCTGGTCTAGTCTTAGAATTGCATGCCGGATCGCAAGAGAAGACACGACTTGGGCCGTGGGGCCCCAGGTGCCGACACGGTCTTGCGCGTGGAGGTCGCCGATCGCGATTGTCGATGCCCAAGGTGAATCGTGCAAAATCTGATCACAATCCTTCATAGTCCATTGGGTCCAGTCCCTGTCCTTCCACGGAGAGGTATTTGCGCCAGATGCACAGGCTAGTAAGATAGCCATGGCCAGTGTTCCAAACAATGCGCGTGAATTGAAGCTATGCCTAACCGCGTCAATGAGAAGGTGAAAACGAAGGTTCATACTTGGCCTCCCCTTGGAGTTATACGCACGCCGATAAATTCTCGATGGTAAATCATGCTCCTCAGTAACCCGGCTTTCCGCCAGCATCCATCTTGCCAAGATCGAACTCCACTGCGATAAGCTTATTTGGAACCGTTATGCTCTGGTTGGGATTTGTAAACTGCGGACTTTGAAACTGGACGGAGAAGTGTCTTTGCCCTTCCTTGATTTCAGGCACACCATTTTTTGCCCTCGGAAAGATGAGATCAAACGAATAGTCTGTTTTGATGTCGACGCGAATCGGCACCACCCGGTTCCCGTCTTCGGTAGCAATCGAAGCGCTAAAGGTATCCGCATCTGTATGAAAAGAGTTGATAACCCCCTGAAGATATCGCGCCGCGATTCCTTTGGAGAAATCTACGTGAACAAGAATGACGTCGTCATATTTGCGGTTTAGTATTTGTTCGGCTTTGGTGTCAAATGTTGTCCGTTGAGCACCCGTCATATGGTCATACTTCTGGTCGATTTGCAGTTGTCTGACAATGGCTTCTCGGACCGGCAAAGCAGATCGCAGTTGAACCGCATACGCAAGCTGGTCGCCCTGGGGCCCGCCTCCCCTCCAGATATGCGCCCAAGGAGACTCAGCAAGTAAAGCCTCGCATTCGCCTTTCGACCATTCCTTCCAATTCTTGCCCGCCCAGAAGTCACTGGCGTGCACTACGACCACAGCTATCACCAACGCTAAAAGTCCTAAAATGAAACGACGGACCATGTTTACCCCCGCCCTGATTTTGGAGAAAAATTTCATTTCCGAGTGCTCTCCATCTCGCCTCCCCAGTACACTCACAGATCCTACCGTTTTAACGAATCGAAATTGACGCCTCAATTACAATTTGTCAAGAAAAATGGGTTTCCCGCGAAGCACCCTCCAACAACTTGGGTCCCAAGCAACACCGGAGGAAAATAGACGCCAGCGAAGCTAGTCACTCTGAACACAGGCTTCACGGGCGGGGCCAGCACGACGGTAAGAGGGTCGGGGGTAGGAACAGTGGGCGGGGCTGTCATTGCCTTCTGCCCATTGAAATCTCCAGGGGTCGCAATATTTGCCGGGTTGGGCACGGCATCCGGAAAATCAAAACCGTCGAAATAGTCGAAGGCTTTAAGGCAATCGCTGCCACCATCGAAACAGATCTCTACCCAATGGATTACACCGAAACCTGGATTAGGAGCGTCACCAAAGCCGCTGCCTCCTCCACCGCCGGCACTACCTCCGCCACCACCCGAGGGGCCTTTACCTCCGTTGCAAAATGCTGCCATAGCCATCGAGCTGCACTCCGTATCGCCGCAAGCCGCATCCACGGTTGTGATGTGAGCGTCATTACATTCCATATCTGAACGACCGCTTGGATCAATGCGGTTGACGGGATCGTTGCTGGCATACACAAAATGGTTCCACGACTGAGGATTGCCCACGGATCCGTCCAGCGGGTCGGCGGCAGCAAAGCGACCAAGACGATTCACGTAGAAACGCGCGATCGCATAATCGTTGAGAGATTCGGAATCTCGCTCGTAAGTGGTAAACTTCCATTTCTCGCTGCCCGTGTCGTACCAGTTTTCTCCGAACGGTAGATGGCCCATCTGTTCAACTATGGCACCAGTTGAGCTCGTTACGAGTCGGTTTGAGAGTAAATCCTTCTGGTAATAAGTGGCTGTCCCTCCCGCAATCTTCGTAATCTTCGCGCCGCCTAGATAAATGTACTCCGAACTGGGCGAAGTCGCGCTCGCGTTGAGTGCATATTCGGCAATCACCCTATTGCCAGAAAATACGTATGCGGTGGTTGAGCCGCCAGAAGCTCTCCCAACCCGGAGCCCGTTGCCGTCGTAGGTGTAGCTACCCGAGCCCAAAGAACCAGTACTGGATACTGGGCTGCTCGCGGCATCAAATCCGAGCGTGTTCTGACCATCACCCGTCATATTTCCAGCGGAATCGTAGCTGTAACCTGATCCAGTGACCTGGTTTGTCGTGGCGGTGACGGACAAGGAGTTTGACGGCGCGCTCCCAGCTGTTACCGTTTGCGCGGTGCGATTGCCGTATCGATCATACGTCCATGAAAGGCCCCAAGCGGGATATGTCGCCGAGCCGACCGTTCCGCCCGTACTCAGACGTCCGAGGCCATCATATGTGTAAGTCGCCGAACGGCCCGTGTCCATCCCATCTGTCATGCCGGAAATCTGACCGTTATTGGCACCTGCCGCGCCGAATTGATAGGTCACCATGAACTTGGCAGAGGAATCCTTGGTACACGGATCACTCACGGATGTTGTGTCATACTGAAGGCAATGGAGTTGCAGTCGATCTGGGCTATAAGACAAGTTTGCTACCACGCCGTTTCCGTAGGCGAATCCTGTCAGTTCTCCGGCCATGTTATAGCCCAAACCACTCGCATATCGAGTGCCCGAGGAGCAGGTACTGCCTGAGGCGCCAATACCGCATAGACGACCGATGCCGTCGTAGGTCTGTGCCACCGTTGTGGTACCCGATGGATAAGTAATCAGTGTTACCTCTCCAGCAAGGTTGTATCCATAACTCGTCGTATAGGTTGCGCTGCCAATGATTTTAGCAACGCTGGCCGTACGACCTAAGATATCGTACGTATAGGTTTCCGAACCGCTTCCGTCGCTCATCTGCGTCAGTCGCCCGTTGTTGTTTGAGCTTGAACTAGTACCGTAGGTGTAGCCGATCGAGGAAGTTCCCGTAACGCCGGTGCTTCCGACATTGTAGCTCACCGCGGTCATGCGATTCAGCGTGTCATAACTGTAGTTCGTCACCACGCCGCGCGCGTCTGTCGCGCTGGTTACCAAGCTCAGGCCGTTAAAGCTTTGGCTAACCACTCCAGCCTCCGGTATCGTGGAGCCCGTTAATCTAGCGACGGCATCGTAGGTGTAGCTCCGCGATTGCGAGCCTTGCGTAACACCCGTGAGGTGGTTCAAGACATCGTAGGCATAAGTTGTGGACACTGACGATGTCCATGCATCCGGGCCAACACCTCCGGATAGGTTTGGACCGAAGGATGGTATGGAGAACGAAGGTGCAGAGAACAAGCTCGGCTGACTTGTTGACGAACTGGAAGATATGGAATAGTTCGTGGCTGCACCGGCGGTGGTGGCCGTCAGAGTGATACCTGCGCCGGAGGCAATCGCGCTGACCGGCATGGAAGTGGCGGAATTGATGGCGCTCGCGAGCGCGGTGGCGATTGAGCTGGCGGTGCTGGTAGAACCATAAGACACGGAAACGTCATTGCCATCAACGGTGACGGAAATGGTGCCAGTGTCGTATGATGACGATGTTGCGGGTGCCCCGCCGGTCAAAATATCGCCTGATGAGGCGGCAGAGAATGATGGGGTATAGAAGTTGCCGGTGGTGTCCGTTGTCGCAGAGGCCGTCGAGAGGCCGTAGTCGGTTGACGATCCCGATGTTTTTGCTGTCAACGTGACAACGGCACCGGAGGACGTAGCGGTGACGGACGCGCCGGAGTCCGCGTTGATCGCGGTCTTCAAAGCCGAAGCGATGTTTGAACTGTTGCTATATGAAACGTAGTTCACCGTGTCCGTATGGCCGTTCACGGTAATGGAGACGGTTCCCTGATCGTAGTAGTAGGTCCAGTGGTCATTCCAGCGCCATTCGATACAGTTGTCGCCATCATCGTACAGGAAGCAATCGTAGGTCGGATTATTCACGCTGACGACGCCTTCCGTACCGCTGATGGTGACCGTGCCGGAGCCCGCCGTCGCGGCGGCTGCAGCGTGATAGCCTTCGGTTCCGCTGACGGTTCCCGATCCGCTGCCGGCGGCTAACGTAGTGGTTGCGCTGGGCTCATCAACTTCGATAAGACGACCCAGTCCGTCGGAATAAGATTTTCGTTGTTTGCCACTCGGATCGGTGACGGTCACCACGTTTCCGGAATATGAGAGGACACTTTGCGATCCGTCAGGCACTATGGTGGCGATTGGTCGACCGAGGGCGTCGAATTCCGATGTCGTCCAATAAGAGGGTGAACTCGTGTACGGGTTACTAGATCTGTACGCTCGGCCCATCGGGTCGTACTCAGTTTGAGAAATGGCATACACAGTGCTACTAGCGTCCTCGGTCGTTCCCGTGATTGGTCTGCCGAGGCCGTCGTAAGCCACGAGGCTCTTTACGCTGTGCGAGCTGTCGATCGGAGTCGTCGAAGTGACGATGAAGCTGGTGTCGTTATAGCTCGTGGTCAATACGGTGCTGTCGGGACGGGTGACCGAAGTCAGTCGCTTGTACGCGTCATATCCATAGCTGGTAGTTTGGCCGTTCGGATCAACAACAGTAAGAAGCTGTCCAGTGTAGGAATTATTGTACGTGTAGGAGGTAATGAGTTGGGGGCCACCCGAAGGTCCGCTGACGATTGAATTCGGTGCAGACCACTGTGTGGTCGAAGAAAAATTGTATTGCTTTTGCTGTACACCCGCCACTGAAGTAGTCAGCATGTTTCCGAGTGTGTTGTAAGTGTAGTTCGTGGTGATACCGCCGCTGGGAGTGGCCGGGGCCGTGTAGGTCGTAATCGAAGTCAAATTCCCCCGGGAAGTGTGAGACGTTCCGTAATCGGTGTCGTCGTGCTGGTTTGCCCCCGTTACCGACGTTAGTGTGGCGCCATCGTACGCGCGATCTTCCCGGTATTTAATGGTGGAGCTTCCGTCGTAGACGAGCTTTTCGGTGACCAGGAACGGCGCGGAGCTTGTATATGTGAGTTGAGTTATCCGAAGGAGGGATCCGATAGTGCCAGATCCCCAATCGTACTCATTAGTCTGAGTCAAGTTCCCGTTGTCGTCGTAAATGGTTCCAACTTCGGACTGTTGGCCAGAGTCAAGAATCGTTATTTCCGTCGCAGGCGTGCCGTTGGATGCCCAAGTTGTATTGATCGTGCGAAGCAACGTTCCGCCTGAAGCGCTGCCCTTGTAATACTTTTCCTGAGTTTCCTGACCACTGGAATTGAACGTGAAAACTGACTGATTTGAAGCCGAATCGTAGGGCATTTGCGGCGCGCTTACAGTGACGACCCAATTTGAGCCGCTGTGAACGCCCGAGTATTGCCACTGTGTAGTGTTTGTGCCGTCGCTGGTGGTGCGTGTAAAGCCTGTTGGTGTGCCGTAGGTTGGGTCGACGCCATCATTCGTACCGGTGTACGAATACGCGTAGTAGCCTCCCGCAGGCAGAGTGACCTGCGAGATGCGGGCCGTGGTGTAACCGGAGTAGCCGGGCGTGGTTTCATATGTGAAAAGGTATTTGTTGCCGTTTGGGAGATCAATTTCCGTGGGCAGACTGGCGGTGCCTGAGTATTCGATTATGCCGGTGACTGCGAAATTGGTTTTAATATTGAAGGATGCATACTGCACGGTTGTGGTTTCGTAGGTCCCGCTCGGATTGAGCCACTGGATCGTGGTGCTCGAACTCCCCTTGGTTACTTTCAAGGCTGTACGGCCGACCGAGTCTATCCAGTCTGTTTCGGATGAGCTGACAATTACCTTGGAGATGTAATTACCGTTTTGGTCTGTCAATGACGAGCCAGAGACAGTTCCTCCTGTTGGAAGTATTACGGTGCTGGTGCCACCCGTGGAGCTGATAAATATACCGGAGCCGTCGGTGGCGTATCCTGACGCTGACGTGGCATAGCCGCAGCTATTTGTGCCGTAGTAGTAGATGTTGAATGGATGTATTGTGCCATTGGGATCGGTGTAGGCAAAACCGGAATAATATACAGGCGATCCGCATGAGTACGTTGCCATCGCCGCGTAGGCTACGCCCCCCGTGACCCCTGATACGGTCCATCCAAAAACTGGATTGCCGCTTGCATCGACGCTGGTGGTGTACCAGGCGCCGCCAAAACCGTTCCAGATGTAGGAATTATTCGTCATGCTGTAATTGAGAGAGATGCCGCGGCCCGGCGAAGACATGAGGGGGATCGAGAAGTTCACGTTGAAGTTCTCACGATTCACCGCATCAAAGCCCCCGGGCTGGAAGGAGCCAAAGGGCGGGAACCCGAGTTGCGCGTGGGCAGTTGGCGCAACGCAGCAACAGATGGCGAAGAAGAGTGCAAGTTGGCAGATGATCTTCAAGGATTTCACAGAGCACCCCCGGCTGTTACGGGGAAGTCGGAGTCGGAGAGCCCGGTGTTGAGTTTCACGCTAGTGATGGTGATGGTGGCCCAGGGCGTGCCGTTGAAGTTTTTCTGAATTTGGAAGGGATACAGGATGCCGCTGGCCTCTTGGTAATCCGCGAAAAATACTTCCACTGGAATTCGTGGGACCGCGCCCGCGGCTACACGTCTGACGTAGCTGATTTTCCGCGGAAGGAATCTGGTGGAATCAATCCATATGTCGCGGATGGAGAACTCCGCGCGGGATTGGAATGCGGGATTGGAGGCGAACGCGTTCCAAATGCGGATATGGTGCATCGGCTCCCCGTTCACCTGCTCAAGGCCGATGTAGGCGGCCGAGGCGTCGGGGCTCGTCAGGGCCCAGGCGATGAAAGGCAGGGGGAAATCAGGGGTTTGGCTGGACAAGGATAACTCGAGGGAGGCGACCTTAGTTTTTCCGGCTCGGGTTTCAGCGGCCGCGAGACGCGAATAGACCACGACTCGGTGGTCGTTGGTCAGAGTAATGTCTTCTAGGGACTGGTCGATGCCACGCGTAACAATACGGATCTTGCCTTCCGACGTACTGGAGCCTTCGACAAGCGTCACGGTGCCTGTGGCGACGGAGTCGGCGGGCAAGGTTCTGCCCATAGCCGCGAGGGCCTTCTGCAGGACAGCGACTGCTTGCTGATCGCGCGTTGGCGCGACTGGCGTCTGAGTGGCCGATTGAGCAAAAAGGACAACAGGAAGGACTGAAAGGACTGCAACGATTAAAGAACGTCGCATGAATACCTCCAATGCTAGACCGTGTGGCCCGTTATAGAGATGTTCAAGTTCCCTGTCAAGAACTATTTGTGTACTCCTCAAAGAATTACGGTGGAAAATATTGGTGTCATTGGTTAGTGCTCGCAGTCTTACCCATATTTAGTTCGAGTCCGAGGCGTACGGTCGTTGGAGTTTTATTGGAACGGAGAGAACGGGATGGGGGTTCTGCAAGGTGTACCCAAGGAATTTGTCTCACTCTAGGGGTTCAGCCCAAAAGTTGGGTCCAACTTGGGTCCAAGTAGTGCCAAATTAGGTCCAAAACCGAGTACTATGACGCAGCATAAAGCTAGACGGGCCAATAAGATAGAGTTCTTACAACTACCTGTCACGCAGGAGGTCGCGAGTTCGAACCTCGTCGGCCCCGCCAACTAAATCATTGAATCCGTTGACTTTGTTTCTGCGCGTTAATTCCTGTCGTTCGCCAAAATTCCATCGGCCTTTGGAATCAATAGATTAGCTCATTGAAATCCACACCGACATTGC
>ODAK010003480.1_pt1 | contig 16282 bp, 14 predicted proteins | sample 1539591 | NCBI WGS metagenome assembly ODAK01 (sample SAMEA3539303, study PRJEB22396) | soil metagenome | biome: tundra; feature: field; material: soil | place: USA | collected 2010-05 | depth 0.15 m
CCGTGGATCGCCTTCTGGGGCATCCTCGGCCGCGCGATCGGCTCGCATTACCACAACGTCCAGAGCAACCTGCACTACGTCGACATCGCGGCGGTCGTCCTGATCGTGGCGGCGATCATCGTGCTGATCGCTCGCCGCCGCCGGCGCCCGAGGAAGCCCGCGGTCTGAGGCGCCGCGGGCCTCCCTCGAAGGTCGCGCCCGACGGCCCCCGGCTGCCGGTGCGCCAGGCGGTGCTGCTCGGACTCGTCCACGGCCCCGCGGAGCTGGCACCGATCTCCTCCTCGGCCCACACGACCCTGCTCGCCTGGCAGCGCCGCTGGCGCTACGGGGAGCTCGACCCGGCGGCCCGCAAGCGCTTCGAGGTCGCGCTGCACGCCGGCACCGCCGTCGCTGCGCTGATCGTCACGCGCCGCGAGATCGGCGCCCGCCAGCTTGCCGTCGTGGTGCTCGCCTGCGTCCCGCCGGCGATCGCCGGCGCGCTGCTGCAGGGACCGATCGAACGCCGTCTCGGCACGCCGCCGACGATCGCGGCGGGGCTCCTCGGCGGTTCTGTCGCGATGGTGATTGCCGACCTCGTCGGCGACCGCGGGCGCAGCCGCGGCGACGCCGACGCCGCCGACGGGATCGCGCTCGGCATCGCGCAGGCGATCGCGCTGATCCCCGGTGTCTCGCGGAGCGGGGCGACCCGTGCCGCCGCGCGCTGGCGCGGCTTCTCCCCGATCGAGGCCGACGCGCTGTCGAACGCGGTCGGGATGCCGATCACGCTTGGTGCGCTCGCACTCAAGGGCAAGCAGGCGCTCGGCAGCGGACGCGGCGAGTGGGTGCCGCTGAGCGCCGGAGCGCTCGCCGCATTCTCATCGACGTTGGTCAGCGGCTCGCTGACGCGACAGCTCGGACGCAGCCGCTCGCTGCTGCCCTACGCGGCCTACCGCGTCGCGGTCGCCACGGCGGTGATCCGCCGCCTGCGCCAGAATGCGAGCGATGATCGACGCCTACGCCGCGGCCGGCGTTGACAGCGGCGCTGCCGACCGGGGCGTGCGTGCGCTCGTCGACGTCCTGCGCACGATCGACATCGGTCGCCCGTCGCGCTCGGTGCTGGCCGGCGGCCATTACGCCGCCGTGGTCGAGGTCGCGCCGGGCCTCGGGGTCGCGCTGTGCACCGACGGCGTCGGCTCGAAGCTGATCCTCGCGCAGCAGCTCGGGCGCCTGGACAGCGTCGGAATCGACTGCGTCGCGATGAACGTCAACGACATCGTCTGCGTCGGCGCCGAGCCGATCGCGATGCTCGACTACATCGCGGTCGAGCACGTCGACGGCAGCGCGCTCGAACAGATCGCCGTCGGCCTCAAGCGCGGGGCCGAACTCGCCGGGGTGGAGATCCCGGGCGGCGAGCTCGCCGTCGTGCCGGAGCTGATCCGCGGCCACCCCTCCCCCACCGGGTTCGAGCTTTCCGGAACCGCGATCGGCACCGTCGCACTCGAGCGGATCGTCGACGGTGCGCGCTGCGCGCCCGGCGACGCGCTGATCGGCCTGCCGTCCAGCGGCCTGCACTCCAACGGCTACACGCTCGCGCGGCGCATCGCCGAGGGTCACCACGACGATCGCCCGCCGCAGCTCGGCGGCGACACGGTCGGCCAGGCGCTGCTCGAACCGACCGTCATCTACGTGAAGGCGGCACTCGCGCTGCTGCGCGGCGCCACGCCGGTCCACGGCCTGGCGCACATCACCGGCGACGGGGTGCTCAACCTCAAACGGCTGAACGCCGGGGTGGGCTTCGAGATCGACGCTCCGCTGCCGGTCCCGGGCGTCTGCGAGTGGCTCTGCGCCACCGGATCGATCGATGCTGCGCACGCCTACCAGGTGTTCAACATGGGCTGCGGGTTCGTCGTGGTCGTGCCGGCGGCGGCCGCCGAGCAGGCCCTCGGTCTGCTGGCCGAGCATCACCGCGGTGCCGCCGTGATCGGCCGCGTCAGCGACGCCCCGGGGCGCGTCAGCCTGCCGGGCCTCGGCATCACGCTGTAGCGACGAGCCCGGCCGCGAGCCGCCACGCACGCCGACGACCCCCGTCGCGCGGGACGGGCGGAGCGCCGCGACAGCGCCGCGCGGTCCACCGAGGCGCACAATATGGCGATGAGCACCAGGCCCCAGACGAGCGTCGGCGGGCGCTACCGGCTCGAGCGCCAGATCGGCGCCGGCGCCACCGCGAGGGTCTGGCTGGCGTTCGACGTCGTGCTCGAGCGCCGCGTCGCGATCAAGATGCTCGAGGAGCCGCTCGGCGGCGAGAGCGCCCACATCGAGCGCTTCCGCCGCGAGGCGCGCGCGGTGGCGCAACTCCAGCACCCCCACATCGTCACCGTGCTCGATTCCGGCGAGCACGAGGGCATGCCGTTCATCGTGCTCGAATACGTCGATGGCGAGACGCTCAAGGAGCGAATCCGCCGGGTCGGGCGGCTGACCGTCACCGAGGCGGTGGCGTTCACGATCGAGGTCGCGCGCGCGCTCGACGCCGCGCACAGCCGGGGGATCGTGCATCGCGACGTCAAGCCCCAGAACATCCTGCTCGATGCCGAGGGCGGCGCCAAGATCACCGACTTCGGGATCGCGCGCAGCGGGAACGAGGACGGCCTGACGCTCGGCGGGCGGGTGCTGGGCACGACCGACTACGTCTCGCCGGAGCAGGCACTCGGGTATGAGGTCACCGGCCAGTCGGACCTCTACTCGCTCGGCGTGGTGCTCTACGAGTCGCTGACCGGAACGGTGCCGTTCACTGCGGCGAGCCACATCGCCGTCGCGACGATGCACGTACGCGACGAGATCCCGGATGTGCAGTCGCGGCGTCCGGAGGTCTCGGCGGCGCTCGCGGCGGTCGTCGAGCGGGCCACGGCGAAGCACCTCGCGCGCCGCTACGCCGGGGCACGCGAGCTGATCGACGACCTCGAAGAGGCACTGGCGATCGAGACCGCGCGAACCGGCAACGCCGGCAAGGAGGCGACGTTCGTGCTGCGCACGCTGCCAGAGCGCGCGACGCAGCGCGTGCCGTTGCGCGTCCGGCACCCCGTCGCGCTGGCGCTCGCGGTCGCGCTGGCGCTGGCGGCGCTGGCCGTCGCCGCGGTGTTCCTGCTGCGCAGCACCCATGCGGGGACCGGAGCGCTGCCGAATCTCTCGCGCTCACCCGGAGAGGTGGCCGACCGGCTGGCGCAGGTCGCGGCCCATCAGTACAACCCGTTCGGCACGAGCCCGGAGGACCCGAGCACGGTCGGACAGGCGATCGACGGAAACACCGCGACCGTCTGGCAGACCTCGACCTACAACACCGGCCAGCTCGGCAAGTCCGGGGTCGGCTTCTACGTCGACGCATACCCGAGCGTCGCCGCCAACCTGGCGGTGCTCCAGACGCCGAGCCCCGGGTTCGGAGTACAGATCTGGGGCACCGACAGGGTGCGCGGCTACAACTACAGCGCGCTGCCGCGGCCGGGGATCAGCCCCGCCACGCTCGGCTGGACGCGGCTGGCGAGCACCGTCGCCGCGTCGACGACGACGCGGATCGCGCTGGGCGATGTGCGCGAGCGCCGCTACTACCTGCTGTGGATCACCGACCTCGGCCCCGACCCCCGCCACGCCCCGCGCTACGTGCAGATCGCCGAGTTCACGCTCTACTACCGCCCGGCGGCCGGCGCTCAGCGGAGGTAGCGCCGTTCGCGGGCGTGGCGCGCGATCGCGAGGCTGCACAGCTCCTCGATCAGCACGGGATAGGCGACCCCGCCGGCCTCCCACAGCTTCGCGTAGACGCTGGTCGAGGTGAAGCCCGGCATCGTGTTGAGCTCGTTGAGCAGGACCCGGCCGTCCTCGACGAAGAAGTCGGCGCGCGCAAGGCCGCTGCAGCCGGCCCTGACGAAGGCCTCGCTCGCGATCCGCGCGAGCTCGGCGCCAGACTGCTCGCCGATGCGGGCGGGCACGATGAGCGTCATCCCGCCCTCGCCGTATTTCGCGGCGTAGTCGTAGAACTCGGAATGCACGACGATCTCGCCGGGCGGCGACACGCGCGGCAGCTGATCGCCGAGCAGCGAGCATTCGACCTCCAGCCCGTTCGATGCCGCCTCGACGATCGCCAGCGAGTCGTGCGCGAGCGCGCTGTCCAGGGCGCCCGCCAGCTCGCCGGCCGTGCGGACCTTGCTGATGCCGACCGACGATCCGAGGCGCGCGGGCTTGACGAACACCGGCAACCCCAGCGGCGCCAGCTCGTCGAGGATCGTCTCGCGCTGGCTGCGCCAGCGCGGATCGTGGACGGCGCGATGGTCGACCTGCGGCAGCCCCGCGGCACCCATCAGCGCCTTGAAGCGCACCTTGTCCATGCACAGCGCCGCGGAGGCGACGCCGCTGCCGACATAGGGCACATCCAGGCACTCGAGCAGCCCCTGCACCGTGCCGTCCTCGCCGTAGGGGCCGTGCAGCGCGGGAAAGACGACATCGGCGCCGAGCAGTCCGCCCGCCGCAGTCAGCGCCAGCTCGCGGCCGTCGAGGAGCCAACGGCCGCCACGGTCGATCTCGACCGCGACGGCCTCGTGGCCGCCGGCGAGCAGGCCGTCACGCACCGCGGCGGCGGAGGCCAGCGAGACCTCATGCTCGGAGGAGCGTCCGCCGCCGAGCACCGCGACGCGCATCAGGTCGTGCCGGTGGGCCCGCTGGGACCAGTCGGCCCGGTCGCAGTCGGGCCGGTCGGGCCCGTCAGGGTCGGCCCGACGGGCGCGACGTAGCGCTCCACGTTGATGATCACGACCGTCCCCGGCGGCACCGAGGTGTGCGCCGGCGGTTTCTGGGAGAGCACGAGGCCGTCGTAGGCGCGGTTGCGGTCCTTGATCTCGATGACCGGCTGCGGAGTCAGCCCGAGCTTGCCCAGCAGCGCGCTTGCCGCGGCCTCGGTCTGCCCCACCAGGCGCGGCAGCGTCACGTTGGGCGGCGCCTGCGCAACGGTCAGCGTGACCGTCGAGCCCTGCGGAGCCTTGCCCGACGCAGGGTGCTGCTTGAGCACCGTGCCCGGCGGCTGCGTCGACACCAGCTTGGTCGTCGAGACGACGAACCCGTCCTGCTGGAGCAGCAGCGTCGCCGGATCGACGGGCTGGTCGACGACGTTTGGCACCGCGACGTTCGGCGGTCCGGTCGAGATCGTCACCACGACGGTCGAGCCGCGCGGCGCCGTCGAGCCGCCGGCCGGGACGGTCGAGATCACCGCGTTCTTCAGCACCGTCGTCGACACCGCCTTGGCGGGCGAGACCTTGAAGCCCTCCGCGTGCAGCTGCTGGAGCGCCGCCGACTCAGCCAGGTTGAGGACGTTGGGAACCTGGCGGCTCTTCGGCGCGGCGGGGCCCGTCGAGACGTTGATGACGACGGTCGAGCCACGCTTCGCCTGTGCGCCCGCGGTCGGGGACTGCGCCGCGACCGTCCCGGCCTGGCGGCCCGAGCTGATCAGGTGCGGGGCTGGAATGAAACCCTCGGCGCGGAGGTTCGCATCGGCGTCCACCTCCTGCAGCCCGACGACCGGCGGCACGCTGAGCGAGGTGCCCGCCGAGCGGTTCTTGTCGACCAGCACAAAGATCAGCGCGGCGATCGCCGCCGCTGCAACGAACACGCCGAGCAGCGCCCACGGCCACGTCGGGCCGCGGTCGCGCCGGCCCGGCGGCAGCAGGATCGCGCCGGGCGGGATGATCCCGGTCGTATTGGGGTCCCAGTAGGCCGGCGCCGTGCCGTAGGCGCCGGTGACGGGACCGATCGGGCCGATCGCCTGCGTCGTGTAGGTCGCCGGATGCGGCGGGTAGGCGGTGCTGGGGGTGATCACGACCGGCGCCAGCGAGGCCGTGTGCGAGCCGTCCTCCGCGCGCAGGCGTTCGCGCTCGCCCTCGAGCGCCGCGAGGAATTCGTCAGCGTCCGAGAAGCGCGCCTCGGGTCGCTTTGCCAGCGCGCGCATGACGATCGCGTCCAGGTTCGCCGAGACCGTCGGCACGAGCGAGCTGGGCGGGCGCGGCGGCTCCGAGAGGTGCCGCAGCGCGATCGCGACGACCGAGTCCCCCTCGAACGGGACCGTCCCGGTCAGCAACTCGTAGAGCATGATCCCGATCGCGTACAGGTCGCTGCGGGGGCTGACCGTGTGGCCCTGAGCCTGTTCGGGTGACAGGTAGCGGGCGGTGCCCATGATCGAGCCGGTCTGCGTGATCTCCGAGGCGCCCGCGCGCGCGATGCCGAAGTCGGTGACCTTGACGCGTCCCTCCTCGTCGATGATCACGTTGTGCGGCTTGAGGTCGCGGTGGACGACGCCGTGGCGGTGGGCGAAGCGCGCCGCACGCAGAACCTGCTCGGTGAGCTCGATCGCACGCGCCGGCGCCAGCGGCGCCTCCTCGCGCACGATCGAGTCGAGCGATCGCCCGTCGAGGTACTCCATCGCGATGTAGTAGGTCCCGCCCCACTGGCCGCGGTCGTAGACGTTGACGATGTTCGCGTGCGAGAGCGAGGCCGCGCTCGAGGCCTCGCGGCGGAAGCGCTCGACGAACTCCTCGTCCTGCGCGAACCGCTCGTGCAGCAGCTTGACGGCGACGCGGCGGCCGAGCTGGGTGTCCTCAGCGCAGTAGACCTCGGCCATCCCACCGGAGCCGACGCGCGAGATCACGCGGTAGCGCCCGTCGATGACCGTTCCCGCTGCGACCTGGAACCTCATCCGCCACCCCTCAGCAGAACCTCGAGGACAGCCTTGGCGATCGGCGCCGCGATGCTGCCGCCGAAACCGTTCAGCTGGTGCTCGAGCGTCACCGCGATCGCGATCTTAGGGTGATCGACGGGCGCGTAGGCGATGAACCAGACCTGGTTGGCCTGGCACTGGAGCAGCGCGAGGTTGGCGCAGTCCTGGGCCGTGCCGGTCTTCCCGGCGACGCTGATTCCGATTCCGTTGAGCGCGGCCTGGGTTCCGGTGCCATCGTTGACGACGTTCTCCATCATCAGCCCAACCTCCTTTGCGGTGGAGGGCTTCATGACCGTGCTGTAGAGCCGGGGGGCGACCGTCTTGACCGTCTGGCCGTCGGGGTTGACGATCGCCTGGGTCAGGTGGGGAACCATCAGGCGTCCGCCGTTGGCGACGGACGCCGCGACCATCAGCATCTGCAGCGGCGTGACCTCGAGCCCGCCCTCGCCGATGCCGACCCGGCCGAGATCGGCACCGCCGGTGACCGGCAGATAGCCCGGACGGCTGTTGTAGCGGACTCCGCTCTCCGCCACCTCGCCGCTTGGCAGATCGATCGGCGGCGTGTTGTAGAAGCCGAGGCGGTTCATGTAGTTCTGCAGCGTCGGCGCCCCGACGCCCAGCGCGACCTGCGCCCAGACGGTGTTGATCGATTCGGTCAGGGCGGTGCTGAGCGAGACCTTGCCATAGCTTGTGCCGCTGTCGTTGCTGAGCGGCTGGCCGGAGACGACGATCGGGGACTTGCCGCTGAGCACCGAGTTCGGGGTGTAGCGCCCGCTGTCGATCGCGGCGATCGCGGTCACGACCTTGAAGGTCGAGCCGGGCGCGTACTGGGCCTGGGTGACGCGGTTGAGCAGCGGGGTCGTCTTCGTCCGCGCGAGCAGCGCCTTGAAGCCCGCCGCCGTCTTGACCTGGTTGGGGTCATACGACGGACTGTCGGCGAAGACCCTGATCGCGCCCGTGCTCGGCACCAGCGCGATGACCGCGCCGGGGCGTCCGGCGAGGCCGGCGTAGGCGACCTGCTGAGCGCGCGCGTCGAGCGTCGTCACGACCTCGTCGCCGTTGGTGCGCTTGCCCTCGAGCTGGTCGATGATCGAGCTCTGCTGCGCCGGCGAGCCCGCGAGCGAGCTGTTGTAGTAGCTCTCGAGACCGGTGCGGCCGTTGTTGGGGTCGTAGTAACCGAGCGGCGGCGCGAACAGCGGGCCCAGAGGGTACTCGCGCACGTAGATGCCACCCTGCTGGCGGACGGACTCCGCGAGCACGGTCGTCTGGTCGGCGGCGACGATCTGTCCGCGCTGGACGAACTGCTGCTCGAGACCGGGACGCTTGTTGTTCGGGTTTGCGCGCAGGGCGCTGGCGTCGAACACCGTCCAGCGCGAGGTGAAGGCGACCAGCAGCGCGAACATCACCAGCACGACCGAGAACAGGCGGGCGATCGGCTGGTTCACTGGCCGGCGATGCGGTCGAGTTCGAGCTGGCTGACGAGATGGGTGGCAGCCTGCTGCGAGCGAAGCTCGTTGTTGAACAGCCGTCCGCGTTCGAGCGGACTCAACTCCGCCACCGTGATCCCGGAGACGTAGTACTGCGTGTACAGCCGCACGCCTCCCGCGAGCGTGTACGGGAGGCCGTTGTACACGGTCACCTGGCCGTTGGCGTCAGCGCCGATGAAGTAGACCGACTGTGCCGCCAGCAGCCCGCCCGTCGCGATCACGGCAAGGACCGCCAGCACCACGCCGGCCACGGCGACGCGGCGCCAGGCCCGCGAACGTGGGCGCTGCGGGCCGGAGCGCAGCCGCGGCATGCGCGGCGCACGGCGATGGATCCTCGACACCGGCTCCGCGGTATCCGGCGGAGACTCCGCGGCGCTGGCCGCCGCGGCGGCCAGCCTCTCCGGTTCGGTCGGGGGCCCGTCGACGAGCGGCAGCGGCTCCGGCACGCTGCGCAGCTCCTCCGTCGCCGCCGAGTCCTCGACGCCGCCGACCTCCTCGACCCGAAACAGCACGACCGTGACGTTGTCGCGCCCACCCGCGTCCAATGCGGCGGCCACCAATTGCTCTGCCGCCGCCGTGATGTCCGGCGCGCCACGGAGGATCTCCCCGATCGCCCCCTCGCCGACCATCGAGGTCAGCCCGTCGCTGCACAGCAGGTAGACGTCGCCGTCCTCGGCCGCCACGCTGACCGTGTCCACCTCGACGTCGGGCTCCGGTCCGAGCGCGCGGGTGATGATCGACCGCTGCGGGTGCTCCTCCGCCTCCTCCTCCGTCAGCCGTCCCTGGCGCAGCAGCTCCTCGACGAGTGAATGGTCCTCGGTGATGCGCTCCAGGTCGCCGTGGCGCAGGCGGTAGGCGCGGCTGTCGCCGACGTGCGCGAAGGACACCTCGTCGCGGCCGACGTAGGCCGCGGTCAGCGTCGTGCCCATGCCGGCTCGGCGCACATCGCTCTCCGAGAGGGCGTGGATCTCGGCGTTGGCCTTGCGCACCGCGAGCGCGAGGCGCTGCTCGGCCGCATCGCCGTCCCGGCCGGGAAGCTCGTCGGCGAAATGCGTCACCGCCAACTGCGAGGCGACCTCCCCCGCCTGGGCGCCGCCCATGCCGTCGGCGACGACGAACACCGGCGCGCGCTCGAGATGGGAGTCCTCGTTGGTTGCGCGCTGGTGCCCGGTATCGGTTCGGGCAACGTGTTCGGCGACGCGGATCATCACCCCTCCTCGTAGGTGAACTCGCTGTCGCCGATCCGAACGCGGTCGCCGCTGTGCAACGGCGCCGGACCCCGCAGCAGCTCCTCGTTGAGGTAGGTGCCGTTCGTCGAGCCGAGATCCTCGAGCACCACGACCCCGGCCTGAAGGATCAGCTGCGCGTGACGCGAGGACGCGAATGGGTCCTCGAGGCGGATCTCGGCGGCGTCTCCTCGGCCGAGCACGGCGCCCTCGCCGATGTCGTAGATCATGCCCGCCGCGTGCCCCGGAGCGCGCTCGACGACAAGCCGCGCGTCGCGCGCGGTGTGGAGCGGCGCGGTGGCAGAGTGAAAACCGGTTGCTCCCTCCGGGACCGCCACCACCCGTCCCGCGCGCAGGTCGCGCATCGCGCTGCGCGCGACCCACAGCAGGAAGACGTAGAGCACGGCGAGGAAGCCGAACTTCAGCGCGACCGAGATCGGCGCCAGGTTGGTCATGCGCGCGGCAGCCTCGGGTTCACGCGCTCAGTGCACCTCGAAGATCAGCTCGACCGCGCCCACTTCGATCACGTCGCCGTCCTGCAGGCGCGTCGGCACACCCAGCGGGCGGCCGTTGAGCCTGACCCCGTTTGTCGAACCGAGGTCCGTGATCGTCCAGCCGTCCCGATCGGGGAGGATCTGCGCGTGGCGGCGCGAGACCTCGTGCGCGGCGATCACGATGTCGGCGTCGGGGCTGCGCCCGATCACCGATCCCGCCGGGCCGATCGGGATGCGCTGCCCGTCGACGTCGATCGATGCCTGCGGGAGGATCTCGGCGACCACGGCCTGCGACGGCGCTCCGGGCGGTGGCGGCGGGCCGCGGCGCGCCGCCACCGGGGCCGGTGCGTTGACCAGGCTGGCCTCGATGCCGCACTCGCCGAGCGACAGGCGGCGGTCGGTGCGCAGCTCGATCTGCGGGCGCGACGGCAGCGCGAGGCGCTCCGACCGCGCGTGCTCGAGCAGGTGGGTGGCGAGCTCCTCGATCAGGCTGTCCTCGATCGCCGCGAAATGGCGCCGGTCGGCCGGTGAGAGCCAGACGACGTAATGGTTGGCGACGACGGTGCTGGACAACGAGTTCTGGCGGTGGCGATCCATCTCCCGCACGAGACGGCGGGCCAGCTCGACCGGCGTGATCTCGCTGCGGAACACGCGTCCGAACGCACCCTCGACGAGGTCGGCGATCTTTGTCTCGAGGGTACGGAGAACGCTCATCGGTGCAGGCCTGTCGCCCCGCGCACGGGGCGCGGGCAATGCCATGCTACGCGACGTTCGTCGATTGATGGGGGCGGTCGCGACGGCCGGCGGTGGCGAAGGCGAGCACGGCGGCCAGCGCGCCGACGGCCAGAGGAAACGGCGCGCGCGGCGCGCCAAGGCGCGCGGCAACCAGCGCGCCGACGAGGATCAGCGATCCTGCCCACGCCAGCGCAGCGACCGCGCGCAGCTCGCGGCTGTGCCCGCGGACCAGCCACGGCAACAGCACCGCTGCGAACGCCCAGACCGCGGCGGTGACCAGACGGCCGTCGGACCACAGCGGTGCCAGCGCGTGATGGAACGCGCCCGTCAGCGACGCCTGCCAGCTGGCACGGGGCTTCACGCCCGTCGCGACGCCGAGCAGCAGGCGACGGCCGCTCAGCGTCTCGGCGATCGCCAGCCACCAGTAGCAGAGCGCGCCCAGCGCGGCCCGCGACGCCGCTCGCCCGCCCAGGCGCCCGGCGAGAACGGGCGCGCAGGCGGCGATGCCGAGCACCCCCAGCGCGGGGCCGAGCGCGGGCAGCGACCACAGCCACGGCCGCGAGGGCAGCAGGACCGGCACCGGCGCGAGCGCGACGCAGAGCACGAGCGCGCTGCCCGGCTGACCGCTCGCGCCGAGCCAACCGACCGCGGCCAACGCGACCAGCAGCCAGCCGACACTCGAGGACACCATGACCAGCGCCGCGGCCCCGGCACCGGCGAAGACGCCGGCGGCCAGGCTGTGAGGGCCGAGCACGGTGGTCAGCGCCACGCCGCTGAGCGTGCCGGCGGCGGCCGCGCCGAGCAGTGCCCGCGCGCGCGGGGTGAGCACCATCGGGATCGACCGGGCACGGCGCGATCCGCGCCGGCGCGTGATCAGGCTTCGCCTGGCCGGGCGCGCGGAACGCGCCTCGTCGAGCGCGCCGCGAAGTTGCGCGAGCGTGCCGCGGCTCCCCGGAGAGGGGGCGAGCGCACGATCGATCGCCGCGCACAGCGCCCCCGGCAGGTCCGGTCGCACGCGCGCGAGCGGCGGGACCTGAGCCCCGAGTCGCAGCGCCGTCGCGGCGACGGTCTCTGCCCGCAGCGGGTTCGCGCCGGCCAGCCCCTCGTACAGGGTCAGTGCCAGCGAGTAGAGGTCCGCCTGCGGGCCGACGGTCCGCCCATCGGCCTGCTCGGGCGCCATGTACTCGACCGTGCCGATCACGTCGCCGGTCCCGGTCAGCGGGTGCTCGTCGGCGAGCCGCGCGATGCCGAAGTCGGTCAGCTTTGCGGGCGCGCCATCGACCGATTGGTGCGCGGGCACGATCACGTTCTGCGGTTTGACGTCGCGATGCACGACGCCGCGCTCGTGGGCGTGCTCGAGGGCGTCGGCGAGCACCGAGCCGATCGCCAGCAGGGCGCGATCGGCGATCCCGCCGCCGCGATAGAGCGCAGCGAGCGAGCTGCCCTCGACCAGTTCCGACACCAGGTAGTGCGCGCCCGCGTCGTCGCCGGTGTCATACAGCGCGACGATCGCCGGGTGGTCGAGCCGCGCGGCGGCGCGGCCCTCTCGTTCGATCCGCAGACGCTCCTGCGGATCGTCGCCTCCGCGCGGGATCCGCTTGACGGCGACACGCCGCCGTCGCTCCTGGTCACGCGCGATCCAGACCGTCCCGTGACCGCCCGATCCGATCTGCTCGAGCAGCCGGTAGCGGCCGAGCACGAGGTCGCTTTGCGGGTAGGGGCGGGCGCTCCGCCCGGGGGCGGCCCGCGGGCGCGGAAGCGTCGTCACAGCCGCGCGTTCGCCGGGTCGGCGATCATTCCTGCACGCAGGTCCGCGATGATGTGAAACTTGCAGTTTGCGCGCCGCGCTGGCGCGTGAGATAAGAACCGTCTCGTAAACGTCCCGCAAGGAACCAACTTGTCGTTCTTCGACGAGGGTGACGACCCCCGTACAGCGATCCGCTCGCCCCAACCGCAGCCGCGCCGGCCGCCGGATCGTTCACGCCGTTCGTCGACCGACGATCGCACCCTGTTGCTGCGCCGTGCCGCCGCGGCGGGCATCGTCCTCGTCGTCCTGATCGCGCTCGTCCTCGGCATCAAGGCGCTGCTCAACCACCAGGCGGTGCAGGGGCTGAAGGACTACAACAGCAAGGTCGCAGGCCTCGCCGGCACAGGGCAGGGCGAGCAGACGCTGGTCCGCACCCCGTTCTTTCAAGCGATCGACGGTGCCTTCAACTCGGCGAACCCGAGCCAGGTGGCGATCACGATCCAGGGGGAGGTGCACCAGGAGCAGCTCTACTACCAGCAGGCGCAGGGCTGGAGCGTCCCGGCGCAGATGGTCGGCGCGCAGCGCCAGTTCGTGCAAACGCTCGGCCTGCGCTACGAGGCGCTGCAGGCGATCGCCGCCGAGATGACCAGCGCGCTCGGTTCCACCAGCGGCTCCACCAGCGACCAGGGCACCGCGATCAAGGAGATCGCCGGGAACATGGAGTTGCTGCTCGCCTCCGACGTGATCTACACCGAGCGCGTTGCGCCGCTGATCACGCAGGCGCTCAACCAGGCGGGAATCACCGGCCAGACGGTCGCCTCCAGCACCTTCCTGCCCGACATCAGCTGGCTCAACCCACAAACCGTCGCCGAGCGGATCCTCGGCTTCGTCCCGACATCCCTGGGCGGCGGAACCCTCGCCCCCGGCCAGTCCAACGGGCATGAGCTGGTCGGCGTCTCGGTCCAGGGGACGAGCGGCGACACGCCGCTGCAGAGCGGGACGAGCACGATCAACCGCTACCCCTACACCTCGGCCGGGGTCACCTTCGTGCTGACCGTCAAGAACTCGGGCAACGGCGTCGTGCACGACGTGCAGACGGAGATCTACTTCCACAAGACGGGCTTGGACACCAGCTGTCTGAAGAGCACGAGCCAGATCCCGGTGACCCAGCCCGGACAGAGCTACACCTCCTCGATCGTCTTCGCGCCGTCGTCGTGCACGAACCTCAGCGCCTTCTTCAACCAGGCGCTGGAGATGACAGCCGAGGTGGTCCCGGTGCGGGGAGAGACCGACACAGCCAACAACGTCCAGCAGTACCTGGTCGAGTTCACGCACTAGCGACGCACCAGCTAGCGTTCCCCAGGTGCTCGCCACACAGATCTCGACGACCGAGCTGATCGCAATCGCAGCGGCGGCGGTTGCGGTGCTCGCGCTCGGCGCCGCGGTCGCACTGGCGATCGCCCTGCGGCGGCTGCGGCGCGCACAGCGTTTGGTGCTCGGCGACCACGGCGAGCGGGACCTCGTCGCGCACGCCGTCGATCTGCACGAGGCGTTCGGGGCGCTGCGCGAGTATCTCGAGGACGTCGGCCAGCGACTCGACGGGCGCCTGTCGACCGCCGAGCGGCGGCTCGACGGCGCCGTGACGCACCGCGCGCTGGTGCGCTACGACGCCTACAACGAGATGTCGGGGCACCAGTCGCTCTCGATCGCGCTGCTCGACGCGAACCGATCGGGAATCGTGCTGTCCTCGATCCACCACCGCGACAGCGCGCGCCTGTACGCCAAGCAGGTCAACGCCGGCGCGCCCGAGCAGCTGCTCTCACCGGAAGAGGAAGAGGCGCTGCGGCTCGCCCTCAGCCAGGAGGGGTAAGGTGCGAATCGGCTACCTGGGTCCTGAAGGCACCTTCAGCCATCAGGCCGTGCTCGACGCGAACGTGGCCGAGGGCGCGCAGGCGGTCGCCCTGGCGACGCTCTACGACACGGTGATGGCCGTCCAGGACGGTGGCGTCGAGGCGGCGCTCGTGCCGATCGAGAACTCGCTCGAGGGATCCGTCGACGTGATCCTCGACACGCTCGCCACCGACGCGCCCGACGTCGCGATCGTCGGCGAGACGGTTGCCGAGATCCGCAACTGCCTGATCGCGGCTGCGCCACTCGAGCTCTCGGCGATCGAGACGATCTATTCGCACCCGCAGGCCAACGCGCAGTGCGCACACTTCCTGCGCACGCGACTGGGCGGCGCAAAGGTGATCGCCACCAGCTCGACGGCCGATGCGGTGCGCAGCGTGACCGCGAATCCCGCGGCTCCCCACGGCGCCCTCGGCAACCGCCTCGCGGCATCGCTCTACGGCGGGCGGATCCTGCTTGCGGACGTCGACGACCATGCCGGCAACCAGACTCGTTTCGTCTGGCTCGCGCCGAGCGCAGAGCGAGAGACGATCCGCGCACGGGTCGGAGGCGACGGCGCCGCGAAGACCTCGATCGTCTTCTGGGGCGCCGGTGACGGCTCCGCAGGCTGGCTGGTGCGCTGTCTCGCAGAGCTCTCCGAGCGGGGTGTCAGCCTGACCCGGATCGAGTCGCGGCCCCGGCGTATCGGGCTCGGGCACTACATGTTCTTCGCCGACTTCGAGGGAGCGACCGACGATCCGACCGTCGCGGCGGCCGTCGAGGGCCTGCGCGACCACTGCCAGGAGGTGCGCGTGCTCGGCTCATACCGGCCAAGCTGAGGACGTCGCGGTACGCGCAGCGACGCGCCGGACACGCCTCCCGCACGCTCCGCGCGGCGCGGTCGCTACACTCGCGCCTGCGAGATGGCAGCAGCCGCAGTACTCCCACCACCACGGTCCGCGTCGCCCGGCGAGCACCGGCGACGCGGGCTCGACGGTGGCCGGGTGCTCGTCCTCAACGCGACCTTCGAACCGATCAACGTGTGCACGGTCCGGCGGGCGATCGTGCTGCTGCTGAAGGCGCGCGCCGAGGTCCTCGAGCACGGCAGCGTGACGCTGCACTCAGAGCGGGCGGCGTTCGCGCGACCGTTCGTCATCCGTCTGACCACCTACGTGCGGGTGCCGCGCGACGCGCATCGCCGCAAGATCACCCGCCGCGCCGTCTTTGCCCGCGATGGCTGGATGTGCCAGTACTGCGGGGCGCGAGCCAACCTGACCGTCGACCACGTGATCCCGCGTTCGAAGGGCGGCCCGTCGAGCTGGGACAACATCGTCGCGTCGTGCGCGCCATGCAACCGCCGCAAGGGCGATCGCACTCCGGCCCAGGCAAACATGCATCCCACCCAGGCGCCGCGCCAGCCGCGTGCGGAGATCTTCATCCACGTCTCGAGCCCGACGATCCCGCAGGCCTGGCGCGCGTACCTGCCCGCCGCGGCGTAGCGGGCGGATCGCCAGCTCGGCTGCGCCCTGCACGGCGCGACGGCGCTCGACGCGGGGGGCGCGGGGGGCGCGGGCTCCGGTTAAGACACGGAGGGCGCCCCCGGGGGCGCCCTCCGCTTTACAACGCGTGCTGGACAGAGCCGCACGGGCGCGCTGCCGCGCACTCGCCGCGAAGACGAGCGCTGGCGTGCCGGGGGGACAAGATCCGGCGGCCCGTACGACGGTGGTCCGGGTTGGATTCCGCTAGGCGGGTCCAGCCAACTGCTCCGACCTAACGGCCGGCCACCTCCAGAGTCCCGCAAGTACTGTCAGCCAATTGAGGACCACCTCCTTTCTCTGGTTCCAGCAGAGTAGCGAACCAGGATGACGGTGGCTACTCGACGGCGCCTTCTTCATCGACGTGGCCGTTGGGCTCGCCCGGCGCGATGGTTTCCGCGATGGCGTCCGGGTCATCGTCGGACTCGGCGACGAGGGCAACCG
>ODAK010003481.1_pt1 | contig 16276 bp, 20 predicted proteins | sample 1539591 | NCBI WGS metagenome assembly ODAK01 (sample SAMEA3539303, study PRJEB22396) | soil metagenome | biome: tundra; feature: field; material: soil | place: USA | collected 2010-05 | depth 0.15 m
TCGCCCCACAGCTCGAGCATCACGTGCGTGCAACCCGCTTCGCGGTAGGACTCGATCGCCGCAACGCAGTCCGCCGGCGTACCGGCGATCGGCTGGCAGCGATCGAGGATCGCGTCGCTGACCGCGGCGGCCGCCGCGCGGCGCCCGCCGTGCTCCATCGCCTCAGCGATCGGGCGTATCTCTTCCTGCGTCAGGCCGGCCAGCTCGAGCAGCACGTCCGCCGAGCCCTGGATGTTCTGCACCTTGTTGGCGAGGTACATGCCGGCGATCTCGCGGGCGCCCTCGCGACCCTTCGCACGGTCCTCGTCGATCGAGGCGACGATCGTGCAGCCAAGGTCGATCTCCGCCGGATCGCGCCCCGTGTTCGCGGCGCCGCGCGCCATGTTCGCGTGGCTGTAGCGCACGAAGTCGGGAGTCGTGATCGAGGCGGTCAGCAGGCCGTCGGCCTCCTCGCCCGCGTACTGCTGCATCCGGGGGCCGGTGCCGGCGATGTAGATCGGCACCGAGCCGCGCGGCGAGTCGGCGTCATCGGCGAGTCCCGGCACGTGCGCGCTGAAGGCCGGGCCGTCGTAGTCGAACTGCTCGCCCTCGAGCACGCCACGGACGATTCGCAGCGAGTCGCGGGTCGGGTTGAGCGGCTTGGTGTCCTCGGCTCCGATCTCCTTCATGAAGATCCGCGACGCGCCGAAGCCGAGCCGGAAACGCTCGGGTCCGGCCGCCTCCTGCATCACGCGGGCGTCCATCGCCACCTCGATCGGATGGCGAGTGAACGGCGAGATGATCCCCCAGCCGATCGTCAGGCGTTCGGTCTCACGCGCGATCAGCGGCGAGATCGCGGTCGCCGATCGGGCTTCCATCGAATGCTTGCGCCACCACGGATAGGCCTCGGCCAGCCAGATCGTGTCGAAGCCGTGCCGATCGAGGGCGCGCGCGTGACCGAGAATCTCCGCCACGGGCTCCATCGTCAGCTGCATCACGCCAATCCGAAACGGCACACCCGGCACGCAGCACTCCCTCTCGTGGCCAATACGGCGCCGAGCTGGGCCGCGACTGGGCGCCCGGGTCGGTGTTTGGATATTTGATCACATCTATGGTTGGGCGGCGCGGCGCTTAGGCATCGGGATCGCGAGCAGCGGGATGAACCGGTGTGCCAGCGGCCCGATCGCCAGCGCGTAGAGCACCGTTCCAACGCCCACGGTCCCCCCGAGCAGCCAGCCGGCGGCGAGTGCCGAGAGCTCGATCGCGGTTCGCACGACGCGAATCGAGTGGCCACGCGCCGCCCAGCCGGTCATCAGCCCGTCGCGCGGGCCGGGTCCGAGGCCTGCGCCGATGTAGGCGCCGGTCGCGACGCCGTTGAGGAAGACCCCGCCGAGCAGAACCGCCACGCGTGTGACGAGGCCGTGCGGCGCGGGCACGGCGGCGAGCACCAGGTCGATCACGGCCCCGACGACCAAGACGTTGCAGACGGTGCCGATCCCGGGGCGCTGGCGAAACGGTATCCACAGCAGCAGCACCGCCACCCCGACGATGATCGCCCACGTCCCGACGCCCAGCCCGATGCGGCGCGAGAGCCCCTGGTGCAGGACGTCCCAGGGATCCAGTCCGAGCCCGGCGAGCAGCAGCATCGAGTCACTGACCCCGTAGAGGATCAGGCCGAGGAAGAGCTGCACCAGGCGCCGCAGGCGAGGTTCGGGCACGCCGCGACGTTTGCAGATCGACGCGCTCGAGGCGCGCCGCGCAGCGCGGCACGCTTCGCGGGCGGGCGTCGGCGCAGGCGCACACCCGAGCGCGGGCCGGCGCGGGTTCTCAGCGGAGAGGGAGGGATTCGAACCCTCGGACGAGGTTTCCCCCGTCACGCGATTTCCAGTCGCGCCCGTTCAACCGCTCCGGCACCTCTCCTGGAGCGAGCGCGTCGAAGGCTACGCGACGCGGTAATCTCTCGCGCGCAGCCGTCGGTGCCGCAGCGAGAAGAAGGAGCAACGTGCTCGCCGTCAGCAGGGCCCTCTCGGAGACGTTTGGACTGATCGCCACCTTCGGCGGCATCGGCGTGGTCGTCAACGTGATCCTCGTCTACGTCGCGATCCAGGTTCGCGGCGAGCACCAGCAGAACGAGGAGTACCGCGCCGAGCGCCAGCAGCGCTTCGGCTCCTAGTCGGTCCCCTCGGGTTCGGGTGGTGCACCCCGTTCGGCGCAGCTCCGTTCGGGGGGCAGGCAGGCATGCGCCGACCCGGCAAAGATTCAGATCAGCTCCACAGCGTCGCCGACTCGCACCGCCCCCGGCACGACCACGTCGCCGTAGACGCCGCAGGCCAGCGGCTCGGTCGTCGCGGCCCCGGCACGGTAGCTGCCGAGCGCCTCGAGCGTCTCGAGGTCGCTCACGCCGCTGTCGGGGTCGAGCTTCGTGACCAGGCAGCGGCCGACGTGCCCATGCAGCATCACCACCGCCTCGCCGATCCGCAGTGGGCGCCCGAGCCAGCCGTCCTCCTCGTGCGCGCCGGCGCCATCGATCTCGAACAGCATGCGAAAGCGCCGTGCGTCGATCGCCCCTGGTGCCCGTGCGGCCTGCGCGACGCGCTCGATGCTCGCGGAGGAGATCAGCGACACGGGAGCGCTCTTGCCGCGATCCACCGCGCCCCATTCGCTGACGCTCTCCACGAGGCGGACCGCTGCGCCGACGTGTTCGGAGAGCGCGTCCGACCATGGCCCGGCCAGCTCGAGCGCGGCGACGGTGCTCGAGAAGAAGCGCACGGCGAGCCGGCCTCCGGCCTGCAGCGGCGCCGTCACGCTCGCGCCGTCGGGGAATCGCAACGAGAGCGTGCGTTCGGCGTCCGAATAGTCGGCGAGCACCGCCTGCAGGGAGCCGAGCCGCTTGCCGTTCACCATCCGTCCGTCGGCGTCGATCACGAAGAAGCGGCGATCCTCCCGCACGCCGAACGGGCCGAGTTCGACCTCGTCGCGACCGATCACCCGCAAACCCTTCACCGGCGCGAGGAGGATCGCGACGACGTGCGCGCTCAGCCCGATAGCGGCTTCACCGCATAGATCGTCGCGATCGCCGCCGACGCCTCGTCGGTACCGCCGGCGACGATTATCTGACCGTCCGACGCCACAGCGGCGGTGTCGTCGAGCGCCTGCGGCAGAATGCCCGCCAGGCGCACGCCGCCGCTTGTCGGGTTGATCGCGTAGATCGCCCGGGCGCGCTGCCCCGCCGCGTTGGCGCCGCCGATTGCGTAAATCAGCCCGCCCACGGCGGCGGCGCTCTCGCGGTCGCGCGCGCGCGGGAGCGTTGTGAAGGCGCTCACCGCGTTGGTCGCGGGGTCGAAGCGATAGACGGTGGCGCTGGGGATCCCGCCTGTCGAGCCGCCGATGATGTAGACCTGACCGCCCGACGCGGCGGCGGTCGCGTAGCGCAGGGTCACTGGCAGGTTCGCCACCGTTTGCGCGGCCGCCCCAGGCGTGTAGGCCACGATCGTGTTCAGCTCCGACGTCCCGGTGTAGCCGCCGATCACGTAAGCGGTGTTGCCGACCGTGGCCACCGCCGCGTCGGCCGTCGCGGCTGGCAGGCTGCCGGCAACCGTGAAGCTCGTGCCGCTGAGCTCATAGATCGTCGAGCTGGCGCCGCCGAACAGGTACACGTTCGGGCCGAGCGTCGCCGCGACCGCCGACCCCTCCGGACTCGGCAGCGTCCCGGCGGAGGTGACCGTCGCGGACTGGAAGTTCTGGACCGTGGCGGTTGGGCTTCCGGTGGCGTCGAAGCCGCCGAGGAAGAGTGCGCCGCCGGTGCCGAACGGGACCGCCGCGACGCGTGACGCCGGTGCGCCGAGCGACCCGAGCGTGGAGACCGAGACGCTGCGGGCCGTGCTCGGGATCGTCGGGCCGGTGGGGCCGGTGGGTCCGGCCTTGCGAGACGGGCTCGACTGCTTGGCGTCGAGGCCGAACGGCAGGTGCACGTGCAGCGAGACCACCACCACCACGGCGACCGCCACCACCGCGGCCAGGAACACCCCGACACCAGCGACTCGCCCGCGCAGCCGTCGCTCGCGTGGCGCGCGCCGGGCAGGTTGCTGTCGTGCTCGAGCCATCTCAGGTTCGATGTCGCTCATGCCGCGAGCCGCCCGCGCGGCCCGCCGGAACACTCCGGAGGGCGTTAAGCGACCCTTTCGGGAGAGGCTCCACCGAGGACCGGGCTGCCGATCATCTTGATTCTCCGATGCGGCACAGTATCCCGGCGGCCGGATCGGAGCATCCTGGCGCGCCGTGCACTGGACGGCAGGGGTCGCGTTGGCGCTAGCCTGGACGGATCTGCGGGCGCTACACCAACACCGCCGAACCCGACGCGCTCGAGCGGCGCTTCGGCGTGAGCATCCCGTTTCGCGAGGGATCGCGCCGCTACAACGTGGCTCCGACGCAGACGATCATCGCGATCGTTCGAGGTGAGGACGGCACTCCCGAGGCGCGCGCGATGCGTTGGGGCTTGATCCCGCCGTGGGCGAAGGACGCCAAGATCGCCTACAAGATGATCAACGCGCGGGCCGAGACGGCCGACCAGAAGGGCTCCTACAAGCGTCTGCTCGCCACCGCCGACCGTCGCGCGCTGATCCTCGCCGACGGGTTCTACGAGTGGCTTCGCCCCGAGGACCGAAAGCTTCCGCGCGTACCGTTTCGCTTCACGCTCGCCGACGGCGAGCCGTTCGCCTTCGCGGGTCTGTGGACGCCGAGCACGCTCGACGGCGAGCCGGTCGAGTCCGCGACGATCCTGACCACGGCCGCCAATGCGCTCGTGGCCGCCGTCCACGACCGCATGCCGGTGATCCTCGCCGGCCCCGACGGCGAGCGCGCCTGGCTCTCGCCCGAGCTCGACGCGCCGGCGGCACAGGCGCTGTGCGTCCCGTTCCCCGCGGAGCTGATGGGCGTCTCGCCGGCCAACCCGCTCGTCAACAAGGTCGGCGCCGGCGCGGTGGAGGGTCCGGAACTGCTCGCCGCCCCCGGCTAGGAAGCCGTCTCGACACGCTCCGCGCCCGGCCGGCCGCGCATTGCCTCCGCGCGCGCGCTCACGCCGCCTGCGCCCACGCCAGCCGTCTCGTCACCGTTCGCGGTTTGCTGTTCCGCCAGCCAGTGCGCGACGGCCGCCCAACTCGCGCTATCGGGGAAGACGTGGCTTCGGTGCGCCCCGGCCTCGCCCGGGATCTCGATCAGCTCGACGTTCGCGCCGCGCGCCGTCGCGGCCTGGGCGTAGTTGCGGCTGCGGCGCACCGAGACCGTCGAGTCGTCGGTTCCGTGCACCAGCAGCACGGGAATCGCCAGCGGCGCGAGCGCCAGCGGGTCGCCAACCGCGTAGCGCTCGGGCAGATCGTCGGGTCCCCCGCCCATCAGTGCGCCGACGGCGCCGCCGGGGGCCTCGCCGTAGCTCTGTGCGAGGTCGTTCACACCGGCCGCCGACACGGCGGCGACGGGCTCGACCCGCGGGGCCGCTCCGAGGGCGCCGTCGGGCAGGCGACCTCTGCTCGCCGCCCACAGCGCGAGATGGCCACCCGCCGAATGGCCGTAGAAGGTGACGCGGCCGAGATCCAGCGGCGCCGTCACGCCGGCGAGGTGGTCGATCGCCGCGGCGACGTCGACGAAGGTCAGCGGCCAGCCGCCGTCCTGGCCGCGCCCGAGCCGGCGGTACTCGATGTTCCAGACCGCATAGCCCCGGCGCACGAGGTCGCGCGCGAGGGCGCGCATGACGCGCTTCGAGAACCCGGCCTTCCACGCGCCGCCATGGACCGTGACGACGACCGGGTGCGGTCCCGGGCCGCCGGGAAGATGCAGCTCGGCCCGCTGGCAGCGGTGATCGAAGCCGTAGCGGTGGGAGCGTCCGGGTGTCAGGAAATCGAGCAGTAGCCGCTTTCTGGGCATCGGCTGCGGATACGCTCAGAGCGCATCCCACGGATCATCGTCGGCGCCGGCCGACTGTTCGATCCGTTCGAGGACCTCGTCGGTCCGACGATCCTGGACCATCGCGGCGAGCCCCTCGGCGATCGTCGGCGCCCAGACGCGGCGCACCGGCGGATGCTCGCCGTCCTCGCCCGGGAGCTCGGACCAGTCCACCGCGACCAGCGCGCCCGCGGGAGCGGTCGCCTCCACCGGGGCGGCCGGCCCGGAGGCGTAGAGGGTCAGTTGGGCCCGCCAACCGTTGGGACACAGCTCACCCATCACGGCGCGGGCGCGGACCTCATGGCTGTGCGGTCGATGTCGTCCGCGCCAGCGGCGTAGCTCGCGCAGCAGCAGCAGACCCGCGAGCAGGAGCAGCACCGCGCCGACGAGCACGAGCTCCAGTTGCGCGACAACCGCGAGACTGCGGCTCGCCGCCGACGCTCCCGATCTGATTGCGGCCAACACGGCCCGCTCAACGGTACACGTACGGCGGACGGTTTTGGGGCCCCTTTTTCCCGCTCGGAACGCCGGTTGGCGGGACGCGGGAGGTGCGCGCTACGCTGGTCGCGATGCGCATCGCGATCGCGCTGTTCGAGGATGCCGAGGAGCTCGACTGGGGCGGACCATGGGAGGTGCTCGCGGCGTGGGCGCGCCATTGGCCCGACGACGGCGTCGAGGTTCTGACCGTCGCCGAGACACTCGATCCGCTGCGCTGCGCGAAGGGGTTGCGCGTGCTTGCGGACTGCACCTGGGAGCAGCTCGGTCACCTCGACGTGCTGGTCTATCCGGGCGGCGTCGGCACGCGCCCCCAGCTCGGTCAGGAACATGTGCGCGAGCGGATGCGCTCGCTGTTCGCCGCCGGCACGCTGATGACGAGCGTCTGCACCGGGGCGCTCGTCTTCGCCGACGCCGGCCTTCTGGACGGCCGCCCCGCGACCACCCACTGGGGTTCGCTGGAGCTGCTCGCGACGCTCGGGCAGGGGATCGAGGTTCGGCGCGATGCGCGTTTCGTCGACGACGGCGAGATCGTCACGGCGGCGGGCGTGTCGGCCGGCATCGACATGGCGCTGCATCTGGTCGCGCGACTGCACTCGCCGCTGCGCGCGGTCGAGCTGCGGCGCTACATCCAGTACGACCCCGAACCGCCGGTCTAGCGGCGCGGGCCGGTGGCCCGCGCCGAGGGGCGCTGCGGCGCTGCGGGTGACGCGTTCGCGCCCGCGCTACGTCGCGCGGTCTCGCGCGGCTGAGCTCGCGTTCGCGCTACGTTGCCCGGTCGCGCGCCCGGTAGGCGAAGTACGCGCGCGGCGACTCGTCGCTGGGCGGGGCCCCGTCGTCATCGCTGCTCTCCAGCAATTCAAAATCCCCGGCGAGCGTGTCGGCGATCGCCGTCAGCGCGACGGCGAGCTCGCCGATCCGCTCGTGGTGGAGAGCCGAACGGCCGTCCGGCAGCTGCTCGCGGATGCGCACGTGCCAGATCGCCTGTCCGTCGCCGAGCCACTCGACCTCCTGAACGATCGTTGCTCCCGGCACCTCGCGCTCCCACGGCGGCGCGTCGGCGAGCCGTCGCAGCTGGCCGAGCGTGTTGACGTCGAACACGAACATGCCGCCGTCGCGCAGATGCGCGCGCGCCCGCTCGAACAGCCGGCGCCAACCGTCGAAGGTGACCACGTGATTGAGCGTGTCGAACACGCAGATCACGATGTCGAAGCGCTCGTGCAGCTCGAACGCGGTCATATCGGCCACCAGCAGGCGCGCCTGCGGCACCTTCAGCGCCGCCGCCGCCAGCATCCGCGGCGAGCGGTCTATCCCGACCAACGAGCGCAGGCTCCGCAGACCGGCGAGAATCGACCCGCTGCCACACCCGAGCTCGAGCAGCGAGTCGCTCGCGGGCAGGTGGCGTGCACGGTAGCCAAGCACGCGGGCGGCATTCGCCAGCGGGTCATCCATCAGGGCGTCGTAGTAGCGCCCGAAGTGCTCGTAGGTGGACACTCGGTGATTTTCGGCCAAACCGCCCCGCCGCTGCCGGGCGGACGCTCGCGACGCTTGCGCCGTTGCAGACCTCGCGCCGACGTCCGGTCGCTGCTACCGTATGTCGATCAGGTCGGGCATTCACCCGACGTACGCAGTGCCCGCGGTCGTAGCCCTTGCTTTCAGCAATCTCCACGTTCGCAGCACGCGACCAGTGGAGGTAAGTACCAGCATGGCTACAGGAACCGTCAAGTGGTTCAGTGACGACAAGGGCTTCGGGTTCATCACGCCCGACGATCAGTCCAAGGATCTGTTCGCCCATCATTCGGCGATCGTCGGCGACGGATATCGCTCGCTGACCGAGGGCGCCAAGGTGTCCTATGACGCCGAGGCCGGGGACAAAGGTCCCAAGGCCGTCAACATCCAGGTGATCTGAGGATCTGAGGAGTCGCTTCGTCGCTGCGCGACGAAGCGAACCGACTTGGTGAAACGCCCGCTCCTTTCGGAGCGGGCGTTTCAGTTTCAGCGCCGCTTGCGGCGCTCAGAGGTTGAGCCGCTGGAGCACCGTGTGGTTGAGGCTGTTGCTGAGCGCTCGTGCGCGGTTTTCACGCAGGCCGTTCAGCTGGAGCGTGAGCACGCCGTGCCGCTCGCCGCCGGCGGGCCGGTCCGACGCCACATCGACGGCCGCGACGAGCTCGTTACTGATCGTGTTGAACGACGCCGGGTCGCCATCAGAGTAGATCTGACCGCTGTACACCACGGCTGGGATTCTTCGGCAACGGTTCAGAGAAATCCGTGACGGCTTGATTGGTAGGCTGGCGCGAATCGGCGGCCGCGCGCGGCCCGGGTCGACAGTCCAGCCAACGTAAGGTCAGCGTGAACCAACTCCCGGATGTCGACGATTGCCTGGCCGCGGCCCGCACACTCGAGGGGCGCATCCACCGCACCCCGATGTTCTCGTCGCGAAGCCTCGGCGAGCTTGTTGGCCGCCAGACGCACCTCAAGGCGGAGCTGTTCCAGCGCACGGGGTCGTTCAAACTGCGCGGCGCGATCAACCGCGTCGCGGCGCTGACCGACGAGGAGCGCGCGCGCGGCGCCGTCACGGTGTCGGCCGGCAACCAGGCTCAAGCCGCGGCGCTCGCCTGCGCGGAGGCCGGAGTGGACCTCGTCGTCTTCATGTGGCGCACGGCCAGCGCGGTCAAGATCGCGGCGACCCGGGGCTACGGCGCATCGGTCGACCTTGAGGCGGACGACGGGGTCGAGGCCTTCGCCCGCATGCGCAGCTTCGCCGAACAGACGGGCCGCGTCGTGCTGCATCCCTACGACGACCCACGTGTGATCGCCGGTCAGGGGACGGTCGGTCTCGAGATCTGCGCCGAGCTTCCCTCTCCGGGGGCGGTGATCGTGCCGGCCAGCGGCGGCGGCCTGGTGTCCGGCGTCGCGATCGCCGTCAAGGGTCTGGCGCCGGGCGCGCGGATCGTCGCGGTCCAGCCCGAGGCGAGCGGCACGTTGCGCGCCTCGCGGCCACCGCAGCGCGTGGCGGCCGCGACGCCGCGCCCGCCCGCCGGCGCGACGGTCGCCGATGCCCTGACCGCGCCGGCGATCGGCGAGCTGTGCCTGCGCGTCTGCGCGGAGCATGTCGACGAGGTCGTGCATGTCAGCGAGGAGGAGATCCGCGTCGGTCTGCGCTACATCTACGGGCGAGCCAAGCTCGCGTGCGAGGCGGGGGCCGCGGTGGGCGTCGCGGCGCTGCTCGCCGGCAAGATCTCGGACCTCGGAATCGGCCCGGTCGTGGCCGTCGTCTCCGGCGGCAACATCACACCGCAGGCCGCCGCGGCGATCCTGCACGCGGACTGACCGGCGAGCCGCGGCGGCGTCAGCGCTGCCTGGCAGCGACCTCGGGCAGCGGCCGCTGCGCTGGATTTGCTGCCCTCGATCAGTTGGGAGCGCAGGGTCCGGCCGAGGAGTTGTCATGCTTCGGCCATGACGCAAAGAGAGATCCGCTCCTGGTTGATGGACATGGACGGCGTGCTCGTCCGCGAGGACCAGGCGATCCCGGGCGCCGACCGCTTCCTCGCACGCCTGCGTGAGCGGGGGACCCCGTTCCTGGTGCTGACCAACAACTCGATCTACACGCGACGGGACCTCGCTGCCAGGCTCCAGTTGAGCGGTCTCGACGTCCCCGAGGAGGCGATCTGGACCTCCGCGCTTGCCACCGCACGGTTCCTCAAAGGCCAGCGGCCCGAAGGATCGGCATTCGTGATCGGCGAGGCGGGACTAACCACGGCGCTGCACGAAGCCGGCTACACGCTGACCGAGCGCGCCCCCGACTACGTCGTGCTCGGTGAGACGCGCACCTACTCGTTCGAGCGCATCACCCGCGCCATCCGCCTGATTGCCGGCGGCGCGCGTTTCATCGCGACCAACCCCGACGCCACCGGTCCGAGCACCGACGGGCCGATGCCTGCGACAGGCTCGGTGGCGGCTCTGATCAGCCCAGCAACCGGCGTCGAGCCGTACTTCATCGGCAAGCCCAACCCACTGATGATGCGTTCGGCGCTGAACGCGATCGACGCGCACTCCGAGACCGCCGCGATGATCGGCGACCGCATGGACACGGACATCGTTTCCGGCCTCGAAGCGGGCATGGAGACGATCCTCGTCCTGACCGGAATCACATCTCGCGAGGATGCCGAGACGCACCCCTACCGCGCCTCCCGGATCGTCGACTCGGTGGCTGACCTGCTCGACGAGCTCGACTGACGAGATCGTGCGCGACGCTCCGCCACAGCTGACCGAGCGCTTTCTGGCGGCCTTCGCGCTGGCCGCTGAGCGTCATCCGGGTCGGCGCCTGGGCACGGAGATCCCCTACATGGCGCACCTGCTCGTCGTCACAGGTCTGGTGCTCGAGGACGGCGGCGGCGAGAACGAGGCGATCGCGGCGCTGCTGCACGACAGCGTCGAGGACGGTGGGGGCCGGCCGCTGCTCGATCGGATCCAGCGCGAGTTCGGGGAACGTGTCGCCGTGATCGTCGCCGCGTGTTCCGACACGATCGACGTCGACGACCCAAGGCCGTGGCGGCAGCGCAAGGCGATCTACCTCGCGCACCTGCCGAGCGTGAACGACGACGGCGTGCTGCGCGTGGTGCTGGCAGACAAGGTCCACAACGCGCGCTCGATCGTGCGCTTCTACCGCGACGAGGGCCACGCTCTGTGGGACCGTTTCACCAACAAGACCGCCGACGATCAGCTCTGGTACTACGGTGAGCTGCTTCGCTTCTTCAGCGCGCGCCGGGCGGGTCCGCTCGTCGAGGATCTCCGGCGGGCCGTCTCTGAGCTGCGGGACCTCGTGATCGCCGACCCGGATGAGGCGCGCTCGGCGGCCCTGGCGTCAGGTTTCGCTCGACCTTCGGCGCGTGCCGGCTGATAGTCGCTCGGCATGGTCTTCCCGCCGCCCGCTCGCCATCTGCTGCGCGCCAAGGACCTGGCGGACGCCCGGTACTTCGAGCCACTGGAGGTGGGTAATCTGGCTCGCGCCGCCGGTCTCTCGCGCGCCCATTTCAGCCGCGAGTTCCGCCGCGCCTTCGGAGAGTCGCCGCACGCCTACCTGCTGACCCGCCGCCTCGAACGCGCCGCAGCTCTGCTGCGGCGCACCGATCACTCGGTCGCCGACGTCTGCCTCCCCGTGGGTCTGCAGAGCGTCGGCTCGTTCGCCGATGATGGATGCCGAGACGGCCGAGCAGGTGCGCGGCCTGATGGCCACGGGCTTTGCCGGAACGGTGTTCCTCACGACCGACGGCTGCCGCGCCTCCTACGCGGAGCTCAAGGGCCACGGCGTCGAATTTGTCGAGCAGCCCGAGGAGCGCCCGTACGGGATCGACTCGGCGTTCCGTGACCCCTCGGGCAACAGCATTCGCCTGACTCAGGTTCGGGAGCTCCGGGCGGACTGAGCCCGATACGGTGGCCGGCGCGGCGCGGCTGAGGAGCCGCGCCCCAGCGCCCGCCGGCGCTCAGCTCTGCTTCGCGGTGAGCGCGATGATCGGGATCACGCGCTCGGTGTTCTGCTGGGACTCGGCGAACTGCGGCATGCGCTCGGCCTGCGTTTCGTAGAGGCGCTCGCGCTCGGGGCCGGTGACCTCGTCCGCGGTGACATCGACCATCGCGTCTCCGACCTCGATGTGGAGCTCTGGGTTTACCTTGAGGTTGTGGTACCAGGCGGGGTTGTTCGGCGCTCCTGCCTTGGACGCGAAGATGACGTAGCGCCCACCGTCGCCAAATACGCGACCGGCGTCGTGTAGTGAATGCCCGATTTCGCGCCGTCCGTGTGGAGCAGCAGCAGCGGCACTCCCTCGAACGGTCCGCCGACGCGTCCGCCGTTGGTACGGAACTCCTCGATGATCCGGGTATTGAAGTCCGCTTCGCTCATGGCCTATCTCCTTGGGTAACCGCTGGCCGGGCGAACGTAGCCGGTTTCACAACGCCGATGGATCCTCCGGCAGGGAGATGCGAAGCGCGAACGGCATCGCCGTAATCGTGCGCGGTACGGAGCTGAACGCGGCCTCCTGCCGGCGAGCAGGCGCCCCACTTTCTGCAGCAACTCCCAGGCGATCGAGGGATTGGAGCTTCACGATCGGGCGAAACGCCGACGAGCTGAGAGCCCAGCACGTCAGGTCCGTCTCGGCCGTGACCGTCGCCGTGCGCTGCGAGTCGGCGACCAACACAGGCTCGCCGAAGCAGTCGCCCGCACGGTCCCCGAGCGCGAAGCTGCCTGCCCTTCCCAGCTTGACGATGGGTAGAGTGCGCAGCCGGTGGAGGCGAACGTCGTCGGGGTCGGCCGGTTGTCGCGGTGGTGGCTTGCACGATTGCGCCGTGTTCTTGGCCTGTGGCCTTGGCTTCCACTGCCGCTCGGCGTCGCGTATCTGCTTGTCATCGCGACCAAGTTCAGCCAACTCGTAGCCGCGACCTAGATCTCCGAAGCGCTGTCGCGCCGTCGCGAGCACGGCGGGCAAGTCCAGGCGCCGCGCGTCGCGTGCTGCATCTTTTGGCCTCCTCAGCCGTGCTTCTGTCCGCGACCTACGTCTTCAGCTCCAACCCGACAGACATCACCTCCAGCCGCTACCTCGTTGGCTGCTGGAGAATCAGGACACGACGAGCACAGGCGCGACCTACATTCTCTACAACCAGGTCGCTCGGATTGCCGCCCGCGAACACGTCGACGTCGGCTACGCCGACTACTGGGACGCGGCGCCGCTCACGTGGTCGACGCACTTCCGCCTCAAGGTGTACCCGGTGACGGCCTGCATCAACAACGCCGTTTTCACCGACTGCCGGTTCTACCTGCACATGATCACAAGCTGGTACACGCCCCGGCCCGGGGAGCGGACGTTCCTCATCATCGACTCGGCGAAGCCCGAGCCGGTCATCACGACGCCCTTCGGCACCCCGAGCGCTGAGTACCAGGTTGGAGCGATGACGATGCTCGTCTACCCGTACGACATCGCGCAGAAGATTGCTCCCTGACAGGGCGGTCGCTCGATCGGTTGGGTTCGCGACGCGCGGCCGTCCGGAGCTCCGGACGCTCGCTGCGAGACGCGGCGCTTTCAGCTGTCTGCGAGCTGTTGCGTGATGGTGGTGGCGGGGGCGGGGCGGCCGAGCAGGTATCCCTGTCCGAGCTGGCATCCCATCGCGGTGAGGCTGTCGAGTTGGTCCTCACTCTCGATGCCCTCGGCGACGGTTTGCAGGCCGAGGCCGCTTGTCATGGCGAGTATGCCTTTGACGAGGCTGGCCGCGCGCGGGTCGGTGCTCATGGCGTCGACAAACGCCCGGTCGATCTTGACGACGTCGATGGGGAAACGGGTCAGGTAGCCGAGCGCGGAGTAGCCGGTGCCGAAGTCATCGAGGGCGAAGCGGACGCCGAGTGCTCGTAGGCCGTCCATGATCCGGTGATGATTCTCGCCGTCGCGCAGCAAGGTGCGCTCGGTGATCTCCAAGGTGAGCGCCGAGGGCGACATACCTAGATCGTCGAGCGTAGATGACACGACGTCGACGAAATTGGCGGTCCCCATCTGAACGGGTGCGACATTCACGGCCACGGTGAGGTCGCGCTCGGGCCACCGGCACCTCCAGGTGAGAAGGTCGGAGCAGGCCTGGCGTAGCACCCACTCCCCCAAGGCGACGACCGCGCCGGATTTCTCGGCGGCGGGAATGAACTCACTGGGGGGTATAGGTCCGAGGTCGGGATGCGTCCAGCGCAGCAATGCCTCAACACCCGTCAGCTGCCCGGTGTTCAGTCGCATGATTGGCTGATAGGCGAGGTGGAGCTCGCCACGCTTGTGCGCGCCCGCGATGTCGCTGCGCACTCGCAGCCGGTTGTCGGCGCGCGCCCGTCGCGTTGGGTCGACCTGTGCGCTTGCCTGTTGCGCGCCGGCTTTTCCGCGGTGCAGGCCGGCCAGCGCGGCGTCGATCAGTTCGGCGGGCTCAACCGCTGAGCTTGCGCAGGCCACGCCGATCGTCGCGGCGATGGGCTGGTCTCGGCCCTCAATAGCGACGGGATCGCCGATTACCGTTTGGCGCAGGCGCTCAGCCACGACCAGCGCGTCGGCTTCGTCACGAGCTGACTCGCAAAGCACGAGGAACTCGTCGCCGGCAAGACGACAGACGGCGTCGCTACCGCGCAGCGCCGCGGTCAGACGCTGCCCGACCGACACGAGCACCTGGTCGCCGCCAGCGTGACCGAACGCCTCGTTGATCAGTCGAAAGCCGTCGAGGCCGAGCGCGAGGACCGACGCGCATCCGCCGCTGCGCCCGGCGTGCGTGACAGACTGCGCGACCAGCTCAGCGAACAGAACACGGTCAGGCAGGCCGGTCAAGGGATCACGCAGCAGCGGCGCCGAGTGAATGCGGCGCAGCTCGATCAAGTCCGCGGCCATGCTTGCCAGATCGCCGAGGATCCGCAGGTCACGCTCACTCCAGTGACGCGGGCGTCCGTCGATCGCGCAGAACGAGCCCAAGACGTTGCCGTCGCGCATTCGCAACGGCATCCCCGCGTAGGCGACCACACCAAGGTCGCGAATCGCCAAATTATCGGACACCAGGGGATCGGACCGGGCATCGTCGATCACAAGCGCCTCATCGCTGTTGACGACGTGCTGACAGAAGGAGTGCGACAGCGGTGTCTCGCGGAACGATGCCCACGGCTCGGGGAGCCCAACCTGACCCGCAAAGAACTGCCGATCCTCGTCGACAAGCGACACGAGCGACACAGCCACGCCCAGCAGCTCGACGGCGAGCCGATTCAACCGCGCGAACGCCTCGTCAGGCTCGCCCTCTAGCAGCCCGCTATCGCGCAGCGCGGCCAAGCGCTCGCCGTCAAAGACCGCAGCCGACTCCCTCTGCGCGGGCCCGGTCGGGGCCTCCGAGGGCTCGCGTCCGGCAACTGCGCGTTCCGCGACCACACCGCCAGAATCGGCTCGAGCCGTCATACGTCGACCATCGGCGCCACAGCACTCAACCTGGAACTCCGCCCGCCCACGTCATACGTCGGCCTAGCCACGTGAGCGCCCACGTGACACGTATTTCCGGTGCGGATCCTGACCCGCTCGCACCGTCCGCAGGCGCCGTCTAGTCGTGCCCGGTCAACCACGACCAAAGCTCCCGATCGAATCGGGTGCCGTCACAAGATCCGGGCGCACGAGCGCCGCCGCCATTTTCCCATCGTGTGGGTCCAAGGTCCATATCGGCGGCAACGCTGCCTATCTGCGGATTTTGGCTGTCGCTCAGCACGACGAGCCGCAGTCTCTCGCTCACTGCGCGAAACGGCTGCTGGGGACTAACACGAAGTACGAACGCGGGCGCCAAGGGGCCGCGCTCGCGCCAGTGGCCGACGGAGAGGGCGGGATTCGAACCCGCGATGGAGATTTCGCCCCATACTCGCTTAGCAGGCGAGTGCCTTCAGCCGCTCGGCCACCTCTCCGCGGATCGCCCAGTGTAGAGCGCCGCACCGGCATGCGATCATCCGAGCAGCCGGAGGGGTGGCAGAGCGGTTGAATGCGACGGTCTTGAAAACCGTTGGACCGGTAACCCCGGTCCCGAGGGTTCGAATCCCTCCCCCTCCGCTCTTGGGCCGTGGGAGCTCCCTAGGGCAGCGGCGGAAGCCCGAGGGCCTTTCGGGCGGGCGACCCCCGCACCGAGGGTTCGAATCCCTCCCGGCCCGCTGGCGGCGCAGCGCGCCACCACGCTCCGACGGCGCCTGTCGCCCTCTAGACTCCTCCGCTCACGCGCCCGTAGCTCAGCTGGATAGAGCGTCGGTCTACGGAACCGAAGGTCGGGAGTTCGAATCTCTCCGGGCGCGCTAGAAAAGCCCAGTAAATAGGCATATTTTGAGTTTGGCAGT
>ODAK010003482.1_pt1 | contig 16276 bp, 18 predicted proteins | sample 1539591 | NCBI WGS metagenome assembly ODAK01 (sample SAMEA3539303, study PRJEB22396) | soil metagenome | biome: tundra; feature: field; material: soil | place: USA | collected 2010-05 | depth 0.15 m
CGCCGCAGCGTCGCGAGCGAGTCCCGCATGGTCCGCGTTCCCTCGGACAGCACGGGGGCCTGGTCCGCGTCCGCGCCGTCGATCAATGAACGACTGATGCCGGCAACGGTTTCAACCTCTCCCATGAGCGCGCCCGCCTCTTTCGCGAACCCGTTCGCATAACCGCGCAACTCCTGGGCGATCATGCTCAACGCGAGCCCCTCGCGGCCGATACGCGCGCATTTGAACGTGGTGTTGAGGCCCATGATTCGGATGTCGGCCTCCATCATCTGCACCGTTCGGAGATGACCGCAAAGACTGGCGCTGGCGTCCGAAACCGTTGCCGTGACATTGGCGACCTCGGCGCGCGCGGTTTCGAAGCCTTCGAACAAGGCAAGCGCCTCCTCGATCTGGCCCTCGAGTTCCTGGAGAAAGGTGCCGCCGCCGCCCTTCGCCGAGCCATAGGCCGCATCGCCAAGTTTCCGCAGTGCCTGGGCCTCGGCGGCCAGGCTGCCGAGCGATCCGGTGATCTGCCGCACATCGCGATCGAAGTTCCCCGCCGCGTCCGAAAGCTGCGCCGATTGCAGCCTATGAACCGCGGCGGCGAAGGTCCGTTGCTCGTCTTCGTCGAGCGTCACACCATGTGAACCAGGCGGGCTCCGCGCCGCCGCGGCGAGGCTCAGCGCGGCATCGGCATGTTCGAGACGCTGACGCGTGATGTCGCCAATTTGCAGCGCCAGGATCGCATCGCAGATACGCTGCCGGACACGAGCGCTGCCCTGTTTCACTTCCAGGCTCGCGCGGGCGGCATGTTGGTTTCGCAGCACGATGGACTTCACCGTCGCTGACAGACGCTCGGTAATCGAACGCGCGGCTTCTTGCTGACACTTCTCGAAAGCGAGCTGTCCGGTATGCGCGGTGATGACATGCTGGCGCACGATTCGCAGCTCGGCCGCGAACCGATCGAGAGTCTTTCTCGTGAAATCCAACGTGCGCCCGATCTCATCCGCGAACGACACGAAATCGGTGCCTGGCACGCGGATGCTGGCGGCGGCGATCTTGGAGTTCACCGCGAGACAATCGACGTCCCTCAAGGACGCGTTCATTTGGGAAATGCGGCCGCCGATCGTCTCGGCCAGGCGTCGCATTTCATCGAACCTGGAACTCTTGTTCACCTGTTCCAGGCCGAGCGCGTCGACCTGAACCGCCGTCTCCGACAGTGCCTTGAGCGCCTGGCTGAGAGTTTCTCCCTCAAGATCCTCGAGCACGGATTCGAAGCGCGAGGTCAATTTCGCGAGAATCTCGATCGAGGCTTCGAGCGTCTGGCCGGCCTGAAGAAACGTGGTTTCGGTCAACGCGGATGCTGATCTGATCGCGCTGACCGCATCGGTGATATCGTTTGTTTGAGACACGGCGCACTTCCCACTAACAACAGACAGAGTAGCCCGCGTCCATCGAAAGCAATCGCGTTGCACCCAGAGAGACATTCATCGTTGAGATCTTCACTTTTGGAAATTCCCTTGCCAGCGTGAGGAGCAGGAAAAGAACCTGGCAGATTCCGCAGAACGATTAAACCCTCTTCTTCACTTGCTCACCCATGTTCAAGCATATGGCGGCCAATTTCCTGAGGATCCGCACCCGCGGCGGGCATGTCATGCGCCACCCGGCCGCCATGCATCACGACGATCCGGTCGGCCAGCTCCAGAATTTCGTCCAGGTCTTCAGAGATCAGCAGCACGGCCGTACCGGCATTGCGCGCGGCCATGATGCGCGCACGGGTTTCCGCGACCGCCTTCACGTCCAGCCCGAAGCATGGATTGGCGACGATCAGCAGCCGCACCGCACCGTCCAGTTCGCGTGCCAGCACGCAGCGCTGCACGTTGCCGCCCGACAGCACGCCGATCGGCACCTCGGGCGACGGGGCGCGAATGCCGTACGCCGCGATCATGCTCTGGGCGCGCGCCGCCATCCCGGCCCGATCGAGCCAGCGCCGGGGTTTACCGCCCTCGCCACGGTCGAAATCGCGCAGGGCCAGATTGTCCACCACGCTCATGCCGGGAACGCAACCATTGCGCAGCGGCTCCTCCGGCAGGACGCGCACGTCGTGTGCCCGCGATTCGGCGCGGCTCGCGTTGTAGGCTTCGCCATCGACCACGACCGAGCCGGATTCAATTGGCCGTTGGCCGCCCAACACCTCGACCAGGTCTTTCTGGCCGTTGCCCGACACGCCGGCGATCCCGACGATTTCCCGCGCGTGCACGGCGAGCGTATCGATCGCCAGTCCGGCCCGGCCACCGTCAGCGGCGGTGCGCAGATCGCGGACCGCCAGTCGCACTTCGGCGGCGGGATAGCCCAGACGTTTCGGGTCGGCGGGGGCGTGCGGCTCCCCGATCATCATCGCGGTCAGGTCTTCGGGGCCCAGATCGCGGACGGCGCCCGCTCCGGCGAAGCGGCCGCGGCGAAGCACGGTCACCTCGTCGACAAATTTTCCGACTTCTTTCAGCTTGTGGGTGATGATGACGATGGTGAGTTGCCCCGAATGCGCCAGGTCGCGCACCAGGCCGAGCATCTCGTCGGCCTCCCGCGGTGTCAGCACCGAGGTTCGGCTCGTCCAGCACCAGGAAGCGGCGCTGGAGGTAAAGCTGCTTGATGATTTCGGTCTTCTGCACCGCCCGCCTGGCGGCCACCGGTTTCGCCCTGCTGGTCCTGATCACGTATGGATTTTGTCATGTCTTCAGCGGCCGCGGCGCGTTCCTTCAGGTCGGAGCCCTGGTCGGCTCCATCATGGTTGGCAACGTGCTGTTCATCATCATTCCGAACCAGCGCAAGACCGTCGACGCGTTGATCGCCGGACGCGAGCCTGACCCGATCTGGGGTTATCAGGCGAAACAGCGGTCGATCCACAACAATTACCTGACGCTGCCGGTTGTGTTCGTGATGCTGAGCAACCACTACTCGTTCACCTATCAGACCAAGTGGAACTGGCTGATCCTGGCAGGCGTTTCCGTCGCGAGCTTCCTGGTCCGGCACTATTTCAACGCGATGCATACCGGCGCCGAGCCCGATTGGCGGCTGTGGCCGGCCGCCGCGCTCCCAATCGCGCTGGCGGCGGTCCTGACTCTGGCCGACAGCTACAGCGCGCCATCGGCCACCGCCGAGAAGCCGATCAGCTTCACCGAAGTTCGCGTCATCGTGGAGCAGCGCTGCCATGTCTGTCACTCGGCGCATCCGAAATTCCCCGCATTCTCCGAACCACCGAAGGGCGTGATGTTCGATACGCCCTCGCAAATTTTGCAATACTCGAAGCAGATTTTCGCCCAGGCGGTGAAGACCCATACGATGCCGCTGAATAACATCACCGAGATCACCGAAGCCGAGCGTGCCGCGCTCGGGTCGTGGATCACAGCCGGTTCGAGGACGAATTGACCGCCGCCAGGACCATCGATCTGGACACGCTCAACGCTCTGGGCTCTGACGCGTTCACGGCGGTTCTGAGCGGTATCTTTGAGCATTCGTCCTGGATCGCGCGCGCGGCCCATGCCGGACGGCCGTTCGCATCGGTGACGGCGCTGCACGCGACGATGGTTTCGGTTGTAACGAATTCCGGGCTGGATCGGCAGCTCGCGTTGCTACAGGCGCATCCGGAACTCGCGCGCCCTGGGCCGCTTACCGATGCATCGTTGTCGGAACAGGGTGGCATGGGCCTCGATCGGCTGGCGGCGGATGAGGCGGCGGCGTTCGACAAACTCAACACGGCCTATCGCGCGAAGTTCGGCTTTCCGTTCATCATCGCGGTCCGCGGTCAGCGCGACCGGGCGGCGATTTTGGCGGCGTTATCCATCAGGGTCCGGAATTTTCCGGAGGTGGAGATGGCGGCCGCGTTGGCGGAAGTGGCGAAAATCGCGCGTTTCCGTCTGGACGATCTGATCGCGTGGGGCCCCGATGGCCGCTGAGCCCACCTCCGGACGCCTGACGGTGCATGTGCTGGACACCGCGCTCGGCCGGCCGGCCGGCGGTTTGCCGTTGTCACTGTTCCGCATCGGCAATGTGGTTCGCACGCAGCTTGGCGCGTGGCACACCAACGCCGATGGGCGCTGCGACGCGCCGCTGCTTACCGGCGCCGCGTTGACGCCAGGCTCTTATGAGATCGTTTTCAATGTCGGGGCCTGGCGCGGCAAGGCGGGTGCCGGAGACGCCGGATTTTACGACCTGATCCCTGTTCGATTCCGGATCGTGGATCCGGCCGCGCATTACCACATTCCGCTGTTGCTTTCGCCATACGGCTACTCGACGTACCGCGGAAGCTGATTGCCCGACGATGATGCGCGCGGTTCATTCGGTGGTTTTCCGGGCATCGGCGAAAAGATGATCCAGGTCCCGCCGCGGCACGGTTGATGGAGGAGACAAGGCGCCGCTGGTTATGACCATCGCGGCGGCAACCGATGACAAATCCTGCCACCCGGCAGGGTCGCGCGATCGACCATGCCGGACGCCAGCCTGCCTTAATCCGCTTCCTGTGCGCCGTGCACTTCCACCGACGGGAGCGGATGGAACTCCGCGTATTTGGACAGGAAGAACAGAATCCCCGCGACGCCGAGATACGCCACCGCGACTGTCGGCATCGATCCGATCCCGATCGCCTCGCCATGGATGAAGCCAAAGAACGTGAAGATCGCTCCGGCACCGGCGAACGCCGCCGCCTTGTCGAACTCGCGATCGATGATGAACACCGTGATGGCGCCAAGGATGATGCCGGCGAGGGTCGCCCCGCCGCCCAACGTCTCCAACCCGTCGTACAACACGCCGACCTGCGCGAGTTTCGCGTGACCCACCGTGGCCGCGTTGGTTCCCGCGGCGCCGAGGGCGTTGTCGATCTGCACCTTGCCCCAGGCGGCGACCTGCGGCAGCAACGCGAGCACGATCGCCGGCGCGTGGCGATGCGGCGATTCCTGGAACGCCTGCGAACCGATCAACATGCCGATGTAAAGCAGGATCGGCAGGATCGCGACCACCGGAATGACCGCCATCATCAACGCGATGATGCCGAACCATGTCAGCACCAGAACGGTGATGCCGGTCACGGCGGAATAGCCGATGCGCCCGCCCATCGCCTTCCATCCCGGATGGCCGATATACACCGCGTTGATGAACGGATTGCCCAACAGGCAACCGATCAGACTGATGACACCATCAGCGGTCAACACCCGCGTGGTCGGGAACGAGTCACCCGCGGCCGCGGCGCTCTCGACATTATCCAGCGCCTCGATCAGATCATAGATGCCGAACGGGATCGCCGTGACCAGGATCACGCCGAGATATTTGAACCCGCCAAACACATGCCCAACCGCCGGAACTGGGAACGAAAAGCCAAAGTTTGAGACTGACGCGCCCAACCTGGCCACGGTCAGATCGCCATAGCCCAGACCGAACAGGTTCGAAACCCAGGCGATCAAGGTTCCGACGGCGATCGCCACCAGACCGCCCGGCACGCCGCCGAAATACTTCACGCCGCCAAACCAGTTGGCCAGGATCACCGCGAAGCACACCACTCCGATCACCGGTGTTGAAAACACCTGCGCCGCCGGGTTCATCGAAATGAACGTCAGTGAGATGCCCGCCAGCGAGCCGAGCAACGCGGCCCGCGGCGTGATCTTGCGGACATAGGGTCCGATGAAACCACCGGCCATGAGGACAAAGCTCTGCACGAACACCCAGGTCAGGCCGGCTTCCCAGGCCTGCACCGGATCCTTGGTGGCGAGGCCGATCGGCAGCATCACCACGAATGTCACGACAAACATGTGCGGCACGCTGATGCCGGACGGCAGCGCGCACACGTCGTCGCGTCCGGTATCCTTGGCCAGTTTCCAGGCGAGGAACGCGTAATATCCGGTGCTCAGGCACAGCATCAGACCCAAAGCCGGGAGGATGCGGCCAAACACCAGTGCGTCAGGCATCTTCAGCACAAAGCGCAGCAGGCCGGTGAGCACCAGCACGTTCACCAGGATATTGGTGCCGAAGCCAAACAATGCGTTCCAGTCGCCAGGGACCCAGAATTTAGGCCTGCTCGCCATGGTTGCACTCATCCCGCTGTTCCTTGTTCCGGTGTGTTATTGTTTCAGTGCCGCGATCACGTCCTCACTCCTGCCAACCCAACCGAAAATCCCACCCTGGGCTTTGATCATCTTCAGGCCCATCTCCTGAAACTCTGGGAAATAGGACCCGACGCAGTCTGACGGTACGAAGCAGTCGTAGCCGCGGTCGTTCGCCTCACGCACCGTGGTATTGACGCAGACCTCGGTGGTGACGCCGGTCACGACGAGTCGCGTAATGCCGCCATTCTGCAAGATCGCGTGCAGATCGGTGGCGAAGAACGCGCCCTTCCCCGGCTTGTCGATCACGGGTTCGCCGGGCGCGGGATAAAGTTCCGGGATGATGTCGTGGCCTGGCTCGCCGCGCACCAGGATGCGGCCCATGGGACCCGCGTCGCCGATGCAGGTGGCACTCCGGCCGCGGATTTTCTTCGCCGGCGGCAGATCCGCGAGATCCGGCCGATGACCTTCCCGCGTGTGCATCACCATCAATCCGGCATCGCGCCAGGCTGCCAGCAGGCGTTGGTTTGGCTCGATCGTGCGGCGGAGTTGCGACACGTCGTTGCCCAGCATTGCGCCGAACCCGCCGGGTTCGAGGAAGTCACGCTGCATGTCGATGATCAGCAGCGCGGTATGCGCCGGGTCGAATTCGAACGGATAGGGCTCGGCTTCGATGGCGATCATGATGCAGCGATCCCGTGGTCATGGGGAAACTCCGCCCGGCGATCGCCACGCGAGATACATCCGTCCCATTCACGGCGTGCCGCCGGCACCACTGGTACTGCCATCACCGATTCTTGCTCCTGTCCCCGCACGCGCGGTGGGCCGTGCAACCGCCATGCCATGCGTGGACGGGAAAAGTATTTCGCCGTTCGGAACCAGTGCGCCCGGCCTCGCGTCTTCCCCCGGCCTCGCGTCTCCCCCCGGCCTCGCGTCTCCCTGTGCGCCGGCATTCGCGCGAATGTTCAAGAGGTCGTCTGCCCCGCTTCCGGTGGCGAGATGTGCGCGAACGTCGACCGGCGCCGTACGTTCCCGGGTCGTCGACGGCGCTGGTCTGACCGCAACGCAAGACTATATGCGCGTCGATCGAGCTGTGTTCCCGGCGCCGTCGCGGCCGGCCGGTGCCGAGACCTGGGCGCCGTATCTCGAGCGATGACCTGGGTGCTTCGTGCCGGTGGCGGATCGGCGATCCGCTGCCGGTTCACGGGTCAGCCTTTTTTATGGGCGAATGATTATTGATTATACATAACCAGCATAATATGGGTCATATCTCCAAAACGGTTCTCCTGGAGCGACCAAAAAATAATCCTGCATCGCACAAAATCGGTTGATCCAGCCCATGCGATGCCCCTGGCATCGCGCGCCATGGAAAGGGTTGCCGAGGAATTATGGAGGTTCGAAATTTCCCGCCGCCTGATCACATCGCCGCTCCGAGATGGTCCGGCGAATGAGGGACACGGCGCATTTCCTTCTCGGCCGGGACTCACGACTTGTGCGAGACGTCAGCCCGACACTGACTGTTCTTGAGTACCTTCGCACTGTCGAAAAGTTGTGTGGCACCAAGGAGGGTTGCGCGGAAGGCGATTGCGGCGCGTGCACCGTCGCGCTTGGCGAAATCGATGGCGACGGCGTTCGCTACCGTGCCGTGAACGCCCGCATCATGTTCACCCCGGCGCTGGACGGCAAACAGATCCTGACGGTCGAGCATTTGCGCGGTACCGACGGGAGCCCTCATCCGGTCCAAAGTGCCATGGTAGAACAGCACGCATCGCAATGCGGCTTTTGCACGCCGGGTTTCGTCATGTCGCTGTTCGCGTTGCATCACGCCAGCTCGCCGGACGACCGCGCTTCGGTGAATGATGCTTTGGCGGGCAACCTGTGCCGCCGCACGGGTTATCGTCCGATCGTGGATGCCGCCCTCGCGGTCGGTACCGGGCGGGCCGACGAAGGGTTCACTGGAGACACCGCGGCACGGCTGCGGGCGTTGGACACGGGGGACCGGCTGGAACTTCGTCATGGCGGACAGACCTGGATCGCTCCCAGAACGATCGCGGAGCTGGCGGAGGTCTTGCTGAAGCATCCGGACGCGGTGCTGCTCGCGGGCGGCACCGATGTCGGTCTCTGGGTCACGAAACAGCATCGCTTTCTGGAAACGATCGTCACACTCGACGCGGTGCGCGACATGGCGGCGATCGAGGAGGTCGATGGCACGCTGCGCATCGGCGCTTCGGCGGTGTATGAGGATGTGCTCGCGCGGCTGGAAGCGCTCTGGCCGGATGTCGGAATCTTACTGCGCCGGCTTGGGTCGCGGCAAATCCGCAACCGCGGCACGATCGGTGGCAATATCGGCAATGGTTCGCCGATCGGCGATACGCCGCCGGTGTTGATCGCGCTTGACGCCACGCTGGTGCTGCGGCGCGGCGGCGAGGAGCGTTTGCTGCCGGTCGCGGAGTTCTTCCTTGGCTATCGCCGCACCGCTCTCGCGCCCGGTGAGTTCATCGCGCGGATCGACCTGCCTCTGCCGCGTCTGGGCTGGCGGTTTCGCTGCTACAAAGTGGCGAAACGGTTCGACCAGGACATTTCCGCGGTCTGCGGTGCGTTCAACCTTGAACTGGCCGATGGCGTGGTGCGGGACATTCGTATCGGTTTCGGCGGCATGGCCGCGACGCCGGTCCACGTCCCGGCGGTCGAACAGACGCTGATCGGCGAGCCCTGGACGGAAACAAATGTGCATAAGGCGATGAACATCCTGGATGCCACGCTGACGCCGATTTCCGACATGCGCGCGAGCGCGAGCTATCGGCGCATGGTCGCGCGCAATCTGCTGTTCAAGTTGTTTCTGGAAACCACAACGCCCGCCGCACCCGCCTGGAGAGCGTGGCATGAACGCGATCCCTCCCTCTGGGCTGTCCATCACGCATGACAGCGCGGCGAAGCATGTCACCGGCGAGGCGCTGTATGTCGATGATCTGCCCGAGCCACCCGGACTGCTGCACGCATATATCCAGCTTTCTCCACACGCCCATGCGAAGATCACTCGGTTCGATGTCTCGGCCGTAGCGGCGATGCCGGGGGTCGCCGCGGTGATGACGGCGGCGGACATTCCGGGGGTGAACGACGTCGGTCCCGCGTTCCCCGGCGATCCAATTTTCGCCGATGGATTGGTCGAATATCACGGCCAATCGATCTTCGCCGTCGCCGCCGGCAGCATCGCTCTCGCACGCGAAGCGGCGGCCAGGGCGGTGATCGAGTACGACAAGCTGCCCCCGGTCATGACCATCGACGAGGCGTTGGCCGCGAAGACCACCGTGCTGCCAACCCAGGTGATGGCCCGAGGCAACGCCGAGGCCGCGTTGGAACGCGCACCACTTCGTTTGAAAGGCCGCATCGATATCGGCGGGCAGGAGCATTTTTACCTCGAAGGCCAGGTCGCCATGGCCATCCCCGGCGAAGACGGCGACATGCTGGTGCACAGTTCGACGCAGCATCCGACCGAGGTGCAGCATCTCGTCGCCCGCTCGCTGAAACTGTCCGACCATGCGGTGATCTGCGAGACGCGGCGGATGGGCGGCGCGTTCGGCGGCAAGGAATCGCAGGCGTCGTTGATCGCCTGTGTCGCGGCCTTGCTGGCGCAGCGCACCAGGCGGCCGGTGAAGCTGCGGCTCGACCGCGGCGACGACATGGTGCTGACTGGCAAAAGGCACGAGTTCCGCATCGACTATGACGTCGGCTTCGACGCCGATGGCCGCGTGCTGGGGATCAGCTTCATGCAGGCGGGCCGTTGCGGTTACTCGCCCGACCTGTCAGGCGCGATCTGCGACCGGGCGATGTTCCATGCGGATAACTGCTATTATCTGGATCACGCCCACATCGTTTCATATCGCTGCAAGACCAATTCGGTGTCCAATACGGCGTTTCGCGGGTTCGGCGGACCGCAAGGCATGATGGGCATCGAGTGCGTGATCGATGACATCGCCCGTCATCTGGGCCTGGATCCGTTGCTGGTCCGGCAACGCAACTTCTACGGCACCAGTGACCGGAACGTCACGCCGTACCACATGACGGTGGAAGACAACATCATCCCTGAGCTGGTCAATGCACTGGCGGAGTCCGCGGCATATTCCAAACGGCGGGCGGCGATCGCCGCGTTCAACGCGAAGAACCCATGGGTCAAGCGTGGCCTCGCGCTGACGCCGGTGAAGTTCGGCATTTCGTTCACGTTGACGCACATGAACCAGGCCGGTGCGCTGGTGCATGTTTACACCGACGGCAGCGTGATGCTGAACCATGGCGGCACGGAGATGGGTCAGGGCCTGTATATGAAAGTGGCGCAGGTCGTCGCCACCGAGTTCGGGCTGTCCATCGACCGCGTGAAAATCACCGCCACCAGCACGGCGAAAGTGCCAAATACGTCACCCACCGCGGCATCGTCCGGCAGCGACCTGAACGGCAAAGCGGCACAGGTGGCGGCCATCGCGATCCGTGAGCGGATGGCGGGCGTGGCGGCCAAGGAATTTGGTGTCACACCCGAGGAAGTCGCGTTCACTGGTGGCATGGTCACCGGCGGCTGTCGCTCGTTAAGTTTCGCCGATGTCGCGAAACTGACGCATCGCGCCCGGGTGCAGCTTTCGCCACGGGCTATTACGCCACGCCGAAACTGCATTACGACATGGCAACGCACCGGGGCCGGCCGTTCTTTTATTTCGCGTATGGCGCGGCGGTGGCCGAGGTCGAGATCGATACGCTGACCGGCGAATACCGCTTGCGGCGCGCCGACATCCTGCATGATTGCGGCCAGTCGTTAAATCCCGCGCTGGACATCGGTCAGATCGAAGGCGGCTTCGTGCAGGGCATGGGCTGACTGACCACCGAGGAATTGTGGTGGGACGCCGCGGGTCATCTGCGCACCCACGCGCCGTCGACCTACAAAATTCCCGCTTGTGGCGATGTGCCGGCGGAATTCAACGTGTCGATCTACGCGTCCGGTCGCAACGTTGAAGATGTGATCTACCGCTCCAAGGCTGTTGGCGCGCCGCCTCTGATGCTCGGGATCGCGGTGTTCCATGCGTTGAAGGACGCCGTGGCCGCGGTCAGCGCGGACGGGATGGTGCCCAGGTTCGACGCTCCGGCGACACCGGAACGCGTTCTGATGGCGGTGGCCGCCGCTCGGGCACGAACCACCGAGGCGACCGCGAAGGCGGCCGAGTGATGGGTGAATGGTTACACGCGCTGGTTGAACTGGAGAACAACGGTGAGCCATCGGTTCTGGTCACGGTGGTGACAGCGCGCGGTTCTACCCCGCGTGAGGCCGGCTGCAAGATGGTGGTCACAAGAGAGACCCAGTACGACACGATCGGTGGCGGCAATCTGGAGTTCACCTGCGTCGACACGGCGCGGAAAATGCTTGAGGGCACGCAAGGTCCCGTGCTGCGCGATTTTCCGCTGGGTCCGGAACTCGGGCAGTGCTGTGGCGGACATGTCTCGGTGATGTTTGAACCATTGCGTCCGGCGTTGACACACATCGCGCTGTTTGGTGCTGGTCATATTGGGCGGGCGTTGGTTGGGTTGCTTGGCGGGCTGCGCGTGTAGGTCAGCTGGATCGATACGCGGGCAGATGCATTGCGCGGCGCGCCGTCCAGTGTCCATGCGCGTCTCTCAACTGATCCCGCGCGGGAGGTGGCGTCGCTGCCCGCCGGCACGATCGTGCTGGTGATGACGCATGACCATCAGATCGACTTCGACATCATCGCGGCGGCATTGCCACGCGCGGATTTCGCCGCCGTCGGCCTGATCGGGTCGGAAACCAAGCGCGTTCGCTTTGTTCGCCGTCTGGCGCGGATTGGCATGGCGCCAGATGCCATCGACCGGCTGATCTGTCCGATCGGCGTGCCAGGTGCCGGCGGCAAACTTCCCGCCGAGATCGCCATTTCTGTCGCGGCGCAGGTCCTGCAAATCCAGCAACGAATGAAGGTGATGCGGCCCATGCCAGAAAGACCCCCGGCGACTGGTTGCGGCGATTGCTCCGGTGAATGCATTCGGCTGGCGGTCAGCGCATGAGTGCCGAGGACCACATGCGCCGCGCCATCGCGCTGTCACTGGATATGATGCGATCCAGCAAGGGTGGTCCGTTTGGCGCGGTGGTCGCTCGCGGGGGACAGATCATCGCCGAGGGGTTCAACCAGGTCACCTCCAACAACGATCCCACCGCGCACGCCGAGGTGGTGGCGATCCGCCTCGCCTGCCAGGCACTGGGGACATTCGATCTGACCGGCTGCGAAATCTACACCAGTTGCGAGCCCTGCCCAATGTGTCTCAGCGCGATCTATTGGGCGCGGCTCGACAAGATCTATTACGCCAACGATCGCCACGACGCCGCGGCGATCGGCTTCCGCGATGATTTTCTCTATCACGAAATCCCGCTGCCGTTGGATCAGCGGGCCATCCCGACCTTGCCTCTGTTGCGCGCCGACGGCCAGGCCGCGTTCAAGGAATGGGACCTCAAGCCGGACAAGGTAATTTATTGACCGACGAGGATTATCTCAGGCTGACGCTGGAGATCGCGCGTCAGGCGCGCGCGGCAGGCAACCACCCTTTCGGCGCCATCCTGGTTGGTCCCGACGGCGCGGTGCTGCTGCGCGCCGGCAACGCGCATGGTGATGCCGGCGATCGCACCAGGCACGCGGAACGTGTTCTGATGACCCAGGCGAGCCTCGCGTATCCGGCGGCGTTCCTTGCTGATTGCACGATGTACGCAAGCGCCGAACCTTGTGCGATGTGCGCCGGTTCCGCGTACTGGGCTGGCGTGGGCCGCGTCGTCTACGGGCTGTCCGAGCGTGACCTCGGCATCCTGATCGGGCCGCATCCGGAGAACCTGACCATGAACCTGCCGTGCCGCGTCGTGCTTGGTTCCGGTCAGCGGCCAATCGAGGTGGTGGGCCCGTTGCTGGAAGCCGAGTCGCGGGCGGTGCATGAGGGGTTCTGGAGCTGACCACGTGTGATTTGGCGCGCGGTTTGCATGGTGGGTTCACGGAACAGAGGAGAAAACCACGGGGGACAGTAACCGCGCCAGTGCGCGCGGGAAGTAATGGGAAAACAATTCGTCACAGACAGATACCAGGTCCACGGAGTTCACCATGCTAAGACGTCAGTTCACCCGGCTCGCCGGTGCCAGTGCGGCGCTGTCCGCGTTGCCGTCCCTCACGCATTGCCTCCCCGGCAGAGCCGGGGGATCTCCCATTGTATTAGACCTGTTGTGAAAGTTCGGCATGGGTAAGAGGGGCAAAAGTGTGGGCACGCATGTGCAGCATAATCTGATGCCAAGCGATGAAATGGCGGAAATCGGCCATCGTTGTTAGGCAAGAAATTGCAACGATAGCCCAATTTGCAAAATCCGCCCACACTTTTGCCCCTGTTACTTTAAATTTTCTGGTCGGCGACTTTCACAACGGGTCTATTATATATCGGATTGTGGTTTTAAACGGCAATTTCTCCGGGCGCTCATCACTGACGACAATGACAGATTTATTGCGTTCCATCCGACCTTGGCGTCCATTTTTGCCACCCCGGAAACGGCGCCTGTTCGATCTGCGGCGTCACGCCGCGGTTCGGCACGTAGCCGCGATGCGCGGCGGGGGGATTTGCTAACCTAGCGCCTCCGGCACCGAGGCCATGATCATGGCGATGCTCACACCACCTCCCACGGATTAATGAGCGTCAGCCCGCATTCCTCGAACCCACCGATGTCACGCGTCACGACGCCCGCATCGTGGCAACGCGCTATCGCGGCGATCATCAGGTCGAGTGTCGCCGTCGGTCGGCCCGCGCGCTGCCGGGCGGCGAACAACTCGGCGTAGGCGGACGCGGCGTCAATATCGAAGGGCAACACCCGGCCGTCGAATTCCTCGAACATCACGCGCGCGGCGTCTTCGAGGGCTCGGCGCCGCCGCCCATCCGCCATGACCGCGAGGCCGGCGAAAATTTCCGCGTATGAAATGGTTGTCGTGAACAGCAGCGCCTCATCCTGTCCGGCCATCCACGCGGCGACTTCGGGTTCGGGCCCGAGCTTCATCATGGCGGACAGAATATTGGTATCGAGGACAAACATCATTCAAATCGGGGCGGCTCGCGGGTGGGCTCGCGCGGCGGCAGTTCGACGTCGACGCCGCCGAGGGCCGCGAAGCGGGCATGGATCCGCTCGTAAAGATTGGACCTCGGCAAGCGCGACGCCCCCTTCAGCGCGGTCTGAAGAATGCGCCGCGCTTCAGCTTCCATGGAGTGGCCGTGCTCGGCGGCGCGGACGCGCAGCCGTTCCTTGATCGCCGCGTCGAGGTTACGGATCGTGATGCTGCTCATCGGTGACGGAACTCTCCAGTACGCATGATATCATCATAATCATTGATTGCGATGATTTCAACTCACCTTCGGAAGGCCTGATAACACACGCACCCGCTCAGTAACCCCATGGCTTGATTCACCCCGCCTCTGGCATATATCATAGTCTATTACATTAGACAGAGGTCGCCATGAGCCAGATCGCGAAACTGTTCACCAACGGCCGCAGCCAGGCGGTACGCTTGCCGGCGGCCTACCGCTTTGACACCAAGGAAGTTTTCATTCGCCAGGACCCGGAAACAGGTGACGTGATCCTGTCCCGTAAACCGGCCTCCTGGGACGACTTCTTCGCCGCGCTCAAAGGCGCTGAGGTACCAGCGGATTTCCTGGATAAGACGGAACCCGGCCATGAGCCGCGGGAGCGCGACCCCTTCGAGGGCTGGCGCGAGTGACGCGCTACCTGCTCGACACCAACACCATCAGCCAGTTGATCAGGGCGCATCCGACGGTCTCACGGCGTGTGACGACCACGCCCATGGCGGCTCTCCGCATGTCCGCGATCACCCAGGGCGAGCTGCTGTTTGGCCTGGCGAGGCGGCCGGACGCCACACGTCTCCACCTCGCCGTGCGAGAACTCCTGCGGCGCATCGATGTACTGCCTTGGGACAGCGCGGCCGCGGAATATTATGGGACCATTCGGGCCGCGATGACACGACTGGGCAAAGTCCTCGCGCCGCTCGATCTGCTCATCGCCGCGCACGCGCTCAGTCTCGGAGCGGTGTTGGTGACAAACGACCGGGCGTTCGGCATGGTCGATGCGCTGCCGATCGAGGACTGGTCGATGGATCAGGCCCCCTGACGGGTTTGTCGAGTGTGGAACATCGTCACCGCCAATCCGCTTCAGATGGTTACCTCAAGCGATGCGGCCGTATCGAGCCGCACCGTCAGAGGCCGAGCTTGCCGATGACTGCCATCGGCAGATAGAGGCGACGGTTCTCCACCCAAAGCGGTCCGTCCAAAGGTGACTCGAACCCAGTGGTATTGGGGCTGAGAGACATGATGACTGCCCTGACAACTCCTCAAAACCTTCGTGCGGAGGCACTAACCGCCGCAAATTCTGGCTGACGGGGTGGCCTCCTTCGACACGGTCTCCAGCCTCGCGATCTCGGCCTGCTTGCGCATGAGGAACGCACGCACGGCCGGGTCCGGCTCCAACCCGATCGCCCGCCGATAGGCATCGTCCGCGGCGACCGCGCGGCCCGCTCGCGCCAGCAGGCCGGCACGGGCAGCCCAGTACGGTTGGTACTCCGCGATGCGGTTGTCGCCGGCCACGGTGTCCAGCAGCGCCAGCCCAGATTCGGCGCTTTGGGTTTCGGCGATCGCGACGGCTCGGTTGATGGTCACCACGGGAGAGCCCGACATCGACGCCAGCACCGCGTACAGCCGCTCGATCGCCACCCAATCCGCCTGCCCGGTCAGGCGCCGCACCACATGGGCGGACTGGATCGCCGCTTCCAACTGAAACCGGCCAACCACGCCCATGGCGCCGGCATGGCGCAGCACCGTCTCCGCCTCGGCGATCATCGCGTGGTCCCAACCGGACGGCTCCTGCTGGGCGAGCGGCACGTACTCCCCTCGCGCGCCACGGCGGGCCGCCCGGCGAGCCTCCGCGTACAGCATCAGGGCCAGCAGACCGAGTGCCTCGGGCGCGGTGGGCAACAGTGAGGCAATCAGCCGGCCGAGCCAGATCGCCTCGGAGGCAAGGTCGCGGCGGCGAACTTCGGTGCCGGCGGGGTCCGACCAACCCGCTGCGAACGCCGCCGAGATCGCATCCAGCACGGCCTCCAGACGGTCGTGCAACTCGGCGGGCTCCGGCA
>ODAK010003483.1_pt1 | contig 16275 bp, 9 predicted proteins | sample 1539591 | NCBI WGS metagenome assembly ODAK01 (sample SAMEA3539303, study PRJEB22396) | soil metagenome | biome: tundra; feature: field; material: soil | place: USA | collected 2010-05 | depth 0.15 m
TCGTCAACGCATCGAGCCCGTTCCCGGCGGCCGCCCTCACGGCCCAGCGGTTCACCAAGACGGATTTCGGCCGCTCGTCCGACCGCCTCACGTCCTTCAGTGCTGCGCAGGATCCGGCCAACCCCGCCGCGGTGTACCTGCTGGGCGAGTTCGCGGACTCGCACTCGCAGCACGCCGGGTGGACCCTCATTCGAGTGCAGGGGGGGGCGCCGACCGTAGTCGGTTCGCTCTATCCGGGCACCGGGGAAACCGCCGCGGGCACGAACAGCCTCGCGGCCGACAACGCGGGGAACCTCTTCGCTTTCATGTGGGTGAAGACGGCTTCGGGAGTGTACCGTCAGTACACGTCACCAGCTCCGGCGTTCGGCATGGCGTCCGGCTTCTTCGACGTGACGACACCCGGATTCGCCCCCGGCCGGCCGGCGCTCGTGGCGGGGACCGTGGCCGGACAGATTTACGCGTACGTTCCGAGTGGCATTACGGGGTGGATCGTTCCGATGTCCTGCGTCTCTCAAAACGCGCCCGCGGTCGCCTCGATGACGTTCGTCAACCAGGCGGGCGCGCCGCTCAATAACAACGACACCGTGTTCCTGGGCGACCAGATCACGATCACTCCGAGGGTCAACCCGTCGCCGATCAGTCAGCCCCTGACGGGATTCGGCGGGACGGGGTTCCCCTGGAATTTCGACTTCGATTTCCACGTGAGTGTCCCGTACGACGACGGCGGCGCCGTGACCCCGCGCCTCAGGGCGCCGGACAACGGGGCATTCGGAAACCCGCTCGCCCCGCCGGCCACGATCACGGTCGTTGGCCCCTGTGACTATCAGGCAAGCCCCACGCCGGACCCCGGAAGCGGCTTGGGCTGCTGGGCCTCGGTCACGACGAACGGCGCTTTCGCGGGCGGCACGGCCGACTTCACCCTGACTCCCGCGGCGGGCTTCGCGAAGCCCCTCACGTTCGCGTTCGAGGCGAACAACGCTCTCGGTAGCGCGGGCGCGAGCCTGTTCACACTGAACTGGGCGGTGCCGGCGGCAAAGCTCCAGACGAATCAGATCCTCTCGGGCGGTACGCTCGTCAGCGCGTCAGATGGACACCCCACCGCCTACCAGTGGTTCTTCGGGCCGGACGCTCAGAACCTAACGGCCTCCTGCGCCACGAGCTCGTGCGCTCCGCCCTCTCCCTACAATACGAAGGGCACTTACGCCTATTCATTGACGGCAAAGTACTTCGTCGATCAGGCTTTCACGACGACCGCCACGGGGCCGTACACCGTCACCGACTTCGTGCCTGTGTTCACCGTCAACGGCAGCGCGACCGGCCCGGTCACGGCGATCACGAACTCCCAGCTCAGCGTGTCGAACAGCTCGCAGCGCGGTTCTTCGATCACCGCCACCTACAAGTACAGCTTCTGCCTGTCCCCGTGCGCCGACAACTACGTGCCGTGGCCCGCGATGATTGACCCTCCCCCGATCACGGGCTCTCCCGCAACCTCGGCGGGAATTCCGGTTCCAGGCACCCCGGGCAACTACCTCCTCAAGATCATGGTGAACTACACGACCGGGACGACGTACTGGCCGGATCCGGCCGGACTCACGGCCTTCCCGGTCACGGTTACGAACGTGGTCCCCGAGATCCGCTTCAACTGCCCCCAAGGCGGAGGGCCGGGTGGCGGCGGCTGTGACATCGGCTCAACGACGGTAAACACCGGGGACCAGGTAACAGCGTACGCCTACTCTCAGGGAGCCCTCCTCTCGACGCCTCCGGACTCCTGGAGCATGCCGAGCGCTTCGCCGGCGTCGGCGGGTGCCACGCAGGGTCCCGCCTTCTCGTATGCGGCGGCGGGCACGTATACCGTCACGATGAATGGCTACGGGACCCAGGCAACGGGCACGGTCCACGTGAACCAGCGCACGGTGCCGATCTCGGTCTCGGCGTTCGCCAACCCGTCGAGCACGATGGTCGGAGCGAACGTCTCCTTCTCGTGCTCTGCGTCCGGAGGCTCCGGCAACGGCTATACCTATTCGTGGTCTGGCGCGGTATCGGGGTCCAGCCAGAGCATCTCCCAGTCCTTCGCGAGCCCGAGCACGTATACCGCGACGTGCGCCGTGAGCGACAGCCAGGGGGGGCGCGCCTCGGGGACGGCTTCGGTGACCGTCACGGGCGGCTCCAGCGGCAACCAGCAGATCTGGTTCAACTGCAGTCAGGGCTTTGGGTGTTCGGACAAGGGGTCGGTCGGCACCACCACGGGCACGGCCATCAACGCAAACGCCTACGTGAACAACGCGCTGGACATCGCGACTCCGAATCTCACGTGGAGCGCGCCGGGCGCGACGCCGCAAAGCGGGAGCGGGCCGTCTTTCACGCTCAGCTACGGCAATCCGGGCACCTATACGCTGACGCTCAACGGCTACGGCAGCCCCGTGACGGCGACGGTGACCGTCACGGGATCCCCCGCAGGAGGGGGCTGCCCCACCTTCGACTTCGACATCCAGTACCCCGCGGGCACGTCCGTCCGCGGGGCGCCAACGCAGGGGGCGGGCGGTTTCGGTACGGGCGGCTTCACTGCGAACGTCGGTTGGAGCCTCTGGTTCACGCAGAACCTCGGGGGCGCGCCCTCGTCGTGGTCCTGGAATTTCGGCGACGCCGGGACGGCAAACACCCAGACGCCGCAGCACGTTTACACGAAGGCCGGCAACTACACGGTGACGCTCACGATCCCGAGCGCGGACGGCTCCTCGCAGTGTTCAAAGTCGTACACGATCAACGTGACAGGGCCTTCTGGCGGGTTCTCTCCGCAGTACCTGGGCGACAGCTCGCCCTTCGTCCCCTCGAACGTCACGCCGAACAAGAACGTTCTTTTTACGGCCCTGGATCCTCCGAGCCAGGTAGACGCGTATCTCTGGGACTTCGGCGACGGCACGGCGCACGCGACAGGCTCGACGGCCACGCACCCCTTCGCGCCGGGCTCGTGGACTGTGACGCTGACGGTCACGGCGGGCTCGGCGAACGTGAGCACGACGCTGGCCCTCACGGTCCTCCCGCCGCCCGAGCCGCCGATGTGGGTCGTGGCCGGCATGGCCTACGTGACCGGGCAGATCCCGGGAACGATCTGGCAGTCCGACGTCACGATCTTCAACCCCGACACGACGCGCACTGCGACGTACTCGGTCGCGTTCCTCGACGCGCGCAACCCGGTCGACGACTACTCGAAGTTGACGTGGACCCCGATCCCCGTGGGGCCGCTCGGCTCCGTCGCATCCGGCAACGTTCTCGGCAGCTTCTTCGGCCAGCCGCTCGGGGCTTACGGTGCTCTCATGGTGCGCGGCGACGTTGCGCCGCTGCCCCCGGTCATCACGGCCCGTACGTTCAACAACGGCGACCCGACGAAGGGCACGTTCGGGCTCTCGGTGCCCCCGACGCCCGTCTCCGGCGGCGTTTCCCCGCAGGCGTCTCCGGCGGCGTCGGTCCTGATCGGACTGGGGCAGAACGCGGACGCATACACGAACCTCGGCTTCGTGAACCTCAACAACGACTGGCCGACGATCCAGATCGACTTCCTCGACGGGCTGACCGCGGCGCCGCTCGCGTCGAGGGTCGTCGACATGCAGCCCTACCAGTCCCTCCAGATCAACAATGCCCTGGTGGACGCGGGCTACGCCGGCACGAGCGATCTCTACACGGTCAAGGTGAAGATCCTGCAGGGCACCGCCGTCTACCCGTGGGCGAGCGTCATCGACGTACACTCGACGGACGCGATCGTCGTGACGCCGACCGAGCCGCCGTCGAACGCGTACCGAATCCCCGGCATCGTGCGCCTGATCGGGGCGAACGGCGAGCACTGGAGGAGCCGGGTCACGGTCTCGAACCCCTCGAGCGGGTCCCGCAAGGTCCACATGGTCTTCTCGTACGTTCCCTGCGACACGAGTGGTTGCGCGGGCCAGATCAGCATCGCGGGCGACGTCGCGATGTCCCCGGGACAGACCCAGTCCTGGGACGATTTCGTCAAGGTCTGGCTTACCGCCAAGGGGCAAATCACCATCGACGATGCGACAAGCTACCTGAATTCGTGGCTCGACGTCTCGCCGACTGTCGGCGACACCAACTCCGACCCGCTCGTGGTCCTCGGCGAGACGTACAACGACACGCCGAACGGCCACGTCGGGCTCCAGATCCCGGGCTACACCCCGCTCGACGGCGCGAGCCAGACGGGCGCGTACAAACGCCTCGCCCTGACGGGCCTCGCCTCGACGACGGCCTACCGGACCAACCTCGCGCTCTTCGTCGTCGCGGGCGCCGCGGGCAAGTGGGTCAACGTCCACGTGTACTCGCCGCAGGGTACGAAGCTCCGCGACATCCCGGTCCTCGTGGACGGCTTCTCGCAGGTGAGCGACGGGACGCTCTTCGGCGGCCTCTCCGGCGACCTGAGCCGGCTTTCGATCGTCGTCGACAACATCGACGATGGCGTGACCGTGAGTGGCTACGCGACGATCATCGACAACACCTCGGGCGGCCCGACCTTCGTGAAGGCCCAGCCCGCGCCCTGACCTCCGACAGACCCCGGGCCCGCACCCGCGGGCCCGTTCCCGATCCCGGCCCGGATCCCGAGTCCGGGCCGTTTTTTCAGGGCCGCCCGGGCCGCGGGACGGCTAACATCCCCCCGGTCCATGCCCGAGACGCCCACGACCTATTCCTTCACGAACGTCTCGAAGGTCTACCGCCACTACGCCGCGCCGCGCGACCGACTCGTCGAGGTACTGACAGGCCGCCCGCGGCACGTCGAGGTGCGGGCCCTCGACGACGTTTCAGGCGGGATCGCCAAAGGCTCGGTCCTCGGCGTCATCGGCGAGAACGGGTCGGGCAAGAGCACGCTCTTCAAGATCCTCGCGGGAACCACGGCCGCGACGTCGGGCAGCGTGAGCCTGCCGGGCCGGGTGGCATCGATCCTCGAGCTCGGGACGGCCTTCCATCCGGAGGACACGGGCCGGCGCAACGCGATCCTGCAAGCCGCCCTTTCGGGACTGTCGCGCGAGGAAGTCGCCGCGGCGCTGCCGGAGATCGAGGCCTTCGCCGAGCTCGGCGACTTCTTCGACCGGCCCGTCAAGACGTACTCCTCGGGCATGCAGATGCGGCTCGCGTTCTCGGTCGCGACGGCCGTCCTGCCCGACGTGATCCTGCTCGACGAGGCGCTCGCCGTAGGCGACGGCCGCTTCCAGAAGAAGTGCGTCGACCGCATCTTCGAGCTCAAGGCCTCGGGCAAGACGATCTTCTTCTGCAGCCACGCCATGTACTACGTGTCGACGTTGTGCGACCGCGCGCTGTGGCTGAACGCGGGCCGCGTGGAGGCCGCGGGCGACGCGCAGAGCGTCGTCCTCGAGTACGAGAAGTTCCTCGCGCGCAAGGACCGCCTCGTGGCGCCTCACGGCGCCGAGGCCGCCGTGGTCGCGGGAACACACGGGCGATTTCGCGACGTCGTCGTCACGGACGCCGACGGCACGCCGAAGGACGAGTTCCGGCCGGGAGAGCCGTGGGGCGTGGAGCTGGAGTTCGCCGCCGACAATCCCGCGCGGCCCCTTCAGATCCATCTCGCGGTCTCCACGCGCGACAACGTCGTGTGCTTCTCGGCCGACTCGCGGCTCGACGGCTCGGGGCCGTTCGCCGGGCAGTCGGCGTATCGCGTGCGGATCGGCGTCGACGCGCTTCCGCTCGGGAAGGGCGAGTTCGTCGTCTACGCCTATCTCGCCGACGAGAAGTCCCTCGCGCTCTTCGACGCGCGGAGCGACCGGACGTTCCACGTCGAGTCCGACACGTGGCGCAGCGGCCTCATGAGCCTGCCCGCGACCTGGACGTCGATCCCCGCGCGCGGCGACGGCCCCGGATGAGGATCGCGTACGTCCTCGAGTCCCTCGAGCTGTCGGGCGGCGTCAAGGTCGTCGTCGAGCACGCCGCGGGGCTCGCGGCGCGCGGGCACGACGTCGTCCTCGTCACGCGGGACGGCCGGCACGATTGGCTCGACGTTCCGGTGAGAGTCCACGAGGTCCCGGCGTTCGACGCGTCCACGCTTCCCGAGGCCGACGTCCATGTCGCCACGTGGTTCCCGACGGTCGTCCCCGTCGTCAACGCGCGCCGCGCGGCGCGCGTCTTCCATTTCTGCCAGGGCTACGAGGCGCCCCACCCGCACACCTTTCACCGGCTGGAGGAGATCGAAGAGGCCTATCGGCAGAAGATCCCGAAGCTCCTCGTCTCCGCGCACCTTCTCCCGCTTCTCGAAGGGCGGTATCCGGGGCCCTTTCACGTCCTGCCGCAGGCGATTTCCGCGCGGGACTTCGCGCCGCCCGATCCGGAGCGCGCGCGGCCGAGGCGCCCCCCGGTCCTCGGCGTCGTCGGCCCGTTCGAGGCTCCCCTGAAGGGGATCGGCGTGGCCCTCCGCGCGGTCGCGAAGCTTCGGGAAGGAGGCCGCGACGTGCGCCTGCACCGCGCCAGCGCGCTGCCGCTCACCGAGGCCGAGCGGGCACGAGGCGCGCCCGACGCGTATTCCCACGCGCTTCCCGCGGCCGCGATGCCGGCGTGGTACCACGGCCTCGACGTCCTCCTGCACCCGTCGTTCGACGCCGAGGGCTTCCCGCTTCCGCCGCTCGAGGCGCTCGCCGCGGGCGTGCCGGTCGTCCTGACCGACATTCCGTCCTTCGCGCCGCTTCCCGCCGACGCCGTGGCGCGGGTGCGCGCGGGAGACGCCTCCGGCATGGCTCGCGAGGCGGCGCGGCTCCTCGACGAGCCGGATCTGTGGGCAGAGCGAAGGGCCCGCGGCATGGAAGTCGCGCGGAGCTATTCGCTGGATCGCGTCCTCGACCGGCTCGAGGCGCTCTTCTCTCAGAAGATGTCGTGATCGAGGAACCGGTAGTCGAAGGCGGGCGCGGCGCGCGCGAGGTCGAACGCGGGGTCGAGCGGCCGGACTTCGAAGTGCGTGGTGGGCGCCGCGCGGGAGAAACCCAGCTCCAGAAGTCGCGTGCCGAGACGCGTATCTCGCGGCGCGCGCACGACGAGGCAGGTCGTCCCTCGACCGCGCTCGGCCTCCGAGACGGCGTCGACGAGGTAGGCGAGCGCTGCGGACTCCTCGTCGGCGAGCTGGAGGTCCACGGCGAGCGCGCGCTCTCCGACCGTCCGGACGACCGCGTAGCCCGACGAGCGGCCGCGGGTGTCGCGCAGCTCGTGGACACGGTACCGGGCGCCCGGCCGGGCGAGACGCCAGCTCAGCGTCGCCAGCGAGCGGTCCGTCCGCCAGCCGGGACGCGCGTGCAGCGCCTCGGCGAGAGCAGCGTGCGCGGGGGAGAGCGCATCGCCCGTCGAAACGCGCAGGAGTCGCCGGCGCAGGCGCCCGAGAAGAGGGGGCGAAGAGAGCGGACGCGTCCACTCGCCCGCCGGTCCGGCCGAGCGGTACCCGAGCAGCCGCTCGCCGAGCCTGCGATGTCGCTCGTGCGGAAAGCCGAAGTAGAAGGGGACGCCCGCCTCGAGATTGAAGCGGCAGTAGGCCTCGCCGAGGTCCTGGAAGAGCGCGCGATGAGAGAGAGCGCGCGCGTCGGGATGTGTCATGACGTCGACCGCCGACACGCCCGGCAGGTTCCCCTCGGCACCGCGGTAGCGCGTGCCGAACCCGCCGTAAAAGCCCACGACGCGATCGCCGAGGAGGGCCAGCGCCGAGACGCCGGGGTTCGGGTTCGCGTCGTATTTCCAGGCCCAGTCCGCGGCATCGGCCGAGGCTTCGAAAGCGGAGCGAAACAGGTCGAGGAGAGCCGGCCGGTCAGCGGGCGTGGCGGGCCGGAGTTGAATGCGCACGCGGACCGCGAGTCTACCAAGCGGGAGCGCCGATGATCTCGGCGGTCGTCGTGAGCTACCGCTCCGCGGGCCTCGCCGCCCGCGCGCTCGAAAGCCTGCGATGGGACGCGGCGAAGGCGAACCTCACGCTCGAGACGATCGCCGTCGTGAACTCGGGCGATCCGGAGGAAGCGCGCGCCCTCGCGTCGGCCGCCGATCGCGTCGTCGACCCTGGCCGCAATCTCGGCTTCGCGGGCGGCCTCAACGCCGGAATCGGAGTCGCGCGCGGGGAGATCCTCGTCCTCGCGAATCCCGACGTCGTCGTCCGCGCGGGGGCGCTCGCGGCGCTGGCGGCCGAGGCGCGTGGCACCCTCGTCGCCGCGGGTCCGGCCCTGTTTCTCGACGACGGAGAGACGCTCCATCTGCCGCCCGCCGAGGAGCCACACCCGTTCGATCTCGCGCGCCGCCGGCTCCCGGAGGCGGGCGCTCAAGCGGCCTTCCGGCGGCGGTTCCGGCGCGCGCGGCAGGCGGCCGCCGGGACGGAGCGCCGGGAGACTCGCCCCGCGAGCGCCCTCTCGGGGGCGTTCGTCGCCGTGTCGCGGCAGACGCTCGAGCGCGTCGGGCCTTTCGACGCGGGCTACGTCCTCTACTTCGAGGAGAACGACTGGCAGCGGCGCCTGAGGATGGCCGGGGGCCGGCTGTCACGCGTCGGTGCCGCGCGCGTCGTCCACCGGTACAACCAGAGCGCCCGGCTCGAGCCGCGCGCCGCGGGCTGGTTCGCGGCGTCCGAGCGCCGCTACTTCGAGACGCATTTCGGCGCGCGCGGCCCGCGCGCGCTCGACGCTCTCGCGGCGGCCGTGCCGTCGAGGGCGGCCGGCGTTCCCGTTCCAGCGCCTCTCGCGAACGGCGTCCTTTTCTTCGACGCGCCGTCCGCCGCCATCGCGCTCTCGCCCGTCCGGGATTTCGGCGCGTTCGCGCTCGATCCGCACGCCTCGGGCGGCTCCTGGCAGCCGCCGGAAGACGTCAGGCGCGGCTTCGGCGGCGCCACGTGGTACGCACGCGCCGTGGACGTCGCGACGGGCCGCGTCCTTGCCGAAGGCGCGCTCTCCTGACACTGACGCGCCGGCGTTTCTCGAGCGGTGAAGGGGGTCGGGGGGAAACACGACCGTGTTTCCCCATCACTCACAGCTGCTAGCGCGCCTTTCCCAGGCGCGTGCGAAGCACGCGGCGCGCTAGCTGCGCGGCCTTCCAGACGCGCGAACCGGCGATCGCGTTCAGCGTCTTCCCGAGCTCGTGGCGCTCGGCCACGAGGCTCGTGCGCGTACGGTGCTCGAAGGCGAGGAGCTCGAGCGCGGCGCGCTCGCCGGGCGGTACTTCCCGCGCGGGGGGGAGCCCGTCCATGAACGCGCGGAAACGCGTCGCCGTCAGCTTCCATGTGAAGCGGCGCGCCGTCTCGACGCCCTTCGCGGCGAGGCGCTCGCGGAGTGCCGGGTCGTCGAGCAGACGCCGGATGCCCGCCGCGAGCGCTCCCGAATCCCGCGGGGGCACGAGGAGCGCGTTGATGTCCTGGACCGCGTACTCGGAGACGCCGCCGGAGTCCGTCAGGACGCACGCGGCTCCGCTCGCCATGCCCTCGAGCCCGATGAGGCCGAAGCCCTGGAAGAGGGAGGGATCGATCACGACGTGCACCGTCGAGAGGAGCTTCGGCACCGCGTCCCGCTGCAGCGTGCCGAGATGCGCGTGCCGGAAGCGGGGCGCGTCGGCCGGCACCGTCGCGTGCCCGAAGAGGACGATCTCGACGTCGGGCCGGTTCGCGACCTCGGCGAGCGCGGGAAGAAGGAACTTCATGCCGCGGCGTTCGTCCTGCCGCAGCATCGCCGTGATGCGGACGGGGGGAGCCGCCGGCCGGTCCCCTCGCGGGTAGTACACGTCGGGATCCGCGCTGATCGGAATGGGGGTCGCGGCGTGTCCGTGCCGCGTCTCGATCTCGCGCGCGATCCAGGTCGAGACCGTGACGATGCGGGGAATGAGGTCGTACGTCCGCGCGACGTACTCGGGCGAGTCAAACCCGAACCAGCCTTCGTAATCCTGGACGAAGTAAGCCGTCTGGATCCCGCGGGACGCCGCGGCCGCCGCCACGTGGGCGGCGGTCTGGTATCCGGTGGCGACGAGCAGCTTCGCGGGCGGACAGCGTTCGAGGAATTCGGCCGCCGAGAGGCGCAGCGGCCGGAAGAAGAGCTCCATCTCGATTTCCGGCGGCACGGTTTCGAGGACGACGACGCCGGCGTTGACGCCCTGGAAAACGAGCGCGTTCGCGAGCTCGAGGACGGTCGCGACGCCTCCGTAGATCCCGAGGAGCGGCAGGACGAAGAGGACGTCGTAAGGAGCCGCCGGCTCGGGGTCTCTCAGCGTCCACTCGAACGTCGCGGCGTCGCGCACGGCGCCAAGCTCGTTTCTGCCGTTGAAATCGGCGAGCTCCTTCTCGTGCCTCTCCTTCCAGCGGGACATCAGAATCCTGAGGTTTTGAGCGGTGCGCGCGCCGGAGTCCGAAAAGCTCGCGCCCTGGCGGTGGTGGATCCACGTGTCATCCGCGACGACGCAGCGCCAGCCCGCCGCGCGCGCCCGGTAATGGAGGTCGGTCTCCTCGCAGTAGCCGCGTCCGAACACTTCGTCGAAGGCCCCGAGCGCCCGGATGACCTCGCGGCGCACGAGGAGGCAGAAGCCGACGATCGTCGTCGCGTCGGGATACCGCGCGGGGCTGGTTCGCGCGACGCGGCGCGCGAAGGAGAAGACGTCGGCGCCGGGCGGAAGCTTCACGGAAAGGTTCACGGCGCCGTTCGAGAGCGGGCAGCAGAGGCCGATCGCCTCATCCTTCTCGCAGCCCGCCACCATGCGTTCGAGGGCTCCCTCCGTGAGGAGCGTGTCCGAGTTGAGGAGACAGACCCACGGCGCGTCCGAGAAGAGAAGCCCGCGGTTCGCGGTCTTCACGAAGCCGAGATTCACCTCGTTTTCGAGGAGGACGATTCCACCCTGCGCCCTCAGGAACTCCGTCGTCACGGCATCGCTCCCGTCGTTGACGACGACGATGCGGGCCCAGGGAGGGGCGAAGCGGCGCACGCTCTCGAGGCAGTCGCGTGTCGAGCGCAGCGCGTTGTAGACCGGGATGACGAGGTCGCAGCGCACGCCGGCGGTCGGAACCGTCATCGCTTCAGGAGCTCCTTGAGCTTCCACCACGGCGTGAAGAGGCGCCACGCGAGGGAGCGGTTCATGGCGTCGACGGTCGCGAAAAGACGGGTGACCTCGGCCTGGAGGCGGACGTTCTCGGCGGCGAGAGCCTGCTCGCGGGTGGCGGACTCCTCGGTCTGGCGCGCGGCGTGGTCCCTTGACGCACGAAGCTCGGCCTCGCGGGCGGTGGCTGCGGCGAGGCCCGCCCGGAGCGTCTCGCCCTCCGCGCGGGACGCCGCGGCCGCGTCGCGGAGGGCGTACGTGTCGCTCTCGAGGCTGTCGACGAGGGCCAATTCGGTCGAAGCCGACCGGCGGGCCGCGTGTTTCTCGAAGAGGCGGCGGCGGCCCGTTTGCGCGTCTGCGGAGTGCCAGGGCTGGGCGGCGGTGATGTTCGACGCGTCGTTCCGCAGCCGGTAGACGGCGGTGATGGAGGGCAGGTGATGGAACCGGGTCCGCGCAGAGAGGCGGATGAGGAAATCCCAGTCCTCGAACTGATCGAAGGTCTCGTCGAAGCCGCCGGCCTCTTCTGCGAGCGCGCGGCGATGCGCGAAGCCGACGAGGGGAATGTCGTTCTTGTAGAGGAGACGCGCGGCATCGAACGGCCTGCCGTAGACCGTGATCTCGCGCCCGTCCCGGTAACGCCCGTCGTCGCCGAGCACCTGCTCGATCTGGCGGACGGACGTATAGGCGGCGCCGTACTCGTCGCTGCCGTCGAGAAAACGCGTGAGCGTCTCGAGGTGAGCCGGCAGATAGAGGTCGTCGTCGTCGAGATAAGCCACGTACGTCCCGCGGGCGGCCGAGAGGCCCGAATTCAGGGCGCGCGTTCTCCCGCCGGGCGCCGGCGGGGCGAGCACCCTGATTGCGCGTCCGGGCGCGGGCTCGAGCAGCGCCGCGGGGATCGGGCCGCCGTCGTTCACGAGCACGGTCTCGAAGTCGGAGAACGTCTGTGCGCGCAGGCTGTCGAGGGCCTCGGCGAGGAGGCCCGGCCGGTCCTTCGTCCGGAGCAGCACGGAGACGCGCGGCGCGCCTGCCTGATCGACCACCGATCTCATTGTAGGCGGTAAGCTTCCGGGATGCCGTCCTCCGATTTTCCGAACGAGCGCGATCTCGTGCCCTACGAGGCTTCGACGTTCGTCGCGAACCGTGTCGTCGTGTTCGCTCCGCATCCGGACGACGAGGTTCTCGGCTGCGGCGGGGCGCTCGCGGACCTCCTCGACCGCGGGGCCCGCCTCGACGTCGTCCTCGTGACGGACGGCGCGGCGGGGGCGCGCGACGCCGAAGAGCGCGGGCGCATCGCGGCCACGCGGATGGAAGAATCACGCCGGGCTCTCGACGCGCTCGGCGGCGGGACGGTGCATGCGGGTGGCCTTCTCGATCGCGGCCTCGGGGACCGGCTCGAGGAGGTCGAGGCGCTGCTCGCCCGATGGCTGGTCGAGGCCGCGCCGGGCCTCGTTTTCGCTCCCTCGCCGGTCGAGACCCATCCCGACCATCGCGCCGTCGCCGTGGCGCTCTTCCGGGTCGCGGCGCGTCCTGCCTCGGACCCGGCCGTGCGAGCGCTGGACGCAACGACGGTGGCGTTTTTTGAGCTCTCCCAGCCGTTCCGGCCGAATTTTCTCGTCGACATCACGCGGCTCCGGGCCCGAAAAGAGCGCGCGATGGACGCATTCGTGTCCCAGGCGGACGCGCGCGACTACGCGGGGTTCGCGATGGGTCTCAGCGCGTATCGCAGGATGACGCTTTCGAGGGACGTCCTTGCCGTCGAGGCGTACTCGGTGGTTGGCGGATTCCGGCTGCGGAGTGACCCGGGAGGGGTCGTCCGAGGCCTTCTTCCGCTCGCCCCGGGCATAACGGGGGGATAATGGCGTCCGGGACAGGGGACGGTCGGGCCCGAGGTTTTGGGCAGGGTCCTTGCAATGCTGTCCAGGGGATGGGGACCGAAATCCCGTCCGGGAGCCCCAAAATGGTCATTCACTCTTCAACTCGAATCCGTCCGGCCTTCGTCGTCTGCGCCGCGCTCTCCGCGGCTCTCCTCTTGATCCCTCGCGCCGCCAGCTCCGCCGGACAGGGCGGCGGGCATGGAGGCGGAGGTGGTGGAAGTCACGCCGGAGGCGGTGGAAGTCACGGTGGAGGCGGTGGGAGTCGCGCCGGAGGTGGTGGGAGTCGCGCGAGCAGCTCTCACACGGCAAGCCAAAGAAGCGTCGCGTTCCGCGGTGGCAGCCACGGCGGGGGGTGGCATGGCGGAGGCTTCCGCCGCGGCGGCTGGGGTTACTACCCGTACGGTTGGGGATGGGGCTGGGACCCCTTCTACTCCTCGTGGTGGTGGGGCGGCCCGAGCGTCTACGTCGTGACGGGCGATGACGGCGAGGGAGAGGGAAGCGCCGATGGAAGCGTGGGCGTGTCCGCGCGCACCGACCGTTACGCGATCGTCAAGACCGACGTCTCGCCCGAAGAGGCGCTGGTCTTCCTCGACGGCAAGTACATCGGGACCGCCGACGACTTCGACGGCACGCCCGACTACCTCTACCTCGGGGCCGGGAAGTACCACCTCGAATTCCGCCTTCCGGGGTATCAGACGTTCGCGACGGATCTCGACGTCTCTCGCGGCCAGCGCGTGCGTGTCGACCAGAAGCTGAAGCTCCAGCCCGGCAAGAGCGCGCTCGACCAGTTCCCTCCCGAGTCGAAGGGCACTCCCCTGGGCCGCGTCTTCACGAAGCACGGTCCGGAGGCGGGCGGCCCCGGGGCGGACGACGAGGCCCCGCCGCCGCCGCGTCGCCTCCAGCAGCGCGCGCCCACGCCGCGTGACGACGGATGGAGCGATCGCGGCATGGCCCCGGCGCCGCGCGAGCGTGCCCCCGAAGATCGCGTCGACGTTCGCGACGAGCCCCTTCCGCGCCCAGCGGGCAACCGCGCGCGCATGAGGTTCAAGGTCACGCCCGAGGACGCCGCCGTCTACGTCGACGACAAGTACCTCGGCGCGGGCGGCGACCTCGCCGCCAATCCGCGCGGCGTCGTCACGGATCCCGGCACGCACTCGATCACCGTTGCGCGCCCCGGCTACAAGTCGAAGACCGTGGACATCACCGTGCGCATCGGCGCCCCGGTGGATGTCGTCGTGGTGCTCGAGAAATAGGCTCCGTCCTTAACTGCTTCGGTTCCTTCGAAGGGCCCGGTTCGCCGGGCCCTTCGTGTTTCGCGCGAGCCAGGCATTCCTCTTTCGCGGGTGACCAGAGGTGACGTGATCGGACAGCGCGTTCATTGCGTCGCGGAGACTGGCAGTGCGTGCCGGAGAAGCTCGCCTGAATTCGAACGGATGGCCACCAGAATGAGCTCTCCGTTTGATCTCCAGAAATTTGTGTAGATGGGAGTTGGGTTGGATCCGAATCGAGCTTCGATCGTCAACGTCTCGAGCCAGCTTTCGAATCGCGCCAGGTCCGATACCCGGCTGTCCCGAGGCGTCAAGGCGCCCGCGAGATCGAACTTGCCGTAAACCAGTGCGTCGAAGGTTCCTCCTTCCGTAAGTGTCCTTGTTTCCACCCACGGAGCGACGACGACGGTCGCGGGTACGCGGTCGAGCTCCTTAGGCAGAAAGGCGAGCTCGCGGACGAAGAGCACTTTATGGCTCGGCTGGGCCTTCGTGACGAGCCAGTCGATGAAGACGGCTCGCGAGTCCCGAACGCCTCGCTCGCGGTAAGTCCACTTTAGGCCGGGAACGAAACTCACGAGGACGAAAAGAAGGACGAGGCCGCCGACAGCGACGCGAGCGGAACTCGGGCCGGGTGGCGCCGGAAAAAGGAAGGCCGCAACCGCGATCAGGAGTGGAGGGACGAGCGGAAGGGCATAACGAAACGGCTGGTATGAATGGACGAGTAGCGGAAGAATGAGTGCGGCCCCGAATGCCAGCCATGCGAGCGCGACCGGCCGCGTGGTTCTTTTCCAGAGCAGAGCCAGATAGCTCGCCACACCGAGCGCACACACGACAGCGCCGAGCTCCTCGGGGCTCAGGGCCTGTCTGAAGAGTCCAGCGCCCCCACCCCCGGCGGAAAAGAGCGCTGGTGTCGCATAGAGGCGTGACTGCTCGAGGAGGGCAGCTATGACCGCTCGCGTCCGGAGCACGAAGGCGGGCATTCCGATGAACGCACTCACGAAGAGACCCGTTGTGGCAAACAGAAGAAGTCGGCCGCGGGATCTCCACTCGTGCCTCGGGCCGAGTAGAGCGAAGAAGACGACGAGAAAGACCAACCCCGCCGGGTACTTTGCGGCAACCGACGCCCCTGCGAGGAGCCCAGCGACGAATGCCTCGCGGCGTGCACTTGTCGCGCTCGCGCCGCCATCGGCGATCGCGCTGCGAAGACGAACGGCTGAAAGCAGCGTTGCGAGCACACAGAGAGCGGCGACTGTATCGACGATTACGATGGCACCGCGCTGGACCAGTGCCGGGCACAGCGCCAGGAGGATTCCTACTGCGAGTGCCGCCCGCTGGCCCGCCATGCGGCGCGCGAGGACCATTCCCAGGGCGACGATGCCGAGGCTCGCCGCGAGCACAACGCAACGGCCGGCGAGGATCACCTCGGGAGGGGAGATGAGGTCGTAGAAATCGGCGCCGATCGGCAGGTCTTGGAGCAGCGAATGTCCGTGCATCAGGAAATAGACGGGGCGCATGACATGAACGAGAAGCGTGATCAGATAGATCGTCAGCGAGGGATGCAGGTACCACTGAGGGTCCCAGCCGCCGGTTCGCAGAAGTGTAAGGACGGGATGGAGAACATGCCCCTCGTCGACGTAACCGAGATAGGGCAGGGACGGAAGTACGAGCGGGGCCCGAATCGCGAGCGCAGCCGTGAGCACGGCCGCTGCACCGAAGCGATGTCTCATTGACCACTGCATGGCGTGAGAATCTCACGGCGGCTCGCCTGCGCCGAAGCGCGCCTTAGAATCCTCGTCGTGCCGAACGAGATGCCTTCTGAAGCGGTGGAGGCCGAGGTGCGACGCGCGCTAACCCGACACTACGAGGAACTCGGGCACTGGGACGCGCCTCAGGCCGTCGCCGCCGCCATGTCTCTGGACGGGGTGAGGGATCGTCTCGCTTACGTCACGTCGAAAGTCCCGCAGGAGATCTTTTCGGAGCGCTCCGCCGTGCTCATCTCCGGGATGGGTGTCGGCGGCGAGATGCTTGTCGCTCGGGAGCGGGGAGCGGGAGCCGTCTACGGCGTCGAGGTGGACCCACTGAGTTTCGAGCTTTGT
>ODAK010003484.1_pt1 | contig 16272 bp, 7 predicted proteins | sample 1539591 | NCBI WGS metagenome assembly ODAK01 (sample SAMEA3539303, study PRJEB22396) | soil metagenome | biome: tundra; feature: field; material: soil | place: USA | collected 2010-05 | depth 0.15 m
TTAGTTCAAACGCCGTAGCGTTCGCGATTCGAGATTGGCTAAGCCTCGGTAGCTTTGAATTCCGAAAGCAGAAGAGGCTCCCGCGGGTCGGGAGCCTCTTGTCGTCCTGTGACTTTTTGTTCAGTTGGCCCGACGGGGGGTCGAGATTCCGTTGTTGTACCTTTTTGTACCTTGATGCCACATGCCAGATCGGACTTAAGTCCTTTAGAATCTGGCGGGGACGACGGGGCTCGAACCCGCGACCTCTGCCGTGACAGATTGCAAGTCCTATAAGAATCATAGAGTTATTGATCATTTCACGTTATTCGATGGAGCCGTAAGTCCTTTAGAGAGCATGGGGACGACGAAGTTGTACCTTTGTTTGTACCTTTGCTCTTTACACCCGCCTGGAAGTCCTCACCCTTCTCAGTGAACCAGCACGCGCCAACGGCGGAACACCACGCATTCTCCTTTCCAACGCCCCCGGTTATTCGACAATCACCCGGACGAAGACCTGTCCGTGGGGACCCCGGCCTTGCTGATCGCCCCTGCTAAAATCGTTCTACAGCGCCAGGGCCCCGGAGCGTGTCAACGACTTTGAGACAGGTGGCGTGAGTGTTTACACACTTGAGAAGTGCGCGGTTCACCGACTTCAAAGTGGAGAACGGCACGCCGCTGAAGTAAAACAACCTTCGACACAGTCAGAAATCATTTGTTGCTTGAGAGAACTGACCCTTTGCCTTCGACGAGAGAAACAAACTTATCGGCTGATCCGCCGGCGAACTGTTCCATCAAACCACTGGGCCACACGACCTCGATCCGGTCATAAGAGGCAAGCGCTCCGAGACCAAAGTGCAGGCGCAGATCGTTGCTCGAAAGATAACTGGAACCACTCCGCAGTTCCTGCATCCACCGGTGAGTGCCGGCAACAACGGTTACGCGCGCCCCGATGCCGTCTCGATTTGATCGTGTTCCTTCAAGTGAAATCCCCAGCCAATGATTGGGATTCGCCGCGAGGTTGACCAGCAGTGAAGGCTGATCGTCCATGTTGTTCACTACCGCGGAAATCCGCCCCTCGTTCCAGAAGTCAGCGATTGCCAGCCCTCGACTCGACATGGGTTCAGTACTGCCCGGCCCTGACTGCTTGGAGACGTCTTTGAACTTGCCGTTTCCTTGATTCCAATACAACAGCCTGGGTTCACGATACGTGGCTCCCAAGTGGTCGAGATCTACTTCGGGGTAGACGTGACCGTTCACAATCACGATGTCGGGCCAGCTGTCGTTGTCGACGTCGAAGAACATTGCGCCCCAGCCAAGATAGGCAGTATTTAATCCCAGCCCGGCGTCGAAGATAGTGGAAGTGAAGGAGCCATCTCCGCTGTTGTGATACAGCGCGGAAATATCGTCAGAGAAATTGGTTTTGAACAGATCGAGCCAACCGTCGTTATCGTAGTCGGCAACTGTAGAGCCCATGCCCGCCTGTTCGCGCCCGTCCTCGCTGAACGCCACGTACGCATCGGGCGCAACATCGGTAAACGTACCGTCTTTGTTGTTCCGATAGAGAATGCTCGGTGTGCTGTCGCAGGCAACGTAGATATCCGGCCAGCCGTCGCGATTGTAGTCAAACGGTGTCACGCTGAGACAGTAGTGGCCATTGGTTTCGGTGATGCCGCTTGCCTTGCTGACATCGGCGAACTTGCCGCCGCCCAGGTTGTGATAGAGAAGGTTGGTCGTGTAAGGAAGGCCGCGCGGTCCGCACTCTACAGGGACGCCCTTCCAAATGCAGGTCATCCCCTCGCCGGGCTTGGGCGCGGTCTTCAGGTCGAACTGTACGTAGTTGGCCACAACGATGTCGAGTTTTCCATCCCGGTCATAATCCACAAATGCGCAGCCTGTACCCCACTTGGTTCCGTCTCCGGCCACACCAGCTTCTGCGGCCACTTCCTTGAAGTGTCCGTTTCGTTCGTTGTGATAGAGCCGATTTTTCCCATAGTAAGTTACAAAGAGATCGTCGTAACCATCGTTATCGTAGTCGCCAACGCAAACACCTTGTCCCCAGCCCGTTGCCGCGAGACCTGCCGCAACTGTTACATCGGTGAATGTGCCATCGTGGTTATTGTGATAGAGGTGACTTGTGGGCGGCGTGGCAGGCTTGGGTTCGCCTTCCAGTGTTGTGCCATTGACCAGGAAAATATCCGGCCAGCCATCGCGATCGTAGTCGAGCACCGCTACACCGCTGCCGGTGGTTTCGATGATGTACTTCTTTGTGGCGCGGTCCCCGTTGACGTTTTGCATCTTGAGGCCGGCCTGCGGAGCAACATTCACAAACCACGCCGGCGCGGGATAGGTAGCACTTGCGGGATAAGGATGAGCCTCAGGCTTCGATGATGTCTTGGTGTGAACCTGTGCGTTCAAACTAGCGGCAAAGAAATAGAGCAATAGGGCACAGCCTGAAACTCGCATCCTCATCTTGCTGGCAATCTTAACATCGATGGTCATTACCGAACGAGCGGCTCACGCAGTATGCTGGTAAGGCCATGCGTACGATTGCTTTTGCAACTCTCCTGCTCGCCGTTTCTTCGCAACTGGCGCCGCAGACACCGCCTGTCTCTACGCCTGAAGAAAAACTGGCCCAGGCCCACCAGGCGCTCGAACGCGACAAGCCCGACGATGCGATTGTGATTTTGCAGTCGTTGGCGGCAGCGCAGCCGCCCATGAAGGGCGTGCAACATGAGCTGGGGATCGTCTACTACCGCACTGGGAAACTCGTTGAGGCGCAGCATGCCTTTTCTCAAGCCATCGAGCAGGATGCCGCCGACCAGGAATCCGTGCAGATGCTTGGCCTGGTGCTTTATCGGCTTGGCCAACCGGCGGCTGCCATTCCCTATCTTGAGCGGGTTCGCCAGTGGATGCCTCAATCCAATGCGGACGCAACCTATGTCCTCGGACTCTGTTATCTGAATGCTCGCCGCTATGACGACGCACGCACCTCGTTTGCGGCGCAGTATGGCGTGGCTCCTGATTCGGCGGCTGCGTATCTTCTGCTTGGCACCATGCTGAGACATGCCAACTTGCCGGAGTTGGCCGCGGTGCAGGCGCAAAAGGCGATTGAAATCTCGCCCAACTTGCCCATGGCACACTTCATGTTGGGCGAAGTGGCGCTCTTTAAATCGAACGTCGATCAAGCGCTCATTGAATTCGAGGCGGAACGGCGCCTCAACCCGAACTACGCCCCTGTTTACGACCGGTTGGGCGATACCTACCTACGCACCGACAAGCTGGAAGCGGCGCAGCAGGAGCTGGCCAAGGCGATCGCTCTGGACACGACAATTACCGGAGCGTTCATCAAGATGGGAAAAGTCCTTCTGCGGCGTCAGGATACGCAGACGGGAATTATGTATTTGAAACACGCTGAAAAAATGGACCCGAATGATTTCACCATACACACATTGTTGTCGCAGGCATATCACAAGATCGGGCGCGAGGAAGAAGCCAAACAGGAGAGCGCACTAGCATCGAAAATTCATGTGGACAACCAGTTGAAACTGTCCCCGGATAAGTAATTTGCAACAATATATATACGGGCCTTTTTGCGCTGCCAGGCGGCAGTGATAGTCATCAATGGACCCGGATCGTGACCAGATGCGTTTGCATCGGAACACCACCCCCAATCGACGTTTCGAGCACGGCCTCAAACGGCCGGATCTCCCCTTTGGGGCCCCCAATCTTCTTAAGCAATTCGGCAGCGCCATCCGGCCGGCACACATACTCGACAGCGGCTTGTGAACCAAAAGTCGTGAGGCCGCTGAAGATCAGGACACGCTTGCCTGGCTGCACGCTGGGAAGCAACGCCAAAATAGCGTAGTCGGTGGTGAGCGGGTGTTCAGGCCGGGAATAGATCGCCGGTTCACCTGGTTTTGGATTGTGGTTGACGACGCCGGCGGAGTCCGGTGTAGCCACCATGGTAAAGTCGGTTGTTCCGGGAAGCACGCGCAGAGACGGATTCTCCGCGCGCGATCCAATAAAGATCAAGTTACGCAGCTCGGCCTCGTCCCACGTGACCAGGAGACTTCTTTTCAGGATGAAAGTCGCCCGGTGCGCGTCGAACAACTGGGTGAGGGTATAGACGGACGCCAGCTCGCCGATGCCGGTATAGGTGTCTACGAAGGGAGTGTCCAGGCTCTGTTTCGCCGTCTCGGGAACAGCATAACGAAGGCCGTTAGTGGAGTCGCCTCTGAAAAGCGCGTTGCTGAAGATCACAATCGGCGGTTCACCCGTCAAAAACGGGCGCCAAAACACATCGACTCCCGATTCCAAGGGCTGTGACTTATTCCATGGCCGCCAAAAGAGAATTCCCGCAACAACAAGCAGAGGAAGCAGCAGCCAAAGTAGCTTACGGTTCCACTCACGCTTAGCGGCGGGCGTTGGCAAATCCACATGGGCCAGCGGAGCGATTGGCTGCAGACCGCCCGCATGGCCCTGCATCTCGGAACGTGTGCGGAATATGGGAAGATAATGTCCTTTGGGCACCTCGACTTCAATCTTCTCGGTGCGGCCCTCCTCCGCGAAGTAGGCCGTCAGTTTTTGCCGCAAAAGACGCGCATGGGTCCTGACGATGCTATCTTCGCTGGAGTTGTATCCAGGCGGGCGGCCAAAAACACGAATCCCAATTTGTTGTTCGGTGGCCTCTTCTGGCACTCCCCGAATCGCGCATTCAGCCACATAGAAAAGGAATTGGCACAGCCGCGCGGAGGATTTCAGATGCTGGCTTGCAGCAACTCGCTCCACAACCAACCAGCGCTCATCATTGTGTAAATAAGAACCGCTTGTATGCGCTGGATCAGCTGTCGACATCGGCTTTGCCTATTATCGACTGCAAGACTATCACGCCGTCAATTCACGGGTCAAATTCAGGTAAACACGAGTCTTCGCCCGTCAAATCACCGTAAAAAACGTTGCCGGACCTAATTGAAACCGATGATGCTTAGCGGCGGCAAGGAGAATTGCAGTCTGAAGCACGTCCATTTGCCGCAGGGCACTCTGAATCGCTGGTCCGTCTGATTAAGGTTTTCTATCCTTGGCAGGTCTGATTGCGAATTCGTGCGAGGCGCCTTCCAGCTATGAAATATCCGGCGCCATCTCGCAGGCACCCAAGCCTCAATTCGATCGATATTCAAGGAGCCAGTTCTTATGAAAAACAAACAAGCCTCGAGAAGGCGCATCTTCCTCAGCAAGGCGATGCTGGCACTCAGCACATTTTTGCTTTGGATGATGGCCAGTTTGCCCGCGAGCGCCCAGGCGGTATACGGAGGGATATTTGGCACTGTGACCGACAAGTCGGGCGCTGTGGTGCCAAACGTCGCCATCACCGTGACAGACATATCAAAGGGGACCACTGTCACAGCAACCACAAACGAGAGCGGCCTTTACCGGCTGCAGCACCTCATTCCCGACACCTACAAGGTTGAGGCGGAATCGGCTGGGTATAGCAAGAGCGTCGTCGCAAGCGTGATTGTGTACGCCGACACCGCGCCGCAAGTTGATCTTCAGTTAACCGTAGGCGCTGTATCGAACAGTGTCGAAGTCACTTCCGAAGGGCAGCTGCTCGAGACAGACCGCGCCGAGGTCAGCACGATTCTTGACGACCGGGCGGTGGAAAGTCTCCCCAACTTCAATCGCAACTTTACCGCATTTGAATTGCTCACACCCGGAACAACCTACATCGGATGGGGACCCGGTGAGGGCGGCGGCAATCCGCAGCGCAGCGCGGCCATTGAAGTTAACGGCCAACTGCCTTTCGCAACGGGCTACGAACTGGACGGTACCGACAACCAGGAGCCTCTCAATGGTGTGGCCGTCATCAATCCGAACCTGGATGCAGTTTCCGAGATGAAGGTAACTTCTCAGAACTACGACGCCGAGTTTGGCAAGGCAGTGGCCGGACTGGTAACCGCACAGACAAAGTCAGGCAGCAACGCCATCCACGGCTCGGCATTCGACTATCGCCGTTCCGATGCCCAACAGGCGCGCGACCCGTTCGCCAACGGCTCCATTAACCCGCTCACCGGCAAGTTCCTGGCGCCAACAATCCACAACCAGTTTGGCGGCTCCGTCGGTGGACCCATCAGAAGGGACAAGCTTTTCTATTTTGGCGATTACCAGGGCCTTCGCGAGAAGACCGGCACCGCTACCCTCGTTACGGTTCCTACCGCTACCGCTCTCTCCTCTTGCACCTCCGGCACAGTCTGCAACCTGAGTGATTATACGCAGGTTTACAAGCAGCCACTTCTCGATGCCACCGGCCTTCAAACTGCTGTTCCATATGTCGGAAACTTGATTCCGGCCAGTGACCTGTCCCCAGCAGCGGTCAACTTCTTCAAGCTGCTTCCCGCGCCCAACGTGGCTGGAGCCGGCTTGATCAACAACTATGCCACTTCCGGTTCGGGCATCTTCAACAACAACCAGTACGATGTTCGCGTCGACGACAAGATGGGCGACAAACTCCATCTCTTCGGGCGCTACACCTACTTCGGTGGCAACATCTCCGGTGGTGCGCAATTGGGCGCAGCCGGCGGCAACGCTCTTGGGTCGCTGGCGGGCACTGACGCTTTCCACTACAACAGCATCGCGTCAGGCGGCGATTACGTCCTTTCCGCGAAGTGGGTGACTGACTTCCGCTTTGGGTACTACAGCATCTACAACGACACGGTCGGCCCGGATGCCAACAAGGCCCTCGGCAATGAACTCGGAATTCCAAATGCCAACGGCAGCGACTTGTCCCTCACCGGCGGCATGCCGCAATTCAACATCGATGCTGCTGCGGCCTCCGGCGCCAACGGTGGTGGAAACCTCCTTTACGGCCAGTCCACCAACCCCTCGCTGCAGAAGACCAGCCAATATCAGTTCGTGAACAACTGGTCTCACACCATGGGCAATCACAACATCAAGTTCGGCGCCGATTACCGCTATGGCAAAAACAAGACCCTGTCGACGGCAAGCAATGCTCTCCGCTCCGGCACCTACTTCTTCAAGGCCTCACGGACCGCAGGAGTTGACGCTGAAGGGAACGCCTCAACTGGCCTCGGGTTGGCGACTTTCCTGCTAGGCGATGCATCGTCTTTCTGGCGCACGGAGACAGCAAATGTGAACGCGCAATCGCGTCAGACTCGTTTCTTCACCTACGCGCAAGACCAATGGCACGCAACTCCCAAAATGACCGTCAATTACGGAGTTCGTTGGGAAATCTATACACCCGAGACGGTTACTGAAGCCGGCGCCGGCGGTTTGCTCAACATGGACACCGGCATCGTCGGCATCACCGGCGTTGGAAAATTCAACAGCGCCGCAAACGTAAAGAGCAACTTGACCATGTTTGCCCCGCGTCTCGGCATCACGTATCAAATCCTTCCCAAGACCGTTCTCCGCGCCGGCTACGGCTTGGTCTTCGGCCAGGGCTGGGCAGGCGACAGTTTTGGGAACGATATGACCGGCTCCTACCCGAGCCAGATCCAGCAAAACCTGAGTCCCTCAAATCAAAACTACGGCGCGGTATTCAACCTCACAAAGGCGGAAACCCTCTCCAATGGCAAGCCGGTCCAGGCGGGGCCTCCTACTTACACCTTCCCAGCCACGCCGACCGATGGCGCGTACGTACTGCCGGACGGCGTTTTACAGGTTACTCGTCCTTCAACCGTCCGGCTTCCCGCCGTGAATGGCTGGAACCTGACAATTCAACGGGAACTGAGCCAGACCACTTCACTGCAGGTTGCCTACGTCGGCAGCCAGGCCTACCACAACATGTTTGAGTCTTCGCCGACCTTTAACGCCAATGAACCAACACTGGCCGGCTTCAACACCATCAACCCCAACACCGGCGTGAACTACACCACGCCAGAACGCTCGCCCTATTTTGACGGCACCGCGCAATCGCAACTTGGCGTCAAATACGGCCACCCGTTCGGCTGGACACAGCGCATCGACTACGCGGTCAACCAGGCCACCGGCAGCTACAACGCGTTGCAGGCCGTCTTCACCAAGCGTTTCAGCGGTGGACTTTCATTCTTCAGCAACTACACGTGGTCTCACGCCATCGGCCATGAGGCCTATGAATTTGCCATCGACCCGCGCATCGGCCGCGGAAACGGCTATTACAACCGTCGCCATGCCTTCATCTTCAGCGGCAACTATGAGCTGCCCTTCGGCAAAGGCAAAGCGTTCAACGCAAAGGATTCCGAGTTGGTCAACAGGGTAATCGGCGGAATCACTTTGAACGCAACCTGGACTCTGGACGGCGGTTTGCCGTTCACAGCGTGCTACAACGAAGTCTCCGCGGATAACGACATAGGTTCAGGTGACGGCTGTGGAGCATCCTTCGTTAACCATGTCAAAGGTACAAAATTTGGCATCCACAAGGGGAGTTTCGACCCCGTGGCAAAGACCGTTGCTTACCTGCCAACCTCGCCTTATCCTCTCACCGAGCCGGGAACGGCGACCAACTCATGGGGTCCGTGGGCTCGTCCGGCTGCGGGAACATGGGGTAACCTTGGACGCGACTCGTTGTGGGGTCCAGGCCTCAACAACGTCGACGCATCTCTCTCCAAGGACTTCGCAATTCGCGAGGGCATGAAGCTGCAATTCCTCCTTCAGGCTTTCAATACCTTCAACCACGTCAACCTCGGCGGGCCAAACTCCTGCATCGACTGCGGCGGTAACGCAGGCACAATTCAGGGCACACTCGGTTCGCAGTTCGATGGAACAACTTTGCGTCGTCTGCAATTTGCGGCGCGCTTTAGCTTCTAAATCTCCTTGAAGGAGAGGTGGCGGGTCAGTCAGACCGCCACCTTTCCTTGCGCTTGCCCCTCCAAGGCCTGAGCGGCAATTCTGTTTGTGTCAAAATTAAGCCCGTGGTTTGTTGAATCAATCAATTCTGATTGCAGGCAATAACACCGCGCTCTCATCAAGTCGCCAAGGAGTGCGACACCATTGGCAAACAATATAGTTGTCGGAATCTTCGCCCTTCTGGGCGTCTTCAGTCTTGCCGGATCTGCAAGTGCGCAAACCGCAATACAACCACTTCCTGCACTCAACGCATTTTCTACAACCTCTGATCCTGGAGAGCTTTCCATCGACCGCGACGCCGTGCCTTCCCGGCCATTCTCCGTGGTTGGCCCGCGTGGCGCTGTTCTCGGCCAGCAGGATGGTTCCTGCGAAGTGTGGCTCTTCCCATGGAAGATCCTCAGTAACCTGGTCATCTCGGCGCAAATGGACAATTACCCCGTCCCCATCGAGGTGAACCGGCTTGCTGCCCGCATCGAGGTTCGTCCCCACTCCACGATCATCACGTATGCACACGCCAATTTCACCATCCGTGAAATCATCCTTGCTCCCGTGCACGCCCCGGACGGCGGCGGCGCGCAAATCCTTTTTCAGTTTGAAGCCGTCCGCCCCATGACGTTGACCTTCAGCTTCACCCCAGACATGCAGCGCATGTGGCCCGCGGAGTCGGACCACAAGCCCGATCCGGAATGGGTAGCGACCGGCTCTTCAAGCGGCTTTTATATTCTGCATCTCGGCTTTCCCGATCATGCCGCGGCAATCGCCCTTCCTACCGCCGAACCGGGCATTCTCGAGCCTTACCAGGAGCGAGCTGCGTTCTATCCCTTGCAGTTCATCCTGCGATTCGACCCGGCGCGTGATGCCCGCAAGATCTATCCTTTGCTCGTCAGTGTCGCCGACACGCAGGCTGCGGCAAGCAAAGACGCCTTGGCAAAACAGCTTGCTGCTATCAACCTCTCAACAGCCTCAACCTACGAGCAGAACCACGCCTACTATCGCAATCTGCTCTCCGCCAATATGAGCATCGACACTCCCAATGCCAGGCTCAACGAAGCATTTTCCTGGGCCGAGGCATCCATCGAACAGCTCAAGGTTGAAACCACTCCGGACCGTAGCCAGCAGGCTCTCACAGCGGGATTCTTTGGCTCCGCGGACTCTGTCAGGCCGGGCTTCGGGTGGTACTTCGGCCGCGACGCACTCTGGACTCTTTACGCAACCAACAGCGTGGGCAGCTTTGATACAACGCGAAAGGAAATTGAATTCCTTCTTTCCCGTCAGAGTCCGGAAGGCAAGATCATTCACGAATGGTCGCAGACCGCGAGCATCGTTGACTGGAAGAGGCTCCCCTACGCGTACGCATCGGCCGACTCGACCCTGCTGCTCCAGATGGCCATGAACGACTATCTCCGCATCAGCGGCGACAAGGACTTCATCGCCGCCCATTGGGATAATCTGCTGCGGGCTTGGCAATTTGAGCGCACGCACGATGCGGATGGCGATGGTATCTACGACAACCAGCAGGGCACAGCATGGGTCGAGTCGTGGATCCCCGCTATGCCTCACCAGGAAATCTATTTAGCGGCACTGGATGAACAGGCAAGTCTTGCGTTCGCCAATCTGGCCCGTGCAACCGGCCACAACGACCAGGCCGCTGAAGCCGAAGCCCGCGCAGCCCAAATTTCCAAAAAGATCGAAGAAGAATACTACCTCGCAGACGCAAATTTCTATGCCTTCAGTTGGAATGGCCCAGGCGCGACCGATGCGACTCCTACGATCTTCCCATCCGTAGCATGGTGGGATGGCAACTACTCGCTGAAGCAAAGCCAGCCTATGTTGTCGCGCTGGGCAGCGGATGAATTTTCAACCGATTGGGGCACCCGCCTGTTGAGCGATCGCGCAACGATCTACGATCCCATCAGCTATCACCAGGGTTCGGTGTGGCCGCTCTTCACAGGGTGGGTTTCGCTCGCGGAATATCGCACCGGGCACGTGCTTTCCGGCTACACCCACCTGATGCAAAACGCCAATCTAACCTGGTCGCAGGATCTGGGCAACGCTACTGAGCTTCTTTCCGGTCGTTTCTTTGAGCCTCTCGGCCGCAGCTCCGCGCATCAACTCTGGTCATCCGCCATGGTCATCTCGCCTGCAGTTCGAGGCCTTTTCGGCATTGCATGGGATCTACCGGGGAACACCTTGAGTGTTACGCCTCATCTGCCCGCGGACTGGAAGGAAGCGACGGTTCGCAACGTGCCTTATGGAAAGGAGCGGCTCGATCTTCAGTTCAATCGCTCACAAGCGGAACTTGTAGTCACCGCAACCCACGCGCCACCAGCGATGCATCTTGCGTCGCAAGCTCCGGGTGCCCGGCTTGTTGCAACTGCTCTTCACCTACCTTTGCCCGACGTTGAAGTCGCCGTTGCGAATCAACTTCCAGCCTTCGGCGATGAAACCCGACAGTTGAAGGTTCTCGATCAGCAGACAGCCGCACGCCGCTGCACATTGACGCTTTCAGGAATGGCGGGGGCCACATATAATTTGCAACTCCGTGAGAACGCCGCCCACTTGAATGTCAAAGCCGATGGCGCCACGCTGGGCGCATTGGACAAATTCGATCAGGGCTTGTGCAATTTCTCTGTGACGTTTCCCGATGGCACCGGCTACCAGCCAAAGACAGTAACTTTAACTTGGTAGAGTTACAGGCTTTTCACGGCGTAAACTGCAGTGTGGATCGCGAGGTCTAAGGACTTTGTGCGATATCGCTGCCGCATGAAATGGGCTCAATGAAGATACTGCTGGTTCGAGTTCAATGGCCGATGCGCACAGCCCGCCTGGCCCTCTCGTTGGCGGTCGTTGGTTGTGCGCTTTTGTTCGCGCACACCGGTCTCTCACAGGATGAGAGCCTCACGCTCGCAACAAATGCAGTCAGCCCACAGCGTTTCATCGCTGTCCATGGCCGTCGCGCACTGCTGGATGGATACGCCTCGCAAAGCCTCGAGGCATGGGTCTATCCATTCCAGATTTTTCGCGGCTACCGGGTGGCATTTCGCTTGCAATGCGCCACAACACCAATTAACGGTCCCGATGCTTTGACCCGCATCGAGTACGAACCGAACGCGGTCACGCGTATCTATCTCGGCCCCGACTTCAAGGTTCGCGAAAGGCTTTTTGTACCACTCAATCACCCCGGCGCCATCCTCAGCTATTCCATTCAGAGCGAGAAGCCTCTAGAGATCGAAGTGCACGCAACGCCGGTACTCAACCTGATGTGGCCCGCGGGGCTGGGTGGACAGAGTGTTCAATGGAATCCATCTCTCTCAGCATTTGTTCTTTCCGAGCCCGCCCATGGCTTTACCGCAGTTGTAGGTTCGCCGGAAATCGTTGCCCACGACGACGTCGGCAATCGCACCACGCAGGGCCCCGAAGGCACGGAAATCGGTTTCACTCTTCGCCCCGACACCTCTGGCGAAGCCAGCGTTTTTGTTGCGCTTAATCCACCTCATGCATCCGATTCCGGCTCACTGTTCAGTGCGCTCATTCGAGATCAAAAGCCTCTTGAAACAGAGAGTGCCGCCCATCTCAATCAATTCAGAGACAGCGTGCTCAAAGTGCGAACTCCCGACGATCGCGTGAATCAAGCATTCGCATGGGCCGAGATCGCACTCGATCAAGCATGGGTCTGCAATACCGATCTCGGCTGTGGCTACGTTGGCGGCTACGGCCCATCTCGAGGAGAGCGCCGCCCGCAATACGACTGGTTCTTCGCAGGAGACGGCTTGGTCGCCGCCGACGCGGCCATCAACGCGTCGAACAGCGTCCAGGCTCGCGATGAGCTGGAATTTATTCTTCGCTATCAGGACAACAAGACGGGAATGATCTGGCACGAACTCTCACAGAGCGCAGGCTTCCTTGACTGGGCCGGCAAGTATCCATATATGTATGCGCATGTGGACATCACGTTTCAATTCTTGAGTAGTCTCGGGCACTACGAAACGGCAACAGCTGACAGCGCATTTGCCCGTGAGCATTGGCCGGCGATTGAAGCCGCCTATCGTTATTGCCTCTCCCTGGTGGATCACTCGACCGCGCTGCCGCGCATTCCGCCAGACAAGGAAGGCGGCAATGAGCAGGACAAAATGTCGGACGACCTTGGACTTTCCACCAGCTGGGTGCAGGCCGCATCGGCCTTTGCGCAATTGGCCTCCATGACCGGTCATAGCGCCCTCGCAGACGAAGCGTCGCGCGCAAGCCGCGACGCGAGCAATGCAATCCCCGGTCGCTATTGGGATGCAAGCCACTCCTTCTGGATCAGTGGCCACACACAGGCAGGCGAGCCGATGAGTGAGCGTCGCAGCGGCCCAACTGAAGCGCTCACCCTGCATCTCTTCAGCCGGCAGCAGAACACGCTCATCCTCGATCAGCTCGCTTCGTCTTCCTTCCAGACGGATTGGGGAACACGCGGAATTGGCGAGGGATCGGTGGGCTTCGATCCTGCGTCTTATGCCAAAGGCAGTGTGTGGCCCGTGGGAACAGCGGCGCAATCCGTTGCCTTCTGGACGGAGCATCGCCCTGTCGCCGCGCTGAGCCTGTGGCGCACTTTGCTTCCGCTCACCTCGATTGACTCCCTGGGCCACGTCCCCGAAGTGCTGGCTGGAAATTTCTATCGCCCCCAGGAAGAGTCGGTCCCGGAGCAGACCTGGTCCTCCGCAGGCTTCCTTGACGCTACAATTCATGGTCTGCTTGGCTTGCAGGTGAACTCGATCTCCAATCGCGTTGTGTTTGCTCCTCGCATTCCGGCTGCGTGGAACGATGTCTCCATCGAGCACATACGCCTGGGCTCATCCTCCATCGCCCTTGCATTGCATCGCACGCCGAGCGGACTTGCACTGCACGTCGATAATCCAGGCGATCCCTTTCAATTGGAATTCGCTCCAGACCTTCCACTTGGTGCAACGTTGGACAAGGCAGTATTCGACGACCATGCCATTACCGCAACTATAGAGAACCATCCTCAGCAAACCATTGCCAAAGTAGTGCTTGATACGCCCCATGGAAGCAGCGAGTTGCATGTTGACTTCGCGGGAGGAATTTCGGTTCTTGTCGAAACACCCGCACCAATGCTGGGGGACCGGAGCACCGGAATCCGCATTGTGGATGTTCATCTGGATGGCGCACGATTGAGCATTGACGCCGATGTGCCTACTGACCGCGCGTCTCAATTGCAGATTGAAACGACGCGAAAGATCGCAGGCGTCATTGGAGCCGACCTGCGGCAAATGGAATCGACGCTTCTAAATTTGACCTTCGTCGCGACTCCCAACGCCTCCGCGCCTTATCGCCGCGCTCACGCCACGCTGGAGATGAAACCATGAAATTGCAAGTGCCGTCGAGGTTATGCAGCGCGGGACAGATTCTCTTTCTGTTCAGTCTCGTCGCCGCGACGCACGTCTCTCCATGCGCGTGGTCGCAACAACGAGCTTCGCTCAAGACTTCCGACGTGGAAATCACGCTAAGGGCCGGGGAAGACGCACCGGCGCTCATCGAGCTGTCAAGGCACGGGAACGCCCAATGGCAGAATCGGCAGAGCGAAACCCTGCCCTCGAGCGTGGAGATCAACGGTGTTAACAATCCAGTGAGCTGGCACCTTAGACCGGACCTGGGCAGCGCCGACGCCCATCGCGCCATCTTTGTCTACGAGTCTGAGCAACCGCATTTGCGTCTCCGCTGGCAGTGGGAAGCGCGGGCCGCCTTTGGCCCCCTTGAACACCGCATCGTTATAGAGAATCTGGGCAGCGAAGAGGTCTGGCTGCCGATGGTGGATTCTCTTCGCCTGGACTGGAACGCCCCTGCGAACGAGATCCTGCGCAACTTCTATGTCGAGAAGGGAGCAGACACGCCCTCTGCCGAAGGTACGCATCTTGAAAACGTCAGCGAAGGATATCGCTGGACCGGCAAATCTTCCACTTACGCATTGCCGACGCCGGGCGAGGGCCGCGAAATCATCCCGGTTGAATTTATTTACCCGGAAGCGAATCCACAATCTGGCTGGTATGCCGGAATCGAATTCAGCGGCAGAACCAGGATCGCTCTCGAGCGCAATGGCGACAGCGTGAAGTCCGTGCTGGGCCTGAACCCCGAACCGGGTCCGTATCGCACCCGCATCCCTCGCGCAGGCAAATTCGAAACGCCCACGGTCTTTCTCGGCGCATTTGCCGGCGGCCCGGACGGCACGGGCAATCAACTGCGGCCGTGGGTGCGCGCAGTGCTCGGCAATCCACTCACATGGAAAGATCCACACTATCCGCTGCTGGTAAACAACAGTTGGGGCAGCGGCATGCAAGTGGACGAGGTCCTGGCCATGCGCATGATTGCCGAATCGCGCGAACTGGGTCTGGAGATGTTTCACCTGGATGCGGGTTGGTTTCGTGGAGTCGGAGACTGGTACGCGGACGCCAAGAAGTTTCCCCACGGCCTGGCCGCGATTGCCGATGAGGCGCACCGCCAGGACTTGCGTTTTGGCATCTGGGTGGACTGGACCCAGGCGGCGCTCGACACCGCTCCCGGCGCTTTAAATATTCGCGACCCAAAGGTGCATGACTGGTTGGTGACGGACCTGGGACCTGATTGGAAGCCGGAGGAGTTCAAGGGCCAGACGGTCGATGTGGGAGCGCCGGCCGCGCACGATTATCTCGCCGGTGAGGTGAAGCGCATCGTCGAAGAAAACCACCTCGACATGCTGGAGCACGACGGTTACCTGGTCGCGAAGGGTTGTGTCCGCACGGACCATCCGCATGCCGCGCCTGAGCAAAGCACGATGCGGATTGTCCACGACTGGGGGTCGGACTTCGTTGTGGCCTCCAATTCGACAGACGTCAGCTACCACGCCGTCCAAGCCTACTACAATATCTACGAGCAAACCCGGCGCGAGCACCCAGGCCTTCTTTTTGAGATTTGCAATGACGGCGGCCGGATGGTTGACTTCGGTTCCGCGGCGCATGGCGACTACTTTTCCATCACCGACACCTACGATCCGCTATCGAACCGCCGTGCTTTTTTCGATACGAGTTACACATTGCCGGCGGCAATGCTCGAGAGTTACGTGGAGAAGTGGCCCGTACCGAAGATCGAAAACTTCCTTTATATGCTGCGCAGCGGCATGATGGGTTGGACAACCATCATGCTCGACACGACCGTGTGGTCACCCGAGCAGCGTGATGCCGCGCGCCAGGCCATCGCGCTGTATAAACAGGAACTCCGGCCCTTGATCCGCGACGCCAATTTGTATCACGTGTCAGCGCGGCCCGATGGCGTGCATTGGGATGGAATGGAATACTGGGACCCGGCGCGCGGCAAAGGTGTTTTATTCGCATTCCGCGGCAGCGTTCCCGATCAGCCCGAGCATCGCTTCGTGCTCGCCGGACTGGTTCCCCACAAGCACTGCCGCATGGCCGAAGACGCAAA
>ODAK010003485.1_pt1 | contig 16264 bp, 15 predicted proteins | sample 1539591 | NCBI WGS metagenome assembly ODAK01 (sample SAMEA3539303, study PRJEB22396) | soil metagenome | biome: tundra; feature: field; material: soil | place: USA | collected 2010-05 | depth 0.15 m
GCTACGTTGACCGATTGCAGCGCCGCCGTCGATGCGCCCGCGGAGACTACGTAGGGTCCGGCGAGCAGTGCTGCGACGCCGAGCGCAACGACGGAGCACGTCGTGGCCCGCGAAGCTCGCCCACCGCGTGGCAACTTCTGAGAACTCATAGTCGACATCGGATTACTCCTTTGGGCTTCGCACGTTACATTCTGACAATGTGTCGTACGTAGGGATACTCAACGTAGGGTCCAATTGTTCATATAACTTGTCGCAATTTATCTGCCGTCATTGGCTCAACGTCCCGTTGATCGGACAGTGCGCGTCCGGCGAACTGCTCGGCGTCCCACTGTTCTGTAGTCACTGTCGTGCGGGCCGGTCCCATGAACCGTTCAAGCATGAGATCGTCGGGCCGTGAAATGGACATCGACAAGCGCAGTTCGTTAGCTTCGACGGCCGATTCAAAGACGAAGTAGATGCTGTCTCCCTCGGTCCCCAATTCCCGTACGCCGTCGCGGCCAAAGGCTTCGCGCAAGAGGACCCGTTGCGCGAGAGAGCTTGGGCGTATTGCTCTTCAAGCTGGGCCAGCAGGACGGTCGAACCCTCAATGTCGCTGAAGAGAAGGGTTACCGTACCTTCGCGAAGTCCGGTCGCGACATTTGCCACGACGTAGAGGGTAGTTCCTTCACTGCGTTGCGCACCGATGTTCAATGTGGTCCAGACCCACGATCTTGAGGGTCCAGTCCTAAGCCGAGGAGGATGGCTACGTGATCGCCAGTGCTACCCTCCCAACTAGTTCGTTGAAGAGGAAGCACGATGGCGTTTGCGCACCACGGTGACGTTGCGATCTATTACGACACCTTCGGTCGCCCCTGCGATAGGCCGTTGCTGCTCATTAGCGGCCTGGGCAGCCAGTGCATCAATTATCGCGAAGAGATGTGCGAGCGCCTCGCGGTCGGGGGTTACTTCGTCATCCGCTTCGATAACCGCGACGTGGGTTTGTCATCCAAGATGGACGATGAGTCGAAGATCGCAGTCGAAGAAAATGGCCTGATCGCTGGTACTCAAGGTGCGCGCGCCTCGTACCTGCTCGGCGATATGGCTCGCGACGCGCTGGCCGTATTGGACGCCCTGGGCATCGAGCGGGCCCACGTATTGGGTGCGTCAATGGGGGGGATGATTGCCCAGACCATGGCCATCGAACACGCCGAGCGTCTGCTCACCTTGACCTCGTTCATGTCCACCACGGGCGACCCCGACGTCGGTCGGTCCTCGCCCGAGGCGCACCAGCTCTTCACGACACCGCGTGCGAAGGACCGAGACAGTTACGTCGCTCTCCAAATAGCCCGCGCGCGAGTATGGGGGAGTCCGGCCTGCCTTGACGTGCAGTACCGCGCGGCGATCGCCGCGGAGGCATTCGACCGGAATTTCTGTCCCGCGGGGGTCGGCCGCCAATTACTGGCCATACAGCACTCCGGTTCGCGCACCGCTGCGCTCGCCGAGGTGCGAGTTCCTACCCTGGTGCTGCACGGCGACGCCGACCAACTCATTGACGCCAGCGGAGGACGGCGAACGGCCGAGGCGATTCCGGGCGCGCGTTTTGTATTGATCGAGGGTCTGGGACACGACTATCCGCCCCAGTACTGGGACCAACTGATTGGTCTCGTGCACGCGCACGTCGGTGAAATCCGAGAGTGATCCGGGGCCGATCAGGGGTGCTCGCGTCGAATTTCGCCTGGTGAGCGGCGGCCCGTGAGTGGCCGCAACCTCCCCGCCGGCTTTAGTCGGTGAGTCACGATTTAATCGCAAACCTGGTTAGTGTGGGCTCATGTTTCGTAGCATCGTTGCTTTCCTGGGCCTCGCAGCCACGGGCGTTGGCGTATGGCTTATTACGACCGAGCAGCCAAAGAACGCGGCCTGCAACGCCTCCAGTCACGGGGGATCCGGCGGGCTCTCGGGCACGGGTATTGGGGTGGGCACCAGTTGCCTGAACATCGTGTGGTCCTACTTCGGCGGATTCGTCCTGCTCGCCTTCGGTGTGCTGACCGTGGTGGTTGCGCTCTCCATGATGAGAAAGACGCGTCGTAACAAGAATCCGCGGCGAGCCGAACCACTCGTCTACCCCTACAAGAACCCACTCGATCGCTGACGAACTGGACGCAGGGCGATATCGGCGATAGTCCGATGTCGCAGCGAAAGAGGTTCGCGACCTCTCGACCCACTTCGACGCGGGCGACCCACTGTGTTAGCCGGTGGGCCAACTGTTTGGCTGGCGCGAGAGTAGCTCTTCGACCTCGTTCGCCGGCACGGCCGGTGAGAAGAGAAAGCCCTGACCTAGTTCGCAACCGGGGCCGCGCAGTCGTTCCAGTTGCGCGAGTGTTTCGATCCCCTCGCCCAGCATGGTCATGTCGAGCTTTTGGCCGAGCGAGATGATGGTTTCGAGCAGGGTGTCGTTGTGCCGACTCTCGTGCGCGGGGCGGACAAAGGACTGGTCGATCTTGATGATCCTCGGGTGCAGTAGCACCAGGTAGGAGAGCGAGGAGTACCCGGTACCGAAGTCGTCGAGGGCGAAGCCTACGCCGCGTTCCTGGAGTCGCCCGATCACGCTCGCCGTCTCGAGGGCGTCGCGCAACATCACGCTCTCGGTGATTTCAATGATGAGACGGTCGGGGGAAATGGCGCTCATGGCCAGCGCCTCTTCGACCATGGACACGAGTCTCGGTTCGTGGAACTGGTGGGCCGAGAGGTTGACCGTGACGTAGGGGCGCTGTCCCTCGGCGTTCGTCATGGTCCACGTGCTGGCGGCCGTGACCGCTTCGCGCAACGCGAAGGCGCCGAGATCGAAGATCAGGTCGCTCTGCTCGGCGAGCGGGATGAAGACGCTGGGTGGCACCCAACCTCGCTCGGGGTGCTGCCAACGCATCAGCGCCTCAAAGCCAACGACCTCGTTGGTGCGCAGGTCAACGATGGGTTGGTAGTGCATTGACAGTTCGCCGCTCGTCAGGGCGTGGCGCAACTCTTGGACGAGGGCGAAGCGGCTGATGGCCTGTTGATGCATGCTGGGGGTGAAGACCACGTAGTGGCCCTTGCCCTTGCCCTTGGCTTCGTAGAGGGCCACGTCGGCGTTCTGGACCAATTCAACGCCGCTCGTGCTCGTTTCATCCCAGTGCACAATGCCGACGCTGGCGCGTTGTTCGATGCGCGCACCGGCGACGCTAATCGGTTCGACCAAGGACTCGAGCAGACGCGACGCGAGATGCTCCGCCTCGCCCGGTGACGTCAGGCCTTCGGCCAGGTACATGAATTCGTCGCCCCCAAACCGGCACAGGGTGTCGCTCAATCTGGTCGCCTGTTCGAGACGATGGGCGATCGCGACGAGGAGCTGGTCGCCAATGAAGTGGCCGTGCATGTCGTTGACGCCCTTGAAATCGTCGAGGTCGAGCAGCAGCACGGCGCCCCGACCGCCGACACGAACGGCCCGGGCAATGGCCTGGGCTAGTCGATCATCGAACAGCGCTCGATTGGCCAGTCCCGTTAGCGGGTCGTGCAAGGCCTGGTGCGAGAGTTGGATCGACAGTGCGTTCTCTTCGGTGATGTCACGTTCGGAGATGACGAAATAGAGCGTGTCGCCGTTCTCGTCGAGTGCGGGGGAGCGCGAGACCTCGACCATCACGATCCGTCCGTCCTTGTGCAGGTAGCGCTTGACGTAACGAACCTGGGAGGCTTCGCCCGCCCTCACCCGCCGGTGGGATTCTTCGCTGATGCCCACGTCTTCGGGAAACGTGAAGGGCGTGGAGTTGCGTCCGATTAGCTCTTCCTTGGTTCGGCCAATCATGTCGCAGAACGCGTCGTTGGCCGTGATGACACGGTCATCGAGATCGGTGACGATCATGGGTGCCATATTGTCTTCGAAGCTGAGCCGGAAGCGCTGTTCGGTCTCACTGAGGGCCCGCTCGGTCGCCTGAAGGGTGGCGACCACCTCGTTCGTCGCGAGCAACGCCTGCTCGGTGTCGCGCACCGAACTGACGTGCGCGACCACGAACTCGGCCTCGCGCACGATTTCCTCCAGGGCGCGAACCGTCGCTTCATCGAAGGCAAAGGCGTCGCGCGAATAGATGGAGAACACCGACTTTTGCGCACTGGACTGCGACGCGATGGCGACCGATGACCCGAACCCGTACTGTTCGGCCCGTTCTCGCCAAGGTTCGAACAGGGCCTCAGTGATCAGGTCGTCCACGACCTGGCTCAACCCGGTGCGCAGCGCCGTGCCGCTCGGTCCCAGCCCGATATCCTTAGAGCCCAGCCACGACACCATGCCGGTGTAGAGGTAACCGGTTTCGCCCGCCGAGTAGGCAATCGTGACGCCGCCTTCTTCGACGCCGGAGGGCACGCCCACCCAGACGAGCGCGAAGCGGCCCTCGTCAACAATTATCTCGCAGAGCCGCTGAAAGTATTCGTCCTGTTCGAAGGCGATCAGGGCCAGTTTGTTCACCTCGGTCAACATTCGGAGCATTCGTTCCCTGACCACTCGCACGGTGATGTCGATGAATGACGAGATCACGCCCATTGCTCCGTCGTCGAGGACCACGCGACAGGTGTTGACCGATAGCCATCGACGCGCACGGCCGCGATTCTCGGTGCCCATGATCACGTCGTTGCAGGGTTCGCCCGTGCGCAGCGTGACTTTGGCCGGTTGCTCGTCGAGCGCGAATGGCGTGCTGTCCTCGCGAACGCTGCCCCACCGCAAATCGCTCGACGTGCGGGTGGCCAACTCTTGGCGGGTGGCGCCCAGAATTAGGACGGCGGCGTCGTTGCAGTCGAGTACCGCACCCTCGGAGTTTTGCAACACGATGCCCGCGGCCACGGTGTCGAGAAAGTACTGCGAATCGAGCAGCGATTGCAGTTGACCGCGCTGGCTAGGTTCCCGAGTCATTCGATCCGCCAACGGCCTCCCAGTTTCTTACGAAACCACCATCTCAGCGTAATGCGGGTCCCGCCGGCGAGCCGGTACTCGCGAGTCAAGAAGTATGTCGCGCGCTCGTCTGGCTCGTTGACGAGACGTGTGACCGTTCTTTGTAAGCCTCTTTGCTCCGTCGTTGTCGCGGTGTAGTGAGTCGAGTGGAAGAAGCCGCGTTCTATTCTGGCCACGTGACCAACGAATCGCCACCATCAAAGCTCGCGACTCAACTGGCTCACTACCTGCCGCTCTTCGCACTTCGCGTCACGACACCGCGACTCAGTCTTCGACTGCCCACCGATCCTGAATTGCTGCTCCTTCTAAAGGTGATCGAACGCGGGGTCCATGATCGCGCGGAGATGCCGTTCCTCACCGCGTGGACGGACGTGTCGTCGCCCCAGCGAGAGCGCGAGTCGCTGGCGCACTGGTGGCGCCTGCGCGCGCAGTGGTCGCCCAACAGTTGGAAGTGGAGCGGCGCGGTGCACGCGGAGGGTCAGATCGTGGGCGTGCAGGATGTGATGGCCGAGGACTTCGCCATTAACCGCCGCGTGAAGTCCTCCTCGTGGCTGGGCTTGGACTTTCAGGGCCGGGGCCTGGGTCGCGAGATGCGTGCTGCGGCGCTGCACCTGGCCTTCGAGGGACTCGGCGCGACTCGGGCCGTCTCGGGCTACGTCGAAGGCAATGTTGCCTCCCAAAGGGTCTCCGAATCGTTGGGTTACAAAGTGACCGGCTACCGCGACGTGCAAATAAGGGGTCGAGTGGTTCGACAAACGGAACTGGCCCTCGAAAGAAGTGAGTGGGAGACACGTCGTAGAGATGACATCCGCATCGACGGTCTTAAGGAGTGTCTCGAACTCTTCGGGTTGCGTTGAGTCTGGTGCGAGCTTGAGCCCCCTCCTCGACGCTCGATCAGGCGACGCGGTCTCGGTGGCGCTTACGATTGCCTAATGGCGCACCAGTTGGCCCAGGTCAACATCGCTCGTCTGCGTGCGCCACTCGACTCAGAAGAACTGGCCGGTTTCGTCGCGGCGCTCGATCCCGTCAATGCGTCGGCGGATACGGCACCGGGTTTCGTGTGGCGGCTCCAGACCGACGAGGGCAACGCCACGTCCGTGAAAGCATTCGAGTGGGAACCCCAGGGGGCGGTGGGCGTCATTGTCAACATGAGCGTTTGGGAGTCAATCGAGCAGTTGTCGCACTGGGTCTACGGGCCCCTTCATCGCGGCGTGCTCCTGCAACGTCGCCATTGGTTTGAGCGGGTGAGCGACGCCACCACCGCGCTGTGGTGGGTGCCCGCGGGACATATCCCGACCACCCTCGAAGCCGAGTCGCGGGTACGCCATCTACGCCGCCACGGACCAACTCGCGACGCGTTCAGTTTCAAAGAAAGTTTTCCGGCGCCGCCCGAGTAAGGGCACGATGCCACGACCGGCGTGTACGTATTCGACGCCGCGTCAGGAACGCACCAACTCCACCACGGGAATGACACGCTCGGTATTGGCCTGATACTCGGCGAACCCGGGAAAGCGCTCGGCCTGCGTGGCGTAGATCCGGTCACGCTCAGCGCCGGACAGGGGAGTGGCGGTCGCGTTAAAGGTATCGCCGCCCAGCTCGACGGTCACGTTGGGGGTCTTGACGAGGTTGGCGAACCAGTCCGGGTTCGTGTCGGCCCCGGCCTTGGACGCAAAGACGAAGATCCTCTTGTCCTCATCTAAGTACATCATCGGGTTGACCCGCTCGAGACCGGATTTCGCGCCCTTGGTGTGTAACAACAACACGGGAGCGCCCGCAAAATTGCCGCCCACCTTGCCCTCATTCGTTCGGAACTCTTCGATGACGCTCGCGTTCCACGCGTTGGCTGCCTTCACCGCGTCATCGCCCCTCGCTTGTTCGTCGCTCATGACTGCTCCTTCATTGTTCGCTACTGCGTTTACCGTCGGTGACCGAAACGCCCAACTACGTCACTGTAGGCGCGACGAGCCGTTTTCGTCCAGCGAGGTCGAGGGCACGAACCGGTCGCGTAACGACGCTTGGAGTCTGAGGTGGACGCAACGTAGTGGCGAGATCCAACGGGGACACTGGCTACTCCCTCGTTGCTCGCATCACGCTGCGCGAGCCTAGGTGGAGACGGTCGCCAAAAAGGTGTAGAGCACCGGCAGGGGATAGGCCGGTTCGCGGCCGTCGCGCGATTGTCCCCCCACGCCGATCCGCAGCCGGTACTGGCCGTCAGCCTCCAGTGGAGCGTCCTGCATACCCCGAGGATCGAAACTCATCGCCACGTGCTCTTCGAGGTAGGTCATCGTGAGCCCCGCGTCGGCGGCGGCCATGACGACTTCGCTCAGGCTGTGGGCGAACTGGGTAACGGTCCACGCGACGTCGACGTCACGATTGGCGTAGGAGCCGGTGCCGCTGTAGACGTGACCACCGTCGAAGGCGTAGGGGAAATCCAGGACCAGGGGTTCGACGCTGTCGACCATGGTGAGCATCGGGTGCAGTTCGACCAGTAGTAGGCGGCCGCCGGGGCGCAGCACCCGCACGACACCCTTCATCCAGGCGGCGACATCGTCGATCCAGCACAGCACGCCGATGGTTGAGTAGACGAGGTCGAAGGATTGGTCCAGTTCGTGGGGCAGGTCACGCGAGTCGGCTTGGATGGTGTTGACCTCGACCCCACACTGTTCGGCCAAGTCCCTCAATCGCTCCAGGGCCGTCGGTGAGAAGTCGACGCTCGTCACGCGCCCCCCCATACGGGCCAGCGTGATCGAGTCACAGCCAATGTGGCACTGCAGGTGCAACACGTCCAGGCCGTCGACGCCTCGACCCTCGGTCACGCGCTCGAGCGCCGCTTGCTCTTCGGGACCCATCAAAGTGCCACCGGCCACCAGGGCGTCCAGGTCGTACATGTGGTCCTGACCCGTGCCGTGCAGCGCGGCCAGTTTCTCCCAGTGATCGAAGTTCGCGTCCTCCACGTCTTCAGTGTAGGAACCGTCAAACACGTGGGGCCCAGCGCACTTCGTCTAGGACGCCGGCCCGTCCAGTCGCGGCTGGATCGGCCGGCGTCCACGCCCTAGTTGTCCGCAGCGCGACCAAACACAAAAATTCTGTGGCTGGTGCTCGGGGCCGCGCTCCAAGAGCAGAAGTAAGAGACCAAGACAATGAGCGACAGGGTGTCGCGGGGTCGAACGGCCAGCTAGGAGTTGCGAATTACGGGACCTAGTGGCCCCTGCGCACCTTTGATCAACGGCGGTGGGCGAGTAACGCTCTTGGCTCGGTGGCGCTACGTTGGAGATGCGATCAGTCGCACGAGTCCGTAGGCCAACTGGTCGCAGGGACGAGGCACAATGCACACCGCACGTCACTTTCTAATGCGTCACATGCTGGTCCCCGCCCTCGTGCTCGCCGGCGTGGGGGCCCAACTGGCGAGCGGAGCGCCGAGCGCGAGCGCCTCGACGAAGACGGGAGTAATCACGGGCCGCGTGAATGAGTGTGGTCCGGGGCCCGTCGTGGCGTCGCCCGGGCCCCCGTCGACGAATCCCGGTCCTGTTTCAGTAACGGTCCTGCACGACAACCGGACCTTCGCCGTCGAGGTCATGCACCCTTCGCACTCGTTGCCTTGGCGCGGGACGTTCAATTTCGTCGTGCCCCCAGGCACCTACGAGGTGGTCTCGAGTTACCGATCGCTCGTTCGCTGGGTGTCAGTGAGGCCGGGGCGCGACAGCATGGTGATTTTCGGGTCCTTCGTGTGTCCGCTCTCGTTGCATTGATCACCGGCGCGAGCGACGTCAGTTCTCAGAAATGTCGCTTGTGTTTCTGAGCGCGCGACTGCGCACGACGGCCCAACACAGCGAGGCCAGCACGACCGCCTCGAGCAACACCGCCAACCAGCCCACTACGAAGGCCCGATGAATCGATACGAAGATGACGAGCGCCAGCTCGAGGGCGACCGCCGCCAGACAGATGACGGCGTAGGGTCCGTACTGAGTGGCGGCCTGGTGGATGCGCGACGTTGGCTGGATGTGCGATCGCCAGAAGGCGTCGAGGACCTCGCGCTTCTCGCGACGCGAACAGCTTTGATAGACATCTAACTTCACGACAAGACGATACCTATCTGATTCGCAATATCGACCCAACTGGTCAGAAACAATTGGACGATGCTCCATGAAACGTGGACCGAACGAGTCGCCGTGAGAAGAACCCTGGTCGCACTTAGGAGAGAACGCGACGGCGGAAATTACGCAGACCCAAGGACAGGAAGCCTACGCAGAAGGCGATCAAGACCGGATAGATGACGTAGAGGTGCATGTGCGGCACGTTGGTAAAGGCGGCGCGCATGCCCTCATTGACGTAGATCAAGGGATTGATGAGCACGATGGTCTGCAACCAGTGAAAGGAACCGAGTTGCACCGGGGCGAGGCGCGTCCACTGGTAGTAGGTGCCGCCGAGGAACGTGATGGGCAGAATAATGAAGCCGAACATCATGCCGATATTGCGCGGCTCGAAACTCGTGCCCAGGATCAAGCCCAGCGAGGCCATGGCGATGCAGGCCAGGGGAACCATGGTCAAGATGATCAGCCAGTGCAGGGTCAGATGCGCCTCGACCCCGCTGGCGTGCACGAACGAGGCAATGGGCAGGACAATCGCCGCCGAGATCATTCCCTGGATCGCGCCCGAGAGGACCTTCTCGAAGGCCACCATCCAGATCGGACAGGGCGCCTGCACGCGATCTTCAATCTCGCGGGTGAAGCCGAACTCCGTGGCCATCTGTAGGGCGACCGACTGCACGCCCTGGAACATGATGGAGATGCCGACCACGCCGGCGACCAGTACCGTGGCGAACGCGCTCTCCGCGGCCGCGCCGGCGCCGCCGACCGACTGACCGATCTTGGGGAAAATGAAGAGGAAGACGAAGCAGAGAAGGAAGGGTTGGACAACGGTGCGCAGCACGAAGACAGCGAGGTCCTTGCGCAGTACGGTGACGTCACGCAACAACAGCGCGCCCAGCGCAGCGCGGCTGGCCGAATAAGCGCTCCTACGCGGACCGATCACGATGTGCTCATGGGGCGTCACCGTACTAGTAGCCATCAGTCGCGCAACTCCTTACCGGTGAGGTTGATGAAGACCGTCTCCAGCGTGGGCTCGGCGACCGAAATGTCGGCAATCTCGAAACCGCCGGCCTCGGCGGCGCCGATGACGCGCGTCAGCAGTCGATCGGCCCCGCGTACGTGCAACTCCAGACCCGTGTCGGTCGCGCGACTCTTGGTGACCCCCTCCACGCCTTTCTTGAGGGTGGCGGCGAGAAGGTTCTGATCGCCCGAGGACTTGATGGTGACAATGGTGTCGATCCCCACTGAGTGCTTTAGATTCTCCGGCGTGTCGAGCGCGAGGATCTTTCCGTGGTCCATGATCGCCACCCGGTCGCAGAGCTGGTCGGCCTCTTCCATGTAGTGCGTGGTGAGCAGTATCGTCTGGCCATCGCCGTTGAGCTGTTGAAGGATCTCCCACAGCGCGAGACGACTCTGGGGGTCGAGACCGGCCGTTGGCTCGTCCATGAACAACACCGCCGGACTGTGAAAGATTGACCGGGCGACCATGAGTCGTTGGGCCATGCCACCGGACAACTCGTAGACCGAGGCCTTGGCCCACTTGGTGAGTTGAAACTGCTCGAGCAGGCGGTCGGCCGTGTGGCGCGAGGTCGCCGAGGCCATGCCGAAGAGGCGGCCGTGGAAGTAGAGGTTTTCCCACACCGTGAGTTGGCGATCGAGCGTGTTGGTCTGTGAGACCACGCCGATGAATTGCTTGGCCAGCGCCGGGTGGGCGACCACGTCGATGTCGGCCACCATTGCCGAGCCTGAGGTGGGGATGACCCGCGTCGTGAGCATCCCGGCGGTCGTTGTCTTGCCGGCGCCGTTGGGCCCGAGCAGGCCAAAGATCTCGCCGGCGCTCACGGTGAGGTTAAGTTCGTCCACCGCGCGAAAGTCGCCACCGGGGTAGACCTTGGTGAGGTCCTCGGTGCGGATCACGGTCGTCGCGACGCGGGCGTCGAGAGTCGTCGGCGGAAATGTCATCGTCGTAATCTTAGAAGTCCTCGGTTGCGGTCAATCGAAAACGCATCGAGTGATGAGACGCCACTGCGAACGGCTCACTGAGCAACGTGGACGTGCACGAACAAGATTCAAGCAATGAACAGAGTCGAACGGGTCGTTCGCATCCTTTTGTTCGATTAAGCGTGCAATAAGAGACTTTCGACCCTAGTCCTTTTGCCATTTTCTCAACAAAAAAAGTACATCAAAGATAAAATTCATACATGGCGAAACAGCGCAGATCGGCCCCAGTTATGCAAGCCGTGCTTGAAGCCGTGTCCAAAAGACTCATGATTAGCGACGAAATCCTGATTCGGATCCCCGAGATCTGCGAATCGACCGGCGTGAATTACGGTTCGGTCTATCACCACTTCGGATCGCGCGAAGGGGTCATTGACGCCGCGTACAGCCTGATTTTTTCCAAGATCGTCGATGAAGATATTGCCGCTCTACGTCAGGTCAATGACTCGGCCATGACGCTGGAGGACTACGTCGACGCCATACGTGCGGTGCTGGAACGAGTCGCCAACGGCGAGGAACGTGTCGCGCGCCGCGCGATCACGTCACGCATCGTGGCGGCCGCACTCACGCGTCCCGAATTGCGCCTGCTCATCGGCGTCAATCAGGCTCGCCTCACGAATGAACTCTTGCGCATTTGTGAGTACGGCCAGGAACGCGGCTGGATGCGCGACGACGTGTCGGCGCAGTCAGTTGCCATGTTGATGCAGGCGGTGCTGCTGGGTCGAACGCTGGACGACATTTCCCTATTTCCCATTGGCGACGCCGAGTGGGAGCAGACGCTGGTCTCGCTCTTCATGCAGATGTTGAACGTGCCGTTGCACACGGTCTAGACCGAGTTGTGCTCAACTGCGTAGGTGAAGATAGTTCGTTTGCTCGCGATTGTTGCGGTGGTGCTCGCGTTGGGTTGGGCGGTCAGTCGCGTTAGTCAATCTTCATCGGTCGCCCCGGTCGCCACGCCCTGCACGCCGTCGGCCCTGAGCCAGGCCGTGAACGGCGCCTTTCGCGTGATGTCAGTTGACAACTTCGGCTGCGCCGGGAAGTTCGCCTTTCTCTGGGCCACGGTGGGCACGACTGAGGTCAACGCGATCGGCGTCACCGAGGTGTTGCAGTTCAAGACCGCGGATCAACGCTGGGCCCTGGTCTCTCGATTGAAGTACTGCCACCCCACTACGTTGCCGACGTTGGTGTACCGCCAGGGTTGCTTCTCTAACTAGTTCGTTCCGTCGTCGCGGACCCGGCATTGCATCGCGCGATCTCTCGTCACCCGAGGTGTCGTCAGAGCAGTCAACTACGCTTTGCCTCGTGCGTCTTCGTGGATTTGCCTCGTTAGCGTGGGCCGCGACTCTCGAGCTTTTTGATCAAACCACGGCCTTCGGTCGCCTCGCTCTGGTGCACGTCATCATGATGGCCGGCGACACGCTGGTGACCGTCTCGTTGGCCGGTTCCCTCTTCTTTTCGGTGTCGCCCACCGAGGCGAAGACGCGAGTCCTGTTGTACCTGTTGTTGACCATCGCGCCCTTCGTCGTGGTCTCGCCGATCCTGGGACCGCTCATTGACAAGTCGGCCAACGGTCGTCGCATCCTCGTGGCCTTTTCGGCCGGGGCGCGGGTGCTGCTGTGTTGGTCCATGAGCCAACACCTGCATTCGCTCTGGCTCTTTCCCGAGGCCTTCCTCGTGTTGATCTCGTCCAAGCTCTACGTGGTGACCAGGGGAGCGCTCGTTCCCCAGATGGCCCGCACTGACCAGTTCCGCGAAAGCACAGCCAACGTTGGCCGGTCGGGGTGGCCGGCCCAAGGGCACGAGCAGGAGAAGGGGTTCGCGGGTTATAACGCACAGCTGACCCTGCTCGGCACGCTGGCCGGACTGCTCGTTGGTTCACTCGGCGCTGCAATTCTCAAATTGTTGGGTGCGCCCAGCGTGCTGATTGCGGCCTCGATCGTCTTCGCCGGTGCCACGGTCGCCAGCCTTCGTCTGCAGCGACCGGCCAAGTTCGTGCGCGAACAGATCGCGGGTCTGACCCAGGCGGAGCGCGACCTCAACGCGCTCAATCCCATGGGCGACGTTGAAGTCGCGTGGGGGCTGAGCGCGTCGGCGTTGATGCGATTCACCGTGGGTTTCGCCACCTTCCTGCTCGCCTTTGGACTTCGCCGCGAACGCGCCGGCCTCGGCTGGTTCGCCCTGGCCCTGGCGCTCAGCGCGCTCGGATCACTGGTTGGTTTGGGCATCGTGACGCGCGTGCGCAACGCCGTGGCCGAGTCGACGCTGCTCACGTTGTCACTGATCGCGACGGGCGTGGGCGCCGGCGTCGCCGCGACACACCCCACCCTCGTGGCCCAAGTGGTGCTCGCCGCGTGGCTGGGACTGTGCGCGGCCATTGTCCAACCGAGCTTTGACGCGATCACCCAGCGTCACGTGGCGCCCGGGGCGCAGGGAAGGACCTTCGCCCGCTTCGCCGTACGCCAGCAGCTGCTGTGGGTGGTGGGCGCGGTGATCCCCGTCGCGATCGCGCTGCGGTTCTCGGTCGGCGACGCACTGCTCTGCGTCTTGATGTTGTTGGGCGGCGCGGTCTACGGCCTCGGGCGCCGCTTCGCGCGACGCTGACGCGGGGAGCCTCCTTATGCTGTAGGGGGATATGGCGAATTCCCCCGTCGCCGTCACGACGCAGCAGGTATCGGCGCTGCCCCACGTCGTCATTATCGGCGGCGGCTTTGCGGGTTTGGCCGCGGCGAGGGTGTTGGCCAACCAGGCGGTGCGCGTCACGATCGTCGACCAGCACAATTTTCACACCTTCTTGCCGTTGCTCTACCAAGTCGCCACGGCCGGTTTGGAACCGGCCGACGTGGCCTATCCGATCCGCACCATCTTCGGGCACGCCCCCAACGTGGGCTTCCGCCACGGTCAGGTGCGAACGGTCGACCACCAACGTTCGCTCGTTGTCCTTGACGACGCCAGCGAGATTTCCTTTGACCACCTGGTCGTGGCGACCGGCGCCACCGCGGCCTACTTTGGCATTCCGGGTGCGTCACAGTTCGCGCTGCCGCTCTACTCGTTGGCCGACGCGCGCCGCCTGCGCAACCGCCTGCTGCTCTCCTTAGAGGCGGCCGACGCGTTGCCTGAAGGCTCCTCGCCCCAGCTCAATTACGTCGTGGTCGGGGGAGGCCCGACGGGCGTGGAGACCTCGGGGGCACTGGCGGAACTCATACGAATTGCCATACGTCGTGACGGCCTGCGCATCGACGAAACCAAGGTTCGCGTCATTCTGGTCGACCTCGCGTCGCGTCTCCTGACGGCCTTTCCCCCCTCGGCCAGCGCCTACGCCGCGAGGGAACTGACCGGCAAGGGAGTCGAGGTGCGCTGCGGCCGTTCGGTCGTCGAAGTTCAAGAGCACGCCATTCGCTTCGCCGACGGCGAGCGAATCGACACGGCGGCCGTGATCTGGGCGGCCGGGGTGACCGCGAGCGGCACTCTCGCCCACGACCTGGCGGTGACGCCCGGTACGGGCGGACGCGCCCGCGTCACGAATGATCTGCGCGTTGTCGAGAGCGCCAACGTGTGGGCCGTGGGCGACGCCGCGGCCGTGCCGCTCAACGCCGCCGAGTACTGCCCGCAACTCGCGCCGGTGGCGATCCAGTCCGGCCACCACTGCGGCCAACAGATCTTGCGCGTGCTGCGCGGCGAGGCGACCCAGCCCTTTCACTACCGTAATAAGGGCATCATGGCCACCATTGGTCGCAACGAAGCGGTGGCGAAGCTACCGGGCGGGATCATCATCAAGGGTCGAGCGGGTTGGTTGGCCTGGCTGTCGCTGCACTTGTTCTACCTGATTGGTTTTCGCAACCGCCTGCGCGTGATGATCAACTGGACCTGGCGCTACTTCGACTGGCCTTCGGGACCGCGACTCATTGTTGCCGACGCCGAGACCGTCGATTGAGGCGCCGGGGCTCACCGCTTAGCTCAGTCGGGCCTCAAGGTCGTTGACCTGGTTGGTCATCTCTTTGGGCAAGTGATCGGTGAACTGGACGTAGTGCTCTCGTATTCCTGCCACTTCGGCGCGCCACTCGTCAGCGTCGACGTTGAGCAGTTCGGCCATGTCGGCCGGCGTGACGTTCAGCCCCTCGACGTTGATGGCGGTTGTGGTGGGCACAAAGCCAATCGCTGTTTCGATGGCGTCGCCGCCGCCCGAGATACGATCAAAGACCCATTCGAGCACCCGGCTGTTCTCGCCGAAGCCCGGCCAGAGCCAGCGCCCGTCGTCACCTTTGCGAAACCAGTTCACGTAGAAGATCTTCGGCAATGTCTCTTCGCTAAATCGATCCGAGAAACTGAGCCAGTGCTTGAAGTAATCGCCCATGTTGTAGCCGCAGAAGGGCAGCATGGCGAAGGGGTCACGTCGCAACTGACCGACCTTGCCGGTGGCCGCCGCCGTTGTCTCCGAGGCCATGATCGAACCCAGGAAGACGCCGTGCTCCCAATTTCGTGATTGAAAGATGAGGGGAATGACGCTGGCGCGACGGCCCCCCAGGAGGATGGCGTCGATGGGCACCCCGGCGGGGTCCTGCCACTCGGGCGCGATCGCCGGGTCCTGGCTGGCCGGCGCAGTGAACCTCGAGTTGGGGTGCGCGGCCGGCGTAGGGCTGTCCTTGGTCCAAGGCTGGCCCTTCCAATCGGTGAGCGGTGACGTGGGATCCTCCATGCCCTCCCACCAGATGTCGCCGTCCGCGGTAATGGCGGTATTGGTGAAGATGGTGTTGGCCTGCACCGAGAGCATGGCGTTGAGGTTGGTCGTCATGTTGGTACCCGGTGCGACGCCAAAGAAGCCGGCTTCGGGGTTGATCGCGTAGAGACGTCCGTCGGGACCGGGCTTCATCCAGCAGATGTCGTCACCCACCGTCTCGACCTTCCAGCCCGGCAGCGACGGCACCATCATCGCGAGGTTGGTCTTGCCGCAGGCGCTCGGGAACGCGCCGGCGACGTAGCGCGACTCGCCCTGGGGATTGGTGAGCTTCAAGATGAGCATGTGTTCGGCGAGCCAGCCGTCGCGGCGCGCCATGGCCGAGGCAATGCGCAGCGCGAAGCACTTCTTGCCCAAGAGGGCGTTGCCGCCGTAACCCGAACCGAAGGAGATTATTTCGCGGGTCTCGGGGAAGTGCACGATGTACTTGTTTTCTGCGTCGCAGGGCCACGCGACGTCCTGTTCGCCGTCCTCGAGCGGCGCGCCCACCGAGTG